>Ga0315274_10012547_pt1 | contig 12083 bp, 10 predicted proteins | sample YL17G02_20_MG_FD_203700 | JGI IMG/M metagenome (GOLD analysis project Ga0315274, IMG submission 203700) | Sediment microbial communities from Yellowstone Lake, YNP, Wyoming, USA - YL17G02_20 | ecosystem: Environmental > Aquatic > Freshwater > Lake > Sediment | place: USA: Wyoming | collected... | reverse complement strand
TGATGATGTATGCGGACATCGTGCTGAATCATCCGAAGGTGATGGATCTGCTGCCGAAAGACATCATCATGATGTACTGGGATTACGGCGACGCGGTGCGGCACCCTGGGTTCGACACCTTAGCGAAGAGCGGCTTCAAGACCGTCAGCCTGTCCGCTGTGTGGGACTGGGTCAACCTGTATCCCGTATACGGTTTCGCGCTCAAGAATATCGAGCGGCTGGCGGCTCAGTCGGTGGACGTGGGAGCGTTGGGTACGTTCACAGCGGACTGGGGCGATCCGAACTTCGGCGCAGGAGGGGCCAACCTGAGTGAGTTGAATTATTACGGGGTCGTTTACTCGGGGGCGCAGGCGTGGCGTCCGGAGGCGATTCCGTTCGAAGCGTTCTCGAAAGGATTCGCGGTCCAGTTTTTCGGGCTGCCGCTCGAGCAGTCAGCGGAGGCCTTCACGCTGCTCGCGAAATGTCAGGGGGACACGACGGCGTGGATCCGGCGTGCGCGGATAATGTTCCACGGCGCGCCTCAAGAGCAGATTGCCGCCATGGCGAAGGCTTCGGAGGACGAATTGGCATTTTGGCGCCAACTCGAGGCCAGCGCCGGCAAGTCCCATGAGTTGCTGAGTATGGGGAAAGCGCAACGCAATGCGGACTATGCGCGCAGCTTTGACCTCGCGGCGCGGATGCTCGAGTTCGCGGCGGAACTCGCGCTCGAGTACAGGGCGTGCGCGGAAGCGATGCAGCGCCCGGGGTTCGTGGCCGAGGACTATGCGCGGGTGTTTGAGACGCTCTCGGAACGACAGCAGGAGATGTGGAAGGAGTATCGGGAGGTGTATGCTGCGACGAATCGCCCGATAAACCTCAAGTACCTTGCCATCGCATGGGAGAAATCGAAGAAAGACCTCGCGGATTTCGCCGCGGACCTGCGGAGCGGGGAAGCGGCGAAACTGGCCGGCAAGTAGCCGCGGTGACGTGACCGCGCGCGAGAAACCTTGGAAGGATCAAGGGAAACAGGGACCGAATTCCGAGATATCGATCCCTAGCTGTTTGAGCTCCACGATGAAAGCGTCGGGCAAGTCGAGCAATCTCTCGGGCGCATAGACGCCGCCGGGTTTTTCGGAGAGCCTGCCACTGCACAGCCATTTCGCGGCAAGGTAGGCCGGCAGCGAGGTGATCTCCGCGATGTGGCCAACGTAGGTGAAGTACTTGTGACACCGCCTGCCATCCTTTTCTCCGTGAACCTCGACGCGCCCGACGGACTTGTCAAGGCCAGGGGAGGAGAACCAGTTCTCGATGTGGTGGAAGAAGCGGGCCAAGGCGACCCTCCTCCTGTGTGTCGAAAGTAATCCAAGGGCACTCATACACTTGACGAGGCCGACGATATAGTTCGGTTTGACGCCGCCGTGCAAGGTCACTTCTTTGAGGCCCGGCAGATTGCGGGGAAGGGATACCGATTCGGCGTGGCCGGTGTAGTATACGAAGCCCTTGCCGATGGGCGGGGGGAATTCGACGAGTTTCTTTCCCTGTCCCGTTTTCACGCGCACTTCCTTGCCGTCGAACCATTGGAGCGTCGTTCCGTTGAAGATGTGGAACAGGTGCGCAAGGTTGGAGGGTCCGACGCTCTCGCTCGAGCCGGCACACCAGTTGACGCTGATGCGATACGGGTTGGGAACGTCGTTGTAGCCTTTTCGCGCGAGGATTTGGGTGAGGCCCGGCGAGTTCCCGAAACCGGTGAGGATCTTCACGCCGGCTTGCCGCGCTTCGTCATTCAGCGTGAGCACATCAAGGTAGGCGTCGTAATCATCGGCGATGGAAACGTAGTGGATTCGGGCGTCTATTGCACACTTGGCGAGCTTCTTCTCAAAGAAGTAAAAGGGGCCCACGTAGCATATAGCCGCGTCATGGCCTTTCATCGAGGAGACGACGGCGTCATGATCATTTGCGTCGCAACGGACGGCTCGAAACTTGGGCCCGTTTTCGGCAGCGAGGCGTTTCGCCTTTTCCTCGTTGATATCGGCGAGAACGACGTTCGCGACTTGATCGTCGTCGCGCAGGAGCCGGATGAGAGGCACGGCCATATCGGCACACGCGCCCAGCAGCACCAGGTTCATGCTTTCCTCCGTTTCACCCTCAGGTTCCTCAAAGTGTTCGAGGCACACGTTCCAGAAGGGCGTGCCGTGCTATCGAATGGCAAGCATGCGTTCGATGGGAAGCCGCGCGTTCTGAATGATGTCATCGGGAAGTTCAACCGCGTACTGAAGCTTCTCCAGCGATGCGAGGGTTTGCTCGAGCGTGATCAGGTTCATGTGCTTGCATCGCAGACTGCACGCGCGGACCATCTCGCGATGCGGAAACTCCGCGGCCACATTGTCCCCCATGGTGCACTCCGTCAGCAACAGGTAACGCGGCGAATCGACGTTGCGGACGTAATCGATCATCGCCTTCGTGCTTCCCACGAAGTCCACTTTCGCGATCACGTCGGGATGACACTCCGGATGGGCGAGGATCACCACGTCCGGCCACTGTTTCCGGGCGTTATCGACGTCCTGAACCGTGTAAAGCTCGTGCACCTCGCAGCGTGAGCGCCAGCCGATCACCGAGGGTTGCCCGTGCACGACGCCTGCGGATTCCGGCGCGCCTTCGAGCGGATTCGGCGCCGGGACGTATTCCAGGCCGAGATCGCGCGCCGTATTTCGCGCGAGATACTCGTCCGGGATGAAAACGACATGTTCATGACCTTGGTTCTGGAGGTAACGAATCACGGCGGCGGCATTGCCCGACGTGCAGCAGTAGTCTGACACCGCCTTGACCCCAGCGTATGTATTCACGTACGTGACGACAGGCGCGCCGGGATAGATGGCTTTCAGGGCGAGGACGTCGTCCGGCGTGATGCCTTCCGCCAGCGAGCAACCGGCCTTCTCCGCTGGGATCAACACTGTTTTTTCTGGATTCAAGACCTTCGCGGTCTCCGCCATGAACTGGACACCGCAGAAGACGATCACGTCGGCATCGGTTTCGGTCGAAATGCGCGAGAGCTCGAGCGAATCGCCGACGTAATCCGGCACGGAGTGGAAAAGCGCCGGCTCCATGTAGTTGTGGCCGAGAATAACCGCGTTTCGTTCCGCTTTCAACTGGTTGATCTGAAAAACCAGTTCGGCCTTCAGTGCGATCTCGGCGTCAGGAACAACGTGGCCAAGCTTTGCACGCATGCGGCGCAGCGTCTCATCCAGCGTTGGTGCGTCAATGATGTCACCATGCTTTGCGGGCATGCCGTGAGTTTCCTTTGATGCCGGAAAAATTGGGACGCTTCTCTATTTCCGGCGGTTCTATCGACGCCACCGTGGAGGCCGGAAATAGGGAAGCGTCCCATTTTTCCGACCGCGCGATCGAGTATGGGAGAAGCAGGCAAATCGCCGCGGCGGAATTCCACGCTCGCGCGGAAGCCTTGCGCGCGCGTGATGAACGTGGATGTTACCACCTGTAATCTCACTAACACAAATGAGATCTTGGCGGCGGTTGAAGTTTCGAGTCGTCGTGGATTAAGCTTAACGTCGAAAAGGAGGATTCTGGGATGTATGCCGCACGGAGATCCGCAGCTTTTACGCTCATCGAGTTGCTCGTAGTCATTGCCATTATCGGGATTCTCGCCGCCATCCTTCTGCCCGCGTTGTCGCGCGCTCGAGAGGCTGCGCGGCGGTCCGGGTGCGCCAGCAATCTGAAACAACTGGGCCTGGTTTTTAAGATGTACGCGAACGAGTCCAGGGGCAATCGTTTCCCGCAACGCCAGGTGCGTGACGTCCACGGACGTCTTTCCGACACGATGATCTTCAACGGCCCCGCCGTCTATCCGGAGTATCTCACCGACTTGACCGTTGTCTGGTGTCCGTCCGCGATCGGCACGCCCCTCGAGCGCTACGATGTCGGTGCGCGGAAGGGCAGTCCACCGACCGGCAACAGCAACGGGGTCATTGAGCCCGAAGAACTGCTCAAGTCCCCTTACAACTACACCGGGTGGCTCTTCATGGAGACCGTGAATTTCCTCGGCCCCAAGGATGGAACCGCTGGAAGCGGGCCCGGCGGCCGATTCGAGCCGGCCGACTATCACGGCACGCCGCTGGGTGAGTTGGCTGCCGAAAACGTCGCGACGCTCGGGGCCGCGTCGGATCAGGACTTCACGGTTTCCGACACGCTCGCAGGCACGCAGGTAGGCGGAGGCAACACTATCTATCGCCTGCGCGAAGGCATCGAGCGCATTCTCATTACCGATATCAACAACCCAGCGGCGTCAAGCGCGGCCCAAAGCGATGTCCCGGTCATGTGGGACCACCTTACGCCGCAGGTTACCGGCTCGTCTCACGTACCCGCCGGCATGAACGTGCTGTACATGGACGGCCATGTCGCCTGGGCGCCGTACCCATCCGACACACCGTGGCTGGCCACGATAGAAGGGCCGCGCATCATGGGACGTTACGACCGTCCATTTGGGGCATGACCATTTTGGATTTTGGATTTTAGATTTTGGATTGCGGCGAGGAGAGGGAGGTATTGTCATGCGCATCTGCAAAACACGACGGAACCCACGGCTTTGTCTGACGGTAGGCTTCATGTTCGGAGTGGCGCTGCTGGCGCTCGCGTGCGCGGCCAACGCTGAGGACTGGCCGGCTTATCGGCACGACAACGCGCGCAGCGCGACGACCTCTGAGGTCCTCGTTCCGCCGCTTTCACCTCAATGGGTCTACACACCGTTGCACGCGCCTGAACCCGCGTGGCCCGAGGAAGGAAAGGAAAAGACGCGCGTTCGCTTCGATGAGGCGTACCACGTGGTGATCGCCGGCGACGGCGTCTACTATGGTTCCTCGGCGGACAACAAAGTCTATTGTCTCGATGCCGCTACGGGACAGGTCCGCTGGTCTTTCTTCACGGGCGGGCCGGTCCGCGTGGCGCCCACCGTTTACGATGGCCACGTCTATTTCGGCTCCGACGACGGATACGCGTATTGCCTGCGTACCGCCGATGGCGGGCTTGTTTGGAGAGTGAGCCCTTCGTTTCGAGACGAGAGGGTGATCGGCAACGGAAAGATGATCTCGCTCTGGCCCGTGCGGAGCGGCGTCGTGGTTCACAGGGGTCCCAACGATCCGTCGCCGGCCGCCTACTTCGCGGCAGGCGTGTTTCCGCATGAAAGCCTATTCCTCTGCGCCGTCAGAGCCGGCGACGGCGCCGTTCTTTGGCGCAATGACAGCTATGGCGAGGACGGTTATAAGGAGGACTACGGCGGCATATCGCCTCAGGGTCCCATGCTCGCCTCCGACAGTTTGCTGTTCGTTCCTTCGGGCCGCGCAATGCCGGCCGTCTTCACGAGGGACCAGGGCCGCTTCCAATACTATGCCCCGCCCCGGGAGCACGTCGGTGGCTCATGGGCGCTGCTTACGGAAGATCGTCTGGTAGCGGGCGTGTACGGCAAACAAACCTATGCCCAGGAGAACGGAAAGGAAGTTCCAGACGCTGTGTACGCCTGGTTTCCCGGCCTCGACCTCGTCGTCGCTAAGGACTATGCCTACATGCTCAGCTACGATGAGCTCTCCGCGCTTGATCGGCAGACCTTCGCCGCCGCGAGTGAATTGCGCGCCGGCATCCAACGTGAGATCAAGACGGCTAATGACAGGTTGAAGTTCTTGAGGGCGCAAGCGAAGCCAGCCTCGGAAGATGAAGAAAGCACAACGAGCGGTGAGGCCGGCACGTTGAGGAAAAAGATCGCCGATCTCGAAGCCCGGAGGAAAGAGATTGAGAACAGCGTCTATAAGTGGCGCCGCCCTTGCTCCCTTCGCGAATCACTCATCATGTCCGGCGAATACCTTTATGTGGGCGGCGAGAAGGCCGTCAAGGCCGTGCGCAAGGAGACCGGTGAGGACGTGTGGCAAGCGCCCGTCGAAGGGAAGGCGTGCAGCGTTGCCATTGCGAACGGCCGCCTCTACGTCAGCACCGACACGGGCAGGATCTACAGCTTTGCGAAGGCGGAAAGCGCATTAAGGGAGGTCAAACAGCAACCGACTCCGAATTCCTTCAGTGAAGACGCCCATGGCGAGCTTTGCGTTAAGGCTGCCGAACAGATCCTTGCGCTCGCGCCCGTGAAGAAAGGCTTCTGCCTGGTGGCCGGCAACGAGACGGGCCGGCTGGCGTACGAATTGGCGAAGCGCACGGAGTTCAGCATCATCGCCATCGATGACAACCCAGAGAGGGTGGAAAAGGCCCGCCGTGCACTCGACGCCGCGGGGTTGTACGGCGCGCGCGTTGTTGTCGATTGCCTTGATGCAGCCAAGCTGCCGTATAGCGATTACTTTGCGAACCTGATCGTATCCGAATCCCAGCTCACCGCAGGGGCGCTTAAACCAACAGATGAACTCCTGCGCGTGCTGAAACCGCATGGCGGAATCCTCTGTCTTGGATGTCCCGCCGAAGCGCCCAATAAGGAGCCGCCGCCGCCGGTCGAGGCCTTGCGCGGCCAATGTGCATCACAAGGGGACTTCTCGGCCGAGTGCGTCGCGGATAACGGCCGGTGGGTGAAGGTCACGCGAGGTGTTCTCGAGGGCGAAGGAAAGTGGACCCATGAGTACGCCGATCTCGGCAACACCGCTTGCTCCGATGACGAGCGCGTGAAAGGCCCTCTTGGCGTTCTGTGGTTCGGCCGCCCCGGCCCCGCGTTGATGGTGGAACGCCATGCGCGGCCCACGGCCCCCGTTGCCATCGATGGGCGGATGTTCATCCAGGGCGAAAACGTGATTATGGCCTACGACGCTTACAACGGCGCCTTCCTGTGGCAGAAGGAGATCCCCGGCGCGGTGCGAGTGCGCGTCGATTCCGACATGGGCAACCTCGCCCTCGAGAAAGACGCGCTCTACGTTGCAGCGCATGACAAGTGTCACCGGCTGGACCCCGCGACGGGCGACATTATCCGCACGTATGACCTCCCGCCACACGGCGACACAACCGCACGCTGGGGCTATGTCGCGTGCGACGGCCACACCTTGTTCGGATCCGTCGCAGGGGCCATGAAGGACGATTACGCCGGCCTGTGGGACGAGATCGTGAGCGACGACGGCGAGTGGCGCAACATCGACTCCGCGACGGCCCGGCGAGACTCGACGCCTCGCCTCAAGAGGGCCATCGAGACCATGACGGCTCAAAACCCGAAAGTGGACGAGCGCGCTTTCTGGAATGCCCAGAATAGTGGGTTGATGTGGCGCATAATGACGGATTGGCCGGCCTGGGGGAGCGTCAAGAGCCCCGTCGGCGCCGTCACCGAACGTATATTGGCGAGCAGCGTCTTCTTTGCCGTGAACACGGAAACGGGCGCCCTGCGTTGGAAGTATGAGGGCAAAGCCATCGCCCATCCCGCCATCGCCATCGGCGACGGCGCCGTTTTCATTGCCGACTGCGACGTTACGGAAGAACAGGAACAGGCCGCCATGCAGCAGCGCACGGAACTGATCGCGAAAGGCGTCTGGGAGAAGGAGGGCATAACCTACGAGGCAAAGGACGCGGACGTGCGCCGCGTGATCGCCCTCGATGAGACGACCGGCGAGAAGCGATGGGAACGCGTCATCGATCTCACTGGCTGCGGCGGCGACCGCCTGGGCCTTGCATACAAGAACGGCGTCCTGTGTTTCTTCGGCTGCTTCAGCAACCATGATCGCGGGCTTTTCCGCGACGGCATGCTCGCGTGGCGCCGCATCACCGCGGTTGCCGGCAAGGATGGAGCCGATCTCTGGTCGCGTCCCTTGAACTACCTGCGCCGTCCGGTAATCGTCGGCGACACGATCCTCATCGAGCCGCGCGCGTGCGATCTTCGCACCGGCGCTGTCAAGACGCGCTCGCATCCGCTCACGGGCGAGCAATCGACCTGGGAATACGTCCGCCCCGGCCACTGTTGCAGCGCGACGAGCGCGTGTCCCAACATGTTTTTTCTTCGCGGGTATTTCCTCTGGTACTACGATCTGTTGAAAGACCAGGGCATGCTGCCTTTCGGCGGGATTCGACCCGGCTGCTGGATCAACGTGATTCCCGCCAACGGCCTCGTGCTGTTTCCGGAGGCCAGCGCCGGTTGCACGTGCTCCTTTCCCATCCGCTCGACCGTTGTGCTTCGCCCGGAACCCGAGCAGCGCACGTGGGCTACCTGCGTCCAGAACGGGAAGCTCACGCCGGTGCGTCACATGGCCATCAACTTCGGAGCGCAAGGCGACTGGCGGGACGATAGCGGCACGCTTTGGTTCAGCTATCCGCACCCGCCCAGCACGGACTGGTATGCCTATGGCGTGAACTTCGCATTGCAGGAACAGTTCCTTGGAAAGCCCGCTTATTTCTGCCGCAACTTCGAGGGAAGCGAGGTCAAGGGAACCGATAAACCCTGGGTCTTTGCCTCCGGCTGCAGAGGGATGACGAGTTGCCAGGCGCCGCTGCTCGGCGAAGGCGATGCGCCCGCTTCCTACACGGTTCGTCTATACTTCGTTGACACCGAGAACACCGAAGCGGGCCGCCGCGTGTTTACCGTCAAGCTCCAGGGGATCCCGGTGCTGAAGGACTACGACATCATCCGCGCGGCCGGCGGTCCGAGTGTCGCACGCGTCGAAGAGTTCAAAGGCATCAAAGTCGAGAAAGACCTGAGCATCGAGATTGTTCCGAAGAAAAGCGATCCCACTCCAGAGGAAATGCCGCTGATTAACGGCATCGAAATCATCCGTGAAGACGTGGCGCTCGCCAGTGCATCAAAATAGACGGTAACTGTCCCCTGTTATTGCCGTTATTGTTATTCGAGGGCATTGAACGAGAAACAAGGACTTTTCACTCCGCACGTATGCACGCCCGATGAATTACTGGGAGACTAGAACATGAAATCCGATCCTATCATTGCAGAAGTCTACCGCGCCAAAGACAAATTCGCCCGGGAAATTGGAAACGACGTGGGAAGACTGTTTGAACGTCTCCGCGAAGACGCGAAGAAACATCCCCAGCGCATGGCCAAGCTGGTACCGAAACCAGTCGCACAACGCAGTCGGCGAACTGCCAACAGGAAAGCCGCTAAATGAAGACAACAAGTGGTTACTGTCCCTGCTTATTGAAGTCGTGATCCAAGAGGCCGGCAGGGGTGACCGAAAGGAAGTGGAAAAGAGACGCGAGTTCCTGCGGCCATTTCCCGTGCTCGATGCGACGCCCGAGGTACGGGCGCTCATTAAGCTGTATCTTGAGAAAGGCGTCGTGCCCCCCGGAAACGTTGAAGACGCCGCTCATCTCGCCTTTGCTAGTGCTTGATTGCAGAAATTCGCCACTGAAAAAAGTACTGCTGGATTGTAGTTCCGATTTCCGAATCGGATCGGCGGGCGCGATCCGATTCGGAAATCGGAACTACAACGAAAGCCGGACGGGATATGTCGATTACTTTTGCAGATAAGCACTAGCATTCACGAAATGGTGTATCTGTGCACGTGGAACTTCAGGCATCTGGCGAACGTTCTTGCATTGCGACGTTTGCGCAAACTGAATGAAAAGAAAGGACTCTTTGTTCCCCAGGTATGCACGCCTGAGGAATTACTGGGAGAATGACAGATGCAGACCGATCCCATCCTACGCGAGGTATACCGAATCAAAGACGAACTCAACCGGGAAATCGGAGGCGACGTCGAAAAGCTCTTTGATCGTTTCCGTGAGTTCGCCGAAGAGCATCCCGAACGTATGGTCAAACCGGCGCCGAAACCAGTCACACGAGGCAAGCCGCGGACTGCCAACAGGAAAACCGCGAAATGATGAACGCCCAGCGCCACTTCGCGCGCCTCTGCGTTAGGAAGATGCAAACGCTAGGCGCCCCGTTACAGGCAATTCCGCATTCCGAATGAATTAAGTAAGGTGTCCCCAAGATACCCAGATTTCCGCCCAGCGATAAAGTACCGTCATGCGCACGTTCCTAGTCAGACGGACTATTCTATGTTCACAACCTCCTCCAAAGCATCCCGAAATTCATCAATCTCCATGAAGACATTCATGACCTTCTTAGGGGGCATGTCGTATTCGGAGACCAATTGAAGTGCCTTGATCGCCAGAGCAATTACCAGTTGTTTGCCACTGCATTTGTGAAGAAACGAATTGCAGGCACCCCAAGTGCAATCATAACGGTCGGAAAGGCGCTCGGTGTCCGGCCAAGGCAAGAGCTCAATTTCGTGCGTGTTAGGCGTCCAGCAGATCATGGATTCATGTGCTTTCATAGATGTCTCCTTTCCTGCCTTGTAACTCACCCTCCGCCGCAGTTTCGCAATTTCGGGGACGGCGCACTCAATTCCTCGTTCCTGCGGGCTTTGGGCCAACTCGTCGTCGCGGCCCGCAAGATGCCAATAGCAGAAACCCCTGCCGCAGTTCAGAGCAGCTTGCCTGACTTGAGGCGGAATTCCATATCCGGCCGGATACGGTCGACGGGCTGGTGGCTCACCAGCAGGATTGTTGCTCCCTCACGACGGTTCCGGTCCAGCACGTCCAGCACGATGTGAGCACTGTCTTCATCGAGGTTTCCCGTGGGCTCGTCCGCAAGGATGATCCCCGGGCGATGCAGCAGCGCCCGGGCGAGCGCGCAACGCTGGCGTTCTCCCGCCGACAGCTCCGAGGGATAGTGCCCGACGCGATCGCGCAGGCCCAGCTCATCCAGAAGTTGTCTGGCGCGGGTCTCGCCGTCCGCACGGGGCGACGCGAGTGTGGGCAGCAGGACATTCTCGAGCGCCGTGAGGTATGGCACAAGGTGGAACATCTGGAACACGACGGCTATGTCACGGCTGCGCAGCTTCGCGCGTGCGCGCGGCGTAAGCGCGTGCAACGGATGCCCGGACACCGTGACGGAGCCGGCGGTGGGAAGGGTCAACCCGGCGGCGATGTTGATGGCGGTCGTTTTTCCGCTCCCGGAAGGCCCGTGTAGCAGCGCCAAGGCGCCCCGCGGCACATCGATGCTCACGCCATCGAGCGCGCGAACAACCTCGCGGCCTTTCCGGAAATGCTTGCTCACGTTTTCCAGCAGGATCATGTTGCCCCTTCGCCGAGAACATCGCTCGGCTCCTGCATCAACCGGCTGACGATCGGCGGCAGGCCAAAGACGATGCACGCCAATGGCGTCACGATCACCACGCAGGCAAGCACGTTCATCGGCGCAACGACGGGGCTCGCCGTCACGCTCAACCAACCCGAAGTGATGCGGCCAAGCCAGCAGCCGAGCACCGCGCCCGTCACACCGTACGCGAGGATCTTTCCAAGGAAGACGCCGTATATCTTCCGATCCGCGACGCCCAACGCGCGCAAAACGCCTATCTCATGTCTGCGGTTGGCAACGTTCTGGTACGTCAAGCCCCACAGCGCCGAAGCCGATCCCAGGATCACGATCGCCAATGCCGCCATCTCGAGCCTGTGCATCAGAACGCGCTGCTCATGACGCGCGAGCAGAATCGACTGATACGGTTGTGCGTTCACGTCCGGCAGGATGTCCTGGATGCTCTTCCTGATAAGCCCAACGATATCCTTTGCCGCCGCGGGGCACTGGCAGGCAAGGGCGTCAATCGCGTTGATCCGGCCCGGCCGCCCGAGCAGCTCCTGAACGTCATGCAAATGCGCGTAGACGCGTATGTCCTCCGGCATCACGCCGATCTCGTCGAGCACCCGTCCCACGTCAAAGGGCCGCCCGAGAAGCATCACCTTGTCACCAGCCACTTTTCCCATCGCGCGGGCCACGGCTGCTCCAAGGAATACCTGGCCGCGCGAGACGGTGTACGCGGTCGGCATCGGTGTCTTCTCCGTGCCCGTTCTGGGCACTTCCGCCAAGACGCCCGTAAGAACAACCGTGTGCCCGTCCAACTCGATCGTTTTTTGGTACTTTCCAACGAAGTGCTGTGCGAGGATCACTGCGTTGTTCGACAGCTTCGACACGTATTCCTCAGGCATATCAACGTCCTGAAAATCGAGCGCTTGATACCTCGCCGGATCGACGCCTTGCGGCGTCACCAGCAGGTTGAAGCCCATGTTCTTCATCATTACTCGGGTAGAGTCCACCGACGCCATGTTGATGTCCG
>Ga0315274_10012546_pt1 | contig 12083 bp, 11 predicted proteins | sample YL17G02_20_MG_FD_203700 | JGI IMG/M metagenome (GOLD analysis project Ga0315274, IMG submission 203700) | Sediment microbial communities from Yellowstone Lake, YNP, Wyoming, USA - YL17G02_20 | ecosystem: Environmental > Aquatic > Freshwater > Lake > Sediment | place: USA: Wyoming | collected... | reverse complement strand
CTTTGCGCAAGCCGAAGGGACACCCCTCCAGCCGGCGTATGCGGGCGGGGGCGAGGGCCGCATTGAGGTGTTCCCCGAATACGCGCCGGGACTCAAAGACCTGGAAGGCTTTGACCGGGTCTGGTTGCTGTTCTGGTGCGACCGGGCGGCGGCTTGCCAACTCATCGTCACACCTTACAAGGATACCGAGCCTCGCGGCGTCTTTTCCACGCGCGCTCCCAGCCGTCCGAATCCGCTTGGCATGTCGGCGGTGCGATTGCAGCGCGTCGGAGGAAACATTCTGCATGTGAGTGAACTGGATGTTTTGGACAACACGCCGCTGCTGGACATCAAGCCCTACGTTCCCGCGTTCGACCATTTGGCGGCGGAGCGCACCGGCTGGCTGGGAGCGGCGATCTCGCAACGGTCGGTGGCGGATGGCCGCTTCGAGGCAGGAGCCAAAGCACCTTGAGTTATGTGGATCGTCCGACTAGCCCTTCGCCGGCCTTACACCTTCGTGGTGATGGCGCTGGTGCTGTTGTTGCTGACGCCCTTCGTGCTGCTGCGGATGCCCACGGACATCTTTCCGCCGATCAACATCCCGGTGGTCAGCGCGGTCTGGACCTACAACGGCCTGAGCGCCCAGGAGATCGAGCAGCGGATTCTTTACGTCCACGAACGGATGATCAGTGTAGTCGTGGACAACATCGAACACGTCGAGTCCACGGCCTTCAAAGGCGCGGGCGTCATCAAGGTGTATCTCCGACCGGGCGCTTCCGTGGATGCGGCCGTCGCACAACTGGCGGCCACCGGGCCGGCGATCCTGCGGGCGATGCCGGCGGGTATCAACCCGCCGATCATCATCCGCTACAACGCCTCGACCGTGCCGATCCTGCAATACAGCTTCGCCAGCCAGAAGTTCTCCGAACCGGAACTCCAGGACATGGCGTTCAATCAGGTGCGCGTGGGCCTGATGAACGTGCCCGGCGCTTCGATGCCGTATCCCTACGGCGGCAAACCGCGCGTGGTCGCGGTGGATCTCAACCTCGCAGCGCTCCAGGCGAAGAATCTCACGCCGACGGATGTCGTCAACGCGCTCAACGCCCAGAATCTCGTCCTGCCCAGCGGCTCGGCGAAAATTGGCGGGACGGAATTTGATGTCGCGCTCAACAGCAGCCCGGCAACCCTGGATGAACTCAACGACCTGCCCGTCAAGACTGTCAACGGCGCGGTCATCCGCGTGCGCGACGTGGCGCTGGTCCACGACGGCTATCAACCGCAGCAAAACATCGTCCGATTGAACGGCGTGCGCGGCGTGTTGCTCACCGTGCTCAAGAGCGGCGCGGCTTCGACGCTCGAAGTCGTGCGAGGCGTCAAGGCCGCGATGCCGCGCGTGTTGAGCGGATTGCCGCCGGAACTTCAGGCCCAGGAATTCGCCGACCAATCCATCTTCGTTCGCACGGCCATTGACGGGGTGTTGAAGGAAGGCGTCATTGCGGCGTCCCTGACGGCGTTGATGGTGCTGCTGTTTCTCGGCGCGTGGCGCGGCACATTAATCATCGCCATTTCCATCCCGTTGTCCGTCCTGGCCTCCATCGCCGCGCTCAGCGCGTTGGGTGAAACCATCAACTTGATGACGCTCGGCGGACTGGCGTTGTCGGTGGGCATCCTGGTGGATGACGCGACGGTCGAGATTGAGAACGTCCATCGTCACATGGCGATGGGCAAGCCGACGGTCCAGGCCATCCTCGACGGAGCGCAGGAGATCGCGCTGCCGGCGTTCGTGTCCACGCTCTGCATCTGCATCGTGTTTGTCCCAATGTTTTTTCTGACCGGCGCGGCCCGCTTCCTGTTCGTGCCGCTGGCCGAGGCCGTCGTATTCGCCATGCTGGCCAGCTATGCGCTGTCGCGGACGCTCGTGCCCACACTGGTCATGTGGTTCTACCGGCATGGCGAATACCACGGTCATCTGGCTGAGGCGGGCAAGGTTGCGCCGTGGCTGCGACCCTTTGTGGCGGTGCAGGCGGCTTTCGAGCGCGGCTTCGCGCGCTTCCGGGATGGCTATCGCCGATGGCTGAGCGCGGTGCTGGCGCACCGGGGCGCGTTCGCGGTGGTGTTCGTGGCGTTTGGCCTCGGCACAGGACTGCTGCTCCCGTGGCTCGGCCAGGATTTTTTTCCGAGCGTGGACACCGGCCAGTTCCGTTTGCACCTGCGGGCGCGCAGCGGCACGCGGGTCGAGGAAACCGCCAAGCTGGCGGACCAGATTGACCAGGTGATCCGGCAGGAAATACCCGCGACAGAGCTGGCCGGCATTCTCGACAATATTGGGCTGCCATGGGGCGGCATCCCGCTCACCTACATTGACAGCGGCCTGGTGGGCAGTGGCGACGCCGACATTCTGGTTTCCTTGAAGCCGGAACACCGGCCAACTCAGGAATATGTGCGCCGGCTGCGCACGCAGCTCAACCGCGACTTCCCCGGCGTCACGTTCTATTTCCTGCCCGCCGATATTGTGAGCCAGACGATCAACTTCGGTCTTCCCGCGCCGTTTGACATTCAGATCGTGGGGCGTGACCAGGCGCAGAACCGCGTCATTGCCGGGCGGCTGGCGGAGAAGCTGCGCCAAGTTCACGGCATTGCCGACGTGCGGGTGCAACAACCCGCCGATCAGCCCCAGCTTCAATTCGCGGTGGACCGCACCAAGGCGTCAAGCCTCGGGCTGACCGAACGCGACGTGGCCAACACCATGCTCCTGGGCCTGAGCGGCAGCAGCCAGGTGCAGCCCATGTATTGGCTCAATCCCAAAAACGGCGTGCAATACCTCGTCAACGTCTCCGTCCCGCAGCACGCAATGGATTCCGTGGCGGCGATGCAGGCGATGTCAACGAGCGGCGGTCGCCCCGGGCAGGGTGACGATCAATTGCTCGCCAACCTGGCCCAGCTCCGGCGCGCGAACATTCCGCCCATCGTCAATCACTACAATGTGATGCCGGTCATTGACGTGTTGGCCGGCGTGAACGGCCGCGACCTGGGTGGCGTGCTGCGCGAGATCAAGCCGCTGATTGCCTCAGCGGAAAAGGAATTGCCGCGCGGCAGCTTCATCGTCCTGCGCGGGCAGGCGCAAACCATGAACGCCAGTTTCATCGGCCTCGCCATCGGCTTGGTCATGGCGCTGGTGCTGGTTTATCTGCTGCTGGTGGTCAATTTCCAGAGCTGGCTCGATCCGTTCATCATCATCACGGCGTTGCTCGGCGCGGTGGCCGGCGTGATCTGGGGGCTGTATCTCACGTTCACCACGCTGAGCGTGCCGGCCATGATGGGCGCGATCATGAGCCTTGGCGTGGCCACCGCCAATTCCGTGCTGGTCGTCACGTTCGCGCGCAACAACCTGCGCGGTGGCATGGACACGGTGAGCGCCGCCTGGGAGGCCGCCACGGGCCGCTTGCGACCCGTGCTGATGACCGCGCTGGCGATGATCATCGGCATGTTGCCGATGGCGTTCGGCTGGGGCGAGGGCGGCGAGCAGAACGCCCCGCTGGGTCGCGCCGTGATTGGCGGCCTCGTCGTGGCCACGTTCGCCACCCTGTTTTTCGTGCCGGCAGTCTTCACGCTGTTGCACCGCCACGCGGCGGTGAAAACGTCGGAGGACTTTGATGCGGGCCTGCCGCCTGCCAAGACGACACCCTGACCGGAGCTTCCCATGAATCCAGAAACATCCAATTCAACGCCGCCTGCACCCAGGCTTTCCCGCGCCGCTCTCGTGGCCGTCGTGCTCATTGTCCTGGCGGTCTTGGCCGGGCTTGTGCCGCGCCTGCTTCACCGTTCGGCGCTGGCCGCTGAGACGCGCGAACTGGCTTTGCCCAGCGTCACCGTTGTCTCGCCTATGCCCGGCAAACCGTCGGCGGGCATGCCCCTGCCGGCGGAGGTGAGCCCGTGGATTGAAGCGCCGATTTATGCCCGCGCCAGCGGTTACTTGAAGCGTTGGCTGGTGGACCTGGGCGCGCGGGTCGAAGCCGGCCAGTTGCTGGCGGAGATTGAAACGCCCGAACTTGATCAGGAACTGGACCGCTCCCGCTATCAACTCGCCGAGTCCGAAGCGACGCTGGCGCTGGCCGAAACCACTTCCGACCGCTACACCGACCTGCTTAAGACGGCCAGCGTGGGCGAACAGGAAACCGCCGAGAAGCAGGCCGACTTCGCCTTGAAGACGGCGACGGTCCAAGCCGCCCGCGCGAACGTGCGCCGCCTGGAGCAACTCCAGTCATTTGCCCGCGTCACCGCCCCTTTTGCCGGGGTCATCACGGCGCGCGACGTCAACGTGGGCGACCTCATTGCCGCCGGTGGCAGCAAGCAGCTCTTCCGCCTGGCGCAGACGGACAAGCTCCGGGTCTTTGTGCGCGTGCCCCAGACGCTGGCACTGGCCATCACGACCGGGCAGACTGCCGAGTTGTTGATCCCCGAACGACCCGGTCAGGTCTTCAAGGGCCAGGTGGCCCGCACGGCGGGCGCGATCTCCCCCGATTCGCGCACGCTGTTGACGGAACTGGAAGTGGACAACGCGCGCGGCGAAATTCTGGCAGGCAGTTACGGGCAGGTGGAATTCGCCGAAGCCAAAGGCCCGTCGCCGCTGACTCTGCCGGGCAACGTTCTGTTGTTCCGCGCCGAAGGACCGCAGGTGGGCGTGGTGCAACCGGACGGCAAGGTCGAATTGCGCAACGTGAAGTTGGGCCGGGATTTTGGCGCAACGGTCGAAATTCTCGGCGGCGTGAGTCCGACGAACCAGGTCATTCTCAATCCCTCCGATTCGCTGGCCACGGGCGACATGGTGCGCGCTGCCACCGCCGCCAAGCCGGAAACGGCCAAGCCTGGAACAGCCAAATGAAGTTCGATCCACACAGCATTCGCTGGCCACTTCCGGCGGGGCGCTTGCTCGCGTCCGTCACGCTGATGCTGCTCGCGGGTTGCGCCGTCGGGCCGGACTACCATCGGCCACCGGCGGTGGCGACTATGCCAACCGCTTACGCCGGCGCGACCAATGAGTGGAAAACCGCCACGCCCCAGGCCCATCTGCCCAAAGGCGCGTGGTGGGAAATTTTCGGTGACGAGGAATTGAACCGTCTCGAAGCCCAGGCTGCGGAAGCCAATCAGCAACTCCAGGCCGCCGTCGCCCGTTTCGCCCAGGCTCGCGCCAGCGCCGATGTCGCACGCTCCGGCCTTTTCCCGCGCGTCGGCGCAGGCTTCGCCGCAATCCACCAGCACGATTCGGCCAATCGTCCCCTCAACAGCACGGGTGAAGCCGCCGGCAAATCATTTACCTACGACAATTTCATTCTGCCCTTCGACCTCAGCTATGAACTGGATCTCTGGGGGCGCGTGCGGCGTCAGGTGGAATCCGCGCGAGCTTCTGTTCAGGCCAATGCCGCCGATCTGGAAAGCATCCGTCTCGCCATTGCCGCCGAAGTTGCCGCCGATTACTACACCCTCCGCGCGCTGGACGCGGAAAAGACCGCGCTGGCCGCCAGCATCGAAGCCTACCGAAAATCGCTGGAACTTACCCGCAACCGCCGGGCGGGCGGCCTCATCTCCGACCTCGATGTCGCGCAGGCGGAAACCGTGTTGAAAACCGCCGAGGCGCAACTGCCGGCCATCACACTGACGCGAACAAGATTCGAGCATGCGCTCGCCACGTTGACCGGTCAGTCCGCGACCCTGTTCCATCTGCCCGCCGTCTCGCTCGACCGCGAGCCCCCGGTCATCCCGGCCGAGTTGCCTTCCGCGTTGCTCGAACGCCGGCCCGACATTGCCGCCGCCGAACAACGCATGGCCGCCGCCAACGCCGACATCGGCGTGAGCAAGGCGGCGTATTTTCCCACGGTCCGCTTCAACGGGCTGGCTGGTTTCCAAAGCATTGATGCGGGCACACTGTTCAACTGGCCCAGCCGGCTGTGGGCGGTTGGCCCGTCGCTGTCATTGCCACTGTTTGAAGGCGGACAACGGCAGGCGAAACTGCGCGGTGCGAAAGCCGCGTATGAAGAAACCGTCGCGCGCTACCGCCAAACCGTGCTGACGGGCTGCGCCGAAGTCGAAGACAACCTTGCCGCCCAACGCCTGTTGGCCGACCAATATGATCAGGAACTGTCGGCGCTGGCGTCCGCCCGCAAATCGCTCGAAATTGCCAACAACCGGTATCGCTCGGGCCTCGTCACTTATCTCCAGGTAGCCATCGCGCAAAGCGCGGCACTGGAACGCGAGCGCGTCGTCGCCCGCCTGCGCGGCCAACGGTTCGCGGCCGCCGTGGCGCTGGTCAAATCCCTCGGCGGCGGCTGGGAGGGACTCGAAAAGGAACGGGCAGACACTTCAACCCTCCGTGACTCCGGAGGCAGCCAGCCAAGTAATCCATAACGCAAAGAATCAAAGCAATGAACTCCCAACCTCAATGCAGTTGCCAGGCCGCGCCGAAACTGATCTTCCCGTGCTCTGGAGCTTCCGACGTCGGTGGACTCTCCGACCGCGCGGCCCGTCAAATGACTCTTGATCTCGCTGGGAAGATGTATTGCCTGGCCGGCATCGGCGGGCGGGTCGAAGGGATCTTGGAGACCACAAGAGCTGCCGCCAGCGTGCTCGTGATTGACGGGTGCCGGCAGGAATGCGCCCGCAAGACGATGGAACTGGCTGGCTTCAAGAACTTCCAGCATCTCAAGCTCGCGGGCATGGGCTTCGAGAAAGGAGAGACGCGCGTGACGACCGCCCGGATTCGCCAAGTGGCGGACCGGGGCGCGGAGTTGCTCAGCAGTTAATCTTGCGGCGCTCGCCCAATGCGAACGCCGTGAACCGCGGAAACCAAAACAAAGAACCAAAACTCCAACTGAAAGGACCTCCGATGAACGAAAACCTCACTCGCCGTCACTTCCTGGCCGCTGCTGGCACTGCCGCACTGGCCGCAACCGCAACCTCTGCCCTTGCCGCTGAAGGTGGGAGCGGGGGCAAGCCGCTGAAAATCCTTGGTGTCTCGTGCAGCCCGCGCAAAGGCATGACCACGGCGAAAGCCGTGCAAGCCGCGCTGGACGCAGCCAAGAATTCAGACGCCCGAATCCAAGTGGAGTTGATTGATCTGGGCGGACTCAACATCGCTCCGTGGTCGCCGAAGCCGCCGGAGGATGACATGAAGGACATCCTGCCGAAGTTCCAAGACCCCGCGCTCGGAGGCGTCATCATCGGATCACCCTGCTATTTCCGCAGCCTGAGCGGTTTGGCCAAGTGTTTTCTCGAACGGCTCGCCCCGTTGCGCGAGCCGAAGATGGTCCTGGCCGACAAACCGTTTGGCGTGGTGACGGTGGGCGCGTTCCGCAACGGTGGGCAGGAGCTGACCATCGAACAGATTCAAGCGATTCTTCTCTGCTACGGAATGATTCCCGTGGGAGGCCACGCCCCGGCCTTCCAAGGTGCCACGCTGCTGTCGGCCAACGACACCATCACGCAGGACGAACTCGGTCTGAAGACTGCCGCGCAGCTCGGCAAACACGTCGGCGAAGCCGCGTTGAAACTCGCGCCGAAATCCGCCTGAACCCTCCTGTTGGGAACTGCACCTATGCGCCTCCATACCTCCTTGCTGGCGGTGCTGCTGCTCGCGGCCTCTGTCGTCGTGGCCGCGGACAAGCCCGCGGCTGCCCCGCCCGCCGCAGCGGAACGGGCGGCGAACGTGCAAGTCATCGCCTACTATTTCCACGGCACGGTGCGGTGCGAGACGTGCCTGAAGATTGAGCAGCAGACTCGCGAAGCCATCGAGCGGCGTTTTCCGGTCGAAGCGGCCGCGAAGCGCCTCGTGTTCAAGCCGGTAAACTACGACAAGCCCGAAAACGCCCACTTCCTGAAAGACTACAAGCTCCCGTGTCCATCGCTGCCGGTAGTACGGCAGAAGTCCGGCAAGGACGAGAAGTGGAAGCCGCTGGACAAGACCTGGGAACTCATCGAAAACCCCATCAAGTTCAACGAGTATGTCGAGAGCGAGACTGGCAAGCTCTTGGACGCCGCGACGTAGCCACCTGGACTTGCGATGCCGGCATTGACAGCGGGGTGCTCACGCGGTAATGGTATTTCGCTGTATGGCGAAATAGCGGCATTCAATTATGCGCGAGTTCATGAACATCACCAAGGCGCTGGCGGACGAGAACCGTGTCCGCACCCTCCTGGCGTTGCGGAAGGGCGAACTGTGCGTCTGCCAAATCACCGAACTGTTTGGATTGGCGCCGTCCACCGTCTCCAAGCACCTGTCCATTCTTTACCAGGCGGGTTTGGTGGAGTCGCGCAAGGATGGCCGCTGGATTTACTACCGCCTGCCGGACAACGGCGCGTCCGTGGCCGTGCGCGAAGCCATTGATTGGGTGGTGAAATCCCTCGAAGACAACCCGCGCATCGCCGATGACGTCCGGCAACTGAAACAGATTCTCAAGGCTGACCCCGTTGAACTATGCAAACGCCAATGTCGAAGCTGAAAGTCCTGTTCCTCTGCACCGGGAACTCCTGCCGCAGCCAGATGGCCGAAGGCTGGGCACGCCGTCTCAAGGGCGATGTCGTCGAGCCGTATTCGGCGGGCATCGAGAAGCACGGGATGAATCCGCACGCAGTCAAGGTCATGGCCGAAGTCGGCGTGGACCTTTCAAAGCATTTCTCCAAGACGCTCGAAGACATCGGGCCGGTGCATTTTGACTATGTGGTGACGGTGTGCGGGCACGCGCACGAACATTGCCCGTGGTTTCCCGGCAAGGCCAGGGTAGTGCATGTGGGGTTTGAAGACCCGCCCAAGCTCACTAAGCATCTGCCGGATGGCGAGGAGAAACTGGCGGTCTATCGCCGGGTGCGGGATGAAATCCGCAGGTTTGTGGAAACGTTGCCGGAAGGGTTGAAGCGTGATGCGTGAAACGTGAGGCGTGAGAACTGATATGAACTCTGAGGCTGTCAGGGAAAAAGTCCGCGAGAGTTACGGCAAAATAGCCGGGACCGGCGGGTCGTGCTGCGGCTCGACGCCGACGTGTTGTGGCTCAACGCCGGTGGCGTCTGAGGACCTGGCCAAGCACATCGGCTATTCCTCCGAAGAACTGGCCGCGCTGCCGGAAGGCGCGAACATGGGCCTTTCGTGCGGCAATCCCAATGCACTCGCCGCGCTGCAACCGGGCGAGGTGGTGTTGGACCTGGGTGCTGGAGGCGGGTTCGATGTGTTCATTGCCGGACGCAAAGTGGGACCGATCGGACGCGCTATCGGCGTGGATATGACGCCGGAGATGCTGGCCAAGGCGCGCAAGAACATCGCGACGTATCGTGAACGCACCGGGTTGGACAACGTCGAGTTCCGGCTGGGTGAAATCGAGCATCTTCCCCTGGCCGATGCCAGCGTAGATGTCGTCATTTCCAATTGCGTCATCAACCTTTCTCCGGACAAGCCGCAGGTGTGGCGCGAAATCGCGCGCGTGCTGAAGCCGGGCGGACGGGTCGCCGTCTCCGACCTGGCGCTGCTGAAGCCCCTGCCGCCGGCCGTTGCCGAAAGTGTCGAAGCGCTGGTGGGCTGCGTCGCTGGGGCGGTGCTGGTCTCGGAAACGGAACGGATGGCCAAAGAAGCGGGGCTGGGCGACATCGTGCTCAAGGCCAAGTCGGGATACATCGACGGCATGGTGGATTGGCAGGATCCGCTCTATCAGAAGATCATCGCCCACCTGCCGGCGGGCTCCAAGCCGAGCGACTACATCACGAGCCTGGAGATCACGGCACGAAAAGGCGCAGGGACTGGGGCAGAGCCAACTCGAGGGCAGGTTCCGAACAAAGCCGCATCCACGCTTGAAGTCTATGACCCCGCCATGTGCTGCTCAACCGGTGTATGCGGACCGACGGTTGACCCAGTGCTGGTGCGGTTTGCCGCCGACGTGAAGTGGTTGCAGGAGCAAGGCCGGGAAGTGAGGCGCTTCAACCTTTCACAGAGCCCGGCGGCCTTCGTCGAGAATGAACGAGTCAAACAGGCCCTCACGGAGAAAGGTGAGGGCGCACTGCCGCTGCTGCTCGTGGGCGGCCAGGTGCTGGCGAGCGGGCATTATCCCGAGCGCAAGCCATTGGCTGAGGCGCTCGGCGTGAAGATCGCTGAAAGCAGCCTCTTCAGCCCTGCGGTTGCAGAGTTGGTCGCCATCGGCGCCGCCATCGCCGCGAACTGTGAGCCTTGCCTCAAATATCACTACCGCCAGGCGCAGTTGCTGGGCGTTTCCAAGGCGGACATGGCGAGCGCGGTGAAGATGGCTGCTGGCGTGAAGGACTCTCCGCATCAGGCCATCCTCCGACTCGCCGACAAACTGACCGGAGCCGGACTCGGCAATCCGGCGACGGCTTCCGATCCGTGTTGCGGCGGCACAGCGGGCGCGGACAGGCCAAGCGGTGAATGCTGTGACTCCAAGGATTCGACGGGGGCTGCAGGCTGTGGTGGTGAAAGTTAAACATTAACAACAAACAAAAAAGTGAGATGAACAATGAAAACACCCAACGAAGACGGGAAACCAACTGACCACAGGGAATCGCTGAAACAACCGGCCGCAGGCTGCGGCTCCGGGTGCGGCTGCAACGCCCCGGGCACGCCGGGCAAAGCGCGTTGGGTGATCGGTGCCCTCGTGCTGGTCGCCGCCGGGGTCATGGTGGTGCGAGCCATGGTCAAGACCGATGGGTCATCCACCCAGGCGTCCGCGACAGCTTTTGCGGACCCCGTTGCGTCGCAGACCGCAGCGGAAGCGGGCGGCCCCGCCACGGACTCGGCTGCCGCTGCCCCAGCAACCGAAACCAGCGTGGGAACGACCATTGGCGCGTTTTCCGAATTGAACGTCGCGGCCGCCAAAACCGATGCCGTTTTCATATTCGTGCCTGGGAAAGACGGCGCTTCTGCCAATCTCCCCTCGACGGCAATGAGGGGGGCCGCACGCACGATTGAGTCCAAGGCAGGTCTAAAGTGTGGGCTCTTTACCCTGAAGGCAGGCTCGCGCGATTACGATCAGATTGCGGCGCAGATGTCCGTGCCGGGCGTTCTGGCGATGGCCAAAGGGCGCGGGATGAGCGCGGTGTCCGGAGACATTACGGAATCGAAACTTTTACAGGGATTCGTCGCCGCTTCAAGCGCCGGCGGCTGCGGTCCATCGGCCGGAGCCGGATGCTGCCCCAAGTGAGGCAACCAAGGGACATTCCACATGATGCAGTGGGTTACAGAAACGCTTCAATCGGCCAGCCTGGGACCGGCGGCCTTGCCGCTGGCTTTTCTGCTGGGATTGGTGAGCGCCGTGGCCAGCGCTTGTTGCACCTTGCCCGCGATGGGAATGCTGGTGGCCTACTCGGGCACGCGTGAAGACGCCAACCGGAAAACGGCCTTTGCGTCGGCGATCTCGTTTATGATTGGCACCACGCTGGCGCTGATCGTTCTGGGATTTGTCGCCGGGTTTGTGGGACAGGCCGCACAGGCGTTGCTCGGCCGATACTGGAAGCTCTTCGCGGGCGTCATTGCGGTCGTCTTGGGATTGGCCGCGCTCAAATTGTTGCCGTTGAAACTTCCGCAGTTGGTTCGAAAGACAGAAACGCGATCCGCCGGGCAGGGGATTTTGGGCACGGTGATTGTGGGCTTGTTGATGGGAGGGGGCGTGGCGGCAGCCTCCCTGCCGTGCAATCCCGGGATCTTCATCGTCATCGGCGCCAGCATATTGATGGGCCATCTCCTCTGGGGCATGGTCCTCATGGCGGCTTTTGGCGTGGGTTTCAGTCTGCCGCTCGGTGCCATCCTGTTCGGCGTGTCTTTCGGAAAGGCCTCCATCAAAGCGCAGAAGGCGGAGGCGGCGATCCGAGTCGTCGCGGGCGTTCTGTTGGTCTGTGCGGGATTCTATTTGCTGGCAACGTTCTAAACATGCAGTGAACAAAAGGAGATACGACAATGGAAACCAACGCGAAAGACCAGAAACAAAAGAAAGGCTTCCTGGCCGCGATATGGGACTCCATGACCAAGACCGGCGGCTGTTGCGGTTCAGGAGGAAACTGTTGCGGCTCTTCCGATCCGAATAACAGCAATGAGAAAGCCAAAGAAAAGAAGGGCGATC
>Ga0315274_10012544_pt1 | contig 12084 bp, 6 predicted proteins | sample YL17G02_20_MG_FD_203700 | JGI IMG/M metagenome (GOLD analysis project Ga0315274, IMG submission 203700) | Sediment microbial communities from Yellowstone Lake, YNP, Wyoming, USA - YL17G02_20 | ecosystem: Environmental > Aquatic > Freshwater > Lake > Sediment | place: USA: Wyoming | collected... | reverse complement strand
TGTGGCAAGCAGCCAGATCGCGGGCAGCAGCGCCCAGAAGAAATGGCCGAGCATCAGCATGCGCGAGATGCCCAGCCGGTCCACCATCCGGCCCACGCGGCGGGCAGCGAGCAGGGTGCCCAGCAGTGCCACCACGTTGATCGCGATGATCCCCCCGAGGAGGTTGTTCTTGAACCCGAGGTTCTCCATGAAGTAGAGGGTCCCGAGGCCGCCGCCCAGGGTCTGTGCGAAGCTCCAACTCGCGGTGAAAATGAGCCAGGGACGGAAGCGCCTGTTCTTCAGAGGTGCGAGGATGGAGGAGAAGGAGCCGCTCTCTGGACTCCCGGCCACGGGCGGCTCCGGGATCGTCCCGTGGATGACAAGGTCGATGATGCCGATCAGGCTCGCGGCAGCGAGTATGGCGACCGCCGTTTCCAGCTTCCCCTGGGCGGGCACGAGGTCCATGACCAGCCCCGAGGGGAGGGCCAGGGCGATGACTGCCAGTGAGATCCAGCTGTCCCTCCTCCCCCAGAAGGTGCCCTGGACCTCTTGGGGAATGATCGTCGCAAGCCACCCATACCACGGAGCGTTGGCCATGTTCCCGAGCAGTGACGCGACGCAGACGGCGGACATGAGGGCGAGGTATGCGGCCTGGTGCCCGGCCCTCCAGAGGAGGTAGGCGCCGGCTATCCCCGCCAGCCGCAGGAGCCGATCGGAAAGCGCGAACCAGAACCAGACCAGTTTGCGGGATCCCGTCCGCTCGCCGAGAAGAGCTCCGAGCGGCTGTACCGCCACGACCCACGCGCCGACCGCGCCCAGCACGCCCCACTGGAATTGGGTCATCCCGATCGCATTCCCGAGGAAAACGAATATGATGCCGCCGATGAGGTTTCCCCATACCGAGCCAATGCAGCCGGTGACGATATGCGTTCGCATCACCGCGGGCAGCTCGGAGGCTCCGAGCTGCCGCTGAGAAAAATAGCGGCGGGGCACCTCGGCCGGCGAAGCCTTTGGCCGCGGGGGAGAAGGCGCGTCATGTACTGTCATTGCATTCCCAGTTCAGCAGGCAGAATTGCCCGGGTTCACGAGAGTGTCAATACGGGTGTCACTCCAGGCAGCTTGATCCCTGCGAGGATTTCCTCTATCTTTCCGCGCAGCCACGGTACCCCGTGGCATTCCCGCGGCCACGGTACCCCGTGGCATTCCCGCGGCCACGGATGGAGGATGGAGATGGCGTTTCCCTTGCACAGAAGTCTTTCGAAGCCCGCCCGCGCCGTTCAGGCGTGGCACGTCGATGCCGCGCTCGTGGCCCTGTTCTCTCTGGTCATAACCCTCGCGGCTCAAATCGCCATTCCTCTGCCTTTCACGCCGGTCCCGGTCACGCTGCAGACGCTCGCTGTCCTCCTCGCGGGCGCTCTCCTCGGCCCCCGGCGCGGCGCTCTCGCGGTCCTCGCCTACATCGGGGAGGGTCTCGCGGGACTTCCCGTCTTCGCGGGCGGAAAAGCGGGGATCGCTCACCTGCTCGGCCCCACGGGAGGATTCCTTGCCGGATTCGTGGCTGCCGCGTTCCTTGTGGGACTCCTCGCTTGGCGCGGCTGGACCCGGAAACCTCTCGCCGCGGTTTTCGCGCTCTCGCTGGGAAACGCCTGTCTCTACGTTCCCGGTCTCGCGTGGCTGGGGCTCTTCGTCGGGTACCCCCGCGTGCTTTCCCTCGGATTCCTCCCCTTCCTGCCGGGAGATGTCTTGAAGATCGCTGCCGGCGGGGGTCTCCTCTCCATACTCGCGCTCGCGCGAGGGCGGGCGGCCGCGCATCTGGGATAGAGCCGGAAAGACAAAGGCTTGCCGGGCCGAAACGGCCTTCGGGCAGACACCTTCGGAACCGTTCAAACCGTTCGATCCGCCGAAGAGGGTGATCCTCGCGGCCTCCGCCGCGGCACGCAATGCCTGATGATCCCCCGCCTGCCGTCGATGAGCCAGCCGGGATCCTCCCGTGAAATGACGGCAGCCTCTTCGCGCAGAACATCCACGACGATCTCGCTCTTCATGGTCCGCAGGGCGACGAACGGGGCGGGGAACTGATGCGCGAGCTCTTCCATGACCCGCCAGGTCTCCCACTTCCTGTCCTCGAGGAGGCGGCGGTAGTTCGCATCACCTTTCACGAGAACGAGGTCGGCCTGAGAGAGCGCAAGGCGGAGATCCGAGGGGAACTCCGTGAAATGCAGCGGGCTGTTCCAAAACCAGTGCTCGGCGACCGTGAGCCTCCCGCAGGCGATCGCCTCACCCAGGCGCAGGCCGATGCCCGCGACCTCCCGGTCGCCGTCAGCGGAGAGCGCCTCGACGGCGCGCGTCACATCTTTCGCCATGGCGTCCGATACGAAAAAAGGCGAACGCTTCACGTGCAGGACGATGGAGGGAGTTCCGCTCGCTCCGATGCCGCCCTTCTGCATGAGGCATTCGGCAAGGAGCAGGTCGCACACGAGTTCCGGACCGGCATTGTCCAGGATGAAATGGACCTCCCGCGCATCCGAGAGCGCGGTGAGCGCGCTCTCGGTGTGATCGATCAGCAGATTCGTCCGACCGGTTTCGAAAATGCTGCGACGGCAGGTCTCGTCGAGCTCGAAGTTCCCGAGGTCGACCCGGTTGCCCCAGAGCGCCGCATGGAGGAGAACGCGCAGATCATCTTTCCTCGCGGCTATTCCGCGCGCCGTTTCCCGCCCCCCGCCCGGGCCCGTGAGCTCCTGTTCCTTCTGCGCGTGAAAAGGGTCGCGGCCGGCGGGCGGCCTGGCGTACCAGCCGAAAGCGAAGAGGAGCCTCAGGTAGAAATACGCCTGCGCGAAGTACCATGGGAGGGCGAGCCATCTGGCTCCCGCGTGCCGCGCGATCTCCCTTTCCCAGGAACGCAGCTCCCCGTTCTCGAAGGCGCTCCGGTCGAAATCCTCGGCCGTGAAAGGGTCCCCCACGGTCCCTTCGCGGATCTCGCGCGCCAGAGCCTTGAGAGCCTCCTCCGCATTCGGCGGCATGATGTTCGTCGCGAGCACCCGTTCGATGATCCGCGGCTTGCGCTCCATGATCGTGCGCATCGCAAAGGAGCCGGAGTCGGCGGTCGAGATGAAGGGAGGGAGAGCGGTCTCCATGGGGTTCGGCATCAGGGGTCGGCTCCGCACTGTACAAAGGCGGCAGGAAAAGTCAAGCGAGCCGGGCCTTTGCGGCATGGCATGGCGGAGCCCCGCGCGCGTGTGGTATTCTCGGGCGATGATCCTCGCCTACGACATCGGCACCTCGTTCCTGAAGGGCGCCCTGGTGACGCCCGCAGGCAAGATCCTCACGCGCGCCCAGGTCCCCGTGCGCATGGCCCAGACCCGCGACCCCGAGTGGTTCGAATGCGATGCGAACACGTGGTTGTCGGGCATGGCCCTGGTCACCGCTCAACTCGGCCTGCGGGGGAAGGGGCGGATCCGGGGCGTGGTAGTGAGTTCGAACGGACCCACCCTGGTCCCCGTGGACGGCGATTGCGAACCGCTTGATCACGCAATCACGTGGATGGACCGGAGAGCGGACGAGGAGTCGGAGATCATCGCCGAGTTCTCCGATTCGCCCGTGGACCCGTCCTTCTATCTGCCGAAAGCGTTCTGGATCATGCGGCACAAGCCGGACCTCTACGAGAGGACGCGGTATTTCCTCCCCTGCGCGGAGTTCGTCTCGTTCTTCCTCACGGGCAATGCCGCCCGCATCATCCCGACCCCCCTCTTCAAGGACTTCTTCTGGAACGAAGGAGCGATCGCTAGCCTGCGGATGGACCAGGACAAGTTCCCCCCCTTCGCGGAGCCGGGCGATATCCAAGGAACCGTCTCCGTCCGCGCCGAGGAGACCCTCGGCATCCCCGCCGGCCTCCCCGTCATCGCGGGCGGTCCCGACTTCATCATGTCGATCCTCGGAACCGCCAGCATCGCCGCGGGCCGGGCGTGCGACCGCGCAGGAACGTCGGAAGGCGTCAATCTCTGCTGGTCGGCCCCGGTCCGTGACACGCGCGTGCTCTGCTTCCCGCACGTGGCGCGGGGTTTCTACAACGTCTCCGCGATGCTCTCCACCTCCGGCTCTGCCCTTGACTGGGCGGCGAGGACGCTGGGGTATCACAAGACCGACATGGACGGGCTCATGAAGGAGGCGCAATCCGCAGAACCCGGCGCGGGGCGACTTCTCTTCCTCCCCTTCCTCACGCCGGAGCGATTCCCCATCTGGGACCCGCACGTCAGGGGCGCGTTCCTCGGCCTCACCCTCCAGCACGGCCGACGCGAGATGCTGCGGGCAGTCATGGAGTCGACCGCGTTCGCGGTGCGCTCGGTCATCGAGATCATGGAGTCAAACGGCTGCCAGGTGGCCGAGTTGCGCGTGAGCGGCGCGCAGTCCCGGAACCCCCTCTGGTGCCAGGCGCGCGCCGATGTCACCGGCAAGAAGGTGCTCCTCCCCGAGCAGGAGGACGCGGAGCTCGTCGGCAATGCATGCGTCGGATTCTTCGGTCTCGAGGAGTTCGACACCCTCCCGACCGCCTGCGAACGCCTCGTGAGGTTCCAGAAGACCTTCCATCCGAATCCGGAGACGCGCCGGATCTACGACGATCTCTACGGAATCTTCACGAAGGCCTGTGCGGGGCTCGGCGATCTGTTCCGCGGCCAATCGCGCGGAAGATAGTCCGCGGGCTCACAACAGCCCGAATATCCTCCGCTCCCCCTGTCCACGGACCGTCACTGTCCTCAAGGGCACGAACAAACCCGCGAGGCTGTCGTCATCCTCAATGACGTGGTAGACCTCCGCGGAGACCAGGAGATCCTTTCGGAACTCCTTGGTCAGGTGCTCGATCCGCGAAGCGCCGTTGATGCAGTCGCCGATGATGTCGAACTGGGTCTTCGTCCTGCCGCCGACCTCCGCGAAGACAACCGGCCCCGTGTCGATGCCGATCCCCACATGCGTGATGCTGGCCAGGCCGTGCTCCTTCCACCCGGCGACGAGGTTTCTCAGCTCCTCGAGCATCCCGACGGCCGCGCGTACCGCGCGCCGGGCGCTCTGGTCCCCGCCGAGCGGGAAGCCGAACACGGCGACTATCTCGTCGCCCACGTACTTGTTGACATACCCGCCCTGCCCCGTGATGCGCCGCTCCATCGCTTCCATGTACTCCGCCATGACCTGCGAAACCACGACGGGATCGGTGCGAGAGACGAAATTCGTATACCCCCGCACGTCGGCGATGAGGATCGTCACCTCCTTCCGCAGCGGTCCCCCCGCCCGCGCGCTCTCCCTTCGGAACGCCTCGATCAGACGCGGATCGAAGCCGACGGCGCGGCTGAGGCTCGCCGAGAGGGAAATCCTGAGGTTGATCCAATGGAGGATCAAAACCACCCAATAGGAAACGAAAAGCGGCGCGTACCCGATCCATACGTTCTGGGCGGCGAGGAGAATCGCCGCGGCTATGAACGCCGCGATCGGAAGTGCGACGAGAAGGCTGGTGCGCGCGCTTCGCGGCTTGATCGACAGGATGAGAAGGAGCGCGGCCAGGAAGCACAGCGCGGCGAGGGCATCGATCCAGGGGGATACTCGAAGGACGGCCCGGTTCCGGAGGAGAGTGTCGGCGGCGAACGCCTGGCCGTAGACGCCCGGGGATTTGTGGCTGGTCGACAGGGCATTGGGGAACGAGAAGCGGTCGCTCGTCGGATAATCGAGGCCGAGGAACACGATCCTCTTCGAGAAAATGGAAAGCGGCGTGTTCACCTTCCGGATGCGCCCGTTCTCCGCGTTGAGCACATCGGCGTAGGAGAAGGAAGGGAAATAAGCGAGCTTTTCGCTGAAATTGATCCAGAACCGGGAGCCCCGGGGGAGCAGCAGGGCCGGTTCAGCGCCAGCGCGCGCCCGTTTCTCGTGCTCCTGCGCTGCGAGGAACGCGAGCGGGGGAAACGTCGTTCCCTGCGATGCATCGATCGCGATGTACCGCGGTTTCCCCCCGATAGGCGTGATATGGAGATCTCCGATTCCCTTGAAAGCCGATCGCAGGGTGACGGCCGTCGCCTCCGGTGCCGGGGTGTCGGCTCCCGCGAGCACGTTCCCCGCCTTCGCCACCTCCCGGGCGAGAGCGGGATCAAGCTCCTTCTCCACGGTGACGAACTCAGCGTCGAATACGATGACCGACGCGCCCGCCTCGTTCAGCATCTCGATGAGGGCGGGATGGAACTGCCGCCACTGCGTCCCCTGCGGAACCCCGAGGGAGTCTTCCGAAGCCCGGTCCATCATGATGAGGGCGATCTGGTCCGACTCCGTGTCCTGGACCTTCAGCGACGCGGCGATGAAGAATCGCAGATCAATGAAGAGCCTCTCGAGGAAGTTTTCGCCGCGGAAGAGAAGAGCGCCTGCGAGCAGGCCGACGAGGAGAAGGGCAGCCTGCCGCTCGGGCAGCCGCGGAGGCCGGTTGATCCAGGGGAGGGTCATTTCAGAAGGGAATCGAACTCGCCCGCAATGTCGGTACCCTTGTACTTTTTCGCCGCATCGCCGGCCACCGACTTCGCCCTCTTCGAATCGCCTGTCGCGTTCAAGGCTTTTGCGAGGAAAAGATACGCGTACGGCTCGTACTCGTCGGCAGGCCCCTCAGCGAGATACGCCTCGAACAGGGGGATCGAGCTCTTCTCCTGGCCGAGGAGAAACCAGGACGCCCCGAGCTGGAACCGGAGGATCTGGCGGAGCCGCGGGTTTCCCGGAGGGCTCTCCACGGTCTGCATCGTCTGCCAGGCCGCGGAGAGATTCGCCGCGGCGTCGCCGTAATCTTCAGTCTGGTAGAACGCGAAGCCCTTCCAGAAGGAAACTTCCCAGGCGAGGGCCGGATCCGAGGGGCTGTCCACTCTCGCGAGGTCCGCGAGTGCTTCGTTGTAGCTCTGTTTCTCGATGTGCGCGCGGACATCGGGGAGGATTTTCGCGGCATCGGTCTCCTCGACCTCCCATTCAACCTCGTTACCGCCCTGCTGTTCGGCGACGTTCGCCGCGCGGCTCCCGAGCACGACTTCGTCCTCCTTCTTCTGGGATGCCTCTGAGAACGATTTGAAAAGGTTGCCGAGAGCCTGGAACCAGCCGAGAGCGCCCTTCTTGGTGCCGGAGGCGAGGAGGTCACGGATTTTCACGGTGGCTCCGGGGGCTAGCTGCTGCCGCTTGCCCTGCAGGTCGAGGACCGCGTTGCCGTCAGCCCCGGTCTTGATGACTGTCGTCGAATACAGCACGTCTCCCTGCAGGGGGGTTATGAATGCGCCCTTGCCGAATGCATCGATGAGCACCGTGCCGGAAAAGGAGACGACCTTGCCCACCGCGGTGTTCTGCGAAAAGAGCGAGGGAGCGACGAGGAGGAGAATCAAGCCGAAGACAGCCGCGGTTTTTCGAATCATTGCTGCACCCTCATGCGATTCTTTCTTCCTCCAATGATAGCACGAGCCTATGAATCGCGCAATGGGGATTTATCAGCGGTCTCGGAGAAGGAGTCGCCCCGCTCGCCAAGCGCCGGGCTCCGTTACACCGGCCTGTCCGCAAGGTATTTGTAGAACGAGTATCTCTCCTTCGCTTCCCTGCGGGCGAGCTCCAGAAGCGACGCCGCCCTCTCCGGCCCGATCTGCTTGAGGGCGCGGAACCGGATCTCGTTGTACATGTACTCCGCGATGTCCGCGGTCGGCTCCTTGGAGTCGAGGATGAGGGGATTTTTTCCCTCGGCCTTCAGCTTCGGGTTGTAGCGGAAGAGGGGCCACGCGCCGCAATCCACGGCCAGCTTCTGCTGGCTGATGCCCTTGCGCAGGTCGTAGCCGTGGTTGATGCAGTGGCTGTAGGCGATGAGGAGAGAGGGCCCGTCGTACTCGTCGGCCTCGACGAACGCCCTGATCGTCTGCAGCCTGTTCGCGCCGAAGGCGATCCGGGCCACGTACACGTTCCCGTACGCCATGGCCATCATGCCGAGGTCTTTCTTGCCCTGTGATTTCCCGCCGGCGGCGAACTTGGCGATCGCGCCGGCCGGTGTCGCTTTCGACATCTGGCCGCCGGTGTTCGAGTACACCTCCGTGTCGAGAACGAGGATGTTCACCTTGCGTCCCATGGCGATGACGTGGTCCAGGCCTCCGTACCCGATGTCGTAGGCCCAGCCGTCCCCGCCGAGGATCCACACCGACCTCCTGATCAGGTAATCCGCCGAGGCGAGGAGCCTGCGCTCCGCCTCGGAGGAAGCCTTCGCGAGGGCCTGCTTCAGCGAGGCGACGCGCAGCCTCTGTGCCTCGATCCCCTCCTGGGTTGACTGGTCCGCGGCGCGGATCTGCTGGAGCAGGGACTTCGGCGCGGCGGAAGCCCCCGACGCGGCCACCGCATCAACGAGCTCGTTCGCGTACTCGAACATCTTGTCCGCGGTCAGGCGCATGCCGAACCCGAACTCCGCCGCATCCTCGAACAGGGAGTTGGACCATACCGGCCCCCGGCCGTCCTTTCTCACGGTGTAGGGCGTCGTGGGCAGGTTTCCGCCGTAGATCGACGAGCAGCCGGTGGCGTTGGCGATGACGGCCCGGTCGCCGTAGAGCTGGCTCATGAGCTTCACGTACGGCGTCTCGCCGCAGCCGGAGCACGCACCGGAAAACTCGAACAGCGGCATGATGAACTGCGATCCCTTGATCGTGTTCCTCTTGATGTACTTGGGATCCACCTCGGGCAGCGACAGGAAGAACTCGAAGTTCGCGGCTTCCGGTTCCTTCAGCGGGAGTTGGGGCGCCATGTTGATGGCCTTCCTGTCCGTTTTCTCGCCGCCGACCTTCTTATACGCGGGGCAGGCGCTCACGCACACGCCGCAGCCGGTACAGTCGAGGGATGAGACCTGGATCGTGAATTTCAGGCCCTCGAACTCCTTTCCCTTTGCGTCGACGGACTTGAACGTGGGGGGTGCGCTCTTCAATAGTCCCGGCTCGCAGACCTTCATCCGGATGACCGCGTGCGGGCATACGAGGGAGCATTCGCCGCATTGGATGCACACATCGGGGTCCCAGACGGGCATCTCCTCCGCGATGTTGCGCTTCTCCCACTTCGTGGTTCCGGATGGCCAGGTTCCGTCGTCGGGCAGCTTCGAAACCGGCAGCGAATCGCCCCTGCCCGCAATGATCTCTGCGGTCACCGTGCGGACGAACTCGGGCGCCCCCTCGGGGACGGGGGGCAGCATGTGGAGCGCCCCCTCCGTCTTCTCGGGGTAATCCACCTTCTCGATCCGCGTGCGAGCGGCTTCCACCGCCTTCATGTTCATCTCGACGATGTCTTTCCCCTTGTTGCCGTAGGTGTCCTCGATGGCGTCCCCGATGAGCTCAAGCGCCTTGGCTTCGGGGAGGATACCGGAGATCAGGAAGAAGGCGGTCTGCATGATCGTATTGATCCTTCCCCGCATGCCCGCGTCGTTGGCAATCCTGGTCGCGTCGATCACGTAGAACTTCAGCTTCTTCTCGAGGATCTGCCTCTGCACCTCGACAGGTATCCGCGCCCATACCTCCGCCTTGCCGAAGGGGGAGTTCAGGAGGAAAACAGCCCCCTCGTCCGCCTGGGAAAGTATGTCGTACTTCTCCAAGAAACTGAACTTGTGGCAGGCCAGGAAGCTCGCCCGGGACACAAGGTAGGTGCTCTTGATCGGTTTCTTCCCGAAACGCAGGTGGGAGATCGTGATGGAGCCGGACTTCTTGGAGTCGAACACGAAGTAGCCCTGCGCATAGTTCTCCGTCGCCTTGCCGATGATCTTGATCGAGTTCTTGTTCGCGCCCACGGTCCCGTCCGCGCCCAGCCCGTAGAACAGCGCGCGGTGCACCCCGGCAGGCTCGGAGGAGAAGCGGGGGTCGAAGGCGAGGCTGCAGTGTGTGACGTCGTCGTTGATGCCGATGGTGAAGTGGTTCTTCGGCGCCTTTTCTTTGAGGTTGTCGAACACAGCTTTCGCCATGGCACCGGTGAACTCGTATGAGCCGAGTCCGTAGCGGCCCCCGACGACGACAGGGGCGTCCTTCAGCCGCAGCGTTCCCCCCGCCATGGCCTCGCTGATCGCGGTGCAGACGTCCTCGTAGAGCGGCTCGCCCAGGGCGCCCGGTTCCTTTGTCCTATCGAGGACGGCGATCGCCTTTACCGACTTCGGCAGCGCCTGTGTGAAATGCTCGAGGCTGAAGGGCCGGAAGAGCCGGACCTTCAGGACCCCTACCTTTTCCCCCCTCGCGTTCAGATGCTCCGACACCTCCTCGGCGGTTTCGGCGCCGTTGCCCATGAGGACAACCACGCGTTCCGCGTCGGGCGCTCCCACGTAGTCGAAAAGCCGGTACTGGCGGCCGACGATCTTCGCGAACCGGTCCATCGCCCTTTGGACGAGACCGGGGACGGCCAGGTAGTATCTGTTCACCGCCTCCCGTCCCGCGAAATACACATCGGGATTCTGCGACGTGCCGCGGATGGAAGGCCGTTCCGGGCTCAGGGCGCGTGCCCTGTGCGCGGCCACCAGGTCATCGGTGATCATCGCGCGCATGTCGTCGAAAGAGAGTTGCTCGATCTTCTGCACCTCGACGTAGGCGCGGAAACCATCGAAGAAATGGAGGAAGGGCACTCGCGACTCCAGGGTCGCCGCCTGCGCGATCAGGGCGCAGTCCATGATCTCCTGCGCGTTGTTGGAGCAGAGCATCGCCCATCCGGTCGAACGGCACGACATGACATCCGAGTGGTCGCCGAAGATCGACAGGGCGTGGGTCGCGAGCGCCCTCGCCGCAATATGGAACACGGTGGAGGTGAGCTCCCCCGCGATCTTGTACATGTTGGGGATCATGAGGAGCAAACCCTGGGAGGCGGTGAATGTCGTGGTGAGCGCGCCCGTGGTGAGAGCGCCATGCACTGCACCCGCGGCGCCGGCCTCAGACTGCATTTCGACCACGGTCGGGATGGTGCCCCAGATGTTCCTCGTGCCTTCGGCGGAGAGCTCGTCCGCCAGCTCGCCCATCGTGGAGGAAGGGGTGATCGGGTAGATCGCGATGACTTCGTTCGTCGCGTGCGCGACGGTGCTGGCGGCGGTGTTCCCGTCGATGGTCACCATTTTCCTGGTCATATGCAAAATCCTTCTTTCGCGTAAGGGTGTTGCTGACTTTTCTCCGGCATAGTATCAAAAAAGAGCGGCAAGTACAACGCCGCCGCCACGGAGTACCGGAGCAGGGAACTCAAGGCTCCTCCAGCATTCGCAGGAGCGACAGGAAGAAGTCCCGATTGTCGGCCTGCAGGTAGCGCATCGTCCCGCCCATGCGCGCGAAGGTCTTGCAATAGCGCAGGTAGTAGGCCGGGTCGTCAGCAGGAGGCTCCCCTCCCCTCTGCCAATCCCAGGAGGATGAAGCGAGATCAGACACAAGGATGTAGTGGTCGAGGATCGGCGCCCCTCGCTGCAGCGCGAGATTCTGCGCCATGGAGAGGGACTTCTCGAAGATCATGGGAGACATCACCGCCGACCCCACGGAAAGGTAGACCCCGCCCTCCAGCCTGCTCACCGCCTCCGCGAAACAGAGGAAGTCCCGCAGCGCGGTGCGTCCGACCGCTGCGCCGCTGTTGAGCGGGTGGGTATAGATGATGTCGTGCCCTATCATCGGATGGCCCGTACAGGGGACATTTCTCGCGCGGGCCGCCGCCTGCACGCTGTATTCCTTGAAGCGGTGCGGCACCTTCTGCGGTCCCGCGGGAAGGGCGAAACCCTCGACGGCCGCGAGCAGGTCTGCAGCCGCGGCTGCCCTCTCGGGGTCTTCCGAGAGAAGGTGCGCGGCGGCCTGCCGCAGGTCCCCCGCCGCGGGCACGTCCAGTCCCTCGTCATGGATGAGGGCGCCGACCGACTCCCCGTAACCCAGCCCGCGCCAGGCGCCTACGAGGAGGGCGAGGTTAATCCAGCGGCCGGTCTCCTCCCAGGTTCCGAACTCCCCGCGCGCCACGTTCTCCCGCACATCCTCGCTCGTCCGGCCCTGGAACGCGATCTCCCAATCGTGGATGATCCCGGCCCCGTTGGTGGCGAGGTGCGTGATCCACCCGCCCGCGATCAGCTCGACGAGGACCGGTCCGAGACCG
>Ga0315274_10012543_pt1 | contig 12084 bp, 12 predicted proteins | sample YL17G02_20_MG_FD_203700 | JGI IMG/M metagenome (GOLD analysis project Ga0315274, IMG submission 203700) | Sediment microbial communities from Yellowstone Lake, YNP, Wyoming, USA - YL17G02_20 | ecosystem: Environmental > Aquatic > Freshwater > Lake > Sediment | place: USA: Wyoming | collected... | reverse complement strand
AGACGAGGGAACCATCGAGTGTTCATGGGAACCCTTTCCTTCTGAGATAGCCCTGCGCACTGCTCTGAGAACCAAGCGTCTCCTGTCGCAGACCAGGCCCGTTGTCAATCATTTCCCGAACGTTGCCATCCTGGGTTTCCGCTTCAGGGACTCACGGGAGTTTTCGATTGCGGGCGTGCGAGACGTTTGGAATAGTCCCGCTCGCGGTCCGGTTTGGACCTTCTTCTTGCACACAGCAGCAGTATCGAGCGGAGGACCACGGGGTGGTGGAAGTGGCTGAGAATGCGACAGTTGCGGCGGCAGCCGACATCGGGAGCAACGCCACCAAGATTCTGCTCTGGGAGATCGCCGGCGACGGACGGGCGCGCGAGCGGTTTCAGAAGCGCTATCCGCTTCGGCTGGACGACGTGTTCCGAACCGGGCAGATTGAGCCGGCCACAATTGCCCGCCTGATCGAGACCTTCCTGGACATTGCGGACATTGTCCGCAAGAACGGCGCGCGGCAAGTGCGCGCGGTGGCGACGGAGGCGTTTCGCTCAGCATCAAACGCGCGCGCCGTCGTCGAGGCCATCGCGCTCGAAACCGGCATCGAGCCGGAGGTGATTTCGCCCCAGGAAGAAGGGCGGCTGGTCGCCTCTGGTGTGCTGCTTGATCATCCCGAGCAGCGAAACAGTTTTATGATCCTCGACATCGGCGGCGGCAGCGCGCAGATCACGCGGCCGATTCGGGACGGAGCGATTCGCACAACGAGCGTGCCGCTGGGGGCGGTGCGGCTGCGTGAGATGTTCATCCACAGCGATCCGATTCGGCCCGCTGACTTTGGCGCAATGTCCGAACACGTCGAGGCAACCCTGCGACGGGGCGCGACCGGAATCGAGTACCGGGGGTCAGGAGGCGCATTCGGCTGCGGCGGCGGCGTGCGCTTCTTGCACACAATGTGCGGCATCCTCCACGGGGCACTTTCGCAGGATCAGGCGATTCGCGTGGCCCAGGTCGAGCATCTTCGCGATGCGATCTGGGCGATGACGAGCGACTCGCTGGCGCGCCACTACGGGATAGATCACGAGCGGGCGGAGATCATTGTGCCGGGTGTGGTTGTCCTGCTGGGCTTAATGAAGCATTTGAAGATCCGCCAGTTGCAGCCGTCGAGCCGAGGCGTCCGCGACGGACTGCTGGCCGAGTTCATGAAAAGCGAACGATAAGCGCGGACGGACACGGACGAACACGGACGAACCTGGCGCAGCGGAGCCGCAACCAAAAGAGACTCTCGACCCGCGTCCATGTCGTCCATCGTGTCCATGTCGTCCATCGGAAAATCGTCGAAGCCTTCGCAGATTTTGGATGATAGTAGTACGGACTGACACGGACAAGTCGCTGGCGTGGTTCGGGGCAAGGGCAGCGCGAGAATCGGCAATCTCCAATGGACAATGACCGGCTCTATCATGTGGCGCGCGTGATCACGTGGCTGCCGTCGGGCGGGATCGAGCGGCGCATGGCAACGATCCTGCCGCGGCTCAACCAGCCGCCGTTTCGCGTCACGGTGGTCTGCTTGCGCGAACGAGGCCCGCTGGCCGATTTGCTCGAGCAGGCGGGCGTGCGGGTTGTTGTCCTGCCGATGCGGAGCCGTCTCGAACCGCAAGGATTGCGGACTCTGGCGCGCTGGATGCGCGAGGAGCGGGTGGACCTGGTGCATTCGCACATGTACCGGAGCAACGTTCCGGCGACGATTGCGGCGCGAATGGCGGGCGTCCGCGTGATGCTCTGCCAGGTCCACAACATCGCCACGTGGGAGACGTGGCGGCAGCGCTGGATGGATCGCCTGCTGATGCGGTGGCGAACGGCAATGATCGCGGTGTCCGAAGAGGTGAAGCGCGACGTGGTGGCGAACCTGCGCTGCCTGCCGGAGCGCGTGCGCGTCCTCTATAACGGGATTGATCTGGAGGAGTACGGGGCGGCGCGACCGGACGCCGATTTGCGCCGACAGCTCGGTGTGCCCGATGGGCGGCGGCTGGTCGTTGTTCTGGCGCGATTGGTTCCGCAAAAAGGACACCAACGCTTGCTGCGGGCGCTCGAGGGCGTGAAAAGGGAGTTGCCGCCAACGCACGTTCTGCTGGTCGGCGAAGGCAAGATGCGCGATGCGCTCGAACGCGAGCTGGTCGCCCGGCGGCTCAACGACGTGGTGACGTTGACCGGCCATCGCGACGACGTGGCGCAAATCCTGGCGCTCGCGGATGTCTCGGTGCTGGCCTCCGACCGCGAGGGTTTTTCGAACGCCCTGATCGAGTCGCTGGCCGCCGGAGTGCCGGTGGTGGCGACCAACGTCGGCGGCAACCGGGAGGCGATCGTGGACGGAGAGTGCGGCCTTCTGGTTGAACCTCACGACATTGAAGGGCTGGGGCAGGCGCTGCGGCGGCTTTTGACGGATGAGCCGTTGCGACTGCGGATGGCGCAGGCGGCGCGCGAGCGCGCTCGGCGTTTCGGCCTCGACGAGATGGTCGAGGAGACCCGCCGACTCTATCGAGAGCTGCTGTAACCGCGCGTTCGCGGCCTGCGCCGGACGAAAACGGCAGCACAGCGCCGCCCGTGGCGTTGGGATTGTTGACGGGCCACGTGGGGTTTTCGCAGACCATTGCGTTGGCGGTGGGCCACGGGGCGCGGCGTCGGTACAATGGAGCCAAGCGAGCGCGGATGAAGGGGAAGGGGATCGTGCGGCCGGACTTCGGTGAGCTCAGTCGAACCGAGCCGTCGCGTTGGACGAAATGCTTGGCGTCGCTTTTCCGCCAGCGTCCGGGCATATCAAGCCGGACTCCGGGGTGGGTTTGTGACCCGGCAAAAGGGACGCCCGCACGCCGCCGCTCCTCCGCGAAGTCAAAACGCGCCCCGCGGGGGATCGGCCCTGTGCGGGCGTTGGTTTTCTCGTATCCCCAAAACCACGGCGGCAGAGAAGAAATCTACGCCAGTCCGGCGCAGTCGCATCTCCCGCATGCCGCCGCTGCATGGGCGGCCTACGGCTTCACGATGGCCTTCATCACGTTATCCTTCTTGTCGCGGACGTTCGTGATGGCCTCGGCCAGCTGCTCGAGCTTGTAGGTGTGGCTCGCCAGCGGCTTGAGATCGAGCAGGCCGGTTGCGATGGCTTCGAGCGCAGTCGGCCAGACCAGCGGCGCCAGCCACGAGAACCGGATCGTCTTGTCCCAGAAGATGGTCTTCATGGCCGGCACGCGAACCACCGCGACGTCGGAGGGTAGGCCGAAATAGACGATGCGCGAACGGCGGCCGGAGATTTCGAGCGCCGCTTCCATGGCCTCGACCGCCCCGGTGGGCGTGATGACGGCGTCGGCGAACCGCCCGTCGGTCATTTCGCTGATCGCCGCCTTGAGGTCTTTCCTGTAGTACTTCGACTTGGCCTCGGCGGTATTGATGACCACGTCGGCGCCGCTCCTCTTGGCGGCCTCGAGGCGATAGTCGAGGACGTCCACGGAGACCACCCGCCCCGCGCCGGCGGCCTTGACCAGCTGGACCATCATGCAGCCGATGACGCCCGCGCCCATGACTACGGCGAAGTCGCCGACCGTGATCGCCATGTTCTTGACGCCGTAAGTCGCGCAGGCCAGCGGCTCGGTCATGGCGGCTTCTTCGAACGAGACGCTGTCGGCAATCTTGTGGACGCCGGTGAAGTGGGAGACGCAATACTCGGCGAACCCGCCGTTAGTCGAAACGCCAAGAACGGCCTTCTTCTCGCACAGGTTGACGTAACCCTGCTTGCAGACGCGGCAGGCGTTGCAGTATTGGACCGGGTCGAGCGTGACGCGGTCGCCGGGCTTGAACAGGCCGAGTTTGGCGGGGATCGCGCCGATTTCGACGACCTCACCGCTGAACTCGTGGCCGAGAATCAGCGGCCCCTTTCCGGTGGGGGTCTCGAGCGAGCTCGCGCCGAAGTAGTAGGCCACGTCGGAGCCGCAGATGCCGCACGCCTTGACGCGGACGAGTACCTGGTCGTTGCCGGTTTCGGGCACGGGCACTTCTTCGAGTTTCATCTTCTCCTTCTCGTAGAACACTTGCGCTTTCATGGTTTTCTTCTTGGCCATGACTATCCTCCTTTGTCATTCATCCCTATGTTTGAGTTGCGCATTGTCCGGATCGGTCAAGACATGCTCTTTGAGCAGAAGTTCCAGACGTTCCATTGTTTCGATTGCCTGTTTGGCATCTGCGTCTCCGACAGTCTCATCAAAGGTAAATGGATAGCGGCTTTGATTGAAATCTGCGTTCAAATCAAGAAGCAAGGGCAAAAGAAGAGAAAGGGCCGGAACCGTTTTCTTGGCTTCGTTGGCGAGCATTCGGAGGTCGTGAGTTTTTACCAACTTCCAACCGGTGGACAGCAAATACGCCTTCAGCATCTTCTCACATGCCTGCTGACAACAATAACAGATCGTGGCCGCCAAGTTCACGACGTCATCTTTGGCGGCCAGGCGGGCGACTCGAAAGTCTTGCATGGCGCGGTTCCACCACGCTTTGGGATCAAGCGACTCTTTCATATAGCAACATGCCCTCGTCAGTAGCCATCGCGATGGGCGTTCGTGCATCTTCGACTTCGCGGCCGAATTGTTCCGGCGTTAGAACAACAATGTCCACGGGCAGGGTCACATCATCCGGAAGGACGCGCATTAGATAGCTGGCCCGCCGCCGATTGTTGGGAAACTCCTTCCCCTCCCATACGACCAGGAAATCCAAGTCGCTGTGTTCGGTCATCTGCCCGCAGGCGGCCGAGCCGAAGAGGATGATTTTCTCCGGGTCGGCCGCCGTGGTCCAAATCTCACAGATTCGGGTAATCTGCTGTTTGAGCGCTTCCGCGTCCATGTCTACGCCTGTCGCACCGCGAAACGTCCGCGGGAAAAAGCACAAAATCTCAACTGCAATACTTCGCCGCATACGGCTTGAGGAACTTCAGCGCCGCCTCGGTCACGTCCCACGCTTCGGGCCAGAAGCACAGGTCAATCGTCCACCACTCGCCGTGGAAACCCGCGTCCTCGACGATGGCCGGAATGGCCTCGTCGAAGTTGATCTTGCCTTCGCCGAAGGGCCGGTGGGTGCTGGTCTCGTCGCCGTGCAGCGTGCCGTCGGAGTCAATCAGGTGGATGTGGCCGATCTTGCCCTTGAGCATGCGAGCAAACTGGACGACGCCGCCCTTGAGGGTCTCCTTGCGGCCATACTGGCGCGCGCCAACCACCGCGCACATGTAAGCGTGGCACGTGTCGAACATCACCTTGAAGTTGGGATGGCCGACCTCTTCGACGATCTGAACGACCTCGCTGGGCTTGTTGAAAATGAACCCCGGTTCGAATTCCCAGACCATCTTGATGCCGAAGTCCTCGGCCACCTGGGCGCAGCGCTTCCACTGGGTGACGATCCGCTTGCGCGCATCCTCACGCTCCTTGCCTTCGAGCTTGTCGGGCGGCGTCACGGTGTCCACGCGGATGGCTGGCGCGCCGAGGTCGAGGCAGAGTTGGAGATTCTTCTTGAAGAGGTTGAAGTAGAGGTCGCCCTTCCTGGCCTCCTTGGTTCCGGGGCCGGGGGTGGCCCAGAAGTCGGCGGCCAGTCCCGACACGCCCAAATTGTTGGCGCGCAAGAGGCCCACGATGCGGTCGCGATCGGCTTTCATCGGATAGTCTTCGGGATGAATGTGGGGACGGAAGGCGCCGATCTCGATGCCGTCCAGTCCGATCTCGCCGCAGCGCCTCACAACGGCGTCGAACGGCACGGGGTTGTTGGCATACGGCCCGAAGGCATACGCCCAGGTTCCGATGGAGATTTTCTTGGCCATTCTGATTCTCCTTTCGCGATTGACGGAATAGTACTCTCCGCTCAAACGAGCGCCAGGCGCTCCAGAAGTTCCCGGGGCCGATTCCCGGTTGGTGTCTCACGATACCGTCACTTCAACTCCTGCAGGGCCTTCTCCACGCGCGCAATGTGCGTACGAGTGCCTTGGCTCACACTGTGAAATACGCTTCGCAATTGTTCGTCGTCGCCCTCGTAAATCTCAAAGAGGTTCTTCTCGATAATCGAATTCTCGACCTGGAGGGCGGTGGTCAAAGCCATCTGCATGGACATCTTCTGGCGAAGAGCATTGGCGAGAAGAACCTTCACGTAGTCCAGCGACGTGAGCAGACCCTTGAGACTGATGTCCCGCTCCGAGAGATTCTTGCCGCCCACGGAGCACAACAAGTTGGCATGCTGGACCTCTTCGCGGGCCAACTGGGCCCAGAACGGCTCGTGTTCTGGAAGAATTTGGGCGTAAGTCTCATACAACTGCGCGATGAGGTCTTCGTGGATGACCAGCATCGCCATCATCGAGAGATCACGGCGCGCCTCAGACATTTGCGCTTCTCCGGCAGATAGGGTGAATGATGCTCCCCACAATGCTTCCGGCAGACGCCGCCGGAACGTTCTTCCCCACTATACGATCTTGATCCCCGTCCGCAGAATCCTCGGCCACTTCGGCGCCTACTCCACCTTCGGCGGATAGCAGCACATGACCTCGAGCGGCTTTTTGCCCACGCTGGCGATCTCGTAAGCCGGCAGACACAGTGGAATGAAGTACGACCGCCCGCGACGAATCTTCTTCGCGCCCCACGGGCCGCGCAACTCGCCCTCGCCGTTGACGCCGACCACGCAATAAAAACCTCGGCCGGCGGGCATTGAAATCCTGCCCTGGACCACGACGCGGCGCAGCCAGAAGTACTTGGCCGCCTCTTCGGGAACGAGGTCATACTCGACGCTGCCGTTCTCGCGCCGAATTTCGACGGGCGTCCGCTTGACGTAGTTTTCGAGATAGTCCTGGGGCATGGCCTTGAAGTTGGCCGCCTCGAGCGCCGTGTCCCAGTCCAGCCCGCATGCGCCGTCCTCGCGCTTGTACGGATAGCCCTTCCACTCGGCCAGAATGTTCCAGTCGGTCGGCTCCTGGGGTTCGAGGATACACAGGCCCGACCCCAGCGAGTGGACCTGGCTGTCGCGCAGGAAGATGATGTCGCCGACCTTGGGTTTGACTTCCCACATGAGTTTGCGGATGGCGTTGACGTTCTGGGCTTCCATCATCTTGCGGAACTGCTCCTTGTCCACGTCCTGTTGCCAGCCGATCCAGGCCTTCGCGCCGGGCCGCGTTCCGACCACGACCCACGCCTCGTTCTTGCCATAGGGCGAGTTGAGGTGTTGCGTCGAGAACTCGGGCGAGGGGTGCCAGTGAATGGGGATGTGCGCATTGGCGCCGACGTCGAAGATTTTGACCAGGATGCCCAGCCGGGGGCCGAACTTCGCGACGTGTTTCGCGCCGAGCGTTTCGTCGGGGAACTTCTCGAGCAGTTCCGTGATCAGAACGCGCTTGCCCGACTTGGTCTGGACGCGGCTGATGCCTTTGGTCGGCGGGTTGGGCCGGCCGGGGGTCAACGTTCGGTTGGTTGAGAAAATCCACTCTTCAGAACGGAAGTCGTCCTTGGGATTCTTCTCGCCGACGAACTCGGCGCGCAGCTTGCCGCCGTTGTAGAAGTGGAGATAGGTGTTGCGGGCCAGTTCGATCGGCGCCTTGAGAAGTTGCTTGAGTTCGCTCTTGCTTGCCATGCGTACACCTCCTGGTTTGGGGGCGATGCGGGGGCCGCCCCTGCCATGTCAGATTAGCGCGTCGCTCGAAGCGCGCGCGAGCGGCGCGCCTCGATCTTACGCTCGTTCAGCCGATGCCCTATAAGCCGTTTGCTGCGATCCTGACTTCGCGGTTCCGGTCCTATATGCCCGAAGCCCGCGGGCATTCTCAAGAGTTTTCTGGGGCATTCTCAGGGCAAACACTGCCGGAGCGGGCATTGGGCCTGGATGGCTGCAAATGAGAGCTCCTGCCGGTTTGCCGGAAGCCACCGCTTATTGGCCCCCGCCTTCCTCGCCCGTCATCAGTTGGCGAAACATCTGCCTCATGTGGGGAAGCGCTCTCAGCAGCGGCAATTGGCGCAACACGGACGGCGCGTCGCCGATTGGAACCCAAAGCAGGCGGCCATAGGCCTTGCCGCTTTCCCGGCCCAAGCACAGGCCATTGGCCACCAGGCCGACGTGCCAGGTCTTGGGTTGTCCGGGACGATTCCACGCGGTGGACAAGACCACGCCGCCAATGGCGAAGAACTGCCGCCCGTACTTCTCGTCGTTGACATAAACCAGCGCCTCGGTCAGAGCGCAGGCCCGGTAGTGGTTGCCTTCGAGCGACTTGAACCCGTAGTTGCCCATGAGCTCGCCAAACAGGGCCGTGAAGCCGCCCGAAAGGTAAGGATCGCCGTCGCGATGGGTCCGCCAGGCCAGAAGCGCCGTGTAGGCCAGGTCGGTTTCGAGCTGGGCCAGAACCTGTCGGACACCTTTGCGCGAATCATACGTGTAGTCGGCCCCGCCGTACGCGATTGGCTGAATCATGTGCTCGTTCTTGTGGCGCTGATAGAGAATCGGCGCCACGCGCACCTTGAACCAGTCAATCCCAGTTTCCCACGCGATCACGCCCGCCAGAAGCGACACATGGCGGAAACTGATCTCCGGCCGGCTGGCTGTTTTGGCGCAACTGGTCGAATGAATCTCCACCCACGGGTAGAAATCCAATTCGTTGATCTGCACTTGCGCCCATGACACCGCACTGGAGGCCAACCACAGTGTTACAGCCACGGATACCCTTTTCATGTCACGATCTTCCCTCGACTGAATTTCGGCGGCTCACGACGAGCCTTTGCCTTGCTGTTTGGCTTCCTCCCAGAGGGCATCCATTTCGGCCAGGGTCATCTCTTCGAGATGACGGTCTTGCTCGGCCACCCGCTGCTCGATATGGCGAAATCGCGCGATGAACCGCTCGATGGTGTCGTGGAGGGCCAGTTCCGATTGGACGTTGAGGAAACGCGAGAGATTGACGAGGGCGAAAAGCAGGTCGCCAATTTCAGCTTTGATGAAAGCGGTCTGGCCCTGTTCGACCGCCGCTTCGAGTTCAGCGACCTCTTCGCGGACCTTGGCGAAGACGTCGCGAACATGTTCCCAATCGAAGCCCACGCGCGCCGCCTTCTCCTGGACGCGATGAGCGCGCAAAAGGGCGGGGAGTTCTTTGGGGACGCCGCTGAGACGCGACGGCTCCTGCCGGTGTTCTCGCTTTTCGCTCAGCTTGATTTGCTCCCAGTTTTGCAGGACTTCGGCGGACGACCTGACCTCGACGTCGCCGAAAACATGGGGATGGCGGCCGATCAGTTTCTTGCAGATGGCGCGCGCAACGTCATCCATATCGAACCGACCGGTCTCCCGCGCCAGTTGGGCGTGAAAGACGATCTGGAGGAGGAGATCGCCCAGTTCCTCGCGCAGGCTGTCCATGTCCGAGCGATCTATCGCCTCTTTGACCTCGTATGCTTCTTCGATTGCATAGGGAACGAGCGACTCGTGCGTCTGCTCGCGGTCCCAGGGGCAGCCGCCCTCGCCGCGCAGTCGGGCCATGATCGCCACGAGGCGGCGAAAGGGGTCGGCCGAAGAGTCGAGAGGGTCGGGCAGAGTTGGGTCGGTCATTGAGACATCTTTCGGTTAGATTCTGCGGCGCAGGGATTGGGATAGGTCTTCCCGTCGGCCGCGATGCCGCAAGACTGGTGCGGGCCATGGCGGGCTGTCAAGCAGCCGCTTGCTTCACTTCGCCGCGTCGGTTTTGCTGTCCTTTGAGGCCCTTGGATCGTTATGGGGCAGAGGACTGTTGGTTGGCTTGCGCCGGAAGAAGGCTTTGATTTTCCGCCAGCGAAGGATCATCCGCGATTCGCTTCGCCGGAGCCCGGCGGCGTGGCGGGGAAACCGGGCCTTCAGGCGCCGAAACTGGCGTCGAACAATCGGTATGTCGTAGGAGAGCAGATAGAAGCCGATCAAACCAAATATCCAACCCTGGACGATAGGCAGGAACCCTCCAATGATGCCAAGAAGGAGAAAAAGGACGCCGGCTGTGATCCGAAGGGTTTTTTTGACTAGAGATTTCGGGACCACATCGCGACCTTTTGGCTGGTTGAACGGGACTCGCTTCTTTCGTACGGCGAGTGAGATTGTGATGTTCCGGGACGGACGGTCAAGGAACATCGCTACGGGTTGGGAATCGCCACCGGCGTCGGCGCGTCAGAGATCATGGACGCCGACGCGCGTCTCGTAGGGGACTTCGCCGCGCGGGCTGACCGGATAGCCGAACTGCTTCCAGTAGTCTTCGCGCGGGAGGAAGCGGTCGCCCGTCCGGTCGAGCCAATGCTTCAGTTCGCGCTCGAGGTCTTCGCGAACGGCGCGGTGGGACGATGCTTCGACGAGGTTGGTCATCTGGCAGGGATCGCGCTGGTTGTCGAAGAGAAGCCAGGGGCCGGTGCGTGTGCAGACATAGGAATAGCGGTTTGTTCGGACGCCCCGCCATTCGGGAACCGGCTCGCCGAACGGACAGAGGTTGGCCAGAAAGGCCGACGACGGGCCGCCGTTGGAGGTCCGGCCCAGGATGATACCCGATAGATCGAAACCTTCGAGGCCGGCCGGAATGGCGACCCCGGCCAGTCCCAGCAGCGTCGGCATAATGTCGGGAACATTGATCGGCACGGTGCTCCGACGCCCCACCGCAACGCGCCGGGGATAGCGCAGCACAAACGGCACGTGGACGGATTCGTCCCAGGGTTTCTGCTTTTTCTGCTTTCCCTGCGATCCCAGCATGTCGCCGTGATCCGACGTGAAAACAACGATGGTGTCGTCGGCTTGGCCCGATTGGTCGAGCGCGGCGAGCAGCCGGGCGAAGTCGCGGTCGAGCGCTTCGATGTGCGAGTAGTAGCCGGCAATGTCCTGGCGTCGTTGCGGGTCGTCGGGGCAGTTGGGGGGCAGCCGGACTTCGCGCGGGTCGAACGTCTTGTATTTCTCCGGCATCGCCTGATAAGGATCATGGGGAGGCCCCCAGGAAAGAAAGAGACACCACGGGCGGTCGCCGCCGTGCGAGCGAACATACTCCATCGCGAGATCGGTTTGGTGATCGGCGTCGTAACCTTCGATCCAGATCGGCGTTGGATCGTCGCGATAGTAGTGGGAGCGCATGTAGGCGTGAGTGCAATTGGCGGCGGCCCAGAAGTCGAAGCCCTGGCGGCGCGGCCCGGGGGGAGTGAAGCCGCCGCGCTTGTTGCCGTCGAGGTGCCATTTGCCGATGTAGCCGGTGTCGTAGCCCGCCGACTTGAGCGTGGCGGCAATGGTCGGCAGGTCGGTTCGCAATCGCACGTCGTTGAGAAGGAGACCGTGGCGGAGCGGATAGAGGCCCGTGAGCAGCGAGGCGCGATAGGGCGTACAGACCGGACAGCAGGAGACGGCATTGTCGAAGACGATGCCGCTTTGGGCGAAGCGGTCGAGAGCGGGCGTTCGCACCTGGTCGTCGCCCATCCAGCCGGCCGACGAGGCGCGCATCTGGTCGGCAAAGACGAAAAGGATATTGGGAGAGCGGGCGGTGCGTTGAGAATGCGGCGTGTGCGCGCAAGCGCCAATCGCAGCCGTAGCCACACCCGCCAATCCTGTCGTCAAAGCCCGTCGCGCAAACTCACGCCGGCTGATCGTTTTCCTATTCTGGCCCATCGCCTCACCCTCGAGAATGCTGATCGTCACACGAGTCTTCCGTCCAAGTGCACTATGGACCGCAAACGGCCATCGGTCGTGGCAAATAGGACGTCAACACCCCGGCTGAACACAGTGGCTACATGGACAGCATCTGTCCATTCCGTTGGCTGCAGAGTAACATCGCGTGTCGCCACGGTAGATGGTACCTCACAGAAGAACTCAACCAGATCTTCGTCCACTGGCGCTATTGAGAACCATTCCGGAGGTTGCTCGAGGAAAGCTGCCAGTTGGTGGATGTGGAAACGCACGCCCGCGATGTCATTCCACCTTCGGGCTATCTCCACAAAAGCAAACGATGAGGCGATCACTAGGCTTCAAACCAGCGTGATTTTGTGGCTCTTGGGAAAAGAAATACTCGAAATGCGCATTTGGCGCGGGTAGTGTTGGATTTGTTGGAAACAACACACTGCCCCGAAGGAGGCATTTCGAGTG
>Ga0315274_10012542_pt1 | contig 12084 bp, 11 predicted proteins | sample YL17G02_20_MG_FD_203700 | JGI IMG/M metagenome (GOLD analysis project Ga0315274, IMG submission 203700) | Sediment microbial communities from Yellowstone Lake, YNP, Wyoming, USA - YL17G02_20 | ecosystem: Environmental > Aquatic > Freshwater > Lake > Sediment | place: USA: Wyoming | collected... | reverse complement strand
AAATCGAGAACGTCCTTCTGGCGGCCGACATCAAGCGCGCCCTCGTCGTCCTGGACCGGCTTTTCCGGGACGGACACCGGGGGGAGGAGATCGTGAACCAGATGACGCGGTTTTTCAGGGATTTGCTGATGACCAAGCTCCAGCTCCGGGAGGGAAAGCCGCGCAGGGAGATATTCGTCGAGCTCAAGCCCCAGATCTCGTTTTCTTTCCGGAAACTCTACGAAGAGACGTCCGGGAGGCTGTTCGGGTTGGTGGACCGCTTGTCGTTTGACGACCTGCGCGGCCTGCTGGACGGGCTGCGCCGGATCGACGAGAGAATTAAGACATCGGACAGTTCAGCGCAGGCGCTCTTGGAGCGATTCGTGGTTGAGTACGGCGTCGCGGCCGAACGGAGAGGGATTATTTCCCCGGGGAGGCTGTCAGGAGCCCGACCTGCCGGCTGAGGCGGGACTTGGTGCGGCTGCCCGTGTTGGGCTTGATGGTTTTTTTCTTGACGGCCATGTCGATCGTCGAAAAAGTCTTGGGGAGGAGGGCCCGGGCCTTGTCTTTGTCCTTGGCCTGGATGGCTTCGCGGAGCTTTCGGATCTGGGTCCGCAGGGCCGATGTGTTGCTCTGGTTGACGGCTTTGCGACGGAGGCTGCGCTTATGCTGCCGGATCGCGGATTTGTGTCGGACCATCTGTCTCTCCTTTGGGAAAGTCGTATGATAGAATACAAAGCCCCTATTGTCAACTTATGGGCGGCGAAGGAAGTCGAGAGCGGCTATGAAAATCGTTCTGCAGAGAGTCCTGGAGGCGTGGGTCGCGGTCGACGGCCGCCAGGTCGGCCGGATCGGCCGCGGGGTTTGTCTGCTGGTGGGCATCGAGAAAGGGGACACCCCGGCCGACGCGGCTTACCTGGCCCGGAAGACCGTCGAGCTGAGAATCTTTCCGGACGCGGAGGGAAAGATGAACCTCGACCTGGCCGAAGCGGGCGGCGAAGTGTTGGCCGTCTCCCAGTTCACCCTGGCCGCTTCGGTCCGCAAGGGACGGCGGCCGAGCTTCGACGGCGCGGCCGATCCGGTCCCGGCCGCCGTCCTGTTCGATGAATTCGTCCGGCTGGTGAGGGAGGCCGGCTTCAAGGTTGAGACGGGGGTTTTCCAAGCCGTGATGGAGGTCCATATCGTCAACGACGGGCCGGTCACCTTCGTCCTCGATTCCCGGGCGAAGGAGTAGGGCGGGGCCTATACTCCGCTCGTCAGCTGAACTTCAGGTCGCTTGTTTTGCGGAGGGATTCCTCGGCCGCTTTCTTGACGTAGGGATTCTTGTCGTCGGCGAGCTTGACGAGCAGGCAGAGACAGTCCTTGCCTCCGATTTCGCCCAGGGCCTCGGCCGCCGAGCGGCGGACATCGACATTGACGTCCGCCGCGGCCTGGGCCAAGGGCTTTATGAACAGGGCGTTTTTCCGGAGCCCCATGATTTTGATGGCGGCGCTTTTCGCGTACCAGGGGCCGCAGGCCAAGCGTTGAAGGAGGAGCCGCCGGTTGAGGACCTCGCGCCGGGCGAGCTCCTTGATGAGAACGTCCCTGATCTGCTCGGAAGGATCGGCCAGGGATTCGATCAGGACGGCCTGGGTCCAGGGGGCTTTGATGGCGGCGACCGCCTTGAGGATCTTCAGCCGCCGGTCCTTGTCTTCGGTGGCCTTCAGCTTCTTGATGAAGGCCCGGGAGACGGGGTTCATCTTCTTATGGAGGATTTCGATTTCCTTAAGGGCCCGGGCCGAAGCCTTGACCACGGCCGGATTCCGGTCGTTGAGAAAGCCGTGAAAGAGGTCGGGGTCTTCGCTGCAGTAAGTCTTGAGGAGCTTGAGGGCCGCCGTCCGGACCAACGACGACGACTGGAGGTCCTGGAGGACGGTCAACAGCGCCTGGGTTCGTTCCGATGGGGCCAGTTCCTGGATGAGAGCGGGGAGGGCTTTGGCCTTGGCCCTGGGGCCGAGCGACCGGAAGCCTTCGAGGAATTCCTGAAGAGTCATGCCGTCCCGCCGGGGATCGGGCCCTCCCTCAGACCATGTCCAGGATGTGGCCCATCTTTTCCTTTTTGGCCTTTAGATATTTCAAGTTGGCCTGGTTGGGTTCGATTTCGAGCGGGACCCTTTCCGTGATCTCGAGGCCGTAGCCGGCCAGGCCGATGAACTTCCGGGGGTTGTTGGTGATGAGGCGGATCTTATAGACGCCGAGGGCGACCAGGATCTGGGCGCCGATTCCGTAATCCCGCTGATCGGGCTTGAACCCGAGCCGACAGTTGGCCTCGACCGTATCGACTCCCTCCTGATCCTGGAGGGCGTAAGCCCGGATTTTATTCATGAGTCCGATGCCCCGGCCCTCGTGGTTCAGGATGTAGAGAAGGACGCCCTTGCCCTCCTTCTCGATCATGGCCATGGACTCGCGGAGCTGCTCGCCGCAGTCGCAGCGGACCGAGCCCAGGGTGTCCCCGGTCAGACACTGGGAGTGGGCCCGAACCAGTGTCGGCTCGTCCCCGCCCAGCTCGCCCTTGATCAGGGCGATATGGTGCTCCTTGCGGATGGCGTCCTCGAAGACGACGATCCGGAAATGACCGAACCGGGTCGGCAGATCGGCCTCGTCGATCCGCTGGACGAGCGTCTCGGTCTTCATCCGGTACCTGATCAGGTCGGCGATGGTCAGGACCGGAATCCCGTGCTCCCGGCTGAAGGCCTCGAGCTGGGGCATCCGGGCCATCGTCCCGTCCTCGTTCATGATCTCGCAGATGACGCCGGCCGGGGCGAGCCCCGCCAACCGGGCCAGGTCGACGGCCGCCTCGGTCTGGCCAGCGCGCGCCAACACTCCGCCCTCGCGGGCCTGGAGCGGAAAAATGTGGCCGGGCCGGGCCAGATCGCCGGGCCGGGTGGCCGGGTCGAGAGCGGCCAGGACGGTCCGAGCCCGGTCGTGGGCCGAGATCCCGGTCGTGATCCCTTCCCGGGCGTCGATGGACACGGTGAAGGCCGTTTCGAAGCGGGCCGTGTTCTGGGCGACCATGAGCGGAAGCCGGAGCTCCTCGAGGCGTTTCGGGGTCATCGGGAGGCAGATCAGCCCCCGGCCGTGTTTGGTCATGAAGTTGACGGCGTCGGGGGTGACCTTCTCGGCCGCGATCATGAGGTCGCCCTCGTTCTCGCGGTCTTCGTCGTCGACAATGATGATGAGCCGGCCGGCGCGGACGGCCTGGACGGCCTCCTCGACGGAGACGGTTCGGAATGGTTCGGACATGGATCCTCTCAAAAAAGCCGCCCGATTCCTCGGGTCAGCGGGGATTTCGAGACAAGTAATTATACACGTATTTGCCCAGGATGTCACATTCGATGTTGACGGAATCGCCCGGCCGCAGCCGGCCCAGCGTCGTCCGCTCCAGGGTCAGCGGGATGAGTTCGACCTCGAACGACGAATGTTTGACCTCGGCCACGGTCAGGCTGGCCCCGTTGACGGCGACCGAGCCCTTGGGGACGAGGTAGGGCCGGAGTTCGACGGCGAGGGCGATCTCGAGCCGGCGCCCCGGCCGCTTCTCCGCGGCGCGGAGGATGCGGGCCGTTCCGTCGATATGGCCGGTCACGAGATGGCCGCTGAGGAAGGTCTCGGTCGTGACCGGGAGCTCGAGGTTGACACCGTCGCCGGGCCGGAGGGAGCCGAGGGTGGTCTTGCGGACGGTCTCCTGGGACAGGTTGAAGACAAGGACGGTCTTCTCCTTGCGGACGACGGTCAGGCAGGCCCCGTCGACCGCTGCGCTGTCCCCGGCCTCAACCCGGCCGGCCAGTTCCCCGGCCTCGACGGCCATCTCCTGACGTCCCTGCTTGAAACCCTTGAAGACACCCGTCCGGGCGATGATTCCCGTGAACATCAGAAGTATCCCTCCATGACGATATCAGGCCCGATCCGGAAAGAGCGCAGGCTCGAAAGGGCCAGGGCCTTTTTGATGGAGGCGGCTCCGGCGCCGCCGTCCAGCGAGGGCGCGTCCCGGCCTCCAATGACGAGGGGGGCGACGAAGAGCACGATCTTATCGGCCAGCCTCGCATCCAAGAACGAGCCGAGAACCCCGCTTCCGCCCTCGACGAGCAGGCTCGCGACTTCCCTTGCCCCGAGAACGGCCAGGGCTTCATCGAGGTCCAGGCGGCCCCGGCGTCTCCGGATCGGAATGACTTCGGCGCCCGCCCTTTCGAGCGTCTTTCTCTTCGCGGCCGGCGGATCGGGCCCGGTCAGGATCCAGAGCTTTCCCCGGGAGAGCGTCTTGAGGAGCCGGGATTGCCGGGGGAAGCGTAGCCGCGAGTCGAGGACGACGCGGACGACAGTTTTTCCCTTCCAGGCCGGGTGGCGGACCGTGAGCCGGGGATCGTCCCGGAGGACGGTGTTGATGCCGACCAGGACCGCGTCAGCCTCGCCGCGCAGGAGGTGGGCGTAAGCGCGGGATTCGGGCGAGGAGATCCATCGGCTGTCCCCGGTGCGGGTGGCGATCTTCCCGTCGAGGCCGGCGGCCGCCTTGAGGGTCACGAACGGAAGCTTGCGGGTGATGTACTTGATATAGGCTTCATTGAGCCGCCGGTTCCTGTCTTCGAGGAGGCCGACCGAGACTTCGATTCCGGCCTCGCGCAGGCGGCGGACCCCCTTTGCGTAGACGAGAGGGTTGGGGTCCAGGGACGAAACGACGACCCTGCGCAGCCCGGCGCGGAGGACGGTGTCGATGCAGGGCGGCGTCCGGCCCCAATGGACGCAGGGCTCCAGGGTCAGGTAGAGGGTCGCGCCCCGGGCTTTCGCTCCCGCGCGCTTGAGGGCGATGATCTCGGCGTGGGGCTTGCCGGGCCGCTCATGGGTCCCGTGGCCGACGATCCTCCCGCCCTTGACGACGACGGCGCCGACGTTGGGGTTGGGGCTCGTCCAGCCGCGGGCCTTCTCGGCCAGGCCGTAGGCCATCTCGAGGTAGGCGAGGTCGCGGTTGTCCTTCATGAAAACAGCGAGTCCACGAAACTCTTGGGATCGAACTCGAGCCAGTCCTCCTCGCTCTCTCCGACGCCGGCGAGCTTGATCGGGAGGTCGAGCTCCTCGACGATGGCCAGGGCGCTCCCGCCCTTGGCCGTCCCGTCGAGCTTGGTCAGGAAGATGCCGGTGATCCCCGAGACCTTGAGGAACTCCCTGGCCTGGAACAGGGCGTTCTGCCCGATCATCGAGTCGAGGACGAGCAGGATCTCCTGGGGGGCGCCGGGGATCTCGCGGGCGATGATCCGCTTGATTTTCTCGAGCTCGGCCATCAGGTTGGCGTTGGTGTGGACGCGGCCGGCCGTGTCCACGATCAGGACGTCGAGTCCCTGGGCTTTGAAGGACTGGAGGGCGTCGAAGACGACCGAGGAAGGATCGGCCCCATAGCCGCCCCGGACGACGGGAAGATGGAGCTTCTTCCCCCACAGGACGAGCTGCTCCTGGGCGGCGGCCCGGAAGGTGTCGGCGGCGACGAGCATGACCTTCTTGCCCTCGCTCTTGAGACGGGAGGCGAGCTTGGCGACCGAAGTCGTTTTCCCGCCGCCGTTGACGCCGACGACCATGACCACGGCCGGGACGGAGTCGACGGCGAGCCGGGTCGGCCGCTTGGCGAGGAGGGCGACGAGCTCGTCCTTGAGAAGAGCGGACAAGGCGTCGGCCGAGTCCGTCTTCTTGCTCTTCCGGCGGAGCGCGTCGAGGATCTTGTCCGTCGTCGCCGGTCCGACGTCGGCCATGATCAGGACTTCGGCCAGCTCCTCGAGGATCTCGTCGCGGGGACGTCCGCTCTTGAAGAGATCGTCGAGCTTTCCCCGGAAGGCGTCCCGGGTCCGGGCCAGCTTGTCTCTCAGGTTTCCCAACACGGCAGGGCCATTATAGGAGGCCGCCCCGAGCGAAGTCAACGCGGATCAAGAATAGACGTCTTTCCGATGTTTAACCCGGTAGATGAAAATTCGCTTCGAAGCGTCGTCAATCCGATAGAGGATGCGATAGTCTCCGGCGCGGATTCGATAACCTTCATCACCTGTCAATTTTAGACAGCCGTGCGGACGCGCGTCCTTGGACAGGGCGCGAATTTTCTTGAGGATGCGCCCAAAGACCGAAGCAGCGAGCCTGTCGAGGTCTTTTTGGGCAGGGCGGAGGACGAGGAGTTCATACACGGCGCTTCTTGAGGTATTCATCGAGAGGGACGGCTTGATGTTCCAGCTCGCGCAGGTTCTTCAAATCCACCAGGTCTTCCTTGAGTTCCTCCCGGGCGAGAAGCTCGAGGATGGCTTTTTCGACGAAAAAACCGTACTTCAACCCTCTCTCCCGGCAGAAAGTTTTAACTCTCTCGGCGACGGTATTATTCACTTTAACGGCCAGAGTGCTTTTTGGCTCTTTCATCGTGCCCACATAATAAGGCGACTCAATAACTTTGTCAAGAAAAAGTTAATTTATATAAACTTTAGTTTAATCCCCTTCGCGGGATTCCACGGACGTAAGTCCGTGGAGCTTCAGTCAGCCGAGCGCCTTTCGAGAAAGGATGAAATCTGATTCAAAATCCTTTCCGGCGCCAATCTTAGAGGTTCTTGACGTCGCCGCGCCGCCGGCGTCGCGATCATTGGCCGCGCGTTGCGGCCCGCTGTCGGATCTTGTCTTTTCCGGATAATTATGAATTAGTCAGGCTGGATTTTATCGGGATAGGGCTATAATCGCGACCGTCCCTCATCCTTTCGTTGTTGAATTCAGGCGATTCATGTTCGCGCCGATCGGATTTCTTCACTATCTCCATATTCCGATGTCTCCTCAATGTTCCCTGTTTCTGGATAACCTCATTCGGTGCCTGGGCGGCGATTTGTGAAGGGGTTCGGTTGTATGATAAATTGGACATCCGATGAAGGACGCGATCTGGGTCAATCCGGCCGACGATGAGGCCGGCCTCCGCCTCGCCCGGGAGCTGAACCTTCCCGAGGCGATCGGCCGGGTCCTGGTCCGGCGCGGCATCGCCGATCCCGAGTCCGCCCATCGCTTCCTTTTCGGGACGCTCGACGACCTCCATGATCCGTTCCTGATGTCCGGAATGAGGGAGGCGGTCGGCCGCGTCAGGCGGGCCGTCGACCTCAAGGAAAAGATCCTCATCTTCGGCGATTACGACGTGGACGGGGTGCTCTCGGTCGTCATGCTCCTCAAAGCCCTCCGCGCCCTGGGCGCCGAAGCCGACTATTTCATCCCCGACCGGCTCCGGGAAGGATACGGCATAAAAATAGAGCATGCCGAGATCCTGGCCCAACGGGGCATCGGTCTTGTCATCAGCGTGGACTGCGGCATCAAGGCCGTCGAATTCACCGAGCGGGCCCGCGAGCTGGGCGCCGACGTCATCATCACCGACCATCACCATCCCGGAGAGACTCTGCCCCGGGCGCTGGCCGTCCTCGACCCCGTCCTGGCGGGCTCGGGATACCCGGATAAATACCTGGCCGGGGTCGGGGTCGTCTACAAGCTCATCCAGGCCCTCTGGGAGGGCGGAGCCAAGGGGTCCGATTGGGTCCAGAATTACCTCAAGCCCGTCGCCATCGGGACCATCGCCGACGTGGCGCCCCTCAAGGGAGAAAACCGCATCCTGGTCCGGCAGGGCCTCGAAGGGCTGGAGGGCGTCTCGAACACCGGCCTCCGCAAGCTCATCGAGGCCTGCGGGATCGGACGGCGGCGGGTCAACGAAGGCGATATCGGGTTTCGGATCGGTCCCCGGCTCAACGCGGCCGGCCGGATGGGGGATGCCGACCTGGCCGTCCGGCTCTTCTTCGCCCCGGAGGCTGAAGCGACCGAGATCGTCGCCCGGCTCGAACGGCTCAACGCAAGGCGCCAGGCCGAGGAAGAAAAGATCTTCAAGGACGCCGTCCGCAAGGTGGACGAGCGCGGCCTGGAAGAACGCTACAAGTTTCTTGTCCTGGGAAGTCCCGGCTGGCATCGCGGCATCATCGGAATCGTGGCCTCGAAGCTCAAGGACCGTTACAACCGGCCGGTCCTCCTCTTTTCCTACGAGGACGGCATGGCCCACGGTTCGGGCCGGAGCATCAGCGCGTTCCCCCTTATAGATTGTCTGGACGAGTGCCGGGAATTCTTACAGAGCTACGGCGGCCACCCGATGGCCGTGGGCTGTGTTCTCGAGTCCTCCCGCCTCCCCGAGTTCAAGGCCGCCGTCAACGCGCTCGCCTCGGCCCGGATTTCGGACGACGACCTGAAGCGGAAAGTCCGGATCGACGCCCGGCTGGCCTTGGCCGAGATCGACGATTCCTTCCTGGCCCATTACCGCCGCCTCCTCCCCTTCGGCGTCGGGAATCCGAGGCCGATCTTCCTCTCCGAGGAGGTCGAGGTCGCCGGACCGCCTAATATCCTTAAGAAGAAGCACCTCAAGTTCGAGGTCCGTCAGGAAGGCGCCTCCCGGGAAGTTCTGGGCTGGGACAAGTCGGGCTGGGCTTCGCGCCTCAGGCCCCGAGGCCGCGTCGACCTCGTCTATTCGTTCTATTTCTCGGAGTTCCTGGGCAGGGAAACGATCAGCCTCAGCCTCGAGGATTTAAAGGAACGATAGGGGGAGGGCGTGAAGGGCCGGCGCCGATTTCCGTTGGCCAAAACGGCCAGGAAGATCATCATCATCGCCCTGGCAGGCGTCTGCCTTGTCATTGCGGGCTTCTTCCTGTCCCGCTGGCGGGGCCAGCCCCGGATCGAGGTCGCGGACCGGAAAATTCCGTCCCAAAAGATCGAGAGCCAGGAGAAAGTCCGTCACTTCGTCTACAAGGGGGATAAGGGACGGATCGAGCTCAAGGCGGACAAGAACTTTGTGGGCGCCGACGGACTCTTCCAGCTCGAAGGGAATGTCGAGGTCGTCCAATACGGCCTCAATGAGCGACCACCCATCATCATCAAGGGGAACGAGGTCGCCTACGACAAGGACTTTCTCCGGATCAAGTTCAAAGGCGATGTCCGCGTCCGTTACCGGGACACGGACATCAAGACCTCCCAGCTCGAATACGTCAAAGCGGACGAGGTCATCACGACCGACCAGGGCGTCGCCTTTGAAAGCCGCAAGGGAAAGGGCTCGGCCCTCAGGATGTCCTACTGGATCAACCAGGAGAGGCTTCTTTTCCAGGACAAGGTCGTGCTCGATGCCAAGACGACCGCGAACAAGGCGGAGACCGTGCACATCGAGGGCGATTCCCTCGAATACAACCGGCAGTCCAGGCGCGGCATGGTCAGGGATAACGTAAGCCTCTTGATGGGGCGGAGCCGCGCTTCGGCCGGACGGCTGGGCTTCGATCTGACCGGGACCGAGGAGCGGTTCCGGATCGTGCTCCTCGAGGAGAACGTCACGGCCTCGGTTGTCCACGGCACGAGCTCCGCCGAACGCTCGATTGAAGCCGGAAGCCTCCTGCTCAGGGTTTTCCCGGACACGGATCAGGTTCGGATGCTGGAAGCGAAGAACGGCTGCCGGGCCGTCTTCCCGCTCGCGTCGGGAATTCCGGCCGAGATCGCGGCGCCCCAACTCAAGGCAAACTTCGACAGGGAGGGCCGCCTCAGAACCCTGGTCGCGAAAGGGGGCGTCCAGGTCGTCGAGAGAGCGACCGGGGACAGCGGCGAGCGGACCATCTCCGGGGACAGCCTGGCCGTCAACGGGAAAAAAGAGAACATGATCTTTTCCTCGGACGGCGAGAAGAACGTATCGCGGATGGCTTCGCCCCAGGCGGAGCTCGAAGCCAAGACGATCAGCCTCGGCCTGGGAAACGGCGACATGAAAGCCGAGGGCAATGTTAAGGCCATCCTCCAGCCGGGAAGCGGCGGCAAGGCGCCGACCGGCCTGTTCGCCGGCCGGGAGCCCGTCTTCGTCACGGCCGGCAGCATGAGATATATCAAGGGCGCCAAGCGTTCCATCTATGAGGGCAGCGCCCGGTTCTGGCAGGGTAAGCAGACGGTCCAGGCCGATACCATCCAGATCCTCGAAGGGACGGGCAGCCTGGAAGGACAGGGCAAGGTCAAGTCCCAGTTCTGGCACAAGCCCAAGGACGGCAAGGCCGAGGAGAAAGTGGAGGTATCAGGGGACGCCATGGAATTTCGCCCCGAGGAACGGAGGGTCTATTTTCGGAAAACGTGTCTCCTCAAGGCGCGGGAGGCCGTTCTCGAGGCCGAAACGATCATCATGGATCTTGCCGAAGTCTCGGCCGACATGATGACGATCGTCGCCAAGGGGTCCGTCAAGATTCGCCAGGGCGCCTGGGAAGGCCAGGGGGGCCGGGCCGAGTTCGCGGTCCCCGAGGAGACCATCGTCCTCCTCGAAAACCCCGTCCTGATAGATAAGGACAAAGGCGAGACCCGGGGGGATAAATTGACTTTTCAGCTGGCCGATGGTAGAATCCTGATCGAGAATAGGAGGCGGGATCGATCGATTACGGTTATCAAGTCGTGAGACATGAAAGACGGTTTGAAAGCGGTCGGTCTTGAGAAGAGCTATCGGCATAAAAAGGTCGTCAACGGGGTTACGGTCGAGATAAAGAGGGGGGAAATCGTCGGTCTGCTCGGCCCGAACGGGGCCGGGAAAACGACGACGTTTTCCATGATTTTAGGACTCGTTCCCCAGGACGCCGGCCGGGTTTTCCTGGACGGCGAGGATATCACGGAACTCCCCATGTACCTGAGGGCCCAGAACGGGATTTGTCTCCTTCCCCAGGAGCCGTCCTCGTTCCGGCGGCTGAGCGTCGAGGACAACCTGATGGCCATCCTGGAGATCCTTCCCGGCGAGGCCGGAGCCCGGGCCGGCGAGGTCGGGGCCGTTCTCGAGGAGTTCGGCCTGGCCCGGCTGGCCCGATCCAAGGCCTACACTCTTTCGGGGGGCGAGCGGCGCCGGCTGGAGATCGCCCGGGCCATGATCACCGGCCCCGAGTTCATCCTCCTCGACGAGCCGTTTACCGGGATCGATCCGCTCGCCATCAACGACCTTCAGGAGATCATTCTGTCCCTGCGGGACAAAGGGCTCGGCCTTCTCGTCACCGACCACAGCGTCCGGGAAACCCTCAAGATCGCGGACCGGGCCTACATCATCAACGGTGGGACCATCATTCAACAAGGCTTGCCCGGCCAGCTCGTCGCCTCCGACGAGGTCCGGAAAAGCTATTTGGGAGACGGGTTTTCGCTCGATTGACCTCCCCGGAGGAGCGGAGAAGAGAACGGTGCTGAAACTAAGGCTCGATCAACGTCAGGTTCAAAGGCTCATCCTAGCCCCCGCCCTCCAGCAAGCCATCAAGCTCCTTCCCCTGACCAACCTCGAGTTGATCGAGGTCATCGACAGCGAGCTCGCCCAGAATCCGATGCTCGAGATGGAGGAGTTCGAGACCGCGCCCGAGAAAAAAAACCGCCAGGTCGACCTCAAGGCGCCCGCCGCTTCGAAGGAGGCCCAGGCCGGCGAGAAGGGGGACGGACCCGCCGCCGGGGACGCGGCCGGACAGGCCGAGGGCGGGGCGGAAGATTTCGCACAGGAGCTTTCGTTCCAGGACTACCTGGGTTCGGGGAGCGGCTCTTTCGGGGGCGAAAAAAGGGACATTCCCTCGATCGAGAATACGCTGACCAAAAAAACTTCGCTCTGGGACCACTTGAACTGGCAGGCCAATCTGACCTTCTTCGACGGCGGGGAGAAGGAAGTCGCTCAGCTCGTCATCGGCAACATCAACGAGGAGGGTTACCTGACGGCGACGCTCGAGGAGATCGCCTCCCTGGCCCGGACCGACGTCGAGACGGTCGAGCGGATCCGGCAGGAGATCCTCTTCTTCGATCCGGTCGGGGCCGGCAGCCTCAACCTCCAGGAGGCCCTCCTCATCCAGATGGAGCATCTCCGCATCCGGGATCCGGTCACCCGCGATATCGTCGCCAACCACCTCTCCCTTCTCGGAAAATCGGATTTCGGCGGCTTGGCCAAGGCGCTGGGGCTCGGCCTGGCCGACGTCAAGCGCCATGTCGACGTCATCAAGAGCCTCGATCCGGCGCCCGGCTCCAAATACAGCCAGGAACGGACTTTCTATGTCGTCCCCGACATCATCGTTTCCA
>Ga0315274_10012541_pt1 | contig 12084 bp, 9 predicted proteins | sample YL17G02_20_MG_FD_203700 | JGI IMG/M metagenome (GOLD analysis project Ga0315274, IMG submission 203700) | Sediment microbial communities from Yellowstone Lake, YNP, Wyoming, USA - YL17G02_20 | ecosystem: Environmental > Aquatic > Freshwater > Lake > Sediment | place: USA: Wyoming | collected... | reverse complement strand
CGCAGCACGAACCGCGGCACCACGAGCGGCGCGTCGATGAACCGCGTGGCCGCAATGTCGGCGATGCGCCCGTCGATGACAACGCTCGTGTCCAGCAGCAGCGGCCGGCCCCCTTTCTGCTGCTTGGCGAACTCGATGTACGGAATGATGAACCGGAAATCGTCTTTCGTCTGGAGGATGAGCGACACCGCCAGGTACGCCGTCAGCGTGGCCACGGCGATCTTGACGACGTCGCGGACCCGCTCGGGGATCGTGCTGTACATGTCCACCACCGGACCCAGCAGGGCCGCCACCACCAGGCCCACGATGAGCCCGAAGAGAACAGCCGAGACAACGCTGATGTCCTTGCGCCGGAAAACAACGTCCAGGAAGATGACGGCCAGCGCACCCGCCATGAACCCGATCATGCCCCAGAGTTCGTTTCCGGTGCCCAGGGCCTGGCCGAAGGCGTACCCCGTGGAAGCCATCGCAAGGAAGAAGAGGATGCGGATAATGAAGACGAGCATGACAGTGCCCTCCAATAAAATGGGATAATGGGCTGAATCATGATGCGGCATTATAGCCGCGGGTGAGTGCTGTCTGCAAGCGCCACCGTCGAGGAAGCAGGCAACGGGTGCGCCAAGAGTTTCTGGCACGGGTGGCATGCCCAGAGCCTGCCCGCCTGGGCGGGCCGCCGTTGCCTGGGCATGCTCCCTGGCCGACGCGCGACATGCCCACGCCAGCAGCGGCGTGGGCATGCCACCCGAGAGTGACGCAGGACCTCGCCCCTTTCACGCACTGCCGCGCGGCGGGGACGGAGACCCGCCGCGCGAAAGACTACCATTCGCCGCCGCGATACTTCGTCTCCGGTTTCCACGCCGGGTCGTACGGGCCCTCGAACTCGGGCTTCAGGTCGGCCGTCCGCTTGGCCAGGCAAGTGCGGCCAGTAGCGACAGCACAAACAACCCTGCTGGGAATCGAGTCCGGCGTTTCATGACATACCTCCTCCTGAAGGCGTACACCCCCCAAAGGGGCCAGCCGCGACCCCGCGCGGCGCCGGGCCCCTTAACGGGAGCATAACGCAAGAAATTGCAAGAGTCGAATCCAGCGCGAGGCCCTGCCGATAGTTTACCCGCCTTCTTTTCTGGCTGTCGTGGCCACGGCGTCCTTGTCCTCCTGACCGGCGGAGAACCGCTCCTCAAGGCACTGCCACGACTCGTTGTAATAATAGTCCGTGCGGTCCCAGTTATTGCCGTTGGGCAGAAGTTTCGTGATGCGGCGGTCCATGCCGTCGTAGCGGTACTCGGCGACGAGGGCGTCGGTCCCAACGTCGAGGGAGCCGTTGCATAATTGGTATTGCGTCCCCAATGGTGCTTCCTTAAGCGACTCATACTTGCGTGGCCCCCTGCTCTCGCCGGGATTTTGCGGGTCGGAGCACAAATCGCATCCTCGTAATCGCTTAAGGAAGTGCCATTATATTGCGTCCCCCGAATTCCACGGACCAAAGTCTCTAAAGCCGCGCCTTTTCGCGAACAAGTAATTTTCCGCCTTCACTAAGCTCTATAACGAAAATTACTTCTTTCGCAATTCCGTATACAGCATTACGATTCTCATCAACGGCCCAAGACTGAATCAGGGCCCGTACGTCAGCTGTACCAAGGCTATGCCCCTCGAAGTCATATGCCGCCAGAATGCCCAAAGAAGTCGCTACACACACAAATGATCTGGCCACAAGCACGCTAAAGCCATCTTGCCTCTCAATATGGGCAAGGATCTTCTCTCCGATCCTTAGCACCATCGAATCGTCCACAGTTATCATTTCACGGTTGCGAACCCCGACGCAGACGCGCCCCGCAGGAAGCAGGTACTTTCCCCTAACCTCCGGATTAGAAGACTTGACGACAACCTCTAGAAGACTGTCCGACTGAGGAACCCAGACAGTCTCCGAATCGGTCCAGAAACACCGCTGGTATCCAGCATAGGGGACCTTGGTAACAACGAACCTATTTTGGGAAACGCTGTATAAGCCAAGGTGGGGAGGCTCAGAGAGCTCCCTCAGATTAATGCATTGAACCGCAAGCCACGTACCCCCCGGGCTCCATGCGCAGAAGGTATAGTCAACCCCAAGTGGCGCCTCGATCGAGGTACCCGCATAGCCGCACTCGCCAACGATACGCCGGAAGCGGCTCAGCCGGTTGCCGTACGTCAAGACAAACTCGTCCTTTCCTGGGAGCCATCCGAAGTCCAATGCGATACTATCATTAATGCCCTCCACTGGGCTCTTGGCCTCCAGATCGTATACTATCAGAACATCACCCATGCCAGCCACAGCGCTGGCAATAAGCATTCTATGCGTCAGTGGCGAGAACCCGTCAACCGACGTTCTGTAGCGCTGAACGCTATCCTTCGACCCCACACAGGAACAAAGGCACCACGCCAACAACAGTGGTGGTAAGCATTTGTGCAAACGCATTCTCATTGTTTTCCTCCACAAATTGAGACACACGATTCCCAAACCATCTATGCCCAGGAATCCGTTCACCGCCATTCACTGGGCCACAATAATTATTGCTGCCGCCTCGTATATCTCGGGGGCCTTATAGTTACGACGAATTCGGGGGACACAATACTGATTCTTTCATTGCCTTTTCCTGGGTCGGCCGGGGCTGCGGGGGAATTCGGGGGACACAATACTGATTCTTTCATTGCCCTTTCCTGGGTCGGCCGGGGCTGCGGGGCGCGAGGCGGCGCGACAGTTGCTTTTCGAGCCGCGCCAGGAAGCGGGGGTCGGCCCACGGACGGCCTGTCCGGCCGTGACGCCGGAGGATCGTCAGCGTCTCCTCGTCCTCCTCGGCCGCCAGAAACCGCCGCCATTGGCGCACCTCGGCCGCCAGCGGCCCGCCCGGACGCACCAGCGCGTCGCCGCGACCCGACACGTGCCCGGCCGCGCTCGACCACGGCCACTGCCACGCCCGCTTCACGAGGCCCGCGCGCACCGGGTTTCGCTCCACGTACCGCACCGCCGCCAGGACGTGCTTGCCCTGGAGCACGAACGAGGCGAACCGGCCCTGCCACAGATACCCGCGCCACCCTTCGCGGAAGTTCACGTGCCGCGTGTACCGCCGGTGCGCCTCGCCCAGCGCGCGGGCCAGGGCCTCGGCGGTCTGGGGAACGACGACCAGGTGCACGTGGTTGGGCATCAGGCACCACGCCCACACCGCGACGCCCGCCGCGGCGCATCGCTCCTCAATGAGAGCAAGATATGTTCGATAGTCCTCTTCCGAAAAGAACGTGGGCAGGCGGCGGTTGCCCCGCTGCGTGACGTGATGCGGATACCCCGGAACCACGACTCGTGCCAGACGCGCCATGCCGACACCCTACCTTCCCCCCGGCGGTCCGTCAATGGAAAATCGGTATTGTGTCCCCTGAAATAATGGAAAATCGGTATTGTGTCCCCTGAAATCCCCCTGAAATCCTGAAATCCCTGAAATCTCCGGCCAAGGTCGTGCCGGTTGCCGGCAAGATCGCCGCCGCCGGCCCCCCGTTCACTCACGAGTTCCCGCCCAACTCGCTCTGCATCATCCGCCTGAGGACTCGTTAGTTGGCCGGCGCGAAGAACGGCCCCCGGAAAACGCGAAAGGAGCACGCATGAGGTCTCCGAATACGCGCCAGCGCGGCAGGCCCGCCCAGATGGGTCTTCGACATTCCTGCCCGCCGTGCCTGTTGACCCGGAAGGCGGTCCTGGCTATCATTATCCGCAAGTCACCCCCCGGGGCTCGTGCCGCCTGCGTGCCCGCGGTGCTCGTGCTACGTAGCGAAGAGGCATCGCTACTTCGCAGAGTAGCACCGGGCGGATGGCCGAATACGGCAACCTCCGAAAGGGAGAAGACGCGTGGCCGACAACGTGAACCTCGGCTCAGGCGCGACCGCGCGCGGGGCATCCTCGGACGCTCCGCCACCGGCCGCGCAAGTTCCCGCCTCAGAAATGATGGGTGCCACGGCTTGCTTGCAAGCCGTGTTTTCCGAAGCGCACTGGTTGCAAGCAACCAGTGGCACCCCTCAAAAGCACCGGGCCACCGGGCCGCGCGCCGCCGGCGCCAGCCTTCTCGCGTGCGCCATCCTGGCCCTCCTGGCCGCAGGCTGCGAAAGCAGGAACCTCAGGCCCATCCTGAATGAGGCGGACTTCCAGCGGCAGGTCCTCCGGGCCGATAGACCGGTCGTGGTGGATTTCTACAAGGGCGGCGGATGCCCCCCGTGCAAGATGCTGCTGCCTATCCTGGACCAGTTGGCCGACGAGTATCGGGGCCGGGTGCTATTCACCAGTTACGAGATCATCAGCCCCTTCTTCCAGGTCACCTCCGAGGAACTCAAGGCGCGATACGACATCTTCTACATCCCCACGGTGATCCTCTTCATCAACGGCCAGGAACAGAAACGTTGGCCTCTGAATTTCATGATCGACGACTACCGCAAGGTGCTGGATGAGGTCCTCGCAAGGCAAGCCGCCAGAGAGGCCAGGCTGAGGAGGTCCGTGGGCAACTCGTAGGACGGCCTGTCGATGCGGCGCGGCGGGCGCAAACGGCAGCACCCCCAACAGGAACTGGATTTCCCCGAAGCCGATTCTGTATAATCTCCCCCCTTGCGCGGGTGGGGACCTGCGGCTCAAAGGAGAGCCGGCTTGGCGTACTGGCATCGCATGGGGCTAGGTGCGGCCGCGGCCGCCGCGCTGGTGCTGGGCTGCGAGTCGCAGGCCGAGCGGCAGGTGCAGCCCGCCCCGGCGGGCTGCCTGACCCTTCTTTTTGCGTCCGACAACCAGGGCGTCCTGTCTTCCTGCGGGTGTCCGTCGAACCCGAGCGGCGGCTTCGCCAAGCGGCAGACCCTCATTGACAAGTATCGCCGCGTGCGGCCGGACGTCATTGTCGTCGACGGCGGCGACCTGTTCCCCGAGCGCCCCAACGCCGTGAAGGTGAAGTACCTGGCCACGGCCCTGGGCCGCGCGACGTACGATGCCGTTGCCCTGGGCGACCAGGAGTTCGGGCTGGGCCTGGAGGAACTCCGGTCGCTTGCGGGCGAGCACGGTCTGCCGTTTATCTGCGCCAACGTCCGCGACGAGGCGGGCAGCCTGGTCTTTCCGCCGCACGTCATCCGCGAGGCCGGCGGCCGCCGCATCGGCATCTTCGCGGTGACGGCCGACCAGGCCTACGGCTTCCCGCCGCGCGAGTGGCGCAAGGGCCTGAAGGTCGAGCCGCCCCTCGAGGCCGCCAGGCGCGAAGTCAAAGACCTGGCCGGCTGCGACCTGGTCGTTGCCCTGTCGCACCAGCCCCTGCCGGACACGCAGGAACTGGCCAGGAGCGTTCCGGGCATCCACGTCGTGGTCAACGGCCACGGCGACGCGATCCTCCGCAAGCCCCTGAGCGTCGGCGCCGCCCTGGTCGTGGCCTGCGGCCCCGTGGGGCGCGAGATGGGGGCCCTGACGTTCAGCCCCGGGCCGGACGGCCCCCCGGCTCGCCAGGGCGACGCCGTGGCAAGCCCGGCGGCGGCCATGCAGATGATAGGGCTCTCGGAACGCACCGTCCGCGACGCCCCGTGGGTGATGGACCTGTACTGGCAGTATGTCAAGAAGGCCAAGGGCGAAGCGCCGCCCGATTGGGCCCTGACCCCCCAGCCGGCCGCGTACGAACCCGCCGACAAGTGCGGCGCGTGTCACGAAAAAGAGCACAAGCAGTGGCTCTCAACAAGGCACGCCCGCGCGTACGCCACGATCAAGCGCGCCGGCCGCCACGAAGACCCCGAGTGCATCCTGTGCCACACCATGGGCTACGGCCGGCGGGGCGGCTTCTTCTCGATGGAAGAAACACCCGCCCTGGGGGCCGTCACGTGCCAGGCCTGCCACCCGGTGACCAGCATCCACGGCAACAAGGTGGACAAGATAGAGGAGAAGTTCAAGCCGGGCATCTTCATCAGCGGCCGGCTGTGCATCTCCTGTCACGGGCTGATCCAGAGCCCGGACTTCGACTACTACGCCTACCGGCCCAAGATAGCCCACGGCCCGCGCGAAGCCCAGAAGAAGTGACCGGCGCCGGGGGCGGGCCCGGAGCGTGCGGCAACCCAGGAGAGTTTCGCGTGGACGAGGGTTGCGGCCGTTTCGTATAATGGCCCTGACTGGGACGGCGCTCGCAAGACCCCAGGCGCAAATCGCAATCCACGCAAGGGCACTCGTGCTACGTAGCGAAGAGGCATCGCTACTTCGCAGAGTAGCAAGCGCGTCTTGGCAACTGTTGTCTGCGACCGCCGGGGGGACGAGGGCTTTTCTCAAGGGCTTGGGGCGGCGCCCGGCCCATCGAAAGCCCTCATTGCCAGAGAGGAGAAGAGGCATGGTGCGGGGAGTCAATCGTCGGTCGCCATCAGGCTGGGCGACCGCCTCGGTGCTCGCCTGCGCGGCCCTGGCCCTCGTGGCAGGAGGCTGCGGCGCCTCGAAGTTCGTGCGCTGCAACACGACCGCGGCGGACTTCCGGCAGCAGGTCATCAACCTGCCGGATCCGGTCCTGGTGGAGTTCTACAAGGGCGGATGCGCAACGTGCGGGCTGCTGGAGCCCACCCTGGACCAACTGGCCGACGAATACGGCGGTAAGATGAAGTTCGTCAGTTTTGAGATGATGAAGCCTCACTTCGCGATCACCTGCCGCGAGGTCCAGAAGCAACACCGCATCGCCTACTACCCCACGGTGATTCTCTTCGTCAACGGAGAGGAAAAGAACCGCTGGGTCCTGGACTTCAGCATCGACCACTACCGCGCGGTGCTGAACGAGGTCGGTCGCCATCAGGCTGGGCGACCCCCGAAAGACACCGGCGCCAAGACGGCCGGCAGCCCCAACGCTGGCGACGGAGAACGCCTGGGCCGTTTGGCAAAGCAGGCCTCGCCCGTGACCGTCGAGCGCCTGGGTGTTGAGCCCGACCTCTTCGGCGAGCGGTAAAGGCCCTGCGCTCCAAGACGGGCCGAGCCGTGCGGCGAAAAAAAGGAGAAGGGAACCGTGACCAAGCCCAACCTGGGCCTCTGCAACAAGTGCCGCGCACGGGTGGCCGCCGAGTTCTTCGAGCGCGACGGGCAGACCTGGATCCGCAAGCACTGCCCCACGTGCGGCCCCAACGAGTCGCTCGTCAGCGCGGACGCCGCGGTGTGGCAGGCCAAGCGCAACCTGTGGCAGTACGTTCCCACGGACCCGGTGGCGTGCAGCCTGAACTGCGACCAGTGCAAGGTGGACCACACGCCCGGCATGGTGTTCCTGGACGTCACGAACCGCTGCAACATGAACTGCCCCATCTGCATCGCCACCATCCGGGGGATGGGGTTCGATTTCTATCCGCCGCTGGAGTACTTCGAGAAGATCTTCGACTTTGTCGGCCGGATGGACCCCAAGCCGGTGGTCCAGTTGTTCGGCGGGGAGCCGACGCTCCGCGAGGACCTGCTGGAGATCATCCGGATTGCCAAGCGGCACGGCCTGAAGCCGCACGTGGTGACCAACGGCGTCAAACTGGCCGACGAGGAGTACTGCAAGCAACTCTGCGATGCCCGGGTGCCCCTGCGGTTTGCCTTCGACGGCCGCAGCCCCGACATCTACGAGCGCCTCCGCCACAACCGCGCCGCCTACGACAAGAAAATGAAGGCCCTGGAGAACCTCAAGAAGTACAGCCAGCGCAAGCACGCCATCATCGCCTGCGCCGCCTGGGGGATCAACGACCAGTACATCGGCGACATGATCCAGTTCATCCACGACAACCGGGACCTCATCTCCGACCTGGGCATCATCCCGCTGACCGAGAACTGGGAGCCCGGCACCTTCGACGCCGCCAAGACCACCACGATGGAAGACGTCGAGAAGATGGTCAAGCAGGCCGTCCCCGGCGGCGAAGTGGAGTTCATTCCCTCGGGACTGGCCTACAGCGCCAAGAAGCCTCGCTCGTTCTTCCGGAAGAACCCGCGGTCCGAGGTGCTGCTGCTGGCCGGCGTACACCCCAACTGCGAGTCGTTCACGTTGCTGATTTCCGACGGCCAGCACTATCGCGGCATCAATCACTACCTGAAGGTGCCCTTCGGCCAGACGGCCGTGAATTTCGCCGCCCTCGCCAGGAAGATCGAGCCGCGCCTGGACAGGCTGGACCCGAAGAAGTTCTTCCAGCGATGGCGCGGGCGCCTGCTGTGCATCAGGACCTTCCTGCCGTGGGCCCTCCGCACCATCGACTGGGTGGGCCTGGCCGACGGTAAGCCGGTCCGCGCGTTGCTCAGGCTCCTGATGAGCGCGGTGTTTCGGCCGCAGATTCCTGAGGGTCTGGCGAGCAGCCGGCGGCCCCGGCGGCTGCTCCGCGTGGCCATGCTGCCGTTCGAGGAGCAGCACTCGGTCGATGCCGCACGCATGGAGAACTGCAAGGCCGTCTTCGCCTACGAAGACGTCGACGACGGCAAGGTCAAGACCATCCCGGCGTGCCTGTGGTATCCCTACCGCAACCCGATTCTGGAGAAGATCTCCAAGAAGTACGGCGTGGTCGGCAAGAAGGCCCTGAAGGAAACGCCGGCAACGGCCTGAGTCGCGGCGGCCGCCATGGCCGCACCGGCCAGCCCCTGGCGCGCGCCGATGAGTGCGACAAGACGACGCATGGTCCTCCTTCCTCCCAATGCAGACGGTTCAGCCGAGTCCCCCGCCCGGACTTAAGCGGACCGCCGGTCGCATGTCAACAGCCGGCTCCCCTTGACGCCGCGGCCCGGAAGACGGGGCCGTGAAAAAGCCGCACCCCAAGCGGGCCGGCAACCGGGGCAAATTCACTTCGCTGGTTCCAGGACCAGCAGGGCATCTTCCCACCCTTCGGGCGTCGAGAACGCCTGCGCGCCGCTCGCGGGAAAACTCCCCGCCGGGACCGAGTCGCCGGTCCTCGGGTCGATCCAGGAAGCCTTGGCCTGGTTTCCCGCCGCGAACTTATCCATGTTGACGGAGAACGAGGCCTTTGACCCCAGGTAGACCATGATCCACTTGCCGTCCTTGTGCCGCGCGGCAAGGTTCAGCACCTGGCCCTGGGTGTTGCCGCCGCCGGCGAAAATGCCCTGGTCCGGCACCAAGTGCCACCATTCCTGCCGCTCCAGGAAAATCTTCCTGAGGATTCCCATCTGGACGGCCCCGGGGGCATCCAGGGCCTTCTTCCACGTGGGAAGCATGCGCCAACTGTCATTGTGCCCGTACGTGTAATGGCCGCCGCACAGGTAGGAATAGTACGCCTGCCTGCGGACCCAGAGGGGCGTCACGTCGAATCCATATTCCGAGCCCGCCTCGTAGGCGCCTTCGGCCATCAAGACGGGCTTGACGGGCTTCAGGTGGTAGTCCTGGGTCACCCTGGGGTAAATAAGGTTCATGCGGTTCCATACCTGCATGGAATCGAAATCCAGCCAGGCCTCCTGGTGAATGAAACTGGAGGAATAGGGGGCGGGGTCGGGCTTGAACGTGATGAGATGCCGCCCGCCGTCGCCTTCCCGGAGGCCGGCGGCCAGTTCCCTCAGGACGGGGACAAACTCCTCGCGCGCCTCGGGCGTCATGGACCAGACGAGGGTGGGGACATCCTTGTACCGCTGGGCCAGCCATTTCGCCCAGGCCCGGCCGTTCTTCTCCGTGATGATTCTGCGCCACCGCTGATGGTACAGGGTGAGCGAGATGACCACGTTGTTCTCGCGGGCGCCGGCGATGACGCCGTCCACGTTCCTGAAGTACGCTTCGTTGGGCGTGAGGGGATCGTCGTTCAGCCAGGGCTTGTGGCCGCCGGCGTTCGGCCGGGTACCGTCGCCAACCCCCGCCAGCATGGCCTGGACGAAGGCGAACCCCTTGCCCTTCACGTTGGCCAGGATCGTCCTGGCATCCTCCAGGGTGTTGTCGCGGAAGAGTTGCCACTGGGTCGTGCCCAGCCAGAAGACGGGGGCGCCCGCCTGGTCCACGAAGTACCGCCCGTTCGGGCTCACCTTGACGGGGTAAACGGGTTCCCCGGCCGGGATGCTCGGCGCAAGCAGGAGGACCCCCAGCGCCAACAGAATCATCTTGTTCATGGTGACCTGTTGTTCACATCGCAGATGACGGTCACGCGCCCGTCGCTGCGGCCCAGGAGGCCGCGGTGCTTCTCAATGAAGTTGCCGGCGCACGGCGACACCGCACCGTACGCCACGGCAGCGGTTTGCGCACTGCAACTCTTGAGATTTGATAGCCGCGCCAGGCACGCGCCAGCCCCACCGAGGTCTGCGGCGGACCCTCGAGGCGCGATCGTCGTGGCCGGCCCGATGCCGACGTTACTTCCGCGGCGTCAGTTTGACGATCCCGGCCGCCAGTTGCTTCATGTAGGCCCTGTCGATGGTGTAAATCACCGACTTGCCCTTGCGGGTGCCGATCGCCAGCCCGCCCATCCTGAGCAGGCCCAGGTGGTGGCTGATCGTGGGCTGCTTCACGCGCAGCACCTTGCAGAGCGCGGCAACGTTCCTGGGGCCGGCGGCGATCGTCTTCAGAATACCCAACCGCGTCCCGTCCGACAGAAGCCCGAAGCCGCGGGCGAACTCACCCAACTCTGATCTCTTCGCCATTCTAGTTCCCTTTTCTGTTAGGATCCCCAGTCGTCATCCTCCAGGTCCGCCCTGAAGGCAGCACGTACCCGCCTGGGGTTGCCTGCTCCCACGGGAACAAGATGTCCCACAAGCGGAACCAAGAGTGTAGCCGTATTCAGAAGCCATGTCAAGGCATATCTGCGGCGATGCGCCAAGTGGGTGTGACCGTGGATTCTGGCGGTCGTCGACCTGCGTAGGGGCGGCCCTATGTGGCCGCCCGGCCTTTGGCGCGGCCTCTCCAGGACGCAACGAGTTTCCTGGGCCATGACAACGACAGGGCGGCCACATAGGGCCGCCCCTACGACGGCAAACAACACTGCCAGAAAGAACGGTCACACCCCGCCAAGAGTTCTTGGCACGGGCGGCATGCCCACAGCCTGCCCGCCGCGCGCCGCCCCTTCGTGATTCGTTATTCGGAGTTCCTTGTTCAATATTCTCCGTCGCCGTCCACAGCCTGCCCGTCCGTAGTCCGAAGGACGAAGGCGGGCCTGCCCGTCCGTAGTCCGATGCTACTCTGCGAAGCAGCGCTTCGCTACGAAGCACGAGAGGACGAAGGCGGGCCTGCCCGTCCGTAGTCCGAAGGACGAAGGCGGGACGGGCACGGTTATGGGTGTCCCCCGAATTCAGTTAATGGGAAATCTTGCTATCCGGCAAGGCTCGTTGAAGTTCCAGCAGACCGGCCGGCGTGACCTTGGTATCGAACAGGTCGAGCCACTGGAGGCCCTTGAGTTCCTTCAGATCCTTCACGCCGGCATCCGTGATCCGAGTGCCGCCGAGGTTAAGCGTTTGCAGAACCTTGAGCTCCTTGAGGTACTTCAGGCCGGCATCCGTAATCTCCGTTTGTCGCAGACTGAGGTGCTTCAGGCCCTTGAGTTCCTGCAAATCCTTCAGACCGGCATCCGTCATCGGGACGTAGCTGAGGTCAATCGCTTGCAGGCTCTTGAGTTCCTTCAAATCCCTGAGACCTGCCCCCGTAATCTTCTTTGTGGAGACCAGGATGAGTTGCTTGAGGTTCTTGAGATCCTTCAACTCCCTTAGACCGGCGTCCGTGATTGCGGTGAAGTATAGCCCAAGAGTTTGCAGGCCTTTGAGTTCATTCAGGTCCCTCATGCCGGCGTCCGTAATCCTGGGGCCGCCGAGATAGAGAACCCGTAGATCCTTGAGATCCACGAGTTCCTTCAGGCCGGCATCCGTGATGGCGGTTACACGGAGTTCAAGCGTCTGGAGTCTCTTGAGTTCCTTGAGCGCCTTCAGGCCGGCATCCGTGATCTGCGCGCGGGCAAGGTTAAGCGTCTCCAGGCACTTAAGTTCCTTCAGATCATTCAGGCCGGCGTCTGTGATACGTGTGTCACCTAGTGTAGTGTTGCGAAATTGACGTATCTTATGATTGGTCGAAAACCCGTGCCGTTCGCTGAACGTGCGACCACGGCACTTGAGAACAGCCGGTTCTCTTGACCCGGCATAAGATACGATCTGCT
>Ga0315274_10012539_pt1 | contig 12086 bp, 14 predicted proteins | sample YL17G02_20_MG_FD_203700 | JGI IMG/M metagenome (GOLD analysis project Ga0315274, IMG submission 203700) | Sediment microbial communities from Yellowstone Lake, YNP, Wyoming, USA - YL17G02_20 | ecosystem: Environmental > Aquatic > Freshwater > Lake > Sediment | place: USA: Wyoming | collected... | reverse complement strand
CTTACCAATGTTATATTATTCGGCCAGACTGTCACCGTTGCCTATACTGCTGGAACAGTGGTTGCAGCTGATACCGGAATTCTGGCAACCTTCGGCGCCCAGTCTGTAACCAATAACGGTCCAACCACAATATCTGCAACAGCCATTGCCGGAGTGACAGCTCCGGTCACAGGAGCTACTCCGGTAACAATTGTAACCCAGACAGCTGAATACACTGGAACAGTTGCCTGGTCTGGATCTCCGGTAACATTTGCTCCAGCCACAGAATACACAGCCACAATCACTTTAACTGCAAAAGCAGGTTACACCTTAACTGGAGTAACCGAAAACCAATTTACAATAGCTGGATCAACAAGCGATACAAACTCCGCTAACTCAGGAGTTATCACAGCCGTGTTTCCAGAGACAGCAACAGGTGACACTACAATATCTGCAACAGCAATAGCCGGAGTAACAGCTCCAGTAACAGGAGCAACTCCAGTAACCACAGTAACCGCTGGAACAGGATACACCGGCACAGTTGCCTGGTCAGGAAGCCCCTCAACATTTGCCTCAGCCACAGTTTATACAGCAACAATTACTCTTTCACCAACAACTGGCTATACCTTAACAGGCGTAGCTGAAAACCAGTTTACAATAGCCGGCTCAACAAGCGATACAAACTCTGCTAACTCAGGAGTTATCACCGCAGTGTTTCCAGAGACAGCAGCAGGTGACACCACAATATCTGCAACAGCCATCGCAGGAGTTACAGCTCCGGTCACAGACGCAACTCCGGTAACAACTGTAACCCAGACAGCTGAATATACTGGAACAATTGCCTGGTCGGGAAAACCGTCAACGTTTGCCAGCAACACTATCTACATAGCCACAATTACATTAACGCCTAAGTCAGGCTATACCTTAACAGGAGTAACTGAAGACCAATTTACAGTATCGGGAGCCATCTCGGTCACCAACTCTGCTAACTCAGGAGTTATTACGGCAGTATTCCCAGCGACAGCTGGTATCACTCCGTCAGGCGGCGGAGGCGGAGGCGGAGGCGTGGCTTATGTGGCACCTATAACTGGAATTACATTTTCTGGCAGAGCTTATCCCCTAAGTAAGGTTAGCATCTTGAAAGATGCTCAATTGGTCATGACAACAATAGCTGGTCCAGATTCTAACTTCACAGTATCTCTTACGGGATTGTCCTCGGGAAGTTATAGCTTCTCTGTTTTTAGTGAGGACAATAATGGTAGGCGTTCGACATTGTTTACCTTCCCAACGTTCATAACCTCTGGCACCACTACAAAGATAGGTGGGATTTTTATAGCCCCTACAATTAGCGTTGATAAAAGCGAAGTGAAAAAAGGAGATAACATAGCAATTTTTGGTCAAAGCACATCAAACTCAGACATCACTATTACGGTTAATTCTGACCGAGAAATTTTTGGAAAAACTAAATCCGATAAAAATGGAGTATATTTATACAATTTCGATACTTCTCCGCTGGAGATGGGTCAACATTCTACAAAATCAAAATCAGCATTAAGCGACGAGATCAGCTCTTTTAGTACAGTCGTCGCTTTTACGGTCGGCGCAAAAAGTGTGTTTGTCAAATCTCCGATAAAAGCAGTGAGGGGAGATTTAAATGGCGATAGCCGCGTTAATCTTGTTGATTTTTCTATCGCGGCATATTGGTATAAGCGCCTCTCGCCACCGCCACCTATATTAATCGATTTAAATGGTGATGGTAAGGTTGATTTGGTTGATTTTAGTATCATGGCTTATTATTGGACGGGTTAGTATTTTATAATATTCAAAACTACCCCCCTTAAGTGGTATGAAATTTGGTGGATTTGGTTTATAATCATATTGGGAGCGTTATTAATAATGATTATTGGCCACTCAATTAGAAAGCGCCCATGAATAAAATTTATATAATAGTATTATTTATATTACTTGCTTTGTTGCCGAAAACTGCTGATGCAGCGGCCTTATATTTTTCGCCAAAGACGGGTAGTTATGGGGTAGGGGAAAATTTTAATGTAACAGTTCTAATTAATACGGACCAATCAGTAAGCGCCATTAGTGGTGTTATAAATTTTCCCACCAAAGATGTCGAAGTAGTTGCCTTAAGTACAACCAATTCTATTACTAATCTCTGGGTCCAGAACCCTTCTTTTTCTAATGCCGGTGACACGGGAAACATTCGTTTTGAGGGAGTAATTTTAAACCCCGGCTTTATTGGTTCTGCCGGGAAAATAATCGACGCCGTTTTTAGGGTCAAAAAAATCGGCTCAGCTATTTTGACTTTCAATGAATCATCGATTTTAGCAAATGACGGTTCAGGAACAAACATCAACGAAGCTCCCTCATCAGTCGCTTACACATTTATTGGAGCAAAACCACCCGCACCAAAAGAAACGAATTCTGATTTAAATAAGAGGGTTGAGGTTGTTGAAAATAAGATAAAAGCAGTAGAATCTAATCCGTCCGAGCCAGTTGTTGTTGTCCGGGAAGCCCAGCCACCGACCGGCGTCCTTGGTTTTTGGGAAGTTCTGCCGGACTGGGTTAAGATAAGCGTACTTATTTTAATAGGAGTTACTGTTTTAATTCTTTTACTCATCTTTGTAACCTTAGGAATAGTTATTTTAGTTTGGCTTTGGAATTATATTCTCCGCCGAAAAATTAGAATGAAAGTGTTTTTTAAAAAAATATTTGGTTATTTGGGAATAGCCGGAAAGGAAATAGAAGGAGATGTTGCCTATAGCGCCAATAAATTAGGGAAGGAGTTTCGATACGCCGAAAAAAAACATTCACTGAAATCGGTTTTAACGCATTGTTGGGCTACGATTATCAAAATTATTAAAAGGTTCTTTGTTATAAATAATAAATAGGCCGCAGATAAAGAAGTAATAGCAAAAGAAATTAAAGATATGGAAGAATTTTTTACGCAAAATCCTAATCAACACTCTCACACTGCTTGAGATTCTTTACATCTTCAATTTCGGCAAAAGAAAAAAGTTGGAAAAAACAGTATAAATTATTTAATTGAGAAAAATTTGGTCGGAGAATTATAAATAATTTTTCGATAAAAATAGATTTTAAATATGGCTAAGAAAAAATATAAAAACTATTTTATACTTCTTTTGATCATACTCGTTATAGTTTATTATATTTATTTCGGACTTGTTAAGTGCGAGCACAATTTTTGGCTCGACTGGATTGGTGAAATTATGGGTGTTAGTTGTTACCCATAAACAGAAAATTTTTAATGTAATACAATCCAGAATGTGAGAATTAAATGAATATAAATTTATGAACAAAATAAGCAATGAAGAAATAAATTTCCTTATTCAATCTAAGAAAGATTTGTATGAATTCTTTGAAGTACTCACTAAATTTGTAGGAAAAAAAACTGCCTCGTTAATATATTCGAGAGCTAAGAGGCATATTCGAGACAATAAAAAATGTACATTAGATTTTGATGATAAATCAACCTTTTTACCATAAAGACGAAAGGTGGGAAGAAAAAACAAGACCGAAAAAGTAGAAAATTTAATTAATCCGAAAGCCCCGATTTATCGGGGCTTTTAAAATTGACATTCGAGGTTGGCGGGACTAAAATGACGGTGTAAGAATTAAATTAGATCATTAGCATTTCCGACGTTCCGCCCTTACCCATGAGCCAAATTAGCATAATTGGCGGTTAATTAGTTAAAATAGTAACTTAACGAATTATGCTTGACATTGATTATAGAAGGAGTATAATGGGTATGTCGAGTTATTATTATTAATTTAACTACTTACATCACCATGGACAAAGAAACAGGCAAACTTATTCAACGGTTGGGGCAAAAAATGGATCTCATTGCCGCCATTTTATTGAGGTTATTACCTGAGAAACAACTTTCATTAAAAGAGCAGGTTCGTTTATTAAGTGATTTAAAAATACGTCCTGTGGATATATCAAAAATAACAGGTCGATCACAGGGACACATTAATAAAGAGTTAGTTGCTATCCGTAAAGAAAAATAACTATGGACACAGACAAATTACTCGAATCAATTTCAAAAAAACTAGGCGTTCTCATTGCGCTAAACTTGCTTTCAATGAATAGTAAAGCAACTGCCACTGAAAATATTGAAATGCTTGATCGCTTTGGCTTAACACCAGTAGAAATAGCTGAAATTCTAAATACATCAGCTAATACTGTTAATGTTACAAGAAGTCGCATTAAGAGCAGTAGGAAGAAATAAAAATTATGACCAGAAAAAAACAATCTGAAGAGTTAGAGCCCCTAGAAGAAATCAAAAGACTTTTGATTTTAGGCTTAATTCACGATGGTGTTCGAGCAAAGGATGTTGCTGCCGTTTTAGATGTAAGTAAAGCCACTATTTCAAGGATGATTCCTGTGTTAAAAATAAAGACTAAAAAAACAAAAACATGCAAAAGAAAAACAAAATCCAAGACTTAAATTTAAGAGAGCAACTCAATGCGATAATTGCATTATTACTCATTCTGATTGAGCAGAAGGGCGAGAAAGAACTTCTCAAGAAACGTCGCGCAAATAAGGAACTAGTTAAATATTTTAGCGAACAACTCGGGCTTAATAATAAGGATCTCGCAGGCATTCTAAACACTACCGAGAGTGGTATTAGTAACCTTAAAGCCAATAAGAAACGAAAGAAAAAATAATATGCCTCAATCGCGAATCAACCCCAAGTTGCTAAAAAAGTTAGCACAAAAACTTGGGAAAAAAGAAAAATATATCCGCGAACAACTTAGTATTCGAGCGGGAAGATTAGGAATTTCCTCTGAAGCTTTTTTAATTCTTTGGGCGAAAAAGGAAAGAATGGGGACAGCATCATATCAGAGAAAATTGTCAGAAAACATTCAATCAGAGGTTAGAGATACTCTTCCGTCTTTTTTCGGTTCAGTTCAACCAAAGCCAAGGATTGTATATAAAGGTAAGGCGGTTAAAAATCAAAAAGAACGATCATCGATAGCATTAGCTATTGAATATTTAATTCAGGATGAAGAATTATTCGATAGGTGCGAAGATTTGATAAGGGCTAAAAAAAACTTCGATCGTGTATTTAGGGAGGCCACAACCGTACTTGAAGACAGAGTTGTTGCTTTGTCGGGCATAGATGATTTACACGGCACCGATTTAATCGTTAAGGCGTTAAATCCAGATCTATCCAGGGCAGTATTAATAATTAGCAATAAAAAAAACGAACAAGAAGGTTTATTTAATATTTGTAAGGGTTTGGTTTTGGCCTTTAGAAATCCCGCACATCATAAATTAAGCAATAGATTCACAAGGCAAGATGCTTTAAAGTTTTGCGGATTTATTGATAGTTTGCTTGCGATACTGCAACGGGCCAAAAAACAAAATAAACCTTAACCAAAATTTAATTTGACGCGTCCCAAGAACCTCCCATTTGATTTTTTCCGCCTGAGCGAGACGGATTCGACAGGCTCACCGTAAACAGGATTCGACAGGCTCATCGTAAAAATCGCCATTGAGGCGGTTTCTTGATATAAAAAAGCAGGCAAGTTAATGCCTGCTTCGGAAAGATTACTTTCCGAAAACTAGTTTTGTTCGGGGTCCACCAAGGTGCCGTGAGTTTGGAGGATAAGTCTTTTAGGGTCATCTCCTTCCGCTTTTAATGGCTTTCCGCCTACTTGTTGAACTTCCAATACAGCATCTTCGGCGGAAAATCGAATAATCTTCCAGTCTTCGGGCCCTGTTTCGATTGTCAGTTGCGTGGTTAAGTTGGTGAAGATTACAGCACAAGCGTGCCCCAAATAATCAAGGAGCGTTCCACCATGCAAAAGATTCGGTTGAAAGCTATGGGTTTCGCCTCCAAGGGTGTGAATAATTACGTTTAAAGGACCAACATAATTAGTTAAAAGAACGTTTTTCATTTTTTCCTCCTATTTGATTTGCGCTGAGTCTATTATTGTCTTTTATTATTTTTGTGTCAATTAGACCAAACAGGCTTTCCGCCTGAGCGAGACGGATTCGACAGGCTCACCGTAAACAAGTCCTAAAAATCGCCATTGAGGCGATTTTTTTATTTACACTGAAATTGTTGAAGTGATATAATAAACATATGAAAATAATTAATAAATGCCTTTCCAGAGAAGAATTCAAAAAATATATTGAGAAGAAAAAAGTCATCAGAAAAATTGATAAGATTGTTTTACATCATACATGGGATACCGTTAAACAATGGGAGAAAGGAGAGGTTTCCGCGAGGTATTACAAAAAACTTTACGAAAATAAAGGCTGGACTGCCGGACCGCATATATTTGTGGCCCCGGAAGGTATTTGGTTGTTTACCGATACAAGATATCAAGGAATACATGCAAATAAGGGAAACGAAGGCAGTATCGGAATAGAAATGGTTGGCAGATATGACGAAACTTATCCTAAAGGAAAAATTTGGAAGAACACCAAGACAGTATTAAAGCTTTTACTCAAAAAATTCGATCTTAAAATAAAAGATATTCATTTTCACAGGGAATACAATCCCGATAAGTCTTGTCCCGGCAAATTGATAACCAAAAAATGGATAAAAGAGAAAATTAAACAAACGTCAAATAGGTTCTAAATTTTTTCCGCCTGAGCGAGACGGATTCGACAGGCTCACCGTAAACAAGTCCTAAAAATCGCCATCCCCGCCAGAGGCGGGACAAGCCCCGCCGCAGTGGGATAAGCCGGGCGGTTTTTTGTTTGCTCTTGACCTTTCACCATACTACCGATTTTAATAAGGGCCTTGGCCTTCCATTTATTTTACCGAGAATAAATATTGAAGCATTATTTTTGTAAGACCTTGATATATTTTTTGCGAGGTGCGAGTGGCGAATAGCCACATCATTTATGGGCGAAGCGCCGAGCCGTAAAAAGAATTGTAAAATAAGTGGTGGCTTGACAAAATCTGTGAGTATGATATAATGGTAGTATCCGAGAGTTAGAGGTGGTAATCGCTAAAACGTCGCGCGCATTGACCGTAAGTCATACGCCAGTAAACACTGAGACGACGCCAGTGCGAAAACCCAAGGATCCTCTTTAACTCTCGGATTTTTTATTACATCTGAGTTGGTCTGGGGAAAATATGCTCGGAAAAAGGTGATAGGGTTGACAAATTCCGCGAGTATGATATAATGGAAATAATGGTGACTGGAGTTAGTCCGTTGTCGGCAGGACCGACAAACTCCTTTAAGCCAGAGGATTACAAGACAAACAGATTCGAACGGCCAGTTGAAAGCTCTAAGGTGGTTTACGGACTACCCCCGAGGCGCTTTCAACTGGCCCCTTTTTTATTTACGGTAGTTTTCTGCTAAAATGAATTTATGGCTAAAAATAAGAAAATTATCTTAATCGCAGCAGGGGTAATTTTGGCAATAATTTGTATTGCCATTTTTATTTTCCTTTATCGCTTTTCAGCCCCACAGAGAAATGCCGAAGAAGAAAGAATCACGGTTAATCTTGGCACAACTGTGACAGAATTGATTTCCAAACTGAAAGAGCAGGGATATATCAGAAACGAGCAGGCATTTTCATTCGTCCTTCAAAGAAAAGGAAGCAAAATCGAGCCGGGCGGATACAAAATCTCAAAATCCATGAGTGCCTGGAAAATAGCCGAAATTCTGGCCAACGAGCCGTATATGAAATGGGTGAAAATTCCCGAAGGATTGCGCAAAGAACAAATCGCGGAAATTCTCGCCACAGAACTGGGTTGGAGCGAAGAGGAAAAAAGCGACTGGATAACAAAATTTACTGCGATGGAATATGACTATCTCGAAGGTGTTTATTTCCCCGATACTTACCTTATTCCCATAGACGAAACAGGCCTGGAAATCGCCCAGCGCTTTATTGATAAATTCAACGAGGAATTCGCGCCTTATGCAAAAGAATTCGCAGCCCAAAATATCAAATGGACAACCGCCTTAAAAATCGCTTCATTACTTCAGCGCGAAGCAGGGAGCGAGAGCGATATGCCGCTTATTGCCGGAATTATCTGGAATCGCTTGCTACAGGGCATAAAACTCGATATTGACGCGACTTTACAATATGCCAGAGGCAATACGGGCAACGGTTGGTGGGCGCCGATTACGATTGCTGACAAAAAAATCGATTCGCCCTATAATACCTATCTTTATGCCGGGCTTCCGCCCCACCCGATTTGTAATTCCGGTATTAATGCCATTGATGCGGTTTTAAATTCCGCAGAAACCGAATGCATTTATTATCTCCACGACTCAAACAAACAAATCCATTGCGCCAAAACCTACGCCGAGCATTTGCAAAATATTGAAAAATACTTAAAATAAGGATATGCTAGAAATTTTTAAACTCGAGAGCAAAATCGGAAGTACTACTCTTTCGGCAAAGGAGCTGAATTTAGAAATAGAAGACCAAAAATTCGATTTTAAGGAATACGATATCGGGGAAGCGCCCAAAGAAGGCGTGGTTTCTCCCGGAAATATGGAGACCGGGGATTTGGAAGAAATAGAAAAACTTTACAAAAAAGAACCTTCCCGAATAAATAATTTTATAGAATGCGCCAATGTCGTGCCTTACAGCTTTCTTCATCAAGAGGCGAGGAAAAATTACGGGGATTATACGACAGCAAAAGGGCAGGACGAATTCAAGGACTCCGACTTGGTTCTGACCAAAGACCCGTTTTCTCCGCCGGAATGGGCCAAGGAGCTTTGGGATTTTGCCAGAATGAAAACACGGAAAACCTTTAAAACAGACAGCACAATGGCCTGCTTAAGGGCTTTGAAAATAAAAAACGGGAAACCGGTTTTTACCATCGGCGCCGGACCATACAGCGATTCTTTTTATTCAAACGGTTCCGAGGGAGTGAAAATCGGGCTGGATAGCAAAGAAAAAGAATCTTTACTGCAAAAAGTGTCTGCAGCGGAACTTGAAAAACTGGAAGATATGGCAGTCAGGCTGGAGGGCAAGTACGGAAGCGGACGGACCATACGGGATATAATCATTTCGCGTTACGGCCATATACCGGAATTCGGAGAGCATGTTTATAATAACAGCGTTGGCGTGGCCGGGATGGTTCTTACACGCAATAATGAGTTCGTTTTTGTTAAGCGTGGTTCCAATGTATCGATTAATCAGGGAGTAAATTGCACTGCGTCCGGCGCTGCTGAATTCGACGAAGCAACTCTTTCGCAATACGGAATACAGCATTTCTTGGGCAGCGAAATATCCCGGGAAACCAATGAAGAATTGGGGCTTAAAGCCGGAACATTGATTATCGGGTCGATGAAAAAAAGAATACGATTGGAGTTAGGCATAGATGACAGCGAATATGACCTTATTCCCGTAGGATTTATCAGAGAGCTTCCCAGGGGCGGAAAACCCGAATGTATGTTCTTGATTCAATACAAGGGTGCTACGGAAGATTTGGTAAAAAGCGTTATCGAAAATCCCCATGCGGAAAAAAAGGAAATCGAAGACTCTGTATTTTCGCTTGCACAAAGCGAAACAGATAAGCTTTTAAGCACAAAAGGAGCAAGTTCTTTTATCCAGCACAAGGGGATCGTAAATCTTATGCTGTGTAACGAATATTTAAGAAACACGCAAAAGTAGAATTTTGACAAGAATGTAATATTGCGTAAGCCGGATTAGTAATAATATATAAATGGAGAAAACGGATAAACAATTGGTTGGAGACTATCTAAAAGGCGATGAAAAATCGCTCGAAATTTTAATTAAAAAATATCTTGGCCAGATTTACAACTTTACTTATAAACGAGTGGGAAATGCGCAGGACGCGGAGGACATTACCCAGGAAGCATTCGTGAAGGCTTGGTGCAATTTGAAAAGTTTTGATTGCGACAAAAACTTTAAAACCTGGATTTTTTCCATTGCCAAAAATACCTGCATTGATTTTCTCCGCAAAAAGAAAGCATTGCTCTATCTGGAAACCATCAAGGAACTGGGCGAAAACGACAAAAATTTGGAACAAATTGACATAGCCCAATTATTATCTTCAACAACAAATAAATTGATGCCGAAGTATCAGGCCGTTTTATGTTCCTATCACGGCGATAATCTGAATTTTCGGGAAATATCCGAAAAAACAGGGGAATCGATAAATACCGTAAAAAGCCGCTACAGGCGGGCAATTCTGGAAATAAGGAAAAGCATTTCCGAGAATTAAAATTCGATTTATAGAATAAGCCGGGACGCACCAAAATGCGTCTCTTTTTCGTATTGATTAGTATGAATATGCATAAACCGCCATCCGGGCTTTTTGAGCGCATAATTTCGGCAATCAGGAAAGAACAGGAGCTACGGCGAAGCAAAAGACTATTGTTTGAATTTTTGACTCTTTTGATTATTTCGCTTGTTGCGACGCCTTTTTCTTTTTCCGTGCTCTTAAGCCAGATACAATCTTCGGGAATCTTTTATTTTGTTTCTACGGCAGCGATGAATTTCAGCTCTTTTATTAACGCGTGGCAGGATTTTGTCATGGCTATTCTCGAAGCGCTGCCGGTTTTCGGATTATTGATTTTTTCGATTAGCGTGGGAATTACTCTTTTTACCCTGAGATTATTTCTTTACAAAAAAAGATTATTATTCAGGTATTTATTTAACCAACAATTAACAATTAACAACTAACAACCATGAACGATACAAAAATTATCGAAGAAAACGACAAAAAAAATCCCGAAGCGGAACAAACTCGCCACGGGATAATTAAAATTAAACGAGACACGCTCAAATGGATTATTATAGGATTGGCGGCCTTTTTTGTGCTGATTCTGGTGTTCGGTCTGGGAATGTTTGTCGGGGCAACAAAGGCGCGGTTTTCTTACCGCTGGGCGGAAAATTATCATCAGAATTTTGGCGGGCCAGGGGGCGGATTTATGAACGACTGGAGAATGTTGCCACCGAACAATGAATTTATTGAAGGACACGGAACTTTCGGAGAGATTATAGAAATCGAAAATTCCGAACTGGTGATTACGGGCAAGGATAATGTCGAAAGATTGATTTTAATTAAAGACGATACGTCGATAATGGCAGGGAGGGAAAAAGTCGAAAAAGACGAATTAAAGGTTAATGACTATATAATCGTTATCGGTTCCCCGAATGACGCGGGGCAAATCGAAGCGAAATTAATCAGAATTTTTAAAAAAGAAGGCGCGGAAATATCGCCAAGAATTCCGTATAAGCCGTTTCTTTAAACATTTATGATTTCTAAAATCTTCAAAAAAATATTCGCGCACAAGGTAATTTCGTGCGTAATCGCGATAATTTTGGTTGTCGGTGGATATTTCGGCTATAAGGCACTGAACAAAAGCGGAGATGCAATAAAGTACGCCTTTGCGTCAGTGGAAAAGGGGATGCTGATTGTTTCCGTTTCGGGAAGCGGGCAGGTTTCGGCGCTGAATCAGGTAGACGTGAAATCAAAAGTCTCCGGAGATGTGGTTTATGTCGGAGTAAAAAACGGCCAGGAAGTAAAAACAGGAACTTTATTGGCGCAAATCGATTCAGGGGATGCGCAAAAAACAGTACGTGACGCGGAAATAGCGTTGCAGCGGGAAGAACTCAATCTTGAAAAAATGGAGGGAATGACCACAGATGACGGAACAATACGAGGGGTCAGGGAAAAAGCGGAAGACGATATCGAAAAGGCATACGAAGACGGATTCAATACGGTTGCAAATATATTTTTGGAGCTTCCGGACATTATGGCGGGAATCGATGATATGCTTTTTTCCTACGATTTCGAAACAAATCAGCAGAACATTACTTATTATGCCGATGCTGTGCGGAATTACGACGAAGTAAAAGTTTCTTTGTACGAGAAAGACACTTCTGACAAATATCGAACTGCCAGAGCTGCGTACGACAAGAATTTTCAGGATTATAAGTCGACAAATAGATATTCCGAAGAAAAAGCAATTAGCGCTTTAATTGACCAAACCTACGAAACCGTAAGAAGCATTGCCGAAGCGATAAAAAGCGCGAACAATTTGATTCAATTCTATCACGATGAATTCACGCGTAGAGGATTCAGGATGCAGTCGTTTGTCGATACGCATCTATTCAA
>Ga0315274_10012538_pt1 | contig 12086 bp, 9 predicted proteins | sample YL17G02_20_MG_FD_203700 | JGI IMG/M metagenome (GOLD analysis project Ga0315274, IMG submission 203700) | Sediment microbial communities from Yellowstone Lake, YNP, Wyoming, USA - YL17G02_20 | ecosystem: Environmental > Aquatic > Freshwater > Lake > Sediment | place: USA: Wyoming | collected... | reverse complement strand
GATGAAAGGACTGTGGCCGTCGAGAACGCCGGCTACCGGTGGGCGTATCTCCTGATGTCGTTCGGTCTCTTGGTGGATGTTGCTATTCGCGGCTTTGTCGCCAAGCAGAGCAGCTGGGACCTGATGGCGTTGGTTCTGGCCGGAGGCCTGGTGACCACTCTCTACCAGGGACAGAAAAGGATTCTCGGTCGGCGATTCGCGCTGGCGGCTATCCTGACCATGCTGGCCGCAGCCTTTGTGGCCTTTCTGATCACGGCGCTTCGCTAGATCGCCGGACCGATCCGGCCACGGACACACCCTGCGCCCGACCCGCCAGCCTCCGCGGTTCCTCGCCCGGTCCCCTTCGATCCGGAGTCGAGCCCGGCGGGAGCCGGCAACTCGCCCCTGTTTTCTTGCATGCCGGCAGGCTGAGTCGCACACCGCACGGCCGTGCCTCCCGGGCGGTCATAAGCGATGCGCTGCGCCGCCCGCTCAACTGCCAATGCCTCTCCCTGAGGCGGCCGTCATCTGCATGAGCATGTCGCCAGCTTCTTGCACATACCTGCGGCATCGCTCAACCCGATGCTCCTCCTTGAAGATCCGCTGCCCTTCGGTCGTTCCCAAGTCGCACTCGATCAGTTCCGGGCAGGCTGTCGATCCGTGCCTTTCCATGAAAGCTTCGACGAGGCGACCAACGATCAAGTACGCCGGCTCCACTGACGCCTCGCCCGAGTCGCGTCCCACCACAAGGCCGATCCCCAGAATCGCGCCCGACAGCGCACCGCACGTGCCACCCGTCCGGGCCATGCCGCTGCACAGACCTGTTGCGATCCGAGGGACTACATTGCTCTGCAGATCTAGGGCCTCGCACGTGGCGACAAGGACACTCTCAGCGCAATAGAGTCCGTCATCAAAGTGCTTGAGCGCCCGCGTTCCGATGCTCTCAACCATGGTCTTCCTCCAGTGGGAGATGCATTCTCTGACTCGGCCCCATGGCGGATGCCGAGAAGAGACAAACGCGGCGGCTCGCCGGTCTGGCCACCGTGTCTCCTGCCAAGTGGCGTCATGCCAGGCAATTCGGGATCCAATTCCCCAGATGCCAACCAGGTCAGCTGCAGGGATTTGCCTGTCTGAAGGTGCTGCACTTCCAGAACGCTGGACAGTCAGCGATCACTCACCAGTCGGTGGAGCCAGTCTGCCACGAGGCAGCCTCGCACCAAGATGTCCCCCTGACTAAGCGGCACAGCGATCAAGAACCAAATCCGGGCCTCAACGATCGTGTGCCCGGTCCCCATGAAGTCATCGCGCAAATGGCCCCGCTAACGGCAGGGGTAGGAAGGCCTCCTCCCTTAGCGGGTCGAGCTTGAGTCTCGGGCAGCGAATGGTTCCTTCGACGTCAGCGTTGCAGGGCGTGCATGGCAATGCCGGGCGCCCGAGCTGTGGCGGGCGATCTTGGAACTCCGCTTGAGAACGTCAGCCGCACACTCGTTGAGCCGCTCTCCGCTTGGCGTGGCATCCAGGAGTCTTGCGGGTTCCCGGCACATAGGGATTCGGCCAGCTGGAGATCCCGAGGCCGGTCGATCCACCGAATACGCCGCCTGAGTCGTTCAAATGACCGGCTCGCAGGTCTCGCGCACCATCCCCCACGCCTCTGGTAAGACGTGCGACACGCAGTCACCAGCGCCCGGTTCTGCTTCACCGTTGAGGCACGTGCCTCGAGCCGCACCTCCCGCCTCCCCCGCCCCAGGCCCATCTTGGCCGCGCCCATTTCCGTGCAGGCTCTTGCGCGGACCTGCGCTTGCGTCACATCGGCCAACGGCCTTTGCCAGGCGGGATATGCCGGCTTGGATGATCTCGGGCGCGTGCGTCGCGAAATTAAGCCGCAGGTAGACCGCCGACGGCGGGTCGGGAAAGAACAATTCGCCCGGGACGTAGGTGACGCCTTCCTCCTGACTGATCGCGTAGAGTCGATCCGCTCGGGTGTCGGCGCGCAGCGCGATCCACAGGAAGAGACCTCCCTCGGGCTTCCTCCACTCGGCCCACGGGCGAAGCTCGTCAGAAACAGCGGCCAGCATGGCATCGCGCCGGCGCCGGTATTCACGGACGATTCGCCGAAGGTGGGCCTGATAGCGGCCGACATTGATGTAGCCGTGCAGCGCCCGTTGGACGATGGTGCAGGTCGTCAGATCATTGACCCACTTCCAGGAGAGAAGCTTTTCGAAGATCGGGCCAGTGGCCACGAGATACCCGACCCGCAGCCCAGGCATCAGGATCTTGGAGAAGGTGCCCAGGTAGATCACCCATCCCCCTCTGTCGAGCGCTTTCAGCGCAGGCCGAGCCGGGCCCTCATAGCATAGGTCGCCGACATAGTCGTCCTCCACCACCGGCACGTTGAGACGGCCGGCCAGATCGACCAGCGCGCGCCGCCGCGCGTCGCTCATGCTCACCCCGCTCGGGTTGTGGAAGCTGGGAATCGTGTAAATCAGACCCACATGGCGCGCCCGCAGCGCCTCCTCCAGCTTGTCGACCTGCATCCCCTCCTCGTCCATGGGAATTCCCACCAAGTCGACACCCAGTGAACGGAACAGCGCCAGCGCGCCGACATAGGTAGGAGACTCCACCGCAACCGCTTGACCGGGCTGGAGGAGCAGGCGCGCCACAAGGGCCAGCGCCTGCTGCGAGCCGGAGGTGATCAACACGCTGTCGGGATTCGTGGGTATCCCCTGGCGGCTGAGGATGCGCGCGATGGTGGTCCGTAGCGGCGGGAAACCCGACCGGTCTCCGTAACCCCAGGCCGAGGACTCTTGTCCGTGCATGGCCGCCTGGAACGCCTTTCGCAGTTCCTCGCGCGGGAAGAGCTCGAAGGCCCCGAGCCCGTCTGCGAATGAGATGATGTTCGAGCGGGAGACACTTCCCGCAACCTGGTCCAAACTGGTCTGGGAGGGAAGCGCGGAGGCCATCGGCGCCGACTTCTGCCAGGCCGGCCACAGGCTGCTCACATCCGCCGCCACTTCCCCCCACAGGGGTGGACGCCACAAGGGCGGGCCGACGTAGGTACCGGAACCCGGCCGGGTGAAGGTCAGGCCTTCCGCCTCCAACTCGGCGTAGGCATTCGTGATGGTGATCCGGCTCACGCCCAGCGCCGCGGCCAGTTCGCGGCTGGCGGGCAGGCGCATCTGGGCCGGCAGGGCACCGGTGAGAATCGCTTCACGCAGAAAGGACTGCACCTGCCGGTACAGCGGGTAGGGTCGCCCACGGTCTATCGGTATTCGCATGCCTGGCCACCTGACATGTCCGCGTTCTTGGGCCGCGGCGGGACATGCGCCGCACCCGCCGGTCACCCTCCTCGCGGCCTGCCTCCCGCACCCGGCCGGCTCACCTTCTGCGTGAGGCCGCCTGCGAGTCCGCGCCGAGCATGGCATTGAGCATCTCGGCCGCGGCGTCATCCGGGGTGGTGCAGTCGAGCAGGATGAGATCCTGGTCGGGTCTGAGCACCGCCTTCACCGGCTCCTCCACCAGGCTCGAAGCAACAACCACCGGAACCCGCCGCAATTTCTGCGCGAGGAGCCGCGGCGGATCGGCCGAGACCAGGGTGGTTTTTAGGTGCCGAATACCGGCCTCAGACAGGCCACTCTCGAACTCGCGCACGCGCGAGTCGTTCACACACACCAAGGCGACCCGCGTTCCGGCGGGGATCGAGGCCACGCGCACCAACCCCTCCAGGTGAGGTTTGATGACCAGCGCCACGGTCCGCTTGCCGAGACCTCTGACGAGATGGCGCACCTCGTCGATGTGGAAGAAAGTGGTTGCCACCAGATCGGCATCCCGCACGGACTGCAGGGCCGCCGCATTCTTGGCTCGCAGCTCGCTCAGCTCCACCGGTTGCAGGTCCGCCTCGACTTTGGGTGCCAGCCCGCTGGCGAGCGAAGCGGCCATCGCCGCCTCGCACTCAACCATGACCACCCGTGCCCGGTGCGGCCCCCTGCGAGCCCGCTGATAGGCCATGGCGGCCAGCGCGTCGGGCCCGACCCCCAGGCGCTGGGCCTGCTCAGCCGCCGCGTCGACTATCGAAATCAGCTTCGACAGGCGAGGACCCGGCCGTGCGGTGTCATGGTGAGTCACCACGCATCCGCGTCCCGGCCGGCATTCGATCAGTTTCTCGCGCGCCAGTTCCTGGTAGGCGCGCAAGACGGTGTTGCGATTGATGCGCAGGTAGGCCGACAGGCTGCGCGCGGTTGGCAGCCGGGTTCCATCTGCCAGCTGGCCGTCGAGGATCAGGAAGCGAATCTGCTCCTTGAGCTGGATGTGAACTGGCAGCGAACCGCTCCTTTCGATGTGCAGATCCATGTCTCACCTTGGGCCGACCGGAGAGGGTTGGCATAGGACACTATGTCATTAAGCATAGTATTCTGCACCAACGCAATAGTCAAGTTGTTTTCAGCATTCGCGGCAATACGCGTTGCGACTTGCCCGTGGCCAAGACCGTGGACTGCAGGGGACTGGAACGGGATCGGGGGTTGTCCAGACGAGGGTCGATTCGTTGGCCAGTGCGCCTCCAATGGTTTGGACTGGCTCCCGGCATCCAATCGCCATCAGCCCCTTAAGTGGCGACGGCCGGCCGTCAGGCGGCGCATGGCACGCAGACTCCCTGCCGGCCCTCGCCCGAGCGGAAGGCCATGTATGTCGCGCGTGCTTCGCGCGACGGTTACCTCTTGAGGTACGCCCTACCCGGGCCACCCGTGAATGGCTTCCGGGGTTTGTTTCTCGGACTGCGGCGTTCCCTGCAGATGCCGTCCCGCGGATTGCAGGCGCTCACCCACCCAAGCGATCGACCGCCCCACCAGGCACACCCAGCGCCGAGGTCGGGTCCCCATTCGACCGATCAATCGCTCGACTTCTGCCTCAAGCAGGAGATCGTGATACTGCTCGCGTCGGGCCAACATCTCCTTGTAGTCCGGAATCATTTCCCACCTCCGGGAGGCATGACCCTCCAGGAAACACGCCCTGGAACAAAGCTGCGGACATCTCGCCTGGCCACACCGGTCGTAATCCTACATGCCTCCTCGAGGACGAGGCTAGCAGACCACCCAGGAGGCAGGTAGTACCGCCCGTGCCGAGTTCGCATGAGACCACTCGGGTCCGATGGGGGATTTTTGTTCTTGCGTGCTCAGGCAACCAATTCCTGGAGGCGAGGCGCGGGCGACGAGACCTGCTGCACTCTCTCGCGCGCCCGGCATTCTCGCAGCGACACGCCTACAAGCCTTCTCACCCGGTGCGGCGGTGGGGAACGCCGGCACCCGTTGCCGCTAGCCCGCGGCGCGCAGTCGTGGGTCGAGCGTATCGCGCAATGCGTCGCCGATCAGGTTCCACGAAAGGCAGAACAAGACCAGGAACAGCCCGGGCCACACCACGATGTACCAGTACTCGGCCAGGTTGGTGAGCCACGAGCGCGAGAAGCTGAGCAGCTGCCCCCAGTCCGCGTACCCCACCTCCGTTCCCACCCCGAGGAAGCTCAACCCCGCGAAGCTGAGCACGCACGAGCCGATGTCCATCGAGGCGAAGACGAAGGTGGGGAATATCGCATTCGGCAGGATGTGCCGGACCAGGATGCGCAGGTCGGGAACGCCCACGACGCGCGCCGCCAGGACGTATTCGCGCTCCTTGACCGAGAGGATGTCGCCCCGGATCAGGCGTGCATACGTCATCCAGCCGAAGGCGGTGAGCGCGATCGTCGCCGGCACGATGCTGCGGCCCATGCGCGGCACGAGGATCGCCGCCAGGATCAGTGCAGCCATCAGGAACGGCAGGGTCATGAAGATGTCCACAGTCCGCATCAGGAGATTGTCGACCCAGCCGCCGTAGAACGCCGCCAGCGATCCCACCACCAACCCGATCGACACCGCCACGAGCGTGATAAGGATGCCCACCTTAAAGGCAGTCCGCGTCCCCCAGACCACCCCGTACAGGATGTCCCATTGACCGCTGGCCGTCCCTAGCACGTGGACCCAGCTGTCGCTCCTCATGATCGGCTTCCACCATACCGGAAGTGGCGGCGGGTTGCGCCGCCAGGGCGACATCATCGGCCGCGGATGGGGGCTGAAGCCGTCGCGCGGGATGTGGTACGGATCGCTGGGATCAGGAGGCGGACAGATGAGCGGCGCCGCGAGAGCCACGACGCCAAAGACCGCCAGCAGGACGAGCCCTGCCACGGAGGATGGTGTGGACACGATCCCGCGCAGGCTCCGGTAGTTCTCTGGACCGATCAGCCGCTCCAGCCGGCCGGGGTGACGCCGGCCGCCCCCCGCGCCTACCCGCTCCATGCGCTCCCTCCCGCCGCAACGCGCGGCCATGCGGGTGTCATGCCAGCCGCACCCGTGGGTCGATGACCGCGTACATCACGTCCACCCCCAGATTCGTGACCACCAGGATCGCCCCGTTGAACAGGGCGAATCCCAGGACGGTGACGACATCGAGCTGGCTTGCCGCCGTGGCCGCCGCTGAGCCGATGCCCGGGTAGTTGAACACCGTTTCCGTGATGACAACTCCGTTAAGCAGTTGAATCACGGTGAAACCCGCCAGCGTGGCGACCGGGATGAGCGCATTCGGCCGAGCGTGACGGTTGACCACGACGCTCTCGCGCAGCCCCTTGGCGCGGGCCGTGACCACGTACTCCTGGCCCAGCGTCTCGAGCATTGACGAGCGTGTGACCCGCAGCAGCAAGGCCCAGTTCAGATAGGAGAGGGTGATGACCGGCAACACCAGATGGCGCAGCACGTCCAGGCTGACGTCCAGCCGCCCGTTCAACAATCCGTCGATGGTCAGCAGGCCGGTGAACCGTGTGAATCCCTCCGAGAAAACTACCCCCGCTGCCCAGTCCGACATGCGCCCCGGCGGGAACCAGCCGAGCTTGGCATAGAAAAGCATCAGCACCATCAGCCCGAACACGAAGACGGGAAATGACCAACCGACGATGCTGAACACACGCGCCAACTGGTCGAACCAGCCGTTGTGGTGGACGGCCGCCAGGATGCCCAACCACACCCCAACGACTATGATCGGCCCCACGCTCCACAGCGCCAGCTCCAGCGTGGCCGGGAAGCGCTGCCGGATCAGGTCCGCCACAGGTTGCGACCCGACCCGCGAGTAGCCGAGGTCCCCTCGCAGGATGCCGCCGACGCGCTCCCCGCTGACCGAGTCCTTCCGTCCAACCAGCCAGTGCCAGTACTGGATGTGCGGTGGATCGTCCAGCCCGTAGCGCTTGATGATGCCGTCCAGGGCGGCCTCGGTGTGCGGAACGTCCCGAACATACAGCGCCGACCGTTCCACCGGACTGAGAAACTGGAGCATGCCGAAGATGAGCACCGTGACGCCGAGCAGGAGCAGCGGCACGAGGAGCAACCGTCGCACGATGTAACCCGTCATGGGCACGGCCTCCGCAGGGTCCGACGTGCGGGCGGGGGCCCGTTATGCCACCGACCCCCGCCCCACCATGGTCGGAGTCAATCCTTGTACATGGGATAGTAGTAGTAGTGCAGGTCGCCCCACAGCGGATTGAAGTACCAGCCGTGGACCCAGCGCTGTTCGTACTGGCGGTTGTTGGGGGGTGCCAGCAGGATGCCGGGCGTCAGTGCATAGACCGCCTGGTTGAGATCGTGGTAGATCGCTGCTCGCTTGGCGGGATCCGTTTCCGTGACGCCGGCGTCGATCAGCTCCTGTAGTTCCGCCTTGGCCGCCTCGGGGATAACCTGGCGCCGTCCGTAGGTCCCCACCAGATAGGGCACGTACCAGTTGTGTGGATCGTGCACGTCTTCGATCCAGCCCGTGATGAACACCGGGAGCGTACGCGCTCGCTGGGCTCGCAGGAATGCCGCCCACGGCAGGCCGACCACCTCCACCTGGAATTTCGGATTCACCTGGCTGATGTCCTCCGCCAGGATCTCCGCCACGGTTTGGCGTATCGAGTTGCCCACGTTGTACGCCAGCTGCATGCGGAATCCGACCTCCCACAGTGGCTTGCCGTCCGCGGAGACCAGCGTGGAGTTGCGGAACTCCTGCTCGCATTTCGCCGGATCGTACGTGTAGCGCGGACCATCCGGTTCGTAGCCGATCATGCCCTCCACCGGGATGCCCACGGACTGGACGGCTTCACCCTGCAGCGCATCGGTGATGAACGTCTCCCAGTCGAAGCAGTAGTTGAATGCTCGCCGAATGTGGAGATCGGCGAAGAAGTCCGGCGGGATTCCGTTGCCGTCGAGTCTGCCGCTGCCGATCAGCGGGTTCCCGCCCTCCGGGTTGTTGATTGAGAACACGAAGAACACGTCCGCCCGATCGGAGCGTGGCGCTCCCATGGAGAGGCGCAGCGGGGCGTCGCCGGTCGCCTCGCATGGCGCGTATTCGTTGCGCTCCAGGTCGAAATGGCACCACTCGCCCACCATCGGGTCGACCTGGCTGACGACGTCCCGGTTGACATCCGCCAGGTCCACGTCGCCCGCCTGTAACATGGCGAAGCGCGTGCCCCATTCCTCGACCTTCTTGATCACGACGCGCTCCAGCCGGGCCGGTCCGGTCGGCCCGCCCTGCCAGGCAGGTTCCGTCCGCCAGTAGTCGTCGAAGCGGACGAGCACCTGTTCCTGCCCTTTCTCCCAGCGCTCCAGCCGGAAGGGACCGGTGCCGTTGGTGATGGAGGTGAACGGATCGTCCTCCGAGGTGATGGCATAGTGCTTGGCCCACGTGTCGCAGCTTCCGTCCCAGCCACCGTTCTCGGTCACCCACTTCTTGTCCATCACCGAGCCCCAGGTCTGCGCCAGCGTCGCCAGGAACGGACCCCAGGCTTGCGCCAGGTGGAAGGTCACCGTCCCGGCAGCCGTGTCCGCCACGACGGCGGCCTTTACTCGCTCGCACGCCACCCGCAGCGCGGCGGGATCGGCCGCCTGCAGTTTCTCGGGCTCGTCATACAGGCCGCCCTCGGGATCGACCAGGAGCGAGATGTCATCGATGCCCACTCCAAAAAGCGGCTCGGTTAACAGCCATTGCGGTGAAGCGGTACCGCCTTGCAAAAGACCGCGCTGGAAAGAGTAGGCCACGTCCTCGGGCGTCATCGGGTCACCGTTGTGGAAAACGACTCCCTGGCGGATGGTGAAGGTGTAGGTCAGGCTGTCCTGCGAGACCTGCCAGCCGGTGGCCAGTTGAGGAACAAACTCGACCGCGCTCTCCTTGTCGTAGAAGACGAGTGTTTCATAGATGTTGAGCAGCGTTTCGCCTCCGATGTTCTCGTAGTCAAGCGCCGGGTCTAACGTCTCCGGCTCGCCGAAATGGGCCACCAACAGTGTGGCAGGGTCCTTCGACTTGAAGGTCGCCGCTGGCGGAGGGGTGGCTGTCACAACCATCGGCGTCCCACCCACCACGGTCTGCACAATCGGGGTGCCCGCACCTGCTCCGCATGCTGAAAGCAAGAGGCCGCCAACGGCCAGGAGACCCACAATGGATGTCCGCTGCACGCGCATTTTCTCCTCCCGTTCATCTCAATGCTGGATGGAACCGGACTCACCTGTCTTCAGGTTGGCCCGTGCGGGCGTCTTCACCTCCTTCGACTCCCCACGTGCAATCCGCCCGGCCTCGTGATGTGCGTGACGGCTCCGGCCAGTCCGGTCGGGTGATGTTGACATGCGCGACGAGCCCCGCGAGGGGCAGCGCAGGCAGGCCGAGCCTCGACCTGCGCCTTGCCCGGGTTGGAGACACGCGTCTCCGCGTGCAGGCAAGCCGGCCTGCTCCCGCCGCGCGATCTCCAGATCAACGATTCGTGGGGAGTGCCTGGCTCACCCTAGCACACCAGGCAGGCGGCTTGTAGAGCCAGATGACCGCGAAGTTGGTCATTCCATCGAGCTGTGAAAGGCCTAATTGGCAGCACCGCGGACATATCCACTTCCACCTCAAATGGATAGACCCACACGCTGAGGTGGATTGCTGATGCACCGCTTCGGGCACGGATGCCCTTACCCATTCATGGGGACGCGCGCGCTGTTGTCGTCGGCGAGGTGCAAAGAGATACAGACAGTCAGAGGAGGCTAGATGTCGAGGAGCGCAGAGCGAGGATGAGGGTTGGTGGCGTGAACAAACGCCAATGCCCCTCCCGTCGCCAGGAGCATGCCGAGGCCCGCCCATAACGCGACCCGAGTCGCATCGAGACCGGCCCTCGGCACCTCCCCATTGGACTGAGGAAAGTGGATCTCCGCGATACCCACATCGTTGTACGCCTCACCCGGGTAGGTGCTCTCCACCTCGATGCGAAAGGCGACGGCCGGTCGAGAGTCGAAGAGGGACAGTCGCTGCCACTGCGGCGCATCCCGCAGAGTCCATGAAAAGGTCCTGACCTCAAGCCCCGGCCGGGAACCGGCAAACGGTACACACGCCCGCGTTGGCGGCCATATCAGGGGCTCGCCTCCCGTCGCGAAGATGACCTGAACCGAAACCTGGCGTGGGCGCCCGTGCGCGCGCCAGTGCTCACCGGGCGCGGCCGGAAGGAGCGCGAGCCCGAGCGTGGGCGCGGCGTCTCGGATCGGTGCTGTCTGGCACCAGCAAAGCCACACGCGCTGGCCTCCTGTGCTCGAATACCACGAGGTGCTTTCGTCCTCGTCGGCGAAGCGGAATCGCGCCTCACCTTCCTGGTCCCAGTCCCACACGTCACCGCTCGAAGCCTCGGCCCGTCCCCCGTTGTGCGGTCCGTACAACGGGCGGAAGGTGACCGCGATGTCGTCCTCCCGGGTCGGCTCAAGCTGCCAGAACGACCACGACAAGCCTGACTGGACCGGGCGAGCGGTTCGCGGCACGGCCACCACCGATCCCCACTGCACATCACGAGGATTCTCCCAACGTAATTCGATAAGCGCACGGCCGACGCCCCCCTGCTATGTCGCGCCGGAGCGCAAGACGAAGTCCAGCCGCCTGCTCCCGTCGGAGTTGAGGGTCAGACGGCCATGATAGGTGTGACGCACGGTCCGCCGCTGCCCCGGGAGGAATCTCACCTGGAAGGTGTACCAGCCGTCGAAGTCGAGATCGCCCACGGGGTAGGCCTGGTTCAGGAAGACGGTCGGCACCTCCTCGCCGTCGACGAAGGTTCGCAGGTCGATGAGCTCGGGTGCGCTCCCGGGTGTCGAGGCTCGTGCCTGCGGGAATCCCATCAGGACGTCGCTCTCCGCGCCGCCATTCTCGAACACGAACAGGCCTTCGACATGGGCCTGTTCGCCTGCCACGAGGATCGTGACCTGCTCCTCCACCATGCGCACCGTCGCATGGGAGAGCGGGACCACCCCGTAGCCAACAGCCCCGAGGGAGCTCTCGTCAGCGCGTACGCCAGTGGCCGTCCCCGCGGACAACGCCAGCAGTCCACAGCCAAGCGCGAGAGCGAGGCCGGCGGGCAACGATGCGCCGGATCGCTCCGCCCGGTGCGGTGAAAGCGCGACAATAGCCGCCGACGTATGAGCCCCCGTCTCGGCCGCTTTCTCGAGAGTCATCCTGCAGGCTGTGGAACGCCAGGGACAATCCAGGATCCCGATCGTCTCGCAGGCGATTCCGCCCCCACCTCCGCCGCTCGGCCCGGCAGGCTAGAGCGCGGTCGGCTTGATCCTCGCCCGCATCCTGGTCCCGCAGTGCGGACAGCGCAGGTATTTCCATCCCCCGGCACGGTCGAGGCCGTGAGGATGGATCAGGTCCGTGAGCGGCGAGATACGGAACCGGCGGCTGCACTTCTGGCACTCGTAAGAGAAGACCCGCGCGTGCCAGGTCACGAGCAGAGCCAGGCACACGACGGTGAGACTGACCCAAATCGCTTTCATCAGCGCCGAGTGGGTGGGCCCGATGGCGAATCCTCCGCCGACCAGGACCAGGAGGAACAACGCCAGGTAGGCAGCCATACGGATCGACAGACGTCTGAGGATCCTGCTTTCATCTCTCCTACTCTCGTCTTCAGTATTCGCACTCATCGCCTCGCTCCTTTCCCATGCACTTGCTGCCCCGTTTCGCGCCAGCAGCGGGTCTCTTGCTGCAGGCAGCACTAACTTACGCCCGTGGGTTGCTCCGCGCCCCATATTGATATGCAGAACATCCCCGGA
>Ga0315274_10012537_pt1 | contig 12086 bp, 12 predicted proteins | sample YL17G02_20_MG_FD_203700 | JGI IMG/M metagenome (GOLD analysis project Ga0315274, IMG submission 203700) | Sediment microbial communities from Yellowstone Lake, YNP, Wyoming, USA - YL17G02_20 | ecosystem: Environmental > Aquatic > Freshwater > Lake > Sediment | place: USA: Wyoming | collected... | reverse complement strand
TTGCTGGATGGTCGCCCCGGCCAGGAGGGACAAGGCGGCCGTGGCGATGACCGTGTCGCCCGCGCCCGTCACGTCGAAGACTTCCTGGGCGACGGTCGGAATGTGGATGGGGCGCTTTCCGCGCTCGAAGACCGTCATGCCCTGTTCGCCGCGCTTGAGGATGAGGTAGCGGGACGAGATCCGATCCAGGATCTCTTCGCCGGCCCTCTCGACCTGGCTGTCGGTGCGGCACTCGTGCTGGACGATTTTCTCGGCTTCGTGGTGGTTGGGCGTGATCAGGGTCACGGGCGTGAAGAGGGAGAAATGCTCGATCTTGGGGTCCACCGAGACTTGGATCTTGCGCTCCCCGGCCAGGGCCAGGACGGCCGGGACGAGCGTCGGCGTTAAGATGCCTTTGTTGTAATCGGAGATGATGATGCCGCTGCAACGGGCGCTGCGGATGAAGTCCAGGATCCGCTTCTCGAGCCGGGCGGACAGCCGCGTCCGCAGCTCTTGGTCGACCCGAACGACCTGCTGATGGTGGGCGATGATCCGCGTCTTGATCGTGGTCGGCCGCTTATCGTCGACGAAAATGCCGCGGCGGTCCGAGACATTGGACCGGATCCAACGGCCGGGCTCGTCCCGGCCCACGATGCCGACCAGGGCCGGCCGGGCGCCCAAGCTTTCGAGGTTATGGCTGACGTTCCCGGCGCCGCCCAGGCAGGAGCTCGCCGAATGGACTTCGACGACGGGGACGGGCGCTTCGGGCGAGATCCGGGAGACTCGGCCCCAGATGTACTTGTCGAGCATGATGTCGCCCAGGACGAGGACCCGCTTGCCCTTGAAACCCCGGATGATGCCGGCCATCTTGTCCGATCGGATTCCGCTCATGTCTCAATCCTTCCTCAGGAAAATGGGGTTGGAGACGATCCAGGGCATGCGGCCGCCAAGGGAGGGCCGGCCGGTCAGACGAACCTCGACCCGGTAAAATCCGGGCGCGCGGACAACCTGCCGGAAGGATCGCGTTTCCGTGGTAAGGAGGGTCTCGCCGTCGCGGATGAGGACGAGGCTATGCCCGAAGCTCCACGGCGTCCGGACCTGGAGCGTCAGAGGCCGGTCCGGGTCGGCCGAGCCCCCCATCGGGATGATCCGGCCCTCCTGTTCCCCCCAGAACCGGAACCCGCCGGCCGGAGCGGCCGCCTCGACCACGTTGAAGAAACGCCCCGCCTGCAGGGCTTCCAGGACCTGTCTTTTGGCCTCCGGAAAGCCGCGGTCCATGGGCGCGTCGAGGAGAACGTGGAGCCGGACGAATGAGAAAAGGAGCTTATGAAAAACGTGGGCGTCGGCGCTGAAATAGCCGAAGATTTTGCCGCTTTGGTTCAAAGAGTCCCATTTATTCAGGCTGGCGGAGTAATCGTCGAGCATCTTGACCAAAAGAAGCCTCGGCCGGAGGAACAAGGCGGGAAGGTAGGGCAAGGTGGGCAGGATGTGGCTTCGGACCATCGTGTCGCCGTTGATAATCTCCAGGCCTGAGTAGCCGGCCGGGTCCCCCCAGGACCAGCGGGTCTTCGAATAGGGATGGGCAATAACGGTAAATCCGCCCAGGCTCCGGACCTCCTGGGCGGCCGTCTCCGTGTTTCGGGAAAACGGACCCGGCGGCTTTTCGAAGCCCAGGGCAACCAGATGGCCGCGGTGGACCGAGAGCTCGGATCCGGACAGGGCCAGGACGCCGTCCTTCCAACCCTCGAAGGCGATACTCGCGAGATTGGGATTGCCGTGGTCGGCCAGGACGAAGAAATCGAGGCCTGTACGGCGGGCGGCCCGGGCAATGCTGTCGGCCGAGGCCCAACCGTCCGAAAACTTCGAGTGGAGGTGGTAGACGCCCTGGACCTCGAGTGGATCTTTGTCCGCGGCGGGCCCCGGATAAGGATGGCGGGCGACCGCGATCAGGAGCCAGCCGAAATAGACCAGGAGGAGGGCCAGGAGGACGATTTTGACTTTTTTCATCGGCCGACCTGATCCGAGCCGGCGTTGGCGGGGAAGGGACGTCCGGCGAAGGGAAGCGTGAGGAGCGCCAGGAAGAGGGTGACGACCTCCGAGTCCCCGAAGTTGAATTCGAACAAGCCGGCCACGAACATGGCCAGAATCGAGGCGGCGGCCGCCGCCGCGTAGGGATAGACGGGAGCCCTTTTATCCTTGAGGAGCCGGAGGCAAGAGGCCAAGGACCAGCCCATGAAGAGAAGCCAGGCGAACAGGGCCGGGATCCCGCGCTCGGCCGCGATTTGAGTCAGGTTGTTGTGGAGGTGGACGTTTTTCTTGGCGTCCTCGGATAATCCATACTTGGGGTCCTGGAAGACGAGGTCCACTGTATCGGGTCCCGTTCCGTGGAGGGGAAAGTCCTCGATGATCTTGACCCCCGCCTTGAAATATTCGATTCGCAGGCGGTTGGAGTAGGCGTCGGGGTTGAAGATACTCCGGACGCGATAACGCAGGGTCGAGGGACTGATGGCGAAGGCCAGGGCGGCCAGAATGGGAAGAAGGATTAAAGCCTTGGGCTTATAGAGAAACAAGAGGAAGGCGAGGACGACGGCGAGGCCGACCCAAGCGCTCCGGGTGTAGGTCAGGGCGAGGGCGACCGTGGAGAGGATGAACGCGGCCCCCCAGATGAAACGCTCCCGGCTCTTCCAAAATAGAAGGACGCTCACGGCCAAAGCCCCGAATAAAAGCAGGAGGCCTCCCTGGGTCATGTAGTGACCGACAAAGCCCGAAATCCTTTCTCCTGGAGCGGCCTTAAGGGCGAAATAGCCGAGACTGAAAAGGGAGCTTGCCGTCCCGGAGACGAGAATGGCCCGGGCGGCCAGCCCGATGTCGGCGCCGGTCGAGAGTCCCGCGGCGATAAGGGGGATGACGAGGAAGAGAAGAAGATCCTTGGAATCCTTGAGGCTCATCTCGGGATTGACCGAGAGGAAGGCGGCCAGGAGCGAGAGGGCGGCGTAGACGGCCAAGGGCCGGAAAAAACCGGGGACCGTCCATTTCCATTCCCTGCGGACCAGTCCGGCCAGCCAGACAAGGAAAGACAGAAAGAGAAGGGCTTGGCAGCAGGAAATGGAGATAAACGAGAAGAGGAACGCCGAGGAGAGCAGGATGGGAAGGGCCGTTTTAAGAGCGCCCCGCCCTCGAGGGATGAATCCGTCCTTTAGAGCGATCAAAGAAAGGCCAGGCATGCTTCATACACCTTATCCGCGGTAATCCCTTTTATACATCCAAAGTCCCGGCTTTGGCAATGCCTTTGCCGGCAGGGGCGGCAGTCGAGGGGCGTTTCCACGATCCGGGCCTCGGCCCGCCAGGGGGCGAAGTGGGCGGGCAGCGTCGGGCCGAATAGGGCCACGATCGGGGTCCGGGTCGAGGCCGAGATGTGCATGGGGCCGCTGTCCGGCCCTATGAATAAAGCCGCCCGTCCGATGACTTCCCTCAGTTCGATGAGGCTGATCCGGCCGGTCAGGGACGGGACGGGGGCCGGGGAGCGTCCGAGGATTTCGGATTCCTTGGCCCGGTCCGCTTCGGATCCGACGAGGAGAGATGCGACCCCGCTCTCGCCGCGCAGCCTCTCGATGAGTTTGAGATAATGCGATGAGTCCCAGTCGCGGAAGGCGTTCCCGGCGCTGATGTGGACCGCGGCGAAGCGGGATCCGGCCAGACCCGCCTCGGCCAGGAGGCGATCGATCCGGGCCGCCTCATCGGGCCGCGCGGCGGGGAGAAAAAGCCGCGGAATTTCGGGATCGCTCCCGGTCAGGACTCTGACCAGGTTGACGTGGTTGACGACGCTGTGGAGGGCCCCTGCGGCGGACGCCCGCGGAACGCGCCGGTTATAGACGAAGCCCTTGGCGCCCGTCTCGTAGCCGACCCTGATGTGGGCGCGGGAGAACAGGGTTATCCAGGCCGCTCTCGGCCCGCCGTGGAAGTCGACGGCGGCGTCGAATTTTTCGCGGCGGAGGCGGAGGAGGAAACGGACGAACGCGGCGGCTCCGAGGTGGGAGGGCAGGACGATCGCGCGGTCGACCTGGGGATGGCCCTCGATAAGCCGGCGGAAGGGCTCCTCCACCACATAGGACAGGGACGCGCCTGGAAAAGCCTCGCGCAGAACCCCCAGCGCGGGGGTGGTCATGACGATGTCGCCGATGCGCCTCAGGCGAATGAGCAGGATGGACCGGGGCGGCTGGGCCTCAGCCCTGGGCGGGAGCGTCGGGTTCAACGATCGCCTCTTCCACGAGCATCACGGGGATGTCCTCCCGGATGGGGTAGACGCGGCGGCAGGTCAGGCACTTGAGGCCGGTCCCGTCCGGGGTCAGAACGATATCCCCCCGGTCGGCGGGACAGGCCAGAATCTTGACAAGCTCGGGGTCGATGGGCATCCGTCTCTCCTGCGCCCCTATCATAACTTATCCGCCGCGACCGGGTCAAATCATCGACTCCCCGGCCTGAAGGCCGGGGCTTGTTCATGATTAACCCTGAGCCCCGCTTTTCAAAGCGGGGTGGCGTCGGCGAACGGGTCAACCGGACCCGACGGCGATCGATCCGGCCGCTACCCGCCGAAGTCGCGGAGGCGCTCCCGCTCGCCGATGACGATGAGGATGTCGCCGTTCCGCAGGGCGAAATCGGGGACGGGGTTGAAGATCATCTCGCCTTCGCGGCGGACGGCGACGACGACGGCGTTGTAGCGCTCGCGGAAACCGGCCTGGCCGATGGTCCGGCCGTCGAGGTCGGATCCCGGGGCGACGGCCCGCTCCTCCAGGGACAGGCCGACGTCGCGGGGGCCGAGCACGATGTCGAAGAAGTCGACGACGTTGGGCTTCTGGACCATCCGGACGATCCGGCGGGAGGAAAGCTCGTAGGGCGATACGACCCGGGTTGCCCCCGCTTTATAGAGCTTTCTCTCGTTGGCGCTGTCCATGGCCCGGGCGATGATGATCAGGTCGGGGTTGATCTCCTTGGCGGTCAGGACCGTGAAGATGTTGTCGGCGTCCTCGGACAGGAGCGAGATCAGGACGCGGGCCTTCTCGATCCCGGCCGCCTTCAGGGCGTCCTCCTCGGTCGCGTCGGCGTTGAGGACGTTATAATTCCTTTCCTCGGCCGCGGCGAACCGCCGCGGCTCGCTCTCGATGATGATGACATCAAAGCGGGCCTCGGCGATCTCGCGGCAGACGGCCTCGCCCATGCGGCCGTAGCCGGCCACCACGACGTGTCCCTTCATCTTGGCCATGTTTCGTTCCATCTTCCGTCTCCCCAGAATTTTCCGGATGCGCCCCTCCATCGTGTCCTCGACGATGGTCTCCAGGACGTAGAACACGATCCCCAGCCCCATGATGATCAGAAGAATCGTGAAGATTTTTCCGGGCGTCTGGAGGGGGATGACCTCCCGGTAGCCGACCGTGGTCACCGAGATGATCGTCATGTAAAAGGCGTCGATCAGCGAGCAGCCCGTGATCAGGACGTAGCCGAGCGTGCCGCCCGCGACGACGGCCGCCAGGAGAAGGCCCAGGGTCAGGAGCTTTCGGCGTCGGATGAGGGTTCGCATGGGGTCCCGCTGGATCTCAGGGCTTTTATATCAAAACCGGCCCGGATTGACAATCCGCAATTGACTTAGTAAAGGCGGGGTGGTATCTATGAATCCGGTTTTGAGCGAACCGAGATGAAATTCTGTTTTTTGGGCGGGTACGATCCGGCCTATCCGAGGAACGCCGTCAACAGGAAGGGCCTGGTCCGGGCCGGAGCCGAGGTCGAAGCCTGCCCGAGCCCGGGGCGCCTCAAGTTCTGGGCCCGCTATCCCGCGCTGGCGGCGCGGGCCGCCCGCGCCTGGCGGGGACTGCGCGAAGACGTCGACGCGGTCTTTTTCGTCCCCGAGTTCTGCCAGAAGGACGTCCCGCTCGCCGCGGCCCTGGCCTTCCTGGCCCGCCGCCGCGTCGTGTTTGACCCCCTCGTCTCGCGCTACGAAACCAAGATCCTCGACTGGCGCCGCCGGCCGCCCGGCTCGCTCACGGCCTGGTGGAACTTCCGGATCGACAGCTGGGCCTTCCGGCTGGCCGGCCTCGTCCTGGCCGATACGGGCGAGCACAAGGAGTATTATTGCCGGACCTTCGGCGTCCCGGCCGGGAAGGTCGAGGTTCTGCCGCTCGGCTTTGACGACGATCTGTTCCGGCCCGGGCCGGAACAGAAGCGCGACCCGTCGCGGCCGTTCACGGTCCTTTTCTTCGGCTCCTTCCTCCCGCTCCACGGCGCCGACGTCGTCGTGCGCGCCGCCAAGCTCGTCGCCGATGAGGATCGGTCGATCCGCTTCCGGATCATCGGATCGGGGCAGACGTTTCCCGCGGTCCGGGCCGAGGCCGACCGGCTCGGGCTCCGGAACGTCGAATTCGAAGGTTGGACGCCGGCCGGGCGTCTGCCGGCGCGGATCGCCGAGGCCGACCTGTGCCTGGGAATCTTCGGGAGCACGGCCAAGGCCGTCCGCGTCGTCCCCCACAAGATCTACCAGTCCCTGGCCATGAGGAAGCCCCTGATCACGCTCCGGACGCCGGCCGTCCTCGAGTTTTTCGTCCACCGCGAGCATCTCTTTCTCTGCGGCGCGCCGGAGCCCGGGCCGCTGGCCGAGGCCATCCTCGAGCTGCGGAAGGACAACGCGTTGCGATCGAGGATCGCGGACGGAGGATATGCTCTGGTCAAAGAGCGTTTTTCGCCCGAGGCCGTAGGCCGCCTCTTGCTCGCGATCGTCGCGCGGTCCAAGGCATAAACCATGAATGAGCATCCGGACCGGCCGCCCTCTCCGCTGGGAATCGAGGCCGGCCGCTTTCGCGGCCTGCTTCACGCCCGCTTCCGGGATCAGGCGGCCGAGCTGACGCGGGTCTTCGAATTCGGCCGGTCGCCGCTCGACGGTCCGGGCGCGAAAATCATCCATGAGGGCCGCAACCGGCTCGGGCTGGTGAGTTGGCCCTGGATGATCGCCGGATTTCATGAGGTCGTCGTCAAGGAATTCCGGTTCCGGGGCGCCAACAGGCTGAAGGCCCTTCTCGGTCCGTCCAAGGCGCTCCGGTCCTGGCTCGGCGCCGTCGGGTTGGTCGAACGCGGCATCCCGACGCCGTTCCCGGTCGCCTATCTCGAGGAACGGAAGCGTGGCATCGTCCGGAACGGCTACTATCTTTCCGGGTGGGTCCCCGATGGGCGCGAAATCCGGGGGCTCTTCCGCGAGCTCGAGGGCGATCCCCTCCGGCGGCTTCTGGCCGGGCTGGCCGCGTTCCTCGGGGAATGCCACGACAAGGGGATTCTCCATCGCGACCTTTCGGACGGGAACATCCTGGTCAAGACGGACGTTGCCGGACGGCATCGTTTCCTCCTCCTCGATACCAACCGAATCCGGATCCGCGGGCGAATCGGCCTCCAAGGACGCGTCAGGAACCTCGTCCGCCTCGGCGTGCCCGCCGCCTCGCAGCGCTTTTTCGTCGACCGGTATTTGGACGAGGCGCGGCGCAGGAATATCTGGTTTGTCTATTATCGGGCCCGCAAGCGCGCCTACGCGGGCGCGGTCGCCCTTAAGAAAATGCTCGGCCTCCGCAAGCTGGCCCGGGCGCTGAGGATCCAGTGACATGGGCTTTCCCTTCGCCTGGAACGAGTTCGCCGACCAGCCGCACAACGTGGACCCCAAGAGCGAACGCCTCCGCTATCATTTTCGGCACGCCGGTAGCTATGTCGACTTGGCCTGGTCGAATATTGTAAGGGCGGCTCCCATCATAGCCAACCTGGCCCGCTATCGGGCCGGGATGTACAAACGCCCCGTGATCCTTTCGAACGCTTTCGGCCTGGCCGTCTCCGCCTCCGCGGGCGGCGATGCCGATCCCCTGGATTTTCTCGCGGAGACCGGAGTGCGCGAAACGCTCCTTCGCATTCCCTCCTGGGAGAAAGACAGGCTGGGGGACTATGAGAGGTTCGCCCGCCGCGTCCGCGACCGGGGTTTCGGCCTGGTGCTGGCCCTCCTTCAACGGAGGGACGACGTCTTCGACCGTGCCGGCTGGACCGGGTTCCTGGACGAGGTCTTCGACCGTTTCGGCCCGCTCGCGTCGCACTTCGAGATCGGCCATGCCTGGAACCGGACGAAGTGGGGCCTGTGGAGTTTTAGGGAGTATCTCGACCTGGCCCGGTCCGCCTTCGACCTCGCCCCAAGCCGCGGCGTCAAGCTGGTCGGGCCGGCCGTCATCGATTTCGAATTCCACCTCTATCCTCCGACCCTGCCCCGCCTCCCCTTCGATAAAGTCAGCTCTCTCCTCTATGTCGACAGGACCGGGCCGCCCGAGAGTCGGCAGTTCGGATGGAGCGCGGCCGGGAAGGCGGCCCTTCTCAAGGCCGTCGTCGACGCTTCGGCCCGCGGCGGCCGCGATATCTGGGTGACCGAGGTCAACTGGCCCCTCAAGGGGACCGGGCCGTATTCGCCCGCGGCGGGCCGGCCCAACGTGTCCGAGGACGAGCAGGCGAACTACCTCGTCCGCTATTACATCCCGCTCCTCGCCGGCGGCCTCGTCGAACGGATCTACTGGTGGCAGCTCGCGGCGCCGGGCTACGGGCTGGTCGACACGCGCGGCGGCGCCTGGCGGAGGCGGCCTTCTTTCGCGGCTTTCCGGACCCTGGTCCGCGAGCTCGACGGGAGCGAGTTCGTCGGGCGGACCGTCCGCGGCCGGGCCCGGGTTTTCCATTTCCGGAGGGGCGATCGGTATACGGCCGTGGCTTGGAGCGCGGGCCGGCCCTGCGAATTCGAATTTGCCAACCCCGCGCGCCGCGTCTTGAACCGGGACGGCGCGGAGGCGCCCGGCTCGGGCGCCCGCCGTTTCCGGCTTGAAGGGAGTCCCCTTTATGTCGTCTTCAGCGAACGTCCCGTTCCGTAAGCACGAGGTCGAGGACTACGAACGGCGCCGCTATCGCGGCCTCGACCAGAGGATTGTCCACGGGCGGGAGATGCGGATCCTGCGGCGCTTTTTCCGTCGGATCGGACCGGGGTCGAAGCGAATCCTGGATGTTCCCTGCGGCTACGGCCGTTTTTCCGGGCTGTGCCTGGGGCAGGGGCTCGCGCTCAGCGGCGCCGATCTCTCCTTCCATATGGTCCGCCGCGCCCTGGACGCGTCGCCGGAGCCCGCCCGCCATTCCGGCGCCGTGGCCGACCTCAAGATCGGGCTTCCCTTCAAGGACGGCGCTTTCGAGGTCATTTTTTCGATGAGGTTCTTCCACCATGTCCACAATCCGGATGACAGGCGGAGGATCCTGGCCGAGTTCGGCCGCGTCTCAGGGCGATGGGCGGTTGTCTCCTTTTACAAGATGAACGGACTCCACCTCCTCCAGCGCCTGATCCGGCGGCGGCTGTTCCGCAAGAAGACGAAAATCAAGATGGTTCCCTGGTCCGAGTTCAAACGCGACCTCGCGGCGGCGGGGTTCGCCGTCCGGAGAAAGAAGGCCCTGATAGCGGGCATTCACGCCCAGCACATTCTTTTATTGGAGAAGGTCAGAAACGAATCTTGAGTCCGGTCCGGAGGGAAATTCCGGTCAGATCGATCCGGGCCTCCCGCGGATTGATAACGCCCGCTTCCGAAGGCGGCCGTTCCCGAACGAACATGAGCGGGAAGGAATCCCCGTCCTCGGTCTTGCCCGGGTAGAAATAGAGCGTGCCTTCCTCGGTGGTGGCGGCCCCATCCGGGCCCTTTGAGACGTCCGTCCCCTTGAACCCCGAGACGCGGGCGAAGCGACCCGACGCTTCAACCAGAATCGAGACGGGGCCGAAGATCGGGCGCTCCCAGGAGATACTCGCGAAGAGGCCGAGTCCTCGGGCCTTGGCGTCCCCCTTCCACTCGGTTCGGGCATCGGCGGTAGTAAGCCGATAGAGATATCGGCAGCGGGCGAAGTGGTATTCGAATCCCGCCTTGGCGACGAAATCGGGAATGGGGGAGAGGACAAGATGGAGCCGGACGGGAATGGAGTCGATCTCGGGGACGATCTCGAGCTGCGCTTCGCGTCCCCCGCTCCTGAAAGTGACCAAGCCCTCGTCCCCCGCGTAGACGACTTCGGCGGCGAAGCCGACACCGATCCGAGGGCGGATCCAGTAATCGAACGACAGACCGGCGGAAGGACCAAGGTGGGCGGACCCGACGCGGCCGTTATAGAGGATGCCGAGGCGGGCCCGGTAATAGTCGGCCGTTCCCCGGGCGGCCCGGTTGGGATCGCCGCCGGCCAGGTAAACGCCGCCCCCCATGACCTCGAACGAATAGGAGCGGAACGACGACGGCTCGACTTCTTTCCCCTCGGATTCGAGGATCGTCCCCTGGGGGACCTGGCGGACGAGCGCGCTTCCGATATCGGGCCGGCGCCGGATGTCGGCCTGCTCGGCCGAGACCTTGAGCCTGACGGTTTGGGCCGAGAGAACCGGGACGAGGAATCCGACGAGAAGGACCGCCGTAAAATGCCTTAGGGTTCTATGATTCATGATTGACGCCTGCTATTCTAACAAAAATGCGATGCTCATCCAATTTCCGCAAGCACCCGGTTCGGCCACCCCGAAAAATGTCAACCGGCCGGATTTCGGCCGCGATCGCGTATAACATTTTCTTGTGAAGTGGGATTAATATTCGGAAAGATCCTGATGGAGAGCGCAACCCCGCTCGCGGCCCTGAAGAGCAAGGTCGGCTGCGGCGGGATGGTCAACGCCTATCGGGCGCTCCGCCGCGCCTTCGAGCGCTGAGGCCTCCGCTCCAAGTCCCATGCCATCTTCTAAGTTGACTCGGAGGCCCTTCCTTCCTATAATCTTCCGGGCCCTGAAGCTCCACGGACTTACGTCAGTGGGATCTACCCATTGCAGGCGTTGGAGCGCCTGTCCCCGAAGCGGGGAATTCCTCCACGGACCAACGTCCGTGGAATACCGCGAAGGGGATTGAAACCGGAGATGGATGGATAGTCGACGCGCGAGCCTGGTCCTCGAGGACGGACACGTCTTCGAGGGCGAGGTATTCGGCGAGGCGCGCCCGGCGGCCGGAGAAGTCGTCTTCAACACCGGGATGGCCGGGTACCCCGAAAGCCTGACCGACCCGAGCTACTCCGGCCAAATCCTCGTCCTCACCTATCCCCTGATCGGCAACTACGGCGTCCCGCCCGGGACCGACCCCGAAAGCCTGGACGGGCCTTTCGAGTCGGGCCGCGTCCAAGTCGCCGGCCTGATCGTTTCCTCCCTGTGCCCCGCGCCCAGCCATTGGTCCTCGACCCGCACCCTGGACGCCTGGCTCCGCGAAGAGAATGTCCCCGGCATCCAGGGCATTCCCACCAGGACCCTGACCAAGATCCTGCGCGAGAAAGGGACCATGCTCGGGAAGATCGTCCTCCCCGGACGGGACACGGATTTCTTCGACCCTGACAAGATCAACCTCGTCGAGCGCGTTTCCACGAAAAAGGTCCTATACTACGGATCGGGCCGCAAGAGGATCGCCCTCCTCGACTGCGGCGCCAAGAACAACATCATCCGCTGCCTGGTCGGCCGGGGCGTCACGGTGCTCCGCGTTCCCTGGGATTGCGACCTCGCCTCCCTCGACTACGACGGCCTTGTCATCTCGAACGGCCCCGGAAATCCCAAGATGTGCGGACGGGCGATCGGGGAGGTCCGTAAAGTCATGGCCGGGGCCAAGCCCATCTTCGGCATCTGCCTGGGAAACCAGATCCTCGCCCTGGCCGCCGGCCTCGACACCTATAAATTGAAATACGGCCACCGCTCCCAGAACCAGCCTTGCCTGGACACGCGGACCGGCCGCTGTCCGATCACCAGCCAGAACCACGGCTACGCCGTCAAGCCCGAACTCGGCCCCGGCTGGGAGGTCTGGTTTGTGAACGCCAACGACGGAACGAACGAGGGCATCCGCCACAAGCGGCTTCCCTTCCGGGCCGTCCAGTTCCACCCCGAGGGCGCGCCGGGGCCCCGCGACACGGAATACCTGTTCGACGAATTCCTGGAGGCCGTCCGGTGAAAGTCCTCCTGCTCGGGAGCGGCGCCCTCAAGATCGGCGAGGCGGGCGAGTTCGATTATTCCGGATCACAAG
>Ga0315274_10012536_pt1 | contig 12086 bp, 18 predicted proteins | sample YL17G02_20_MG_FD_203700 | JGI IMG/M metagenome (GOLD analysis project Ga0315274, IMG submission 203700) | Sediment microbial communities from Yellowstone Lake, YNP, Wyoming, USA - YL17G02_20 | ecosystem: Environmental > Aquatic > Freshwater > Lake > Sediment | place: USA: Wyoming | collected... | reverse complement strand
GGCGCACGAGGCGCACCCGACCGAGCTACGCCGACCGAAGCGCAAGAAGGGACGCACGCGCCCGCCGGCCGTACGACGCCCGCAGCCGCTCCGATGGTGGAAGACCATCACGCGGCACCTGTACCCCTGGGAATGGCACTACGACCCGCGCGACCCGCGCAGCGAGCACAACAAGCGGCCCGACGAATGGGTGTACCGAGGAAACCACGACCTCGAGATTTCGATCTGGCCGACGACACCAGGCGAAGCCAAGACCGTTGAAGGACGACTCATCCTCGAGCACCGCCCCAAGCACTCGAGGAAGCTCGAGCTACCGGCCGCCGAGGTAGACGAGCTCGAGGCCGCCGGCGAGCTCGAGGAAGCGCCATTTTAGTGGCCCCCCCGATCGTGACGGTCGCGCAGTGGGGCGCAACGCCCGCCCCGCACGCTTTCCCGCTCGCTCGAGCTCGAGGCATCGTGCTCCATGAGACGAACAGCCCGAACCGCGCGCCCGCCGGCGCCGGCGAGCTCGAGGCCGCGCACGCGCTCGCGCGGAACATTCAGGCCGACCACATCGAACGAGGCTACGAGGACACCGGCGAGCACTTCACCATTTCACGGGGGGGAATCATCCTCGAGGGGAGACACGGAAGCATCGACGCCGCCGCTCGAGGTCTCGTGCCCCAAGGCGCGCACGCTGGAAACCTCGAGGCGAACACTTCCTATTTTGGCATCGAGCTCGAGGGGAACTACACCGATCCGCGCGACGCGCCGCCGGCGCCGCAGTGGCGCGCACTGGTCCGCTTGACCGACTGGCTTCTACACCGCTCGAGACTACCGAGCTCGAGGAGCACGATCACCCCGCACAAGCAATGGTCCGCGACAGGATGCCCCGGCCACCTCACCGAGCGGATCCCCGATCTGGCGCGAGCCGTTCAAATTCGCTCGGCAATTCGCGGAGGCCTCGCACTCAGCGCAGCGGCCGGCGCCATTCTGCTAGTCCGCGCCGCAGTCTCGCGATAGCTTCCGAAAAGCGAAAGGCCCGACGCGATTAACGTCGGGCCTCTCTCAGTGAGCCAGCGAAGGAGGCCGGCGAACATGCAAAGCAAACCACGACCCGAGACACCTCGCAAGGTGGCGCACCGTGTAGACAGGCCGCGATTGCGCCCGCACACGCCGCAGATCACGCACCTCCGAATCCTCGACATACGGATCACCCGGACACTTTGCGGCCGGTGCGGTCCCTTTCAGGCAACGATCGACGCCGGCCGATTGTGCCGACAGTGCGCACGATCAGCCGCAACGCGCGCCCTCGAGCTCGCGTGACATGGCAGCCGCCGCCGCCGCCTCGCTCCCCGATCGCGTCCTACGGATCATCGGTGGCGAGCTCGGCGAGACGCGCGCGCTTGGCGCCCGCATAGACTGGCTAACGATCGCTTTCCGCGTGACGTTCAGCCCCGAGGCCGCGAGCTACCTCGCCGAGCGCAAAGCCTTTTGCAGCGAGCGGATCGGGCGCAAGAAGCGGAGCAAATGCGGTTTCGAGCTCGGCGAGCTCGGCGCGGAGCTGCGCACGCATCGCGCATCAGGAGCGCTCACGTTCGAGAATGGCGACGTCCGAGGCCGAATCGACCTCGACGCCGCCGGAGGGTGGACCGTATCGATCGAGCTTCGCCAAACCTACCTCGCCACGCACACGCTCCTGGCGTCCCTCGAGCTCATGCAGCGCACCGCGCGAGCATTCGGCAAGGTGGCCGGCGAGCGGATCCGCCGCCTGGACTTCGCGGCAGACTTCGCAGGCTGGCCGCTACTCGCCGAGGACGCCGCCGCATTTTTGAAGCCGCGCCAGGGCAAGGGTGCCGAGTGGAAGCCGGAGGCGAAAGACCTCGACGGGATGGACGGCCCGGCCCTTCGTGAGTACCGACGCGGCGCGCAAGGCATCACAGGCTGGACGATCTGCCCTGGGAACTTTCTCATGGCTCGCCTGTACGACAAGACCGCCGAGCTCGCGATCCGCCCGATCGAAAAGACGCGAGTGGAGGAGGCGCGATGGAACGCGAACGGATGGAAGCCCGGCGAGCGCGTGACGCGCCTGGAATTTCAGATCCGAGGCAAGGCGCTAGACGAGCTCGAGCTACGCGCGCCGGCCGCGCTGGTCATGGGCGCCGATCAGACGTGGCAATACCTCACGCGCCGATGGTTGCGCCTGATTGTGCTCGAGAGCTCGAGCAGGCTCGACCGATGCGCGACGGATCCACGCTGGCGCGCTGCCCAGGCCGTGATTTTCGAGCACCAGGCAAGCCCCGCGAAGCGCGTACGCCGCAGCAGCGCCGCGAGCGCACGCCAGGCGCTAGGGTGCATCCTCTCAGGCCTCGCAGCGGCCGGCGAGCTGCCGACGTTCGACGTCAGCCTCGAGCAAGCGCTACGCATCGAGGAAGACCGCAACGCGGGCAAGCTCACCGGCCCGATCGCGAAAGAGCACGCCATCACCTACGCATGGTCAGACCGTGAGGCGCGGTGCTTCACGACGCACGCCCTCGAGCAGTACGCGGCCGGATTTGTGCGCCTGATTTCGGCCGAGCTCGGCACCGATGGCCCACGCGAAGCCGCGATCGGTCTCATCGCCCGCGTGAACGCGAGCGCGCTACGAGCTCGCCAAGACGGCGAGACACCGCCGCCACCGATCCGCCCGAACCTCGCCGAGCTGCTACGCCCGCACCAGGACGCAGCGGCCGAGGCCTACGAGCTCGCCGAGCGCGCCGCGCTTGAGAGCTAGCCCGATCTCGCGCGTCCCGTCCCGGTAGCGGAGCGAGGGACGCGCGTCCCGCTCCGCGAGATTTGGCGGCCGACAGGCCTCCGGGTCGCGCGACCCCAACGGCCCGCAGTACCTACGGACATCGCACTCACAACGCCCCCGAGCATCGCGAGGGGGACACGCCAGACCACCACCCCCCCCTTGTAGCTCCTCTCGAAGCTCCTGATTGCAACGTACTGAAAAACGCACTACATTCCGCGTGTAGTGCGTTCTGCACTACGCGAAGGAGAATCGATCATGTTTCAACCAGGAACCTACAAGGCTCGTGTGAGTGACTACGGCCCGACCCTTTCCAAAGGCGACGCCGAACAGGTGTGCGTCATCTTCGAGATCCAGGGACACGCCGGCGAACCGTCGCCCCCGCTCTACTGCTCGTTTTCGGACGCCGCTCTCGAGCTCTCGACCCGTTGGCTTCGCGTGTGCGGCTGGCCAGGCGACAACCCCGCAACGATGCAGCTCGACAAAAAGCGGACGGTGCTCGTCACGATCGCCGAAGAAATCTACGACGGGCGAAAGACGATGCGGATCGTCAACGTCGCGGAGTCCCCGATCGTGCGCTACGCGATGCCCGCCGATCGCGCTGGCGCGTGGGGCCGACGCATCGCCGCGCGAATCGCTCTCATGGAAGGCCGCGCCGAGACGCGCGAGGAGACCGCCGCCGCACGCGAACCCGGCGAGGAAGGATGAAGCGCCCGCCGCCAAAGCAGGACCAGCCGATCCCCTACCGCCTCACGCGGAAAGCCCTCGAGCTCGAGCCGCCGGCCCTCGAGCTTCGCGCACCCCAAGAGCTCGAGCTCGAGCAGCAGCACCAGGAGCAGAAGACATGCCCGCAGTGTTCGTAAACAACAACCCGAAGACGTGCGCGCACACCTACCCGATGACGCGCGACGGTCGGTGTCATGGGTGCGGAGCACAGCATCCCGAATCCACCCTAGCGCGCGCCCCGCTTCTCGCTTCGCTCGCCCAAGCGATCGACGCGGCAGCAGAGCTCACAACATGCCCCCCGTGGGAACGAACCACACCGGCGCCCTCGTCGGTGCTCGCCGCATTTCTCAACAACAAAGCGCAGATCATCGTTTCGACGATCGACCACATGCAGGAGGAAAGCGAAGCCGGCCGACCCGTTGACGCTGGCGCACGCGACGACTTGCGCGCCATAGCGCGCGCGCTCGCCGAGCTCGCCGCCACATTCAACAAGTGACGACCTAGACCGGCGGCCCGTCAGCACGACGGGCCGCCCATCGAGGCCGACACCCGAACCAGGAGCACACCGAATGCAACCGCGCGAACAATCGATCCAGGTGCGCGTAAGCTCGCGCGAGCTCGCACGCTACCGCCGCACCGCCGAGCGCCTAGGCCTCAGTCTCAGCGCTTGGACGCGCCTAGCACTCAGCACCGAGGCCGGCGACATGGCCGCAACGCGCGAGCTCGTGCGCGCCGAGCTCGCCCGATCGCCCGGCGGACGCTACAAGGCACGCCGTGACGCGCAGGCGCGCAGAGCTCGAGCCAGGAAGTAAAGAGAAATCGCACCCAGGCCCAACGACTCGAGCAGATAGAAGCGGGTCAAACCGACCCGCCGCCCCCGTCCGCTGGCGGCAGCGCGCGAGCTCGAGAGGCCGGGGGTGGAGTAACACCCCTATCAATACGCCAGGGTGAACCGAAGTTCACAGCCCGCCCCTTACAGTTTCGGTCACTTGCGCGACCCGCCCGGCCCCGGAAAAGCCAACTCGACGACACCCGGTCAATACGCCACCCACAACCACAGCGGAAAAACCACTATGCCGAAGAAAACCCGCCCCCCCATCGAGGATGCCGACGCGACCGAAGTAGCCGCAGCCCGCCGCGCCGAGCTCGAGGATCGACGCCCGGCGCCCAGCGAAGGCACCGGAGAGACCGCGCCCGGCGTGCCCTCGAGGCGCCACAACGGCCCCGGCGAGCTCGACGGACCCTCGAGCGGCCCAAAGGCCGACGCCATCGGCGGCAGCTTCCCGCGTGAGTCTGCCGCCTTCGACGCCGCGCTACGCAAGACACGCGAGAGGCGCACCGCTTGCGTAGATTGCGCCGCTTGGCCGCACCTCGAAACGTGCCAGTGGTACGGAGCAGGCTTCACCACGATCGCCGGCCGTTACCTCGCGTGCCGCGAATGCGGCTTCGTAACCAACCTCGAGCGTCTAGGCACCATCACGACCGACGAAGCACACGCAGTGGGATGCTCGCAGACACGCCCCGCGCGCGAGCTCGTACCGTTCCCCGGCCCCGAGCTCGGCTCACTCCATGAGATCTACGCGCACGATCCTTGTCGCCTGCTACTGGACTCGGCGAGCGCTGGCGTGGTCCCCGGATGGGCGTGCGGAGCCTGCCAAGCCGAGCTCGGCGCAGGAACCTACAACGCCGCAACGCGCGCCGAGTGCAAGCGATGCGGGCACCCTTGCTGTATCGACCGCACCGCCGCGATCGAACAGGCCGCCCCCTACGTGCAGAAAACGATCGCGATTCCGCTCAGTAAGCAGCAAGCACGCGAGCTAGATCGCGTGCTTCGCTTAGCCCAGAAGCGCGGCCGGCGGTGAACTTGCTCGCTCTCGTGCTCGAGACAGGAGCTCGAGCACTGGCGCGACGCCTACTCGACGCCCTCAGACAAGCCGCGCGAACCCCTCCGACCGTCCCGCCCCGGCCCCCATCCTCGAGCCGCCCGAAATCGGCTAGAGTCTCGGCATGTCCCTCGGTTTCCTCGCCGAGCTAGCCGCGATTTTCGACAGCTCGGCCCCGCTTCTGGTCAACGTCGCAACCGCCGCCGACCGTGCGCGCGCCCGCGAGCTCGCGCGCCGAGCTCGCCAAGGCGCCCAGCTCGCGATCGAGACCGCACAGACCATCCGAGGCAGCGCCGAAGGCGTGCAGCAGCTCGGCCTAGGCGCTCTGCGAATCGCCGGCGAGCTCGGCGAGCTCGCCCGCAAGGTGCGCCGCCCATGAACGCCGATCGCCTGCTCTACCTCGCTCTTTTGGTCGCGAGCATCGCGCTTGTTTGGTACGTGCGCCGCCTCGAGCACAAGGCGCGACAGGAACGGGAAGCGCACGATCGCCGCTGGCGTGCCTTGATCTGGCAGATCGGCGAATCGACGAAAGAGAAATGGGACCGCTGAAATGGTGACGCTCGAGGCCGCCACCGTCGCCGCGATCGTCGCGTTCGGCGCCGGTCTCGTGCTCGCCCTGTACGCGTGCCAGGAGCGCCGACCATGACAACCGGAAGCGAACTGCTCGCGCGCATCCTCGACAAGACCGGCGAACCACGCGAGGGCGAGATCCTCGCCTCGACGGTCAGCCCGTGGATCCTTTCGTGGATCCCCATCACGGCCGTTTTGCTCGAGGGTGCCGGCGAAGCCGCGAAGGTGACGCACGAGATTACCTACTACGTCGCGCGCGATGGGTGGAGCGTCGGACCCGCCGACGATTGGATCCGCACCCCGCTTGCATTCACGAGCGCGAAGCGACTCGCCAAATCGAAAGGCTGGACGTTCCCAACGCGCAAGATGGTGAAGCAGATCCACCAAGCGGCCGACGTCCGTGTCGCGATGCCGACGTTCGGCCCGCCGCGCGAAGCGAGCTCGACCTACAAGAAGTCCCACGACGCGATCGAAGCGCAGCGCGCCGGCCGCGCTGGATTGGTGAGCGGAGGAAAAAAGGATTTGGTCCTTTCGAGCCTGCTCGGCGAGCGCACGACAAGCGGCAGCCCTTCGAAGCAGATTTTTGGAGGCGCCAAGAGCGCAGCCGTTTCCCCCGAGTGGTGGCAGGGCACGAGCTCGCCGCCGGCGCACGACGATCGCTATGTGGACTATAGCGAGCAGTACCGCCCGATCCGGCGTGACGTCATCGTGGACGGTAAGCCGATGGATCTACACGACGTGATCCGATCGCCCGTGCTCGCCGCCCTGGTGAGCGACGAGAGCCCGCCGAGCTACGACCCGGACGTCGTGCTCGCCGGTGGGAGCGCTGGCGCCGGCGCCGGTGGTGGCGTGAAGGGAGGCGCGCGCCCGTTCGCCCCAGCCGCAACGCCCGCCGCTCGAGGCTTGCGCGCTGGCCTCGCGTGGGGCGTCGCTGGCCTGCTCGTATGGGGAGCTCGAGCCCTCACCCGTTGGATCCCATGAGAGGACCCCCGCGAGGCTTCGAGCTGCTGACCCCCGAGGAGCGCGCCGAGCTCGGCGCACGCGGCGGCACCATCGCCCAGGAGCTCGGCACCGCGCACCGCTGGACCCACGACGAAGCGCAGCAAGCCGGCCGCCGTGGAGGCCTCACGACCCAAGAGCGACGACGACGAGCGAAGGAGCCCACCGAATGAGCAGCAACGGAACCGCCACCAATCCCGAGACCCGCCGAGCTCGCCGAGCTCGCCAGCCGAACACCATCACCGAAACGCCGATCGAGCTGCCCTCAGAGACGCAAGCCGGCCCGCCATGGGACCACGGCGAAACACGTCCCGATGGTCGCCCCTGGTGGCGTCACGATCTCTTTCCGCTCGAGCTCTCGCCGCCGCAAATCGTCGCACGCTGGGAAGCGGCCGACCGACGCGCCGAAGCTCGAGGAGGAGGCGAGCACCCCGACGTCGTGACCGTCTGCCGGTGGAGCCAGGAAGCCGGAACATGGACCGAAAGCGTCGGACGGCACGATCTCGCCGCGCTGGACGGCCGTACGTTTTTCCGACGTTTCGGCCCCGGCCGCTACCTGCTCACCGCCTGGACGTGGACGGCCGCGCGCACCGATGGCGCTCGCGCGCTTGTCGCAGTGAGGGGGCGCACGTTCAACCTAGGCGCCGAGCGTGACGAGCTCGGCGAGCTCACGCCCGACGACGACGACGACGACGCGCAACGCGAACCCGAGGACGAGGAAGCGCCCGAGCTCGAGGCCGCCGACCTTGGAGCCCGTGCCTACGAGCTCGAGCTTCGAAAGATGGAGCTACAGGAGCGCCGCCTACAGATGGACCGCGAGCACCGCGAGCAGCGCGACAAGTGGGCGCGCGAAGACAGAGACCGCAAGGAGGCACGAGACCTCGAGGAAGCGCGACGCGCCGAGGACCGCGCCGAGCGCGACCGACGCGACACGCGCGAGCGCGAGCAGTGGCGAGACCATCAGAAGGCAATCGCCGAAATCTACACGCGAGGAGGCGCAACGCCGGCCGCCTCGAATCCGCTCGCCGATGCCATCATGGGCGCCGTCGCGAGCCTCGCCGCAAAGCGCTTGCCCGAGCTGCTAGGCGGCAGCGTGGCCGCCGCCGAGGGTGGCGTTTTGGCGAAGCTCGGCGCCCAGGCGATCGAAGCCATCGGAGACGCGATCGTCGAGGTCGGCGGCCCGATCGCGATGGGGTACGCCAAGCGCGCCGGCGTCAACGTGGAGCAAGTCTACCAGGACAAGAACAGCCCGACCCCGGCCCCGCCGACCGCCGACGAGCCTAACGAGCTCGCCCAGGCGCTCGCCGAGGAAGAGGAAGACGACGACGAATGACCCGCCGCGATCCCCTCGAGCACGTGCCGATCCTCGAGCTCGGCCCCGACCGAACGACGATCGTTAGCTTCCGATCGTTCTCTGACGTGACGGCGAAGGTGCGAGCGATCGGCTACCTCTCGCAGAAGCCCGAGCAGAGCAGAGACGCCCTCGAGCTCGCGCGCCAGCTCCGCGCCGACGTGCGAGCGGTCGAGCAGCTACGAGCCGCGCACGACTGGCGGACGACGCATCTACGCTACGAGCTCGAGCCCGAGCAGATCCTACAATCCGCCGATCACGCACTGGCGCAGCGTCGTGGAGATTGCACCGCACACGCGATCGTAGGTGCCGCAATCGCTCGAGGTCTCGGCTACCACACCGCGCTTGTGACAATGGGAGGCACCGCCGAAGACCCCGAGCACCTATCGCTTTTGATTGCGCTCCATCGTGAGGAGGCGCGCGCAACGCCGCCCGCGTGGTTACCGTTCGAGCCCGCGTGCCCGGTGGTGCCCGGATGGGTGTGGAGCGACAGCAGCACCCCGATCGGAAAATCGAAGCCGGTAGCATTCGGACAAGCCCCGGCGTGCCCGTCAATTCCGCTTCAGCTTGGCGCACCGTTCGACTAGCGCGACACTGGCGCCATGAGGACGGCTCGACGTCTTGCCGTTGGAGGCCCGCGCTTGCGAGGTCTCGGCGACGTCGAAATCCTTTTGGTGCGCCCTCGAGACCCGGCCGCCGCACCGAGCGCAGCCGACTACCGCGCCCTATGGAACGCCGCCGCCGACGAATCGATCGCGATCGTGCTCGAGATTTGGGAGCGCTACCGCAAGGCCGGCGCATCGTGGAAGACACCAGGCAGCCCCGCGCCGGGTGTGGTCGAGCAAACCGATCCGTTGATTGGATCGATCGCGAAGGCCGACGCCGACGACAACGATCGCGACCGCCTACGAGGCCGCTTTAATTCCGCGGTCGAATACGTTTTCGGCAAATGGGGCGGAGACTTCATGCGGAAGGTGCAGGCATGGGCCGCCACGATCGGCGGCGAAGATGCCTTTTGGGGCAAGGGTGCGCAGGACGCCGCCGCCGCCGAAATCGCCGCCTACACCGCCGCAGGCTGGCCCTTGTGGCCGTTTTGGAGCGACCACCGAGCGAGCTCGCGATCGCCCTATCAGATCGGAAAAGGCTACAAAGACTCGAATGCAGCCTTCGAAGGGATGCCCGCCGCGAGTCAGCAGGCAATCACAAAGCTCTGGGCGATGTTCGTCGCGCACCTCGACGATCCGACGATCGCCTACCTCGCTCGATTCGGCGTGAGCCCGTGGGACAACACGCCGGGCAGCCCGGCCATTGTGGGCGATCTGGACTACCCGATCGCCACCGCAGTTTTCGGCGGCAGCTTCGACAGCCTCACGCCCGATCATTGGTGGAATGTTTCAGGCTTCGCGCCCGTCATCGCCGCCACGATCGCCGCCGTGCATTTCGGCGCACCGATCGACGAGACGAGACGCGCCACGACTCGCCGATTTCTCACAGAGGTAGTCGAACAAGATTGGACCGACCACCCCACAGCAGGCTACGCCGTCCCGCGCGCCGTGGAGATGCGGAGCGGCGCGAGCTTCACCGCTTGGCCGATGGCAGAAGCCGCGCGCATCGCAATCGAGGAAGCGCAAGCCAGCGCGCCGACCCTTCTTCTCGTGCGCTCGAGAGGCGCAACGCCAGCCGCCCCGCGCACACCCGAGCAGCGCCGCGAGCTCGCCGACAAATTGCCCTCGAGCCTACACAGCCAAGCGATCGGCCCGACGATCGAGAGCCCGACCGCGCAAAAAGTCGCGACGGTCGCCACCGTAACCGTTGCAGGCGCCCTCATCTACGCCGCGAAAACGATCATCCCTCATCTACTCCGAAGGTGGATCTAGCCCATGGCACGACTGTCAACACGCGGCACCTACGATCCGGGGATGCTCGCCGCATACTGGGATGGTCCCGCCGATCCGCGCTTCGCACTGGGCGACACCGCGCCGCCAAGCACCTACGATCGCGGCACGCATCGACCGGCCGATCAGCTCGCCCAGGCGATCGAGCTCGAGGCCGCACGAGCTCGGCGCGCTCGAGGTCTCGGCGAGTACATCTACCAGCCAGGCACGCACCGCCCCGCCGATCAGCTCGCGCAAGCCGTCGAGCTCGAGCGCTGGGCACGAGCTCGAGGCCTCGCGGGACTCTACGCCGTGGATCCGCCCGGTGGCGGCCCCGTGCCCGTCCCCCCCGGCGGAATGCCTGGCAAGTGGATCGACGATCACAACTACCGCGACGCAGCCGGGTATCTCTGGCACGTCTACCCGCCGACCGATCCGGGCAGCCTCACGAAGCAATGGGGAGCCTCGAGCGAGCACTACGATGCCGGTGGGATCATCAGCAACCCGACGCGGGAAGGACTCGCCGCCGCGATCGATTCTCGTGTAGCCGTTACGAGCGTGCCCGCCTCCGTCGCAACGCAAGCCGTTGTGTCAGCGGCACGCACCGGGTTTGTCGTGGGCGCCATCAGCGCCACCCTTGCGATCGGAACAGTGACCGCGATCGTGCTACTGGTCCGAGGCCGACGTCGATCATCGAGTCACCGCAGCAACCCGCGCCGCCGGCGCCGAAGGTAGGAACCCGTGGCCCTAGTCGTTGAACGCAGTAGCTACCTCGGAGCAGTCATCGCCCCCCGTCCCCTGTTTTTCGGGGTCGGCGAGCGCTACGGACTTCGCGCCTACGACCCCGCCGCCGACGATGCAACGAACCACGCCCAAGGCATGATCGACGGATACCCGATCGGCAGCGCCAACGGTGCAAGCGATGCCGCCGCAGGACTCAGCAAGAGCCCGCCCTATTCGGTGGACTCGCCAACCGGGAGCGGCGCCTATGATGGTGGATGGGTGGAAGGTGCGCAGAACGGTTACGAAAACGCCTTCAATGCGACGATGAAGGCAAAGACCGGAGCACCGCCGGCCACCGACACGACAAAGCCGGTGATCTACATCCCGCCCTACCCGACGCCGGCGCCGGCGCCGAAACCCGGACCCGCGCCCGCACCCGCGCCCGCGCCCGCCGAGGCCGCCGACGATCACACCCTGCTTTACGTCGGTCTCGGCGTGGCCGGCGTGGCGATCGTGGGTGGCGTGATCTGGTACGTCGCGAAGAAGAAGCGCCGATCGCCGAGCAGACGTCGCAGCAATCCGCGCCGCCGCTCGAGGAGCCGCCGCCGTGCCCGTTGACCCCAACATCCCGCAGCTTCCCGCGATCGTCGGTAACGAGCTCGCGCTACTGCCCTCGGTCTACGTCGGTCGCCAGTACGCCGCCGCCGGCGCCCCATCCTGGCCGCTCGCCGAGCTCGATTTCGACTCAGCCCGCTACGCCCGCGCAGCCGCGATTTTCGCGACCGCCGCCGTGTCAGGCCAAGGCGTCAGCATCGACGCGCGCACGTTCGGCACCTACGCGCTAGGTCTCGCCCTCGCTACGGTCGCTCTCGTGACCGATCGCCGGCTCCCCGCCGTGCCCGCGCAGTGGACCGAGGTACACGAGGCGCAGCGCGTAGGAGGCCCGGCCGCCCAGGTGCCAGGCACGCGCGCCCGCATCATCGTGAGCCCCTGGGGATGCGCAACGCCGGCCAATGCCGACGAGCATCGCCGGAAGGTGCTCAAGCTCGCGCGCAAATCGCTTGCCGCCATCGCGCACGCGCGCATCGTGGCGACGACGCAAACGATCGGGACGTCCTACCTCTCCGACGTGAGCGGTCCGATCCCCGACGTGCCGATCACCGTTCCGCCGATCGAAGGTGGCCCGATCC
>Ga0315274_10012535_pt1 | contig 12087 bp, 6 predicted proteins | sample YL17G02_20_MG_FD_203700 | JGI IMG/M metagenome (GOLD analysis project Ga0315274, IMG submission 203700) | Sediment microbial communities from Yellowstone Lake, YNP, Wyoming, USA - YL17G02_20 | ecosystem: Environmental > Aquatic > Freshwater > Lake > Sediment | place: USA: Wyoming | collected... | reverse complement strand
GCCGCAGTTTTTTACGTCCATTCGCAAGGTGAGATCGTTGACGAAGGCGCTGGCAAAGTTGAATTTCACGTTCGTACCGTTGCGTCAGCGCCAACCATAGAACAGGATGATGGTCACTTCTTCATTCTGCGGCTGCAACCAGAGAGAGAAGGAGTTTGGCGAATTGATCATATCGACAAACAGGGGTTTAGTGAATTCGAGGCAGCGGGAATTCCAGAGGCGCTTCTGCCGGCAATAGCCGAAGAATATGGGGTCGAAATCTGGTCGCAACCTGCCGGGCGTCAAAGTAGTCGGGCCGATACTGGCCCGACACGGCGAGGGCAACTCTTCAGGATAGAGGCGGGCGGGCAGTCAGAACGCAACGAACACGCCACCAAGATGTGGAAACGGCTAAAGAACCGGTTGGACAAGTTTCAGGTTGTTCACGATCAGAACGAAGATGTCTATCGGTTGGTCCGGCGACCGATTTAACAGCCCTCGAACTTGGTGAGAGTATGGAATACCAACATTGGACGATCAAAGAGGCGATGAACCGCATCGGAGCGAAGAGGCTCTACCTGCCGGCAATTCAGCGGAAATTCGTTTGGGACGCATGGCAGATCGAACGGCTATTCGACTCGATCATGCGAGATTACCCAATCGGCACGTTCCTGTTTTGGATGGTCGAGGAGGCAAAGCACAACGACTACTCTTTCTACGAGTTCATCCGAGAATATCACGCTCGGGACAATTGGATGAACCCTCTTGCCGCCAAGCCCCACCTTCCCGACGAACTCGTGGGCGTCCTCGATGGCCAGCAGCGGCTAAACTCGATGTATGTCGCCTTGCAGGGAACCTATGCCTACAAACGCCCTCGCGTTTGGGCAAACAACCCGGATGCGTATCCGGTGCGGAAATTCTTCCTTAACGTCTTCAAGCCAGAGATTGAGCGGGAGGACGAGGACTACATTTACGAGTTCAGCTTCCTGACGCCCGACAAGTCGAAGGAGTTCACGCCGGAGACGTGCTGGTGCTTGGTGAAAGACCTCCTTGAGTGCAAAGGCGTCCCAGAGGTGAACAAGTATTGGACGAAGCAGAAGAAACTCATTCCGCAAGGGTTGAAAGTACCGGAGGAAACCGATGATCGCGCGCTGGGCATCCTCGGAAAACTCTGGGAACGGCTGACAACGATTCCAATCATCAATTACTTCCCCGTGAAGAACCAGAATCTCGATGAGGTTCTGGACATCTTCGTGCGCGTAAACAGCGCCGGTACTCCGCTGGCAAAAACCGATCTGCTGTTTTCGACTATCGTCGCGCAATGGGAAGACGGGCGCGAGGCCATCGAGGAGTTCTTGGAGAAACTCAACAAGAAAGGTAACGGCTTCTGGTTCGACACGGACTTCATCATGCGAGCGTGCCTCGTGCTCGCCGAATGTCCGGTTCGCCTGCGGGTGGCATCGTTCAAAGCCGAGAACGTCAAATTGATTGTGAAGGACTGGAAGCTGATCACGGAGGCCATCGACCGCGCCGTGGACCTGCTCGTCGAGTGGGGTTTCCAAGGCGAGACATTGCCTTCTGTCAACGCGGTCATTCCCATCGCCTACGCGATCAAACGCGGCTGCGACTTCAAGGTGAGCAAATCAGACCTGCGACTCCTGCTGATCAAGAGCCTACTGACCGGTGTTTACGGCAGTTCAGGCGATCAGGTACTTTCCAGCATCCGCAAGGCAATGGAGGAAACGGTGCAAGCCGGCAGCGCCTTTGAGTTGGCGAAGTGGGAGAAATCGGTTCGGCTGCCGGGTGGGAAGAGTATCACGGTCAGCGAGGAGACTCTGGACGATTTGCTGCTCTCGACGATTGGCCCGCGCAGCTTTGCACTACTTTCACTTCTAACTTCGCATCTGAAATTCAATCAGGTTCAGTTCCATCAGGATCACATTCACCCGCACTCCGGCTTCAGCACTGCGGCCCTGCGAAAACTTAACCTTAACGACGACCAGATTGGGGACTGGCAGGCAAAGAGGGACGCACTACCCAATTTGCATCTGCTCGAAGGCAAGGAGAACCAAAGCAAGCACGCGACTCCTTTTGCAATCTGGCTGAAGAAGGAGTATCCGAAGGATGCTGATCGAAAGACCTATCTTGACAGCCATCACATTCCCGATGTCTCGCTCGATTTGAGCGACTTCGCCGGATTCTTCGAGAAGAGAAAGACTCTATTGAGGGAAACGCTTACTAAGATGCTCAATGTTCCTCTGAGAACGGCGGCCCGAGTCGCAAGCGCATGAAAGTTCGCGAATTCATTCGAGATCAGTTCAAGAAGCGGCTCGATGCCACGGGTTGCCTTGTCATCTACGACGGTGAAGGCCGTTACCGCGATTGTGCATCCGACCTTGCCAGTGACACCTGTGCTTTCATCAACGCCGGGGATTCCATCATCACGGGCCGTGAACAGGCACTAGACGAATGGTTGAAGCTGGCTCGGCCCGGCAAGTCCGCCAAGCAGCAGAAACAACTGGTCGTTTACGTTCCTGCGCCCAAGCCGGAGGCGGACGAAGACAAGTGCCGTGACCCTTTCCAAATCTTCGCGCTCGGCGGCGCGGCATTCCCCGAAGGTGACGGCGACGGCTATCAGGCGCTGTGCCGGCGGGCCAAGCCGGATTTCGCCGGTCAGATCGAGGCGCTGTTCCAAGCCGGCGTGCCAGATTTTGAAACGGTGGACAACATCGGGGCCGGCAAGGACTGGCCACGGTTGCGGACGTTGCTGGGCGTGGAATCGGCGGCGGAGGTATTGACGGCGTTCCTGTCGCCCACTGAGCCACAGGCGTCGGCCTTGAACGAGGACTCGTCATGGCAGGGCGAGTTTCGTGAGTTCTGCGCGGATGTGCTCGGCTACACCTTGAAGACCAAAGGCCAGAAATGGGCCACGCTGGGTGCCGAGCTGTGGCGGTTCATCCTGTTCAGCGAGTTTGCGTTTGACCTGCCGGGCGAACTCCCGTCCAGCCTGCGGGACGTGCCACGGGCGGCCAAGGCCCACGAAGAACTGGTGCGAGTGGTCTGCAAGAACCTGCGGGATTCTGAGCGCCATCACGCCCGTTACATGGAGCAGGCCGAGCAGGTTGCCAGCGAATTGAAGCTGGAGACGACCATGCTCGGAGTGGAGGACTTGGGAGTGCTGGACACCTTCGCCTTCGAGGAACGGTGCTTCCTCCGGGTCTTCGTCAAGGCCGCGCTGGCGGGTGATTTGGGAAAGGCCCAGAAGCTGGCCACCGAGCGCCGCGCCTCGATCTGGGTCAAGCACACCGACCGGCAACTGGCATGGACGATTGCCGAGCGGGCGCTGGGTCTGATGACCAAGGCGGATGATCTCAAGACCGAGTTTCAGTCGGTAAGCAAGAGCGTGGGGGCGGTGTTTGATTTCTACGCCAAACGGGGCTTCGCGCTGGACACGTTGCAGCGGGCGTTTGAGCAATCCGTGGCCGACGGCTACGGAAACCTTGAAAGCCTCGACGATCTGGTGGAAGCAGCTCGGCAGAAATACCGGACGTTCTCGGAAGATTTGCAGACGAAGTTCGTCGGCGGGGTGGTGGAGGAAGGCTGGCCGGCGAGCGGTCGTGTGCGGAACACCGAGGTTTTCAACCGCTGGGTTGCGCCGGCTTTGAAGGAGCGCGGGAAGCGAATCGCGTTCTTCCTTGTGGACGCGCTGCGCTACGAGCTGGGGGTCGAGTTGGAAAGCCAGCTCTCGAAGGAAGGCGCGTGTGAGCTGACAGCGGTGTGCGCCCAGCTCCCGACGATCACGCGGGTCGGCATGGCGGCGCTCATGCCGGAAGCGAATGGAAACCTCCGGTTGACCCGAGAAGCCGACAAACTCGTGCCCACGCTCAAGGACAAGGCGGTCGTTGTGCCCAATGACCGGCTCGATTATGTCCGCAGCATCTACGGCGATCAGTGCGCGATGGTTGATCTCGACGAATTGCTGGCGATGGCTGTTTCACCCAAGAAGAAGCCCAAGCTCCCAGATACCGTTCGCTTGTTGCTGGTCAAGACGACCGACATTGATGAGATGGCCGAAGTGAACCCGGCCAAGGCGCGTGAACTGATGCCGCGTGCGCTCAAGGACATTTTGGCGGGGCTGGGCAAACTGAAGAAGCTGGGGTTCGATGAGGTCGTCATCGGCACGGACCACGGTTTTGTGCTGCTGCCCGGTCAGGAGCCCGGCGATACCGTTCCCAAACCATCCGGCGACTGGTTGCAGGTCAAAGACCGTTGCCTGCTGGGTTCCGGGTCGGGGAATCCGGCCTGCGTGGTGTTCCCGAAACAGGAAGTGGGCATTGACGGGGACTTCGAGTCTTACGCCGTGCCAAGGAGCTTTGGCACGTTCAGCCGGCGGGTGCCCTACTTCCATGAAGGACTGTCCTTGCAGGAGTGCGTGCTGCCCGTCATCGCGGTGCGGCTGAGGAAAGAGGCTGGCCTCGCTCCGGCAGAGTTTGAAGTCCAAATCTCCTACAAGGCCGGCAAGACCAATCAGGTCACGACCCGGCTGCCGCTGGTTGATCTGAGTGTGTTCTCCGACGATATGTTCAAGGCCGGCGAGATTGAACTGCGGCTGGAGGCGTGGGGCAAAGACCCGGCTGCCGGGCCGGAGCGGGTGGTCGGGGAGCCGGCCTCCAGCGATCACGTCCACCCGGCAACCGGCCTTGTCCGGGTGAAGCCGGGGCAGGCCATCAAAGTGCCCATCCGGCTGGAGGAAGGCTTTAACGGAGCGTTTGAGGTTCGCGTTTACGATCCCGAAACTAGGCTCGCCTACGGTGAACCGCTGCGCTTGAAAACCCACATTCTGGAATGACGTATGGACCAGCTTGACCAAAAACTGAATCAGGTATTTCCGGGCTGCGTGGTTCGCAAAGACCTCCTGCATCAAATTAAGAAGGGGACGAACGTGCCCTCGTTCGTGCTGGAGTTCCTGCTGGCGAAGTTCTGCGCAACCGACGACCCCCATGAAATCCAAGCCGGCATCGCCGCCGTCATCGAGACGATCCAAAAGAACTACGTGCGCCCGGACGAATCGAACCGCGCCCAGTCGCAGGTGCAGCAGAAGGGCAAACACAAGTTCATCGACAAAATCCACGTCCGCTACGTGGAGGGCGAAAAGCGGCATTGGGCCGAGATGGAGAACTTCAACTCCCGCCGGATCGCCATTAACGACTCCTTCTACCGCAACAACGACCGGCTGCTGGAGGGCGGCATCTGGGCGGAGGTCATGCTGGCCCACAACGACGTGGAGGATGATGACTACGCCTTTTACGTGGAGGAACTGCGCCCCATCCAGCTCTCCCGGTTCGATTTCGATGCGTGTGTCGCCGGGCGGAAGCAGTTTACACGCGACGAATGGCTTGATGTGCTGCTGCGCTCCATCGGGCTGGAGCCTTCCAAGCTGACCAAACGGGTCAAGTTCCACTTTCTGGCGCGGCTGTTTGGTCTGGTTGAAGCCAACTACAACTTCATCGAGCTGGGACCACGCGGCACCGGGAAGTCCTACGTGTTCAGCGAGTTCTCCCCTTACGCCACGCTCATCAGCGGTGGGCAGGCCAGCACATCTGTCCTGCTCTACAACAACGCCCGGAAGCGGGTCGGCCTGATCGGCTTTTGGGACATCATTGCCTTCGATGAAGTGGGCAGCGTCAAGATCAAGGACTCGAACACCATCGAAATTCTGAAGGACTACATGGCCAACGGGCGCTTCTCGCGGGGCGTCACGGTCATCGCCAACGCCAGCCTTGGCTTTGTCGGCAACATCGACCATTCCATCGAGCAACTGGTCAATTCACCACAGTTTGACCTGTTCGAGCCGCTGCCGGAAGTGATCGACCTCGCGGTGATGGACCGTTTCCACACCTACCTGCCCGGCTGGGAAGTGCCCAAGAACAGCAGCGAGCTGCTGACCAGCAACTATGGCTTCATCACCGACTACTTGGCCGAGGTCTTCCACTACCTGAACAAGAAGGTGAACCGCTATGAGTACGTGAACCGCTCCTGCCGGTTCGGGCGGGCGCTCCAAGGTCGGGACGAAGTGGCGATCAAGAAGACCCTCTGCGCCCTCATCAAACTGCTGCATCCCGGCGACGATCCCAGCCCGGCAGAACTGGCGGAGTACATGGCCTACGCCGTTGAGGGCCGGCGGCGGGTCAAGGAGCAGATGAACAAGCGGAAGGCGGACGACGAGTTTGCCAGCATCAATCTTTCGTACTTCGATCCCGCCGGCAAGGAAGTGGTCGTTTACTGCCCGGAATCAAAGGACGCCAAGGCAACTCAGAATCCGACGCGACGCACGCTGGCCGACACCAAGGCGGGGGCGAGACTTGCGCCGGCTGCGGTTCCTACTCCATTGCAGCCAACACCGGCGACCCCGACGAAGGCACCCGCCGCAGCGACACAGCCCACACCACCATCACCGCTGCCAAGTCCGGCAGCTCCAACGCCCTTGCTCAAGGAAAAGCACCTGCGGATCGCCTACGGCGACACCGGCTTTACCTACGAGTTCCTGTTTGGCGAATACCTCAAAGGGGCGCGGGAAATCACCGTGGAAGACCCGTACATCCGGGTTCCGCACCAGATCGGCAATTTCCTGCGGTTCTGCGAGCTGGTTGTCAAAATCGGCTCGGCGCAGGTCATCAACCTCACCACCGGCTACGATGATGAGTCGCAGCGCAAGGAAGCCGAGGAAAAGCTGAAGGTGATCGGCTCAAGCCTTCTCGACCACGGCATCAAGCTGAACCTGAAGTTCAGCGAAACGCTGCACGACCGGGAGATTCGCCTGGACAACGGCTGGACGATCCAGATCGGACGCGGCTTCGACATCTACCAGAAGCTCGACAACTGGTTCAGCATCGGGAGTTCGGACTTTGAGATGCGCCCGTGTCTGGAAACGCGGGTGGACATCTTCCGGCGGAGCTGATCTATGTCAGAATTCACGCTGAGGCCGACAGTCGATACCCTTCAACAAGAGTACGTCCTCGTTCAAGCGTGGAAGAAAGCACACGATTATGTCCGGGCGCATAATTGGTACGCCGACGTTCTGGAACTTGACCTGTCAAACACTCGACTCAAAGCCACCGTTGACGAATTGAGACAGGAGTTGCGGAGGCCAGCAGAGTTGCGCTCGATGCCAGTGCGTTTGGTGCTCGCGCCAAAGGGTTCAAAGTGGGAGGTCGGCAAAGATTACTGGCGGCCCAAGCTCCAAGAGAAGCGAAGCCTCCGACCGTTGGCCCACATGAGCATTCGCGACCAGACGATTGCCACAACCTTCATGCTCTGCATGGCGGATCACGCGGAAACACTGCAAGGCGATCCGACGCTTTCCTTGGAGCAGTGTCGTGCCACAGGGATGGTGAGCTACGGCCATCGACTTCTGACCGACGTAAAGAATGGAGTCCTGCGCTACCGCTGGGCGAACGCTGCGTACTATCGAGGCTACTTCAAGGACTATCAGAGTTTCATCCGTCGACCTGACCGCGTGGTCGGCAACGACTTTCCAAAGGCATCAAACTGGGCGGTTGTTCACGCGGACTTCTCGCAATTCTACGACCGGGTTAGGCCGAATGCATTGCAGGCTCAGGTGGCAAAGCACTTTGCGGGCGACGCCGAACCTCAATTCCTTGAGGCGTTTCAACACTTTTTCGATTGGCGCTGGCATCCAGAGGACGAAAACGACGCCAAGGATTATGCCAAACGATCTGAGCCTACCCCTATTGGAGGATTTGAGCGGTTGGCGCTGCCTCAAGGGCTGGCAGCAAGCGGATTCTTCGCGAACGTATTCCTGATCGACTTCGACCGAGCATTGTGGGCGCTTCGAGATCGTCCCCAAAAGTCAGGTTGGCAGGTTGTTGATTATTGCCGGTACGTAGATGATCTGCGGCTTGTAATAAGGTTGCCGGCTCGACGAAAAGATGACGGCGATGACATTCGCGAAGAAGTGACCTCGTGGCTACAGGCGTTGGCGGCCCGGTACGCAGCAGGGATGACTCTGAATCCAAAGAAGACGAGCGTCCTGCTTGGCCGAAGCAAGTCGGCGCGAACGCTGATGTTCTCCGACGCAATGAAGGCAATCCAGCAGCGAGCATCCGGCGCGATGGACTTGGATGGAGGCGAAGAAACCCTGACCATGATCGAGGGTCTTTTCGCTTCAGAGCCGGAGGAATCGCCTCTTGCCAAAGACGAGAGTCCTGATGCAGACCCGTTCTTCGCCATTTTTCAGGATGTCAAAGATGAGACAGTCGCTCGGTTTTCCGCCAACCGGTTTCGGAAAACATTTCGGCTTGTCAGGCCACTCGCAGCAGAAGGCGACCAGCCCGGAAGCGTCCAGAGTCCGTTAACGAAGAACGCGCTGGATCATCGGGCAACACAGTTCGCCCGGCGACTCATTTGGCGATGGGTCAAGGAACCGTCGAACGTGAGACTTCTTCGCGTCGCGCTTGATTTGAATCCTGACCCAGAAGTTGCGAAGCGCATCATCAGCCTGCTACGCCCAATCATCTTGGAGGATGCCTTGAGAGGTTGGGCAAAGAAAGTGGCGGAGTACTGCGCAGCCGAACTGTTCCGGGCGGCGGCCACGGAAATCGGGATGCGGGCTGACCCCGCGCAGCTTCCATCTGGCGCGAACCCGCTTGAAGTGCGAAGGCTGTTTGCAGACCTTGCTCAGGAGGTCTTTGCCCTTCGGCCACGACCTCCGTGGTACCTATTGCAGCAAGCGCTGCTCCTGTTGGCGTCAGCAAACCGTCCAGTGACCACCGATGCGCGTTCAAACAGTCCAGCCGAGTGGCGAACATACCTTACCTTGCATGAGTTCCTCCGGGGAAGGATCAGGCCATCGTCCGGGGCTGAAGTTGTTCGATTCACCTTGGCAGCAGGGTGCTTTGACCGACAGAGAGATGACTCTCTGAAACGCTTTCACACGTGGTTGACTGCTTCCGCAAGTCACACAGAAGGTGATAATGCAATTCGCACCCTTTTGGAGGAAGATTTAGACTCTGCCGAAAGAGCGCACCTACTCTTGAATCCGACTCTCAAGAATCGGTGGGCATCGCTCTTTGCAGGTTTTGGTATCGGCGGAGCAACACGCTTTCAGACCGCTCTGTCAGGCGACGCAGGCCAGTCAAAGACATTCGCGCTCGCCGAAGTTGCCGCGAGCGACTTGAACCCGTTTCGTCAGGAGTACTTGGCGTTGTCGTTTCTGGATCAACTGCTGGAAAGGGAGTCCGAGTTTGAAGGAGCCATCACACCTTGGAGCACAAGCATCAAGGCAAAGTGGGCAACTCTTTTCCCCGACTCGCCTCAGTTTCTTGCACCTGACTTTAGAGTTGGATCAAATATCGTGCCGGGTGATAACGCCTCCTTCTACGAAGTTCCCGACTGGCTGCCCCAAGACGAGCAGTGGCGATACCGCGTCGGACAGCTTCTGCGGAGCGTCGTGGTTGGCAATTTGGACTACACAGCGAGCTTCAAGCAGGGCAGGTCTAGTGAAAACAGGGGTTATCGGCCTTACGCCTCGCACTGGTACCGCCGGCGTTACGGTCTGTTTAACGGGCGGTCAGCGCTCGGCCCGGATTGGCTGCCCATTTCGAGCTGGTTCTGCGATCTCCTGACTCGGCTTCTGGCATGGCCGGGGTTTCCCGTCGTAACCAACGAAACGGGACTTGAACCCGGCTTCACGAAGGATCAGGTCAAGCGGTTGGTCAAGGGGCGCATCGAGCTTCTCCGCAGAGAATTCGGTCGAGCCTCATCGACACCAGTCTTGCGCCAAAGCGTGCGACTGCGGGCATTCAGGGGAATGGGCAGGCAGGCAAGCGCGATTACAGCTCCGCTCCGTGTGGCTGTAGTCCAGACGGTACTGCCAAGATCGGCGACTATCGCCGGTGACCCAGAACTGCTGGGGGCAATCCCCCGGTTTGAACAGCTCAGACACTTCACGTCTGCACTGGCTGCCCTCAGCGCAATGCTGCGTTTGCGCGAGACACACAATCCGCAAGACGGTCGTCTCGATCTTCTCGTCCTGCCTGAACTGTCGATCCACCCTGATGATGTGAGGACGACGTTAGTTCCATTTGCGCGACAGCACCGTTGCATAGTCTTCGGAGGGCTTATTTATCACCGTCTCGTTGGCCAGCCTCGGCAGCCGCTGGTCAATACCGGTCTTTGGCTACTTCCTACCGAGAACACCCACGGTGGTCTGCGCATGGAGCGTATCGAGCAGGGTAAGAAACACTTGGCACCCAACGGTGAAGACGGTATCGGCCAGCTAGAAGGCTGGCGGCCTTGTCAGCACATTATTGAGTTGGTTGACGATTCTGTAGCAGGCCCGCTCTGGAGATTCTCAGGCTCCATCTGCTACGACGCCACTGATCTGGCGTTGGCGAGTGATCTTCGCAATCTGACGGATACGTGGCTCGTACCAGCGCTCAACAGGGACGTTAACCTTCTCGACGCGATGGTCGCGGCGCTTCATTACCACATGTACCAGCACGTTGTTGTATGCAACAACGGCGAGTTCGGTGGTTCTGTGGCACAAGCGCCATTCTCGGAAAGTTTCCGGCGCACCATTCTCCATCATCACGGGAACGAGCAGGCTGCGATCAGCTTCTTTGAACTGGAGCTGGGCTTTTACCGCCATCCCCGTCCACAGCAACGACACGCACCTACAGCAGGCAGGTTGAAGACACGTCCAGCGGGGATCACCCGCTGAGCAAAGCATGAATGGGTGCTCGGCGCGTTTACCGCTCGGCGAATCTGGCCGACCCGGCGACCCGGCACTATTCCGGTCAGCGTCGGCCACGAACTGGATATTCTTACAGTTGAATAAAAGCGGCTCGGACGGGACGGCAAGCGGAGCAGGGTCCCCGTCCGGTCGAACCCGGAGTCCGCGCATCCAGGTAGTTGGCCAGCACCTGGAAGAACTTGCGCTGGCCGTCGAACCCGCCATCCCTGGGCAATAAATCACCGGCGATCAGGACAAACCGAGGCTTCTCCTGCTCGACTACGCGCACCAGATCGCGCCACTTCCAGATGCTCTGGTGCAGGTCACTCGTGATGATGAACCGTGTCGTCATCGTCGGGGCAGAGTGTAGGCTGACGCTGCGGCCTCGGCGATGGAGAACGCGGGAGGTTCCTTCATCACGGTCAGGGGGCAGGTGCAAGGCGGTCAGAGGAAAACGCGCCCCTGGCTTCGAGCCGACGGTTGGCGTTATCCGGCGTGGAGGGCGCGGGCCAATGATCCCGGTTGAGTGAGGATCGGGACGACAGAATGAGCTGGCCGGGACATGGTTGATTCCAACTTCAAGTTCTACAAGCAGGTGACCGACAACCCTGATTTCGCGGAGGATTTCCTGGGCTGGCTGTTCGCCCGCTACTGCCGGGCGAAGAAACCGAATGGAGAAAACGGCGTCGGCAAAGACTCGCGACCGTGACCGTTACCATCTCCAGCGCGGAATTCGATTCGCTCGTGGGCACGTGGATCACGAGCAGGTCGGCTTGGACTGGGAATCAGTTCCAGTCGGCGAGGATTCTTTCGGCCTTCTTTACCTCCTCATCCGAACCCGTGAAATGGAACTTTATTTTCCCGGCTCTTCGGGTGACTTGAACCTTAACGGAGGCCAAGCCGCTCCTCTTCATTCGCAGGTGGAGTTGTTTGTGAGCTTCTTTGGTCCCGTGGCGCTGGAGACTGTTCATGGTCCAACATCAACGGGCGGCCGACACAAAGCAATAAGAAAGGCGCACGGGCAAAGGTCTTGCGGAGTAACTGATAGGAAATTGCTCTTTGCGCGCCCGCAGGTACTGAGCACTGCGCGGGTGTCGGCGGCGAAACCCTACGAGGGTCGAGCGTTCAGATCGAGGCCAGGTACTTGAGCCGGGATCGTCGCCGCCGCTGGTGCCGCGCACGCCCAAGCCCGATAGGCTCTCCAGGAACGGAGACGGCGGCGGCAAGCGATCAAGGTCCAACCCACTTGCCAGGCGCTCCCCGCTCCCCACCCACCCAGACAAACTCCTCAAACGGGTAGTCTCGGCGGAAGTCCCTGAGCTTCGCCTGAATCTCCGCCGTCCACTGCGTCTTGT
>Ga0315274_10012533_pt1 | contig 12087 bp, 20 predicted proteins | sample YL17G02_20_MG_FD_203700 | JGI IMG/M metagenome (GOLD analysis project Ga0315274, IMG submission 203700) | Sediment microbial communities from Yellowstone Lake, YNP, Wyoming, USA - YL17G02_20 | ecosystem: Environmental > Aquatic > Freshwater > Lake > Sediment | place: USA: Wyoming | collected... | reverse complement strand
CATGCCGGACTGCCGCACCCTTTCCTGGGTCATTGCCGTGATGTCGACCAGATGGCAAAAGCCTTCCGTCCTGAGCGAGATGGTCTCCGTGTTCACGAACATGGGGAATCTCGTAGAGAATCAGATAGGGGTAGCGGTCGACCCTCTACCAGCAAGCCGCCATCATCCTGAACGGTGACCCGCTGGGTGCTCTGCCGAAAGAGCTTCCACACCAGCGCATCCAGGATGGTTCTTGCTTCTATGGGCAGGGCTTCGACACGAGCTACGATATCCTCACCCAGCCGCTCGGGGAGCGCTTCCCTCAGTGCGTCTATCTCTCGCACCATCTGCATGTTCTCCCGCGACCAATCTACCAGCATCCTCGCAGTAGCGACAGCGTCGGAGTCGGCGTGTTCGGGGATTGCAGCCAGTGCCTGCTCCGCATCCTTGCGCTCTGCTCGAATCTTCTTGCGTCGCTCTCGTAGCTCCTGAGCGCTGATGTCGCCACTGCACGCCAGGTCAACGACTCGCTTCTCGTCTGCTTCTGCCCTAGCCAGCCGCTTCTGTAGGTCAACCCGCTCCTTGCTGCTCTCGCTCAGCACCTGCCTGGCTTGCTCGTTGAGCCACTTGGCTTCGGAGAGCAGGTGGTCGGGCTCGAACAGCAGCCGAAGAGCATAGCGCCAGAGTCGCTGCTCTAGCTCGTGTGCTGGATAGAGCCACCTGACATGCTCGTGCCCCGCCTTCTTCTTGCCATACGCCATGCGCTCCTGGCAACCATACTGCCCCGACGCCTCTACGCTGCGGTTGGGGGCGTTAGTTCTCGGCGTGTAGGTGGATCCGCAATGACCGCACACCAGCAAGCCCTGGAGCGGGTAGGGGCGCTTGGTATGACCGGGGGAGCGATATCGCCGCTCTGCCAGCCCTGCTTGCACCTCATCGAAGAGAGCCCGCGGTATCATCGGCGTGTCTCCATAGGTCATCGGCGTGTCGCCGAACGCTCCCTTTCCGGTGTAGCGCTCTGCCCGCAGCATCCTGCTCACCGTCTGGATCTGCCAGCCCCACTTGCCACCCTCTCCGGTTCGCGCCTTCTGCGGCGGTGGCACCTCTTTCGCTTCCAACTGCTTGACCAGCGACTTCAGGCTATCGCCCTGTGCTGCTCGCTCGAATATCCAGCGAACGACGGCTGCTTGCTCAGGCTCTTCTGTGAGCAAGCCGGTCTCCTTGTTGTAGGTGTAGCCATATGGCGCGAACGGCCCGCTGAACTTCCCCGCTCGAATGCGGCGATGCTTACCGGAGGTCGTCTGCTCCACGATGGTGTCTCGGTCAAGCTGGGCAAATACCATCGCTATGCCGAGTGCTGCTCTTCCGTAGGGCGTGGTCGTGTCGAAGTTCTCCTGCACACTGACGAAAGCGACATCGGCTTCGGTGAAGAGTTCGACCGCGTCTACGGCGACCTTCATTCGTCGAGCCAACCGCTTGACGTTGTAGACCGCCACGACATCAACCTCTTTGCGCTCGATTGCCTCAAGCAGCCTCGCACCCTCTGGTCGCTCTCTGAACGCCAGGGTGCCCGACACGCCGGGGTCATAGAAGACACCAGCGACTTCCCACTGCTTGAACGCCACGAGCCGTTGCAGTCCTAAGAACTGCTCTTCGACCGTGTGGCGCTCTGCTTGCTCGTCGGATGACACGCGGCAGTAGCAGGCTACGCGCTCCGTCATGCTAGTTCACCCTCTCTCTAGAGACGCCGTCGGTGCCGCTCTGTTGCGTCTCCCCGAGAGGCGCTCTACGTCGTAGCGAGCGATGATGCTAATTCGCCAGAGAACCGCTGTCGTCTTCGTCATCTCTCGACTCCCCCGCCGCCCGCGAAGTGGCAGCCTCGTGAGCGGCAAGTGAGTGATGGAGGTGTCTAGGATGTGCCCTCGACTTTCTTGGTGGCGACCTTCTTGCTCTGCTTGGCGGCCGCCTTCTTGGTTCGCTTGGCCGGAGGGGCGCTGGCGGTTGCCATGCTGGTCCTCTTAGGCTGGACTGGCACGCTGTGCTCGATAGCCCGCAGAAAGAAGACTGCCAACCGAGCCGCCGCTGACTTGACACCTCGGGTCCGCCACCAGCCAACATCATGCGGCTCTACAAGTCCGCCAAAGAGCTGGGCCGTGCTGGCGTCGTCGAGGTTGTGCGCCTTCTGAAAGGCGGCGATCTGGACGCCGGGATCTTGCTGGTGCTGCAACTTCTGGTCGTGCTTGGACATGTTCCCCTCCTTGTCTGAATCTTTCATACCCTACATAGATAAGAGCGTCTGAGGTCGGCAGAAGTTTCGCCCAAAACTGGCTATTTTCGATAAATCTTCGGGTGCGAGTCTTCGTATCTGGAGGACGTGTTTGGACTGCGGGGACGTGTCAACCATCGGACCTGAGGACGAAGGACGTACTTTAGTATCTGAGTATATATGCGAGCGTTAGCTTTGAAACTGCGCGTCGGACTCCGACCCGAGGGTTTTCTGGCGTAGATATGCGGGGGCCGCCTCCTTGCCACCCCTCGCGGTTGGGAGTAGGATGGGGAGCGCTACTAGCAGCGCCAAACGCACAAGGGGGTGTAGACTTCATGGCAAAGCGACAGAAGAGAGCAGGACCGGCCAAGCTGGACGGTGCCAGGGGCATGGCTCAGTGGGCAGCGCTGTATCAGGCCCACAGTGCCATCTTCAAGGTGGCCGAGCTGGCTCTCCTGCCACACAGTCTTTCTCTTCCTCAGATCCATCTCCTGGCTATCCTGAAGAAAGCGGACGGGCCGGTCACCACCGGCAAGATAGGGCAGGCAATGGTCAAGTCCAGCCAGACGATAACTGGGCTGGTGGACAGGGTGGAAGAACCGGGCCTGGTGGAGAGAGTCTTCGACAGGCGTGACCGCCGCAAGACCTGGGTTCGCATCACCGAGAAGGGCGAGCAGAAGCTTGCTGAGGCTTACCCTGTCGCCAACCGCCTTGCCGAGGAACTCTCTGCTGTTCTGACCGACCAAGAGCTACAGGACTTGCAGGCCAAACTAGAGAAGTTACGCGGTGCCGCGATGGACAGGCTTGAAGCGGCCTTCGCCTCAGCTGGCATGCCGTTCCGGCGTGCGTAGGAGGTTCCCCAGCGGCGAACTGAAAGCCTAGCCCCACTTTCCATCATCCCCTTCCACCCTGCCCATCACCGTCCTGGCCGACGCCATCGTCTGGTTCGTCATCGCCCAGGGCTGGCCTTAGCGTTCCTTGCCAACTCTCGCGGCTGCGAGTTAGGATAGGGACGCCAGGCTGGAGGTGGCTATGGTCGAACTGAAGACCAACGTCCTCTACTACGGCGACAACCTAGACATTCTTCGGAAGCACATTCCGGACGAGTCCATAGACCTGATCTACCTGGACCCGCCGTTCAACTCCAGCCGCTCCTACAACGTGCTCTTCCGCGAATCCTCCGGCGTGAGCAGCGAGGCGCAGATCGAGGCCTTTGAGGACACCTGGCACTGGGGGCCGGCGGCGCAGGCGGCTTACGAGGAGGTGGTGATGGGGTCGCACCAGAAGGTGGCGCGGATGCTCCAGTCCATGGTGGAAGGCCTGCGCCACAACGACGTCACCGCCTACCTGAGCATGATGGCCGTCCGCCTGGTGGAGCTGCACCGCGTGTTAAAGTCCACCGGCTCTATCTACCTACACTGCGACCCGACAGCGGGGCCATACCTGCGGGTGCTCATGGATTCAGTGTTTGGGCCAGGGAACTTTCGCAACGACATCGTCTGGAGACGTACGTCGGCGCATAACGATCCGAGGCGCTTTGGATCAATCCATGACACCATCTTGTACTACACCAAATCTGAGAAGCGAGTTTGGAATACTCAGTACTCCGCGTATTCAGGCGACTATCTTGAAGCGGAGTGGCGTGTAGGACCAGATGGGCGCACGTATAAGCTTGAGAATCTGACGGCACCAAGCCATGGACGCCAGACAGGACGCTTCGAATGGCGAGGACGTACACCACCGCCAAGCCGCATGTGGCGATTCAAGGAGGGGGAACTTGAGAGGTTGTGGGCGGCGGGCCTAATCGCCACTGGGAAAGACGGTAAGCCTCTCCTCCGAGGGCACCGTATATTTCTCGACGAGATGCCAGGCGTTCCACTCCAAGATTGGTGGGGAGACATTCTTCGAGTGGGCAACACAGCGAAAGAGCGCCTGGGCTATCCCACCCAAAAGCCCCTAGCGCTCCTGGAGCGCATCGTCAACGCCTCCTCCAACCCCGGCGACATCGTGCTCGACCCCTTCTGCGGCTGCGGCACCGCCGTTCATGCTGCTCAGAAGCTCGGCCGTCGCTGGATCGGCATCGACATCACCCCCCTCGCCACCGGGCTCATCCGCCGCCGCATGCAGAACGCCTTCCCGGGCATCGAGATCCAGGTCATCGGGGAGCCGGTGGACCTGGCGGGCGCGCGCGAGCTGGCATCCACCAAGCCCAAACACTTCGAGTATTGGGTGGTGGACAAGCTAGACGCCCACCCCACGGGTGGAAAGGGCCCGGATCTCGACGGGGTCAAGCCGTTTAAGGAGTTCGGTGGTGAACCCAAGCGCGCGGTAATCTCAGTCAAGGGCACGAAGTCGGTAAACCCTGAGATGATCCGCGAGGTATTGGGGGCGCTCGGCCCCGATAAGCCTATCGGGATTCTGGTGATCCTCGCCGAGCCGACAAGGGGCATGGTGGCTCAAGCCGCCGCGGCTGGACCCTATGATTCCAGCGGGCAGAAGTACCAGCGCCTACAGATCATGACGGTGAGGGAAATCCTGAGCGGCAAGCGACCTAGTCTTCCCTCTCCCGCGTCTCCCTTCGCTAAGGCACCGACGGAAAAGGAGAAATCGCAGCAGGAACCGCTATTGTGAAAGGTGCGGAGGAAGCCCGTAACCGAATCGTCGCCTTCAATAACGCCTATGTTCGTTATGTTGAAGCGCGTGCTTCCGGCAACTCAGCCGAGGCTCATCGTCTACAAATGGAAATGGCCGACTCGTCTCTAGCCGTGCAGCGTGACTTAGACAAGGTTAACCTCGGCATTATCACGCTTTTTGAGGCACCCGCCCTGGGCGGCGGTAGATCGCTCGCGCCTCTGGTTAGCGTGGTACTTACTCGCCTAGCAGATAACTACAACATCGACCCCGGAATGGTACAAGTGATGCTTCGTCAGGCGGCAGGCGAGTATGAGAGGCTGGCCCTTGAGCCTGAACGCACGGTCGTACTTCGAGCGCTTGGCCGCGGACTTCGGTTCATTCTACTCCTACCGGCCTACACGTTTGTGGCTGCCGCCCGCGTGCTACGGCAGCACTTCATGGCGGTGGTCATCGCACTCGGACTGATAGCGTCCTTGATAACTATCCTAACGGCGCTGAGATTTCTGTAGGTCGGCTTTTGGTTGGTGGTCGGCTGATGCGCGGCTGGCTCCTCGTCCTGACCCTCGTCGATCTCCTCTTGGCGAACGCCTTGGTGTGGTACATGGCGGCGATGGTGGTGGGGTTGGGGCACGGGAGCAAAAGGTGTAGTGGTGTTGACGGCTGCGACCGTGCGAGTCTAACCCACACTCGGAGCAGATGGCGTCGATCGGCTTGATAAGCACCCGAGGAGTGCGTGCTCTCAGATAGGTCTGGTCAGATACTAGGGTCGGTAAATCCGTGTCAACCCTCGTCTCTTTGCCTCGTGCTATCTGTCGGAGACGAACTTGATATGGTCGGCACGCTTCGTGATAACGCTGACTCCTGCCAGCGCCAGCGGGCAGTGGCTTCGTACACCTGCGGCAGATTCGCTTGGTTCGCGGCATAATATCCCTCCAAGATCATTATACAGACGCCACCTGAAACAGACGGCTTGCTCAGCGCGTCTTGATCATGAAGGAGGCGAGAGCATGACGAGCGAGTCCAAGCTTCTACCGGAAATCGAAGAGCAACTACAGCAAGACGCGGCGGCGTTCTCTGCTCTACTCGAGTGTCTACCTTATGCCCAGTCCGCCGATATCCACTGGGGTTGGGATGATGCCATGTGCCAAAATGTCTGGACCGTGACATACGAACCAGACCCCCACTCCATACTCAGTCCCCATAAGGGCAGCGGCGCTACATTCGCTGAGGCGATGAAGCGAGCCACGGAAGACGAGCCATTCGAGTAGTCAAGTTGCCGATCCAACGGCTGAGCGAGTCCCTGAGTATATCACATGCGCGGACGCTGTGGGACGGATTGGTGCAGCACACGTCCTTGGTATCTGAGGCAACGTCCCTAGTCCCGTTCTGACGTCTAAGGAGCGGCGGGTAGTGGAATCACATAGCCAATTTCACGGAACGTTATTTTGGATATCAGAATAGACCATATCGTGTGCGTAAGTTAGCCGGAGCGCATGGAACATATCGGGCTCAGACTCCCGACCGAAAAGCCGTAAACATACGCGATTCTGTCGGCAACTACGGTGAACGGTTTGCCGGTGTAGACCCTGCTCATACCGACCGCTGAGCCGGAATCGCTCGCATCCATTCTGGGTGAACTAGAGCCGATTAGAACTGCTCAGAGCGATCCTCAACACCCCGACTTCGACCCCATATCTGACCGTAGCTTGTCAAGAGAGTGTGCGCTCCCGATCTCTCACCTAACTTCGTCTAAGCTCTCATTCCCTCACTTTTTAGTTCACCCGATCGGAGCCTTGACCGGAGATCCCGAAAGTTCCGCTATAATAGGGATGGAAGGAGTCGCATAAACCGAATCCGTCGCTGCTCGATGCTGCCACCGATTCGGTCATAGGGTTCCTCAACTAGAGGGGATTCCCAGAGTGCAGGGAGCCGAAGGGCGCTAGAACCTGCTGCATCGCTGGATCTGCGGTGCGTGAACTATCCCAGTGAGAGCGCTCGCGCGACATCAGCCGGTAATGCTGGGTCTGGGCGGCGGCGAAAGCCCGCGCGAGAGACGGTGAGGCTTGAGTTGATCACGAGCCAATTCCGGAACCCCGCATACTCGGGCACGCAACCTCTCTAGAAGCGCCTTTAGTGGCGAGGAACTTCCCTGCCCTCGGGCACAGAGATCCATAAGTTGAACGATCCACGAGCATCCATCCATGATGCGACCTCCCCTCCATTCAACAGACCACCATGATGTAGAACAGATGATCACATAACGAGGCGCGCGTGCCGCTCTTTTCTTATCTACACAGTGCTAGGGGCGGTTAGGAGCAACTACAGCGATCTACCTACCTCGACTCTCATGCGTGTGATCTCCCGTAAGTTCCGCTAGGCTCACTCAATCTCCGTTTATCGCTCATTCTCTGCTTTGTTGCTACCTTGGGTATGATAAGGCTGGAGGAACAGTGATGGCTATCCGACGTTGGCGACGATGCTTTCGGTGCAAAAGCATCCGACCCGCCGGTGAGTTCTCAATGTTATGTTTCGGCGTAGATCACTACCACGCACGCGGTGGCTCGAACCGTAGGTGCCCAGTGTGCCACGTCGTGGGATTCACGCAATGGTTTAAGAATGTCACGGCTCAGGTGCAGAGCGGAGAGCTTAAAGAGACAGCTCCACGGCTTCCTGAGTCTGCTTTCGCACATCCCACCTGAACTAGCGCTCTCTCCAATTTTTAGGATGTCTAGCTTAGCGTAAAGGCGGAATGACCGGGGTTGGATCAACCTCCTTGCCCCCGAACCGCTGCAATCAGGGCGAGCCGAGAGGTTCGCCTTCGTTGTGCCCCAGGTCATCCGGGTGGCAGTCCCAGTTCCCGTCTAGCTCGTCTCGGCCATGTGGCGCGGATGATTCCACGGCCCCGCAGAGGTACGGGCTCTGAGGCCGTCGTAGATACCACGTTTGCTGGACTCTTCTAGCGGTATAATGTAGGATAGGATCATGGGCGACAAGTTCGGATGCCCCATTTGTGGGAGCACGAACCTCAAGGTCACGAACACCTACTCAGGTGAAGCGGCCATATGTCGCCGTCGAGTGTGTCAGCGCTGCGGTACTCCATTTTCGACCTATGAGGCTGTCTCTGGATTCCCTCGGGGTGAGCGAGCGCTCCGAAACCGAATCATCGCCGACGTCAGTAGAAAGGCAACCCAATGAACCTTGGAGACCTATTCCGCCGAGCTAAGAGCATCGTAGGGCTCGAATGGTCAGAGACTTCTGGCGTGGATCACTCGGCCAACAACGAAGAGGGTTGGGCCGTGATCAAGAGCGCCCCTGCGCCCGTAGAGATTGATCGATCCGAAAGCGTGATCGGCGAGCAAGAGGAGAACGACATGAGTGACAATGACAGCCCAGAGTTCGAAGCATTTCGTGACAAGCTGCAGGCAGCGCTGGACTCCTGCCCCACCGAGGACGACAAGGCGAGGTTTACCCAGATAATTGCACAACTGGCGCAAAAAATCGACGCCAGCACCGTCACCAAGAGCACGATCCGCAAGAGTGCCCGGGAACAGGTACTCGACGTCCTTGACCGGCTCTCTGAGCAGCACGCAGAGGCAGGGTTGATCCAAAAGGGCCTGCGTGACTCCGAGCAGACCCAGGCCGAGCGAGCGCTCTTGAACGAGCCAGAATCCACGACCCCTCTGCCATTCGTAGACGTCGTGATGGCCGCGATCAAGCGAGCAGCGTTCACAGTGCCTCAGATCGCACCGTTGAATATGTACGAGAAGCGAGCCCGTGAGGTTCGCAAGGAGATAGCAGAGGAAGAGGCGGCCAAGTAGTCATGGAGTGGGCCGCCATCCACAAGTCCCTTGCTGCCACTAAGGCACAGTTCGACACCATGCTCGAACGCGTGAGCGGTGACACCGGCGTCCTCGAAAAGAGCGTCGTTGCTGCTCGACACAACGGGCACGGTTCGCCGCAGGCCGACACGCTGATCGTCAAGGGTGCTCAGAAGCGTCGGGTTATGCGCCGAGGATAGAGGAGTCACAATGAAATATCACAGCGAATCACTTACCGCCGACAGCGATGGATCGGGCGACGGTACAGTCGTCAGCGAAGGGCTCGGCTATCGCGTCCTGAGCAGCGTGGAGATCACGTGGGACGTTGGCATCGACTCCGGTGCTCTGCTCTATGTGGGCGTCGATGATCGGGACGAACGACTCGTTTCTTTCGCATCCGATGGCACTGTCAGCCTGGAGAATCGAGTCGAGCCAGGCGGCAAGTTCACATTCCGTGTACAGGGTGCTGGCGGTGCTCTCTCACCGGCCGTGACTCTGACGCTCAACAGCAGAGAGGTATAGGAACATGAAGACGTTAGTCAAAGAGATCACGCTCGTCGGGATCACCGGAACTGGGGATGCCGTTGGGTCCGCTAGAATCGGGCTAGGTATGCCGCAGTTCTTGCGTGGCGTACAGATTGACTGGACTGGTCAGTCAAGCGGTACGGCCATCCTTATGGTCACAAATGAGCTTGCTGGCGTGAGCAAAGAGATTTACGACGGGGCCGTCCAAAATGATGTACCGGTGCCGCTTGTGGCGATCACGCAGTTGGCAATGGATGACGGCGGCACGATGGGTCCGACGACCTGTCCTCCGGTTCTGGCCGGGGAATTGCTGCTCGATGTGACGCTCGCCGACGACGGTACGTGCGTCGTGACCCTCTTGCTCGAACTCTGCCCATAAGGAGTCCGATGGATTATCAGGATGTGACGATCATCTGCGTGGACTGCAAATCCGAGTTCATCCACGACGCTAGCGCTCAGATATTCTATGACAGTCGGAACTGGACTCCTCCCAAGCGCTGTCTGGAGTGTCGGGCCCGAAAGCGAGAGAGGATGGGCGATCCGCCATACATCCCTCAAGAGCAGCACATTATCACCTGCTCACAATGTGGGCGTACAGCAGCGGTCCCCTTCGAGCCAGATACGTCACGAGCAGTATTTTGTCCGCCATGCTACAGTGCGCGGCGGGAGAACAGGAGTTAAAGGATGTCGAATCTCACAACGGCGGACCTAGAGCAATCTGCTACCGGCAGGAAGATCATCGCCGAAGTCGAGGCCGAGAAGACAGTCAAGGTTCTCTCCGCCAAGCGAGAGCAGAAGCGGCAGGAGAACATCGACCACTACACCGACGAGTTGCTCGAAACGTCCATCCACTACGCGGCCCTGCGGGATGATGCCTACAACCTCGTCGAGGACCTAGTGGCCCATACTGAACGGCTCGGCGTCCTCAAGAATAGGGTACGCGAACTGACGAAGTTGCTCCAGAAGAACGGGGCCGAAGTCGGGGATGTACCCCTTCCCCTCTATGGTCAACCCAAGCGGGAGATCGTGGCGGCGATCACGAAGATCCGCCAGCAACTTCCCGCACGAATCTAGGCCTTCTCTTAGGAGAGCGCTAGGTCGGGATCTGTGTGTTGACATCGCTCAGCCCGATCTGGCGCTCTATTTGAAATGATGACTAGAAGCGTTCGGCCAGAGAATCCGCCATCGTTGCCGGTTCAGTTGCGGCGGCTTACCCGCACGCTAACGGACATCGCCGTAGATCAGGCTCAGAGCAAGTTATCGCCAGAGCAGATATCCGCCATCGGCTCGGCGTTCGATGGCATCCTGAAAGATAAGTGGTTCCACCGACTAGACGCCTATCGCGTCCTCTACTGGGTGGACGTTCTGGAAGGATTACGTGAGTATGCCTAAGCGTAAAGAGCCGGAGGTCGAGTTCGCCGACGTCTATGTCATGTCTTGCGATGGTCGGCTGATAGAGCAGCGGCTAGAACAGCTCCCATCGAAAGATGCGCCGAAGGTGCTGACCGTCATCGACAGAATCGGCCAGAGGCGTACCTACACTCACGACGGCAAGATGGTACGAGAGATGGTCGGTCCTATTCCGACAGAGATCCCGACACATATTCCATGGACAGATTGCCAGGTGTGCTGCTGTGCGCACCCGTCCGATCGAGTATGCGCTGACTATCGGTTCACGACAGACGAGCCGGTTGCTGAGCGCAAGCATCACCAACAGATCGCACGACCACCCGGCTACCCTCCGAGCCCGCCCGCACCTCCACCGACACCAACTAGAATCCGAGGACCACGTACCGTATGACTGGCTTTTCGCTGGACGACTTCACCAAGATCAATAGTCCCACTCGTACGAAGTGGGCGATTCTTGGACGTAGATCGCGCCAAGGTGCGGTTCGTGCTGAGCGGCAAGCGAGAGCGGACAGGGACGCAGCAATCGAGCAAGCACGAGAGCAGCACTACCGACGACAGAAGCTGTACGCAGCAGTGCTCCGTGACGTAGGAGCGGTCATCCCTCTTAACTGCGATACGGACTGTCCCATCTGTCACCCACCAGCACCAGCACACGATCCGGCTATTGAGATCCGGGACCTAAGAGGTGGAGCGGCTACTAAGAAACGCCCATCAGGTAAGAAGGGTACATGCAGGATCTGCGGGAAGATATGCCTCAAGTCCCTCTACTACCACAAGGCGTGCCGACTCGAACCGCCGCCTACCAAGAAGCCGATACCAACCTGTCGTTGGTGTGCCCACCCTCTACCAGAAGGATCATCCCCTCTCCGTAAGTGGTGCAGCGTATCGTGCTGCTCGAAAGCACAACGGGCTAGGCGATAAGGTCCCAGTCACTCAACGGCCCGATAAGATACGGAACCATCATAAGGTCACCAGATACTCTACGATCAACGATCCCGGTGTGGTCGTGTATGGTCCCCAGATACCACCATGCCCGCCTCCTCTCTCGCCTGTCCCCACCGTGTAGATAGGGACCAAACGAGGCGCCGTCGAGCGCTCAGATAGAGCGACACGTCTGCTCTCGCTTGCTCTAGTCGCACCCCAGATAGAGCGACTGGCAATTCCTCCAGGGGAAGTAACGGTAGGGTCGCAGCGAGCGACGTGGTGAGAACGACTAGGATGGGGTAGAGAAAAGCCCCATGGTCGAGGTGGTGTCAACCTATGGGGCGATTGGTAGACGAGACTAGAGACGGGCGGCTAAGCTACAATCTTGAATGACAGTCTCGAAGCACACGAGCATCGTCATCGCCTCCTGCGCCTCGCTTCCTTGGTTATCGGCGTTTTTCGGACTCTTTGGGGTGATCCTTCAAGAGGCGGGCGTCCCTCTGGGGATACCCTCCCTACAGGTGCGGGCCC
>Ga0315274_10012532_pt1 | contig 12087 bp, 8 predicted proteins | sample YL17G02_20_MG_FD_203700 | JGI IMG/M metagenome (GOLD analysis project Ga0315274, IMG submission 203700) | Sediment microbial communities from Yellowstone Lake, YNP, Wyoming, USA - YL17G02_20 | ecosystem: Environmental > Aquatic > Freshwater > Lake > Sediment | place: USA: Wyoming | collected... | reverse complement strand
ACGAATGCGTGCGATGCCCTGGCTCCAGTCTCCGCAGAGGCGAAACGCGAAGGCAGCACGCGAGATGAGGGGGAGGCGGAACTTGCCAAAGAAAGAATCCTGCTTCACCTGATCAAGACCGGGAAAGCGCCGCCGGGGTTGGACCCGGCCTTCTTGAACTAAACCCTTTCCCCCCTTGCCAGACACGAATCGGTTCGTCTCCTTTTACGCTTAAGGTCCCTCAACTTGGCTTCAGGATCCACCCGATGTGCCTGGATCCCTCCGTTGCGCCCTGCCCCACTCACCTGCTTCCCTCTCAGACCCCACTTCCGCCCCAGGAAGCCGCCGGGAGTCCAATCCCTCCGCCTACAGGGAGCCCCAAGCGGTGAGCTAACCGCCACCCCGATCTATAATGCGGGCTATCACTAATTATCGCCGCGCCTGCTGTATATCCAGCAGCCGAAGTTCAGTCCAGACGGCAGCAGGCTTGCCTACCAGGGCTCCAGCGGGGAGAAGAAACAGGGTGTCGTGGCTTATTCCCGGATGGAGTTCGTAATGGTGGGCAACCGGCGGGTGACGCCCCTGTTTCGGGACAGCGTCGGCTTCCGTTTCCTCTCGAATCGAAGGCTGGCTTTTGCAGGCTATGATGCCGCCTCACAGTGCCTACTGCACGGGGAAATGGAGTTGGAGTAGCGCCGCCGGCTCTCGAACCGCCCCCAATGCCCTGCTTCTATCGTTCCGCGCTGTCGGTAGGTATGCCGAGTTTCTCCGAACGGATGAGGTGATTGGCCAGGTAAGTGGCCGGACCAGCCGCATGTGCTCCAACTCGCTCCTCCGGGGTGGAAGTAGCAACGACTGCAGGCTCATCAAGCCGTGCAACCCTGCTATGAAGAATCAGCCTGCTATATTTCCGACACAGAAAGCCGCTCACCTCCAGGGCTTGATCCCACTTCGTTGAAGTAGCAATCTGTCTCCCTGCCTCCTCCAGGGGCTCACTGTCCCTGCCGCGTTGCTTGGGCCTCCAAAGAGTCGTGTTTCTCGCTTGAAACACTCGGCTGAATTGTCGGGAAATGCATTATCGCAGAATTTGCCCTGCACGGCCGGGGATGGGCCGAAGAATTGTCTCGATCGCCTCGAGGGCCGCAAAAATCCCGGGCTTGCCTACTCAGCTCGGATTATTGGCTTTCCAGTATCACTTGCCGGGATAGTCATTCGAATCCCTCGCTCCGCCGCTAAACGAGAAGGACTAGATCCAGCCACCTTCAATCCTCCAGCACCTTCTGCCTATTCTCCCGCACCGTTTCCACGTACGCCACGATATTCTCGGAAGGAACGTCCGCCATGATTTCCTGGTCGGGGGAGATGATGAGCCCGCCTCCCCTGCCCAAACATTCAATGACCTCCCTGGTATGCCGCCGCACGTCCTGCGGAGTTCCGAAAGGAAGAATTGCCTGCGTCCCGACCCCGCCCCAGAAGGTAAGGCGTTTCCCGAAGTCCTTCTTCAACCGCGGGAAATCCATCACGTTCTGCACCGGCTCGATCACGTCCAGACCGAGATCGATGAAATCTCCCAGCATGTCGGTGACATTCCCGCAGGAGTGGTGAATCATGGGAAGCCTGGCATCCTTGAACACTCTCCACAACCGGGTGTAGAGCGGCCTGAAATTACTCCGCCACATTTCGCGAGAAAACATGAGCCCGGACTGTCCGCCGATGTCGTCGCTCGTGTGTCCCACTTCGAAACCCATGTCGACCGTCTTCCTCGCCACCGCGAGCTTGTAGTCCAGAATCTTCGCTAGGAGAACAGAGACGCTCTTCGAACCGCTTGCCAGTCCCATGAGGAGGTCCTCGTATCCCATGAGGAACCACGCGCGCTCGAAAATCCCGCAGTGCCCCGACATGATCACGAGGTATTCTTGCGAGTACTTCTTCAGATCGTTCTCGACCATGGAAAAGTTGCCCGGCACGTCGGGATCGGGCGCCTGGTAGTGCATGATCTCCTCGTCGCTGGCCCCTTTCAGGGGATGATTCACGACGCAAATGCCATCGGTGTTGATGTCGTAGGCGACACCCCAGCGGTCATAGAGCTGCCCCTTCTGCCAGTCCACTTTCGCGAAGATCGTTTTCTCCGCCTCTCTCAGGAAATTATGGTCGCCCCGATAGCGGAATATGTCGTCCATTGTCGAGGTGATCTGGAGGTGGTTCTCCAAAAACCCGTCCAATTCATCGGCGCTGATCATGGAGAAGGCCTTCTGGAGAGCGCGCTTCGTCTCGGGGGAAGCAAAATAAACATTACTCGGCAGATAATCGATATGCTGCCGCGCGATGGTGCGCAGCACCCTTTCCTTCTTCGTCATCTGTATCCAGCTCCTTTGACCGTTTTGCCTGTTTCGTGCACATGCCACCGTGACTTCTGCCCCAAGAGAACGGGAAAGGTCGCCCCTGAACCCTTCCCGTTCGTCTTCGCACTTTATCCAAACCGCTTTTTACGGGCAAAGAAGTGCCACCTGTCACTCAGCACCCGCGCAAGGAATTGGGGCTGCAATGTAGGCAGCCCCAAGGTTTTTCGTTGAATAATCTCGATCCGGCTTACTGCATGTTGTACATTTTCAGATAAGGAGCCATGTTTTTTGGAGTCACCAATTCGCTTCCGGTGTTGATTTCCAGAGGAGGCTGCCCCTTTGCCAGGTAGAGCCACGCCTGCTCCACCGCAAAGTAGCCCTGCAGGTACGGGTTTTGCCCCATGGTTGCCTGGATCGAACCCTCCTTGACATATTTCATCATGCCGGGCGTGATATCGAAGCCGGCGCCATACACCTTCCCTTTCAAGCCCCTCTTCGAAATGACCTGTCCGACTGATTCAGAGAAGTGGTCGGTTCCGATCAGGGCCGTGGCTTCGGGGTGGGCCGTATACGCGTTCTCAACGTTCGCATAGGCCTTGGTCAAGTCGGTTCCGATCTCGACGGTCGTGATGTACTTGATGTCGGGATACTCCTCCGCCGCCTTCTTGATACCGTTCATCCGCAGCACAAGAACGTCGAGGTCCGCGATCGCAGGGCACAGGATGTAGCTGCCCTTTCCTTTCATGACCTCCTTGAAGAAGTACTTGCCAAGGGCGATTCCCTGCGAGTACTCGTCGGCGCCCGAATAGCCGAGGGCGGCGCGCTTTCCCCAATCTCCGTCCATGTTGAAGGAAAAAACCGCGATCCCCTTCGCCTTTGCTCTCTCGAGCCCTTTTCCAAAGGCTTTGTTGTCCATCATGGTGAGCGTGATCGCATTGAAGCCGCCCTCGATCGCGTTCTCGAACATCGCGCTTTGCTTGGGCATGTCGATCGCTTGAGTTCCCATGAACGTGAAATCGATATTGTGTGCCTTCGCCGCGTCCTCGCCTCCCGACTTGAAGAACGCTGAGAAAGGGCTGGCGATGTCATGAACGATCATTACCATCTTCAATTTCTTGTCCATTCCCTGGGTCACATCTTTCCCCGCTTGCGCAAAGACCCCTTGCGTCGCTAACGCCATCGCGAACACGGCCAGCGCTGCGATCATCAGAAACCTCTTTGAATTCTTCATTCTTTCAATCCTCCTCATCGACTAGACGTACTAAGACTCGCTTTCGACCACCTCGGCGGGTCGACCGCCTCTGTGCTTTCCTTTCCCTCCTTTCCCCCGGCGTTCAGGAATCGGGGCTCTCTGCCGGAGCGGGCGAGGCTTCCCGGCACGCGGGCAAAGTGCATCATTCGCTCACTTCCCCAATGCTGTTGCAAGGAACAGGATCCTCTCTTCTGTGGCCTCTTCGTGCGAGAGCTCCCCCGTGATCCTTCCGGTGTGCATCACCAGGATGCGGTCACAGGTGCTTAACAATTCCGGCATTTCCGAGGAGATCAGGAGCACCGTCAATCCTTTTTTCGCCAGATCAGAAAGTATTCCCTGCAGCTCCGCCTTTGACCCGACGTCGATGCCGCGTGTCAGCTCGTCGCAGATGAGCAGCTTTGGATTGTTTGCCAGCCACCGCGCAATGATCACCTTTTGCTGGTTCCCCCCGCTGAGGCTGTCGATGCGCTGCTGCGGGCTCGACAGCTTGACTTTCAGCATTCCGATGTACGTTTCGACGGTGCGCTTGATCCAACGACCCACCAGGAAACCCAGTTTCGATGCGCTTCTGAAAGAGACGAGGATGAGGTTGTCACTCACCGACATCGCGGAGATGATGCCTTCATCGCGCCTGTTTTCTGATATCATCGCGATTCCCGCATCCATGGCGTGTCGGACATTGCCAGGCGGGATCCGCGTGCCTTCGATGGACACGAAACCGGTATCGATCGGGTCCGCCCCGAAAATCGCCCTTCCGAGCTCCGTTCGTCCAGCACCCTGGAGGCCCGCAAGACCAACGATTTCTCCCTTTCTCAGTGAGAAACTGATGTTCTTCAGGAGCTTGCCGCGGCTGAGGTTCTTGACTTCAGCGACCGTCTCCCCTAGAACACTGCTCCTCTGGTAGATGTGCTTTTCGATATTCCGGCCAACCATCATTTTGATGATCATCCCGTGATCCACGCCCGGTGTATCGACCGTTCCTACGTACCGACCGTCCTTCAAGACTGAAATGCGATTGGATATTTCGAATACCTCCTCCATCCTGTGCGAGACGTAGAGGACGGTAAGATCTCTTTCGTTTCTGAGCTTTTCCACGAATTGAAACAGAAGAGCTTTTTGTTCGCTGGAGAGGGAGGAGGTCGGTTCGTCGAGGATGAGGAAATCTGGTTTCGAGTAGGTCGCTCTGAGTATCTGCACCATCGATTGTTCGGCCAGGCTCAAGTTTCCCATTATTTCGTTCGGCTGCCTGGCGATATCGAAAATGCGCAGCAGGTTCTTCGTTTCGGCGTTCATGAACCGGGTGTCCAAGAATCCATGGAGCGTCTTCGGGGCGGGCCCCAGAAAGATATTTTGTGCCACGGTCATATTGTTACAGACGGGAATTTCCTGAAAAACCGTTGCGATCTTGTGCCTTTCGGCATCCTTCGTCGATTCGAAGCGCACTGAACTGCCGTTTAGCGCGATGTGCCCTTTGTCCGGTCGCAGCACCCCGAAGCAGATGTTGATGAGCGTCGATTTGCCGGCGCCATTCTCCCCGACGAGGGCATGGATCTCTCCTTTTCGGATGAAAAACGAAACGTCAGAAAGCGCCTGAACGCCGGGGAAGCTCTTGGAAATCTCGTGAAACTCGATGTGGTTCATCTCGATCTTCCGATCGTTCCAGCCTTCATTGCACTTTTTCTCGCCGAAGCAGGGTATCCGATATCACGGCAATCAAAATCACCAACCCGATGGTGGCTTCCTGAGAATAGGCCGGGACAGACAGGAGCACCATGCCGTTCCTCACGACACCGATGATCGCTGCACCGATGAACGTGCCGAGTATGGTGCCTCGGCCCCCGTACAGATAGGTGCCTCCTACAACGACTGCAGCGATGATGTCCATCTCACGTCCTATGCCGGCCGAAGGATGAACCGATGTGAGGTACGCTAGGGCGATCAGCCCTGACAGCGCCGAACAAATACCGCAGACGACGAATGAAATGATTTTTATCCTGTCCGTATTGATCCCTGTCAGATCGGCAGCTTTCTTGTTTCCCCCCGTCGCATAGATCTGGAAGCCGTACGTGGTCTTCGAAAGGATGATGCCTGCGATGATGCAGAAGACGATCATGATGATGATCTGGATGGGAAACACCCCGCCCAGGCTTTCGCCGATCAGAAAGAATGGATCCGCGGACTTGGGGAAGATACTCACGGCGTAGCCGCCAGTCACTCCGTAGACACCGCCCCTGGCGATGGCCAGAACGCTGAGCGTCACGATGAAGGCGGGCACTTTCAGTTTTGTGGTGACGATGCCGTTGAACAGGCCAAAGACCGCTCCTACTACGAGCGCCCCGAGAAAAGCGAAAGGAACCGGGAACCCTGCCAAACCACTCCGAAGGATAGTCGCCGCGACGATCGCCGAAAGGCCGTACACCGAGCCGACAGAGAGATCGATTTCGGCGGCTATGATGACATAGGTCATGCCCACGGCAGCTATGCTGATCTCAGAAATCTGCCGCATGATGTTGATCAGGTTGGTAAGCTGGCGGAAGTTCGGGGTCAGGACTGAGAACACCGCGCACAATCCGACGAACACCATGAGAACTCCGCGCTCTTTGAACTGCTTCCACCTGCTCATGGTTGCCTCTGTCCGGTCGGCGGCACACGGATGGTCATTCGCCTGCCTGAAGTCACCATGCATTCCTCTCCCTCACTGAACCGGCCAACACGCCTTTCCCCGTTCCCGAACATTGTCAGACACCCGGGGCTCGCCAGAGCGAGGGCAGAAGCCCTTCGTCTGCGATGGGCAGCATGTGCCGATAGACTTCGAACCAGCGTTTGTACGTGTCGTTGTAGATGGAATGGTCGGTCTTGTTCGGCTCAACGACCCGGTCCCAGTGGACGACCCGTTCAACCGCCTCAAGCCAATCCTTTGTTTCACCCAGCGCGGTCAGGACGCAGATCGCCGAACCCAGCGATGTCGCCTCTTTCACTCTTGGGATTTTCACCGGCACGCCCAGCACGTCCGCCATGATCTGCGGCCACAGGAAACCCTTTGAAGAGCCGCCGGCAAAGGTGATCTCCCGGGGCGGTTTCCCGGAAAGCTCGGCCAGCGTCTCGAAATGCGACCGGCTGACGTAGGCCGCATTTTCTTCGATGGCCCGGATGCAGGCTGCCTTGCCCGTCTTTTCCGGCGCAACGATGTCGAAGCCGACAAAGGAGGGTGTGGCATGCCGCCACTTTTTCACGTCCATCACGTATGAGAAGATGGCTTGCACGCCGTTGGAACCGGCCGGCATTTCGCGCGCCAGCTTTTCCATGAGTACATAGGCATCAACGCCTTGCTGCTCGGCCAGCCGCTTTTCCTGCTGGCAGAAACCGTCCCGAAACCAGCGCATTGTGAACCCGAGGTAAAAGCCAATGCCTTCCGTCATCCACTGTCCAGGAACGGCATGGCAACCCAGCCGCAGCCTCAACTGCGGGTCGTACAGCGGCTGGTCTGCCACGAGCGTGGCCTGCCAGAAGGTTCCACCGCAAAGAGTATACATGTTCGGCTTTACCGCACCCACGCCGACAAGCGCCAGCTGGGTATCCGCGCCGCTGGTCACCACCGGTGTCCCCTCCGGCACGCCGGTTGCCTCTGCCGCTTTCCTGGTCACCGCGCCGATGATTGTTCCTGACTCGCACACCTCCGCGTAGACACCCCGAGGCAGGTCGGCGATCCTGCAGATCTCCTCCGACCATACCCGTTTCGCAAGATCGAAGATGCCTGAGCTGGAACCGATGGAGGGATCGGTAACGTACCTGCCGGAGAGCTCGAACAGCACCCAGTCGCTGAGCATGTGCATGTGGGCGATATCAGCGTAGATCTCCGGTTTGTGTGTTCGGATCCACCAGAGCCGCGGCGGGCTGATGATGCTCAGCCAGTCCCCGCCAATCTTGTAAATCGGCTTGCCCAGGCCCTGTTTCACCATTGCAATGACCTCAGCCGTCGCGCGTCCATCCACGTTCGGGCAGGCCCAGATGACCTCGTCTTTTTTATTGTACAGCACCATGCCTTCGCGCATGGAGGTGGCCGTCACGGCCGCGATGGAAGCTGCGGGAACGCCCGCCCGCTTCATCACTTCCTGGATGGTTTCGGTCAGCAGCTTCCAGGCTTCACGGGTGTTAAAATCCAAAGCGCCCGGATAATCCGGGTCGACCTTTGGGAGCCACTCTCGACACGAAACGGCAACCTGGTTCCCCTGCATGTCGAACAAGATGCTGCGGCCGCTGCCGGTGCCTACGTCGATCGTGAGTATATATCGGCCCGATTTTTCTATGATATTGCCCTCCCGGCTGATGAATGGGTCATCGATGCCCGAATCTATTTCTTCCTGGTCTTTTCCATGTACTCTTCCGTCGAAAGCATGCGCAGCCCGAGGTCGGCTCCTCTGATCACACGCTCGATCTCGGCCAGATCCTGCTCGCTGAGCTTGAAGTCCACGGCCTTGAGGTTTTCATCCACCTGCCAGGGATGCGTCATGCCGACCAGCGCCGTGCTCACGCCCCTGCGATTGAGAACCCAGTTGATCGCCAGGTCCGCCAGGTTGCGGTTGTGCGACTTCCCGATGGGCAGCAGCCCTTCGAGTACCCCCATGATCTTCTCGAAAGTGGCAGGCTGAAAGAGCGTGTAGCGGGAACGCCAGTCATCGGCCTTCAGCTTGTCGCCCAGCTTGAACTCGCCTGCCAGCAGACCGTGCGCCAGCGGCCCATAGACCTGGATGCCGATCCCATTCGCGATACAGAAGGGGATCACGTCTTCTTCCATGTCCCGCTCGAGCAGGTTGTAGCGGAGTTGCAAGGAGACCAGTTTACCGTATCTCAAGGCCTCCTCCATCTGGGTTTTGTTGAAGTTGCACACCCCCGCATAGCGCAGCTTGCCTTGCTGGATCAGACGGTTGAAGCCTTCCATAGTTTCCGCGATCGGGGTTCCAGCGATCGGCCAGTGCACCTGGAGCAGGTCGAGGCGATCGGTCTTCATCCGCTTCAGGCTCTTCTCGCACTCTTTAGCCATGTGGGCCGGTGAGCCATCCCAGGTGATGTTCCCCGCGGCGTCGACGATCGCGCCGAACTTGGTCGCCAGGAAGACCTTGTCGCGCTTGCCCTGGATGGCCTCGCCGATGATCTCCTCGGCATGGCCGAGGCCGTAGACGTTCGCCGTGTCGATGAAATTGATCCCCGCGTCAATGGACTTGCGGATGGTGCGAAGGGATTCCTGATCATCCACTTCTCCCCAGCCGTGCGCCCAGGGACCCCCGATCGCCCAGGAACCCTGGGAGATGACGGACACCTTCATGTCAGAACTGCCCAACGTTCGGAATTCCATTTCACATCACTCCTTGCCCTTTGCGGCGATATCTGTCCCTATACCGTGTTTCTCCATTTGAATCTTTACCAATTCCTTTTACCACGCACGGCGAGCCATGTCAACATATTTAGACCGCAAGACCAAATATGGAGTTAATGGGAATACAGGAAACATGCGCGGATAGGGGAGGAGGAAGGTGGTTCTACGGAAGGCCCTTGATTTTGCCTGTGAAAAAACTCCCGGTGTAGCCGATGTCTTTGGACACGCGGAAGGCGCACGTGAGCACTTCCTGCTCGAATGGCGCGCGCGTGTGCATGAGCCCGGTGATGCCCAAACCTGCGGCAACCTTGCCCTCTGCGTCAAAGACCGGAGCCCCGATGCAAAAGATCCCCATGAGGTATTCTTCGTTGTCGTACGCCAGTCCGGTGGTGCGAACCTCTTCCAGTTGAGCGAGGAACTCGTTACGCAGGACAATGGTATTGGGAGTAAGCCTATCCATCCTCGGCGGCAGGATCTTGCACACCTCCTCCTCCGGCATGAAGGCCATAATGTTCTTGCCGAAAGCGTTCGGATGATAGTCTAGCAGACCGCCCGGAACTACTCTAAAATAATAAGGAACTTCAGGGCTGACCGTGTCGAGCACGAGAACCTTGTCTCCGTGGGGCACCTGGATCTGGCAGGTCTCAGCTGTCTGTCTGCACAGCCACTCGAGGTGGGGGCGCGCTCTCTGGCGCAGTTCGAATCGTGTATACAGGCTCATCCCGAGGGTGAAGACCCGGGTGCTGAGCTGGTACTCCCCGCTCACGGGGTCCTGTACCGTGTACTCCCTGTCAGCGAGGCTCCGGAGGATCCTGGATACGGTATTCTTCGGGATCTTCAAGCAGCGGGACAACTCCGTCGCCCCGTATGGGCGCGGGTGTTTGGACATGAACTCCATGATGTCGAGGGCCCGGAGCACGGCCGGCGACCTATACTTGAGCGGTCCTTGTTTGGAGGCCACAGATTTTCTCTCTTGCACGTGCATGCGCTCCACCCGTGCCTTGGCTTCGTTGCTCTTCGGCATGAGTATGTTGTCCCAAATATGGTTCACAAGGTCAAGAGCTGGAAACGCGGGGTTCAGATTATGCTGTCAACCTGCGGATCCGCCTCCCTACTTCACTAACGCCAGCACCCGGTCGTCGAGTGAATTCGGATTGGCGGTGGAGGACGCAAGACCCGCGAGGTTCAGGAGTGTGTCGACGGCCGTCTCCCCCGATTCGACACGCTTCGCCCGCGCGCCATGATTCGGGAGCTTGCCGTCGCGCGCGATCCGCTCAGCGCCTGCTGGCTGGTCAGCATGGCCTTTTCCCGAACATGAGGCCGTCACCCAGGGCGTCGTCTCCTTCAACACCTCCCTGAGCCCCGTACAAGATGGATTCGTGGCAACCACCGGCTGTACTTCTCATGCGCTCGGAGTACGTGACTGCGCAAGCCCTGCCTGGTCCGCCTCGCTCCCGAAGGCCGGAAGCAACAGCACGAACTGCATTCCACTCTCCCTTTAGGCGAGCCCTGTGAGGACAGGGCCGAGCAGTCTGTGTCAGCCCGAGAATCCCACGCTGCCTGGGCGCGGCTTCTCGCCAGGGGCTACGATGTCGACCCCTTGCGATGCGAGTTCTCGCTGTCATTATGGATGCCACCAAGTCTGCGGAATCCTCCGTCATCGGAATAAAAGCGGCACGGCCCCGTCTGGCCTTGAGGCCATATTATTGAGCTGAACCATCTGCCCCGTTCGCTTCTACGGGGATAATTGCATCCTTGCAGTCCGCGTCCCCTCCACGCTGTGGGGGAACACACGATCGCTTCCTGAAGGTCGTTACATGTAGGACAGTGTGCATTCGGCGGTGGCTCTCCGCTCCCTCGTCTGTATTCCCATGCTCCGTGGCATTTCCATCCTGGACCGCGCTATGGCCTACGCGTGGCATATATCATCGAGACTATCAATGTAATGTGCCGACCCCAGCACGCGAATGAAGATGGCAGATTGTACCAAACCGGGAGTTCTCCGCCATCCCCCCTCTGCTGTCGAACGGACCTCAGCGTAGGGTTGAGCATCGTCATGACGATCGAGGGACGATCCAAGCGCAGGTCAGCCTTCGGCGACAGGGCGTTCTTCCACTCTTCGCTCTCGTAGAGAAAGAGCTACCTGGATGGATGAGCGAGGCCCCGACGGGACCCCTACTTCACGGTGAGGTTGAAAACCCCGTCCCAGTCCTTCGGCAGCGGGTTCTTGCGGGGGAGCGAGATCCTCTTGAGGAACACCTCGCTCGTCTCGTGCTTGAACTCTTCCCGCAGCGACACGAAGCCCTTCTCCGCCGCGTCTCATTTCTGCTTGCGGTAAAGTGCGAGGGAGCTCTCGAAAGCCTCCTTGAGCTCCTCGATCTTCTGGGGGGACGCCCTTTTTTTCGTACAGGATCTCGAAGATGCGCACGAGAGGGCCCTCGCCCTTCACCGTGAGCAGGTCGATCAACCTGCAGAGGAAGGTGGGGTTCGCCTTCTCGTGCACTGCCTCGGTGCTCAGTGAACCTGTCCCGTAGAGGCACATCGTTTCGATGGACCCAGTCGCCCCGGCCCGTGCGCGGAGGGACGGGGTGGCGCGCCCCCACTCCAGCCGGGCCACCCTCTCATCGCTCTCGTCGATCGATATCTCAACGAACTGGCAGCCGGCCCCCGCGGCGACCGCGAGCCTCTGCGGCCACGTGAGATGCGCCGGGAGTGCCTTTTCGTAGATGCCCAACCGGAAAGCTGCGGCGGGCGATGCGTCCGTCATTTATTACCCTGCCCGTAGTGCCGGAAGGACTCCACGGCCTCGGCGACCTGTTCGGGTGTCAGGCCGCGGGGCTTTCCCATAGCGCTCGCTGCGCAGTACGAGCGGGACGCGTCCTCGAGGTACACGGCCGCGTACAGCGCGTCCTTGAGGGTCGGCCCTACGGTGACAACGCCGTGGTTCCTGAGGATCACCGCCCGCTTGTCGCCGATGTACTGCACGGTCCTCACGCCCATGTCGAGGCTCGCCGCCGAGCTGTACGGCGCGACGGTGACCGCCCCGAGGGTGGCGTTCACCAGCGTCGTGCAGAACGCGGGCAGCTCGTCCATGATGAGGCCGACTGCCGTGGCGTAGGGCTGGTGCGTGTGGATAATCG
>Ga0315274_10012531_pt1 | contig 12090 bp, 9 predicted proteins | sample YL17G02_20_MG_FD_203700 | JGI IMG/M metagenome (GOLD analysis project Ga0315274, IMG submission 203700) | Sediment microbial communities from Yellowstone Lake, YNP, Wyoming, USA - YL17G02_20 | ecosystem: Environmental > Aquatic > Freshwater > Lake > Sediment | place: USA: Wyoming | collected... | reverse complement strand
GCCGATGTTGGCGACGAAGAACCGTCTTCGCATCCTCTTGCAGCGCTTTCAGATCCGTGTCTGGATAGGCCTGAAGGTCGATCTCGCGGAGGGATGTCACGCCGAGCACCTGTTTCATGAGGGTCGTGTAAGGAACTATCGCCTGGTCGTCGGGATTGAACCATCCTTGGTCCCCTTTTGACTTCAGAACTCCCACGACCCGGAAGTTGATGCCGTTGATCTTTATGGCCTCGCCCACGGCGTCGTTGGACCCGAAGAGATCTTCCTTCGTGGCCGAGCCGATGACGGCGACCCGCGCCATGTGTTCGGCCTCCCTTTCGGTGAACGAGCGGCCTTTCTCGACCTCGAAATTCCGGATCGACAGGTAGGTCATGGACGCGCCGATGATGGCGCATCGGGTGTTCTTGTTGTAATACTTGATCTGCGCGCTTCCTTGGACGACCGGCGAAAGCATCTGAATCCCGTTGACCTCATTGATCAGGGCTTGGGCGTCCTCGAGAACCAGTTTCGCCGAGGTCCCCGACATGACGCCCATGGAACCTTGTTGAGTCGCCCGCACGATCAGAAGATTGGTCCCGAGCGACGAGATGCGGTTCATGACCTGGGAGCGGGCGCCTTCGCCGATTGCGAGCATCGCAATGACGGCGCCCACGCCGATGATGATGCCGAGCATCGCCAGGAAGGAGCGAAGCTTGTTCGCGACGAGGCTTTTCAGAGCCACCTTGACGATCGTCCAGAACAGCACGGCGTCTATCTCCCCGATCCCGCGGGCGCCCCGCCCGCCCCCGGCCCGTCGTTGTGGATTCTCCCATCGCGAATGTGAATCTGCCGCCCGCAGCGCGTCGCCACGTCGGCCTCGTGGGTGACGACAATGATCGTCCGCCCGCGCTCGTTCAGTTCGTCAAACAAGGCGAGAATCTCCTCCCCCGTTCTCGTGTCGAGATTCCCCGTCGGTTCGTCCGCCAGGATGATGGTCGGGTTGTTCACGATGGCGCGGGCGATGGAGACCCGCTGGCGCTGGCCGCCGGAGAGTTGATTAGGCTCGTGGTGCATTCTGTCGGCCAGCCCCACGATCCCCAGCGCCTCAGCCGCCCGGTCCTTCGCGTCCCGATTGCCCGCGTAGAGAAGCGGGAGTTCCACGTTCTCGAGGGCGGAAAGCCGGGGCAGCAGATTGAAGGTCTGGAAAACAAAGCCGATCCGACGGTTGCGGATCTCCGCGAGGCGGTTGCCGGGAAGGCGCGAGACATCCTCCTCGGCCAGAACGTACCGCCCGGAATCCGGACGGTCCAGGCAGCCGAGGACGTGCATGAGGGTTGACTTGCCGCTTCCCGAAGGTCCCATAATGGCGATCTTCTCGCCCTCGGCGACCTGGAACGTCACGCTGTCGAGGGCGCGGATCGTGGCGCCTCCGAGGGTGTAAGTCTTGCAGAGGGATTCCACCGCCATGATCACGGCCGTCGGCCTCCTCGGCCCATCGGCGTCATCGGCGGAGGGCCGCCCATGCCGCCGGGCCGCGCCTGCGCCTGGCTCCAACGGCTCTCCGTCTCCGCCTTCTGAACGAGCACCGTCTCGCCTTCCTTCAGGCCCTCAAGGACCTCCGCCTTGTCTCCGTTGTCAATGCCAACCGAGACCGCCCGTTCCTCAGGCGTCCCGCCCGCGACGGGGAGACGGACGAAGCGGCCGCCGTTCTTCCGGATGATCGCGGCGGACGGCGCGAGGAGGACGTCGTCCTTGCGCGCGGAAACGACGTCCACGGTGGCGGTCATTTCCGGCTTGAGCAAACCCTTGTTCTCGCTGAGGACTTCGATTTTCACCTCGAACGTCACCACGTTGGAGACGTTCACGCCTTTCGCGGCGATGCGCTCCACCTTCCCCGCGAACTGCGTCCCCGCAAAGGCTTCGACGGTGATCGAGGCGTCCTGGCCCACGATGATCTTCCCGATGTCGCTTTCGTGGACCGAGGCAAGAACGAACACGCGCGAGAGGTCCGAAAGCGTCAGCAGAGGCGTTCCCCCGCCGACGTTGCTCATGGGAGACGATATGATCTGGCCGATCTCCACGCTCCGTTGCGACACCACTCCGTCCATCGGAGCGAACACCTTCGTCTCCTTCAGGCGTTGCTCGGCGATTTCGAGGTTGATCTGGTCGGATTGAATCTGGGCCTCGGCGAGTTTCACGTCCTGCCGGCGCAGGTCGAGCGACTTCTCTTGCACTTTCAGGTCGTCGATCCTCGTCCTCGCCGTCAGCGCGTTGGCGTCCGCCTCCACGGCGGCCGTGTGAGCGGCGTCGAATTCCTCTTGGCTGACGCGCGCTTTGTCAAGGAGCTGTTTCATGCGGGTCTCCCTCGCGCGCGTTTCCTCCGCGCGCGCTTCCGCGGATCTCAACGCGGCGCCCGTTCGCTCCCGCTCGATCACAAGGTTCTGCTCGGCGTTCCGGAGATTCAGGCGCGCCTGCTCCAGACGCGCCTTCGAGGAGAGAAGATTCACTTCGGCCTGCTTCTGCCTGCGCTCCTCGTCAATCGGATCGAGCCCGACGATGAGCTCGCCCTTCCTCACAGGGTCGCTGATATCGTAAGGCAGCGTGACAACCTGGCCGCTCGCCTTGCACTTGATCTCGACGTCCAGGTTCGACACGACCCGGCCCGTGCTGGGGACGCTCATCTTGATGGGGCCGCGTTCGACCGCGGCCGTCGTTTCCTTTTCCGCCTGCGGATCCTCGGACTTCTGCTTCCTCACCTTCAGAAGATAGCCTCCGACCGCGATCCCTCCGAGAACGAGCGCGAACACGATGGTTTTTTTCTTCATGGCGTTGTCTCCGGAACGACCGTGGCGACGCCCCGGCGTTCCAGCAGCGTCCCTTCCGCGTGGTAAAGATTGGCGAGGGCTTCAATGAACCGCACGCGCGCCGTCACCTCGTCCAGCTTGGCCTGGATCAGGTTGCGGTGGACTTGGAGGACGTCGAGATTCGTGGATTTCCCAACGGCGAAGCGGCTTCTTTCGGTCTCCAACTCCTCCAGCCGGTATTTCACGGCCTGCTGCGTGGCGGGAATCCGCTGCCATTGCCGCTCCACCTCGATCGCGGCGCGGCGGACCTCGGACTCAAGCAGTTGTTCGAGATTTCGGATCGACGCCTCGGCCGCCTGCTGCTCGAACAGGGCGCGTCGATGCCGCGCCCGCTCCGCGCGGTTGAGCGGCGAGAACTCCAAGGAGGCCCCCACGTCATAGTTGTCGAAGTCGCTATCGTCCAGATGCCGCCCGGCGTCGCGCATCGAATCGCCGCTGCTGAGTCGTCCATAGGAGGCCGAAACGTCTAGTCTGGGCAGAAGCCCGTTGCGCGTGCGGACGACCTCGAGGTCGCGATTGGCCAAGTCCAACCTCGCCTGGGCAAGCTCGGGCTTGTAGAGCGGGGCGAGCCGGGCGCTGACCTCCTGGTCAATGTCCACCTGGCCTGCTTCGGGCGCGTCCTTCAGAGCGAAACGGATGGCCCACTGCGCCGCCTGGTCGGGATCGAGGAGACGAATGAGGTCGATGGTCCGGGCGCGGACGGCGGCTTCGGCGTCCACCAGGTCGGCCTGGCGCGTGGCGAGCTCAGCTTCGGCCGAGTAACGCGCCGCCCCCGCCAGCTTCTGCACGGAGATCAGGTCGAGGTTCAGCTGGAGCTGCTCGTAGGCCAGTTGGACCGACAGTTGGCGGATTCCGAGCGTTTCCCTGGCAAGCGCCAGCTCCCAGTAGGCTTTCTCGACCTCCAGGACCAGATCCATCACGAAGCCGCGCAGTTCGTGCAGACTCCGCGCCGCGGTGTTGCGCGCCTGGCGCAGTGTGACCAGGTTCACGTTGCAGCCCGCGCCGCGCAGAAGCGACTGGTTGATCCCCGCCGACCATGTGCCGGTGTTGTTCCAGGGCGTTTCGTCGACCCGGTTGCGCATGAAGCCGCCCGACAGGAACACTTCGGTTCCGGTGGGCAGGAACTCGCTGATCTGCGCCTTGGCGTCAAGGGTTCGGGAGACCGTGGCGGAGCCAGACGGCGCCCCGCCGGGCCGTTTCTGGCGACCATAGGAAACCGTGGACAGGAGAGAGGGGTCGAACGCCGCGCGGGCCTCCCTCTCGCGCGTGGCGGCGATCTCGGGAGCGAATCTCTGGACGGCCAGGGAGCGGTTCCGCGCCAGGGCGGTCAGAATGGCGCCGTCCCGCGTGATCGTCTGGGTGGCGCCTTGGTCCCCCGGTAGAGAAGCGACGCCCTCCTCGGCCGCCTTCTGGGCCTCCTCCAGAGCTTCCGTCAGAGAGGCTGGAGGAGCGACCGTCTCAGGGGTCCAGCGCGGGCGCCAGCCGCAAGCCGTCATAGAAACAACCAGGAGCGGCGCCAGCCAGAGCCGAAGAGAAGGAACCGCGGGGCGGCGCGGGGACATACCCCCGAGGAAGTGAAGCGCCGATCTCATTGTACCGCTCTCCCCTGACGAGGTTTAGGTTTCGACGCGCGCGGGTCGCGACCCGCACGCGCGACGCGTTTTCCCGCGCCCGCGGACCTCCCCCCGGCGCGTCTCCCGCGCCCCGCGCGCCGCGCCGTCCCGCCGGGTCCGTCGTCCGTCGCTCGATGCTTGCCGGTTCGGCGCCTCGCGGGGGCCGCCCCGCGGAGAAACATGTCCACGACCAGATCGAGAGAGGGCTTCCCCTTGTCCGGATCCGCGAACTCCCGATTGATGGCGGCCAGCAGGGAGAGCAAAGCGTGCGCTAGAACGACCGGGGCGACATCGTCGCGAACGCGCTTTTCCGCGACCCCGGTCTCAAGGAACTCTGTAATCGCGGCAACCAGTTTCGCCTTCTTGGCCAGGATGCGCCTACGCATGCGCCCGCCGGCGTCGCGCATGCGTCCCGCGCGCTGTTGAACCATCCGGAACAGGTGCCTCCGAGCGAGAAAGAACGTCGAAATATCGCCCCCGACCGACAGCAGGCGCTCCTCGAACGGCGCGGCTCCGGCCGCCTTGCCTCGGATGAGGGCGCACAATTCGTCCGTTCCCTCCGTGGCGGCGTGGAAGAACAGATCTTCCTTGTCCTTGAAGTACAGGTAGATGGTTCCCTTGCCGATCCGCGCGATGCGGGTTATCTCGTCGAGGGTCGCCTCGTGATAGCGGCGGGCGGCGAAAAGGGCCTCGGCGGCTTTGAGAATCCGCTTCCTCTTGTCGGAACGAAGCATGACGCGTCTCCCTGCGGCGCCACCTCGGCGGCAGTACTGACTGGCCAGTATTGTCCCCCCGGAACCCCGACCGGTCAAGAGGAATATCCCCCCGGCCCGCCCACGATCCATCATCCGTCCTCCCACTTGCGGAGCAACCTAAGCGCCGAGCCGAAAACCGCGCCCGACCGCTAGGGAGGCCAAAGCTCAGGGCTTCGTCCCAGACCCCGGCGGAGGCTCCGTCCTTCGCCCCGCAGCTCGGCGGCCCGGCGCTTGATTCCGAAGATCCTTGACACGTTCGCGGGCCGCTTGCTACGATCCGGCTCGAAGTAGGGGGGCGCCTTCGGAGCGGGAGTACAGCCCAGATCGCCGGGGGATCGAACGGTGCGCCTCTTCAGGCGAAGCGACAGCCCACACTGCAAAAGGAACCTTGGAAATGAAGCGCGTGACAAAAGTCATCTCCTTCTACGCACTGACCGCGATCCTCGGACTCGCCGCGCTCGCGTGTCTTTACACAAGACATGACATCCACGTGACGCTGGACATCCGGCACATTCAGGAGACGGCCACGGACATCGAGGACGTGGTCAGCGGCGAGAAGGAGCTGGGGCAGTTGGAGGAGCAGAGCGGGGCCGCGCTGCTGGCGTCTCCCGGTCCCGGACTGGCCGCCTTGTTCAGCCTCACGGCCGCCGCCTGCGCCGATGAGGACGACGGGGGCGACGAGGCGAAAGTCAAGAAACTCACGCCTGCCCTCAAGGAAGCGATCGAGAACCGTAAGAAACGATTCGAGGAGATCCGCAAGCACAAATCCGCGGGGGCGATCGGGGAGAACAATGCGGCGCTCCTTGACGAGCGCCCCTCTCCCCTTCTGAAGGACGAGAAGGAGGGGCCGAAAATCAAGGCGCTGATCAAAGCGGAGAACGCGGACCGCATGACGATCTACAAGGAGATCGCCAAACAGAACAACGCCAAGAGCGCCGAGGATCTGCTGAAGGTGCAGAAAGCGTGGGCCGCGATTCATCGGGAGAGATCGAGCCCGCGCGACTGGATCCAGGCGCCCGAAAAGAAGGAGTATTATGAGGACTTCCTCAAGGAGAAATGGGCGGGGAAGCTGAAGGAGAAACCGAAGCCGGGCAGTTGGTTTCGCATGCCCTGATTGCCCCCCGAGGTTCCACGGGTGAATCGCCAGCGACCTCGAGAGAAAACGACCGACAAGGAAAGGCAACGATGGCCGACAAGATCAAGACCCTCATATTCAGCGGCGCCAACAACCACGCGTGGAAACTCTCCACGCCTCTCGTCTGGCTTCTGCTGGGCCGCTCGGGACGCTTCGACGCGACCGTCACGGTGAATCCCTCCGGCGCGCTCGAGAATGAAACGCTTGTGGAAGAAACGGGCCTGTTCTTCTCCGACTACAACGGTCCGGATTGGAGCGAGGTCGCCAAGGCCAACCTCGAACGGGCCATCGAAGGCGGCAAGGGATTGGTCATTATGCACGCGGCCGACAACAGCTTCGAGGGATGGGTGGCGTACGAGAAGATGGCGGCCCTCCTCTGGCGCAAAGGGACGGGCCACGGCGCGTTTCACGAGTTCCCCGTCACGATCGTCGATCGCAAGCACCCGATCACCAAGGGCCTGCCGGACTTCCGAATCACGGACGAGCTCTACCACAAGCTCGTTCACATGCACGACGCCCAGCATCACGTCCTGGCCACAGGGCATTCCTCGACCGAGAGCGGCGGCACGGGCCAGGAGGAACCCGTCATGCTGACGACGCACCACGGCGAGGGCCGCGTGTTTCACATGGTTCTCGGACACATCTGGGAAAGCGACACCCCTGACTTCACCGCCCTGGACAACGCGCACTTCCAGAGAGCCCTCCTGCGCGGATGCGAATGGGCGGCGACCGGGCGGGTGACCCTACCCTAGTCCATCCCCAACCGCCCGCCGCCACAGCGCGCCGGCGTAGAGCGCCAGGACCACGTTCCATTCGTGAAGAGACGGGCCCAGGCGCCCTCCCGGCATGCGGGACCCGTCCTCGATTGGGGACCTACTGCGTTGATCCAACCCAGTTCCAGAGCATTCGAGGTTCTCTTCTTGGGACGCTCACTGCGCGCGAGGGCCCTGACCTGCCTGGCGATTGTCTGGTCCTGGACGGGGCCGGCGCTCGCGGCGGGCGAGCGGCAGACGCCCGAAGAATCGCGAGGAGAGTCCTCGGTCCAAGAGACCCCCTCCTACGCGTCAGCCATCGAACCGGAGCGGGTCGCCGCGCCGGCCGCCCCGGCCGCCCGCTTCTCGCCCGGCGTAGAGCCGTCCGCCGAGAGGCCCGTGCACGCGGTGTGGGTCGAGTCGGTGGGAAACCAAACGCGATCGCGCCAGGGATGCGTTGATCTCGTCGCGCGACTGCGCGAGGTCCATGTGGACGACGTTTTCCTGGAGGTCTACTCTCTGGGCGAAGCCTCCTACCGCTCGGACCTCGCCCCATCCGCGCTTGCCGCGAACGAGGATTTCCGCGATCCTCTCAGGGCGGCGCTTGATCTGGCTCACAAGCCGGGGCCGCAACCGTTGCGCGTCCACGTTGTGTTGAACCTGTTCCGCTTGTCCGCCGGCCGGCGCGCTTTTCCTCTGCCGAGCGAGCATCTGCTTGAAAAACGGCCGACATGGCTTTCGCGCGACGCGCGCGGCAATGAGCGCGATGAAAAGGGGGCGGCCTTCCTCGATCCCGGGGCGCCGGCGGTCCAGGAATACGCGATCGCCTTGGTGCGGGAGCTGGTCAGCCGTTATCCCGTCGATGGCGTACACTTTGCGGAGTTTCACTACCCGGACCGAACGGCCCAGTGGGGGTACAATCCCCTCGCGTTGCAGCAGTTCCAGCGAGACTGCAACTCGACGGTCGCGGCGCCTGATCCGAACGATCCCGACTGGACCTCGTGGCGCAGCGCCCAACTGACCGGTCTCCTGGGCGCGCTTGCGCGAGTCGCGCGAGAAGAGCGTCCGGGGACGATCATATCGGTCTCCGCGGTCGCGACGAGCAAGGTCCCCGGCGAGGGGGAAGGCGAAACCCGCCCTATCTTCCAGCAGGCCCTGCAAAGCTGGCCTCAGTGGGCGGCTGAAGGGCTCGTCGACTGGATCGTTCTGAGCGATCTTCCCTTCGACCGGGCCGAGGCCGAAGGGTTTGCGCGCTGGATCGATTTCGGCCGCGCGGCCAAAGGGAGTTCGAAGATGATCGTGGCAGTCTCGGGACCGGACAACCTCGATTCGGAGGTCGTCATGCAGATGCGGATCGCCTTGGGACGCGAAGCGGACGGCATCTTGCTGCATTCTTACCAACGGCCGGCAGCCAACTTCGCGCCGGATTCGGATTTCCTAGGCTACTTGGGGCGAACCGTTTTCTCTCCCAGCTACGTGTTGCCCCCTTACGTCCATCAAGCGATCGCGGACTCCCTTCCCCCTCAGACAGGAACATCCCCGGGGCTCTCGGCGGCGCCGGACCTTCCGCCACCGGTGAAGCTGGACGCCGCGAAGCCCGAACCGCCGCCTCGTCCGATCACGCAGGCCGACGTGGCTCGCGCGCTCCTTGGGCAGGGCAACGGGCTTCGCCGAGCCGACGGGGACACGGTATCCGCGAAACGAACCGCCGGAAAAGGCGAGACAGGCGCCGCGCCCGGCGCGCGTGACGCATCGCAAACAAGGGGGCCCGGCGCGCAAGCCCCGCCCTCTCCCCCTCTCGGCGTGGAGTGGGTTCGCGTGACGCTTGTCAACGGGACGCAGTTCGTTGCGGAGCGCGCCGGCGGCAACGGCGACCCGGCGAAGTTCCGCAGACGGGGCAGCGGAAGAACGCTGATCTCGGTAAAGCGCTCCCAGATCAAGAGCATCGAGCCCCTCGGTGAGGACAACGAGGAAGCGCAGCAGACTGGAAAGCCGGATGCTACTTCCCCCTGATCCTGAAAGCCGGATGGAGCGGGCGCTCGAGGAAGCGCGAAAGGGCGCCGAGGCGGACGAGGTCCCCGTCGGCGCGATCGTCGTCGGTCCGGACGGCTCGCTTCTCGCCGCCGCTCACGACGAGCGGATGGCTCGGCGCGATCCGACGGCCCATGCCGAGATCCTGGCCTTGCGTCAAGCGGCGCAGGCGATGGGTGACTGGCGACTCGAGGATTGCGACCTCTACGCGACCCTCGAGCCATGCCCCATGTGCGCGGGCGCCTTGATCCTGGCGCGCATTCGCCGCCTCGTTTACGGCGCGCCCAACCCGAAAGGGGGCGCCGTAGTCTCGCACACGCGCCTTCTCGACGTCCACACCTTCAACCATCGCGTCGACGTCGAGGGGGGCGTCCTCGCCGAAAAGTGCGCCGGGATCCTCACGACGTATTTCCAATGCAGGCGGACAAGGGAGAAGTGACGAGGACGGTCCCTTTCGGGGGAGAGCTGCTGGGCCGGCGTTGGACAAGCAACCTCACCAGGAGTTTCCCATTTCCGATGGCAGGGGTGTGCACGACATAGATGTGGGTTTTCAGGCGGCACGGCGCTGCGGAAAAGCGTTGACCGTCCCCGTTCCCGGGGATGTGGGCGCGACGCCTTCACCCCTCACGGCGTTTCGAAGTACATCCTCAAGCGTTCGGTGAATTCGGCCGAATCGGCGAAGAGACTGATCGCGTCGTCGGTTGTCCGGCGCCCGGAGTCGAGTTCGGCGGTCCAGTAGGCGAGCTCCGCGTCGTTCGGGAAGCGGCCGAGGAAAGCACGGTAGAGCCGAACCACGTAGTCCTCGCTCGTGGGACTCTTGCCGAGAAACTCCTCCGACATGAAGACGCCGCCGGCCATGTCTCGTGCCGCCGCACGGACTCCTTCCACACCGTTTCGAGCATTCGTTGCGTCGAAAAGCCCTACGGCGAACTCCAAGCCGTCTTTATCGACGAGCCGATCCAGGAGGCCGACGTACATCGTGGTGACGAAGTTGCGTGTTGGATCGCCTTTCAGGATCGGGTACATCGAATCAATGCGATTGGCGAACTCTTCCGACTCGGCGAAGATGGTCATCACCTGGGAGCGGTTCCACTCTCCCACGAGCCAGGCGGTGAGCTCCGAGTCGGTTGGACCCCGGTTCAGGAAGACTCGATAGCAGTCGGTGATGAACTCCCCGTTCGTTTGCTGGCGGTCCCGGTATTCCTCGGAGAGGAAGAACAGCCGTCCCATCTCGCGCGGGATGAAGCGGACGTCGATGTTGAAACTCACGGCGTAGTCGAAGTAGCCGTGATGCCACGCGTCGACGGCCCCCGCCTCCGGCTCGCGGCCCAGGACCTGGCGATAGAACGAAGCGATGAGGTCGCGAATGGCGTCAGGGCTGCCTTCGAACTCTACGAGGAAGGCCTTCGCGGTGTCGGGGGCCGGCGAGTCGTTCCACTGGCCGCCGCGGTCGAGATCGAGTTCGAGGCAGTCCTCGTCAACGCCCTCGACGACGTACGCGTCGTTCGGCTCTCCCGGCGCCCAATTCGCGTAGACCCACGGCTCGCCCGTCACCCACCGCCATCCGCCGTCCGGTTCGGCGCCTTCGGGGTCTTGGTAGCCGCCGAGCCAGAGGTGCGTCTCTCCCTGGAAATCGACGTTGGCAGCGACCCACGCCCTCTCGTCGTCCGACGTCAGCGTCGCCAGGTGTCCCAACATGCTCTGGTGGACCATCCTCTCGGCCGTGGACTTCGCCTCGCCCCACGTCTTCGCGTCGGTGACGACGGTGTACCAGTGGCCGTTGCCGGGGTTGAACAACGCGGGCGCCGCGCGGCTCAGGAAGACGCAGACCGCGTCGCCGGCCGGCATGCTCGCGACGAGGTCCGGAGCCCCGTCCTCGTTGAAATCGGCGCTGACGAGGACGTGTGCGGCAGACGGACACGCAAGCGACTGGAAGGGCTCGAAACCGCCCGCTCCATCGCCAAGCAGGACCCGAACCGTCGAGTCCACCGGCGAGGTCACGGCAATGTCCTGGTCGCCGTCCACGTTAAGATCGGCAACGGCGAGCGAGGGCGGGCTCGGCCCCACCGACACGGATTGAGGCGCGGAGAAGTCGCCCATGCCGTCGCCATAGAGAATGGCCACGGCCCCATCGTTGCCCGCCGCCACGGCCAAGTCGATCTTGCCGTCGCCATTGAGATCGCCCGTCGCGATATCGTTGGGAAAAGCCCCTGCCGCGAACGATCCCCGAACGGCCAAATGACCCGTGCCGTCGCCCAACAGCACGGTGACGTCGTTGGAGAAGGGATTCGATCCCGCGGCATCCAGATTGCCGTCGTCGTTGAAGTCGGCCAGGACGAGACCATCGGCGCCGGAGGTCGTTCCGAGCGTGATCGGCGACAGAAAGTCGCCGTCCCCCTTGCCCAACAGGATCCATGTCTCCTTCGAATACACACCAACGACGACGATATCCGGGATCCCGTCATTGTTCATGTCCCCCGCTTGCAGCCGGTGCGGCGCCCAGGGCGCCGAAAACGTCCGCGCCGCGTGCAAGGTCCCGTCGCCGTTCCCCAGCAGCACCGAGACCAAGTGCGGCCCCGGCGTACCCGCGCTCGTTGCGTAAGCCAGATCCAGCGCCCCGTCCCGGTTGAAGTCTTCGGCAACGAGCCGCGCGGCGTTGGGGCTGCGGGGTATGGCCGACGGTGTCGAAGGAGTGAACCCGCCCGCCCCATCACCCAGAAACACAGTGGCTTCCGGGCTGGGCAGCATGTTCACCACGGCGAAGTCCTCGTGGCCGTCGTCATCGAAGTCTCCCGTCGTCAGCGAATACGGTTCACCCGGGACGCTGACTTGGATTCCATCCTCGTAGGCAAACGAACCCGGGCGCGTCGTGAACTCCGTCTCGCTCGACCACGGGCTCCAAACGCCGTTCGAGCCCTGATAACGCACGCGCCAGGCGTAGTTCGTGGCGTGGTCGAGCGT
>Ga0315274_10012530_pt1 | contig 12092 bp, 7 predicted proteins | sample YL17G02_20_MG_FD_203700 | JGI IMG/M metagenome (GOLD analysis project Ga0315274, IMG submission 203700) | Sediment microbial communities from Yellowstone Lake, YNP, Wyoming, USA - YL17G02_20 | ecosystem: Environmental > Aquatic > Freshwater > Lake > Sediment | place: USA: Wyoming | collected... | reverse complement strand
CCGATGGGAGGATCCCGCCCGTCTCTCCGACGCGCACCATGCTGATGGTCATTTGGGAGAAGATCCGGGGGTGTTTCGAGAGGGCGTGCGAAAGGCCCTGGCCTTGCTGCACGTCCTCTTTGACCTCGCCCATCGCGTGGCGCAGAACGGGGCTTTCGATCTGGCCCCCAATGGCTTTGAGGCTTTCGACCAGCGGAATCCCCGACCCGACGAGCGTCGCCAGGCGTCGGATCAGGAGGACCATCTCGCTCTGGGGGACGGCGGAGACGAACGGCAGGCGCCATTTCCCGCCGGCCCCGTCCTCCTCCCCTTTCGTCTCGGCGATGCGCGTGACGAACAGCCCCTGGCCGGCCAGATCGTTCATCGCCGTCGCCCTCGACGCCGCGCTCATCGTCCCGCTCGTGCGGGCGCCCGCGGCGTCCAACGCTCTGTACATGAATTCCGGCATCGGCCGGGTCCTCCAGGAATGTTCAGAACTCCAGTCTTGCGAAACCGGGGAATGAAGGTGAACGCGGGGCCGCCGGCCGCTCCCTCTCCTGTCCCGGTCTACTCCTCTTCAACCTCATCCCTCTGTGTTTGGCGCAGCACGTCTTCGAAAGACGTGACCCCCTGGCAGATCTTGTCCCATCCCTCTTCGCGAATGGTCCGCATGGTGGCGCGCGCCAGCGCCTTGATCGCGTGGCTCGGTTCGCGGTTCAGGATCGCCTGCTGGAGCTCCTCATTCATCAGGAGAAGCTCGGCGAGGGCGACGCGCCCCAAGTAGCCTCGCCCCTTGCAGGCGTCGCACCCCACGGCTCTATAGAACGTGAAGTCATCGATATCGGCTTGCGTCCGGTCGAACTGGGCCAGGAGGACCGGATCAGGGCGAACCGGCTCGCGGCACTTCCGGCACAGACGGCGGACGAGACGCTGTGCCACAACTCCCTGGAGCGACGAAGCGATCAGATAGGATTCGACCCCCATGTCAAGGAGTCGCGTCACGGCGCTCGCGGCATCGTTGGTGTGGAGGGTGCTGAAGATCAGATGGCCGGTCAGGGCGCCCCGGATGGCGATCTCGGCCGCCTCGAGATCGCGGATCTCGCCCACCATCAGAATGTCGGGGTCCTGGCGAAGAATGGCTCGCAGACCCGTGGCGAAAGTCACGCCCCGGCCCTCGCGAATGGGAATCTGGTTGATGCCGGTCAGTTGGTACTCGACGGGGTCCTCGATGGTGATGATCTTCTTCTCCGGCGTATAGATCTTGCAGAGGGAGGCGTAGAGCGTGGTTGTTTTCCCGCATCCCGTGGGACCGCACACCAGAACGATCCCGTAGGTCCGGTCAAGGAGGATCTTGTAGCGGCGATAGGTGTCGGGTGAGAAGCCCAGCTCCTCCAGAGAGATCTGCGTGGCGGTCTTGTTGAGAAGCCGCAGGACGAGCGACTCCCCGAAGATCGTCGGCGCCGTGTTGACCCGGATGTCGACTTTGGCGTCGGGCAGGTTGATGCGAATATGGCCGTCTTGGGGCATGTGGCGCTTGGCGATGTCCATGCCCGCCATGATCTTCACGCGGGAGACGATGGCCGGCTGAAGGTTCTTCGGGGGCGGCGCGATCTCGTGCAGGATGCCGTCGACGCGGTACTTGACCTTCATCTCGCGCTCGAAGGGTTCAATATGGATGTCCGAGGCGCCGTCGTGGATCGCCTGGGAGATGATCAGATTCACGAGGTTGATCAGGGTCGGTTCGCTCGCCTTCTCCTGAAGGTCATGGATGAAGTACTCCTCAGAAGCGACTTCGCTATTCCCGTCGGCGGTGAGGTCCTCGAGGATCTTCTCCACCGTGACGTCATAGTATTTCTCGATGGCTCGGAGGACCTCGCTTTCGGGAGACAGCACGGGCCGGACGCGGCAGCCCGTAACGAACTGAACCTCATCGAGCGCCTCGGTCCGGCTCGGGTCCGATAGGGCGAGCGTCAGAGTGTCGCCTTCCCGCGAGACCGGCACGCACTTGTACTGCTGGGCGATCTCCACGGGCACTGAGGAAATGACCGAGGATTTGATCTCCGACCCGTCAATGAAGAAGAGCGGCAGATTGAGGCGTTGGGCCAGGATCTCGCACTGGCTCCGTTCGTCCACGAAGTCGAGATCCGCCAGGCAACGGCTCAGCGAGCGGCCCGAGGACTCATGAAGCGCCAGGGCTTCCCGCCACTGCTCCTCGCTGATGCGTCCCGCCTCGATCAACGCGCTGCCCAGTGAATGGCGCAATGGAAACCTCCGTAAACCCGAAAGGTATGGGGAAAAGCCTCCGGTCCCTCCACGGGTCTTTTACTCACTTCTACTCCCAACGCCCAGCAAGAGTCAAACCAACCCGCGAGATTGGGCTCAGCTTTCCGAGTGGCTCTTCGGCCCGGTCCGCCGAAATCGCTGCTCCGCTCAACGGCGCCCGGACTGCGCCGAGGGGTTCGGCCCGGTCCCTCGGTTCCGGTCTGTGGCGCCTCGCTCCGGCTCTTCAACCGCTTCTGCCGCGGACTGAGAGCTGCGACGCCTCGATTGCGCGGGCCGTGAAATCGCAATCGACGCAATCGCCCGCCCTGTATTAGGACACGAAAACCGCGAGAAAGTTTGCCAAAAAAGCGCACGATTTTCTCAGAAAATGCTCGGGCGGGGCCCAATATGTTGAATCTACGCTACTTAGGCCCCTTCCGCCGGTTCCTTGCGGGGGCCGGGTCGAGCCACCGATTCCCGTTTCCCAAGCGCCTGGAGAAAAGCGGGCACGAGGATGACCATTGCGAGCGTGGAAAAGGCGATAGCTAACAGCGCGACGCCGGCCATCTCTTGCAGGGATCCCAGCCGGGTCTGCGCGAGGCAACCCAGGCCCAGAACGAGAGTCAGGCCCGAGACCACGCCCGGTCGCCCGCCCGACCGCACCACTTGGCGGAGCGTGGCGTAACAACGCTCGTGGATGCGCTGGATCAGGAGGACGGACTGGTCCACCGCCACGCCGATCACCAAGGGGAACACCAGGAGAACGTGGCTGCCCACGGGACGTTCGAGGAGGGCAAGAAGACCGAAAGTCCAGACGATGGCCGCGGCGAGGGGGGTCATCACCAGGAGCGATTCTCCGATCCGGCCGTGGAAATGCGGCACGAGGCAGATCAGAAGAGACGCGACCGCGAGGAACAATCCCAGAGCCATGCTGTGAATTACCTTCTGAGCCACACGTCGGTTTTCCAAGCCTTGGCTCTGAAACCGAAGAGAGCCGGCGCGGAGTCCCTTGCCGGCTTGCCGCGCGAATTCCTCAAAGAACTCCGGACCGGACTCCGGCGGCGCCGGGAGGATGCGAATCTGGGTCTCGACACGGTAGACTCCGCCGGCATGGACCAGATGCTCGCGAACCCGCGCCGCGGCTGAGGGGCCGGCCAGGTCATTGAGAGTGGCAACGTCCAAGTGGTCGCCGGGATGCCGCGCGTTCCCCGCCTCGGCCAAGGCCGCACGCTTCAGAGCGGACAGCGTGGCCATGAAAGGCGCAAAAGCGTCGCCCGACATGCCCAGGGAAAGGGCCGCGGCTTGCAGGGATTTCTCCATCGCCTGAATGTCCAGTTTCTCCAGACCCGCCACCGCGGCCTCGCGGGTCGCCAGCGCCGGCAGCACGGGACTCAAGGAACGAACCGATTGAATCCCGAAGGCTGCAGACATCCCCACAAGGTTCGCGTAGAGACGGTCGTTCCCGAGGAGAGCGTCTTGGAGAGTCTCCGACTCCACCAACACGGAGATGGTCTGGCCCGCCAGCGGGACGGCGCGCGGAGGTTCCGGACGTTCGCCGACCGAGGAAGCGGGGCCGGTTGCCAAGCCGAGCCCGGCCTCGAGATCGATCTCGGTGCGTCGGCAGAAGAAGGCAAGGTAAACGGTGACGACCAAGCCCAGCGCGAGACAGGCGCCTGGCGACGAGATGACGGCGGCGCTGAGCCGGCCTAGGCCGAAGTCGAAGGTCTCTTCCGGCTTCACGCGTCCACCGGCCAATCGACTCTTCAGAGCGGCCATGGGGGGCAGAATCAGAAGGGCCGCCGCAGCCATCGATACGGCGCCCAGTCCGCCCGCCAGCGCGAGTTCGCGCACGTCCGGGAGTTGACTCAGGAAAAGGGAGAAGAAAATGAGCGCCATGGTTACCATGGAGACGAAAATCCCGCGGCCTGCTTCGGTATAGGCCACATCGAGGGCAGGGTAGTAGCGTTCCTCGCGATAGAGCTCCTCGACGAAACGGTGATAGATCTGCACGGCGTACTCCACGCCCAGGACAAGAAGGAGGCTGACGAAGACGGCTGTCAGCAGACTGATCCGCTCCGCAAAGCAGGCGAGCAGGCCGCCGGTCCACACGAGCCCGACGCACGGAGGGACCCCCACAAAAAAGAGCGATTCCGCCTTGCGGAAAGCCAGGATCATGAGAAGCCCAAAACAGATGAAGAGAATGAGAAAGGACCGGATGAGGCCGCCGCGCAGTCCCGCGGCGAGGCGTGCGGTCTCAACATGGCGGCCGAGGAACTCCACGTCGACTTCGCGGGGAAGAGCGGGCGGATATGCCCCCGTCTCCATCCCTGTCCCTTCGGGACGGTCGCCGCGGGGGCCAGGCTCTTTCTCGCGATCGGCAATCCCCTCTCGAGGCGACTCATCGCCGAGGAGATCAGGGCGCACGGGGACGCGCCTGAGCGCCTCAACGGTTCTCTTCAGGAACTCGCCCAGGCGCAGGCAGTAGAGAAGATCGTCCGGCCCGCGGACCGGCCGCAAGGCCAGGACGTCGGTTCGCGACGGCGGCCGGGGCTCCTGACGGCTGAATTCCCCGGTGCGCCGCGCCTGCAGCCCGCGAAGAATCCCAATCGGATCGCCTGCGGGCAGGGCGCTCGACGTAGGCATCGCGCCGTGGCCGCCCGCCGTCTCTCGAAGAGCCCGCCGCGCGCCTTCCGGCGAGGCCAGCTCGGCGAGGCTCTCGAGATCATTCGCGTTGAGCAGGCTCAACATCTGCCCGTAGGTGAGGCGCGGGGACCCGGATGGCGCATCGGTCGATTCCTTCGTGCGCGCCACGGCGGCAACGAGGTCCGGGTCCAGCAGGGCGTCGGCCAGTCGTTTCGCCACCCGCTCGCGGTCGGCGGGGTCCGCCGACTCTGTTTCGGGAAAACGGATGACAGCCCAGACGGGCTCCTGCCCGGGGGATGTTGTTCGGATGGAATCCCACGCCCTCTGCTCCGCGGGCTCGGGGGGAGGGGATGCGCGCAGGTTGGTGGAAATCTCCAGATTCGCCGAGCGCCAAGCCGCCCAGCCGGTGAGGACGGCGAGTGCAGCCACCGCAAGCGCCGGGTGGCGATAGAGTTGAACCGCAACGCCGCGCAACACAATCCGGCGGACGGAACGAACCGGTCGCAGCCTGTATTCCTCGCGGGGCATGGCCTTGGGCAGCTACTCCCGAAATGGACTCCAATGCTCTCTACGCGTGCGCCTTGGGGATCCCCAAGCCGGCGGCGCCGGCATCCACGCTCCGGGTCTCCTCCTTCTCCAGGGTCACGTGGGCAATCCGGCGCTTCAGAGGATCGGCGTAGGGCGTTGTTGGCTTGCAGAAGGGACAGACCTCGCGGTGTCTGCCGCGGAGGAGTTCCCTGCGGAGTCTGAGCATGGCCGCGGAGTTGACCGCGGCCTCCAGTTCCTGGGTCAGGATGTTCCCGACGGGTCTGTCGTTGCGGTACGCACAGGGGTAGAGGTTGCCCCACGCGTCCACGACAAGCACCATCCAGGGACAGATGCAGTGGAGACCTTCCGGGTAGGGGTGGAGCGGGTATGCCGCCGGGCCCCGTCCGTCCGGCGCGCCGGGTATGTCGCCGTCTTTGATGTAGCAGTGTCGCCAGGCGTATTCCCCGCTTTCGGGATCAAGGTACTCGGGCTCGAGCGGGGGTGGGATGAAAAGCGCGGTGGATGATCCATCGGCCAGAGCGCGGAGTTCCCGGCGGACTGCATTGTACCGGTCAGGCGCGTGGAGCGCCGATTCGTCGTTGTCGCGCGCAATGGGCTGAACATGGAAGAACTGGACCTCGTCCACTCCGTGCTCGATGCACCACGCCAGAAGGTCAGGCAGTTCCGCCAGGTTCGATCGCAACAGCAGGGAGTTGATCTTGAGGAGGGGGAAAGAGATTCCCCTTCGACGCCGAAGGTCCAGGAAATGCGTGATGTTGCCGAGGACCTTGTCCAATAGGGGCCGGCCGCGCGTCCGTTCGTACATGTGGGGGGTGATGCCGTCCAGGGAGACAGACAGCGCCTTGAGGCTGCGAGAGTTGACGATGGCGTTGGCTCGTTCGCCGTCAAGCAGAACGCCGTTGGTCACCAAGCCGACGTTATCGATGCCGTAACGGTCCGTGGTCTTAAGAATCTCGACGAACTCGGGGTGCAAGAGGGGCTCGAAGGCGCACGCGAGCTGCAGGAAGTATGTGTGGTCAAACAGACGGGAAGCCAAGACGCGAAACTCGTCCAAGGGCATGTAACGCGTGGGAACGCCTTTGGCGCGGTAATCCGGATAGAAGCACTTGAGGCATCGCAGGTTGCAGGTGTTGTTGATGTCCAGGCGAACGAGAAAGGGCCTGTTCTCCTTGCGGGGACGGTAGTACGCCTTCCGGTACAAGGTTCGGGCCAGAACCCACTTGGCGGTCTTTCTGGCAAGGGACAAGAGGGCGCCTCGTTTTCCGAAAACGGCGAGCTGGGAGCGACGGGACTGGCGCTCAGGATCGCCGCCCCCAGGAGTCACGCCAGGGCCATGGAGACGACACACCAACCCCGGGTAGGCGGCCGCCAGCCGATAGGAGCGCCGGAAGCGGAGCCCCCCCTCCTTCCAACGAGGCGGGGCTAGAGATAGAGCACTTTGCGGACGATGTCCTTCCGGTGGACCACGCCGATGAGACTCCTGTCTCTGACGACGTAGGCCCGCTCGCACCCCTTGGTCATCATTTCGTGAGCCACGATCTCGACCGGGGTCTCGGGCGGCAGGTGCGGGGCCTGGCGATCCACCACCTCTCCGGCCGTCAGCGTATCCTCGCGTCTGTAGAAGGACTCGAAGGGCTGGAAATCGGACAGCACCGCGGGGTTCGTGATGAGGTCCATGTACTTGGGCAGACCGATCTGGATCAGTGTGCGGGTGGAGATGTCACCCAGCAACTCCCCCCCCTCGTCCACCACGGGAAGGCCTTCCTCGCCGCAGCCGACAAGAGCAGCGACGACTTGACGCAACGTCATATTGGGTGCGACAACATGAGCCACCGGGTTCATCAGATCCCCGGCGACGATGACCTTCTTGACTTCAATGCCGCTCTCCTCGAGGATCCGCAACGCTCGGGCTGGGGACTTGGTTGAGACGAGGGCTTTGCGATGCTCCTCCACGCTGACCAGGCGCGCGATGGACGCCATCGTCTGAAGCATGACGGCGCTCTCGGTTTTCGGAGTCAAAATGAGGAAAATCAGGTGGATGCGATCTTCCCCCTCGATGCCGGGCGGAGGCGGGATGCCCTGCTCGGACGTGCCGAGGGCGAGCACGAGCCGCTCAACCCCCCCCAGACGGGCGTGAGGAATGCGAACCCCGTTCCCGGGCGCCACGGTCATCTCGGCTTCCACCTCCAGGAGCCGCTGACACACCTTCTCGGGATTCAGCCGGCCGAGAAGGGGGCCGACCGAATCCACGAGAGCGGCCAGCGCTTCGGCGAAGGTTCCGCTTTCCATGTGAATCAGGATATGGTTCTCATCAAGAAGAGCCGCCAGCTTCACCCGTTCCCGCCTTTCTGGAGAGGCCGTGCAGAGCGGCATTGGCCCAAACCGCCGCGCCGCCGGTTTGTGGATTCACCTCCATCTGGGATCGCAGGCATGTCCAGTATCTCCGCGCCGAACGAGGACTGGCCCCACTTCTGCCCGGAACCGGCGAGAAAAGCAAGAATTTTCCCCCAGCCGTTTGGCCGGGGGAAAAGAGTCGCCGGGAGGGAGAAACCGCTGCCCGCGGCTGGGAATCCGTGGCGCCGCCCGAGCCGCCGCGGGCGGGCGCTTGCCGACGGCATGACTGTCAGTTCTTTGGGATGAGAACCAAGCCAGCCCCCTGTCTGTGGCGCACCCGGAGCATCACGGTATCCTTGTCCTTGCCGGCTTTCAAGGCTTCGCGCAGTTCGTCGGCCGTGCGCACGCCGCCCTTGTTGGCCTCCTCGATAACCATGCCCTCGCGAAGCCCCGCGCCGTAAGCCTTGCTCGACACTCTGACCTGCGTGACGAGAAGGCCCCCTTGGCCGGGCGGCAAACCCAGCCTCGCCGTTTCGCCCTCGGCGAGAGGCCTGACGCTGAATCCCATCTCCTGAACATCCTCGTCGGCCGGACCTCCAGGTTTCTCGCTGGGCTTAGGGGCGCCGCCCGATGCGAGCTCTTCCGCTCCCGGACGCTTGGCGAGTTCGATCTTGACGGCCATCCCCTTCCCATCACGGATCACTCCCAGTTCGACCTTCTCGCCCGGCTTGAGGGTGGCAATCCTGTTCAGCAGATCCATGCCGCTTGAGAGTTTCTCATCGTTCACACTGATGATCGCGTCATTCACTTTCAGATTACCCTCGGCCGGCGTGTTGGGCTGGACTTCCACGACGACCGCCCCTTTGGCGTCGCCCGTCCCCAAGTGCTCGGCAAACCCGGCCAAGTCTCTGAACTGCACGCCGAGATACCCCCGACGGACTTCGCCGAATTCCTCGAGTTGCCTGGCCCATTTCAGGGCTTGGTTAATGGGGATGGAGAGCCCCAGACCCTCCGACCCGCCGGAGGTGCTGATGATCGCCGTGCAGATGCCCACCACGCGTCCCTCAATGTCGAGGAGCGGCCCGCCGCTGTTGCCCCGGTTGATGGCTGCGTCGGTCTGGATGAAATTCGGGAACGCCGTGATGCCGACCTCGGAGCGGTTGAGGGCGCTCACAATGCCGAAGCTCACGCTCTGAAAAAGGCCCTGCGGGCTGCCGATGGCGACGACGAGATTGCCCACCTTCAAGCTGTCGGAATCTCCCGTCTCAACGGTGGGCAGGTCCTTGGCGTCGATCTTGACCACGGCCACCTCGCTCTCGGGATCGCTCCCCACGACTTTCCCCGGGAATTTGCGGCCGTCATCGAGGATGACCTCGATCTCGTCGGTGTCCTGGACCACATGACTGTTCGTCAGGATGAGGCCCTTGGAGTCGATGATGAAGCCGCTGCCCAAACCACGCAGGGGCGGCAGCTCCCCCTCGGGAATGCGAGGCATGATCCACTCACGAAATCCGGGAGGAAACATTTCCTCGAAATAGCGACGAGGATCTCCCGGCCCGCCCGGTTTCACGATCGTCGTCGATTCGATCCGAACGACGGCGGGCCGCGCTTTCTGGACGATGTCGGCGATCTCATCGCCCATGGCCCGCAAGATGCCGGACGATTTCTCCGCGTACGCCACCTGGGGCGCGACATTTTGTCCCACTCCGAGGACGAAGACGATACACGCGATCCATACCCATCTCGGTATTCTTCTCATGGTTACTCTCCTCTTGCCCCCCGTTGATAATTGATTCTCATGGACTTATCTGCGTGGTCCCTCCCCTGAGACCTCCACTCTGCGGGGACCCGCCCATCCTGCACGGGAGAGCGAGCAAGACCTGTGCCGCGAGACGTCATGTCGCACCATCTCCAAACACCCCGGCATTGTCAAGTTCCCCCGCTCGCAGCCTGCTGTCAGCCGACCCAATGCGTCACCGAGCGGGGAGGGGACCAGCCATCGCGGGATCCAGTTGGCCTTCTGAATTGGGTTGCGTTTTGGGGAGTCGCTCCGTAGGCTTCCCTTGAGTACGCTTTGCGGAAGCGCGAGAGAGAGATCGAGACCGACCATCTGGGCAGCGACGCGGGATCGGCAGGAATGACAGCTCCGTCCCAACCGGACGGACAAAGGAGGACCACCATGGACAGTACCGTAAGAAAAGGCTTCACTCTCATTGAGCTTCTTATCGTGGTGGCCATTATCGCCATCCTGGCGGCCATCGCCGTGCCGAACTTCCTGGAAGCGCAGGTTCGCTCCAAGGTCTCGCGCTGCAAGGCAGACATGCGTTCCATGCAAACAGCCATGGAAGCCTACCGGGTGGACTTCAACAGGTACCCGCCGGACAACTTTCCGGGCCAGCAGAGCGACGTGGACAGCTACAATCGTCTTACCACCCCGGTGGCCTTCATCTCCTCAGTGCCCACCAGCCCTTTCAACGACTGGGTGACACGGGGTCAGAGGTACTTCGAGTACTGGCTAGGCTACATCGGCGGCAACGGGGAGTATGTTCTGGATTATGGCGCCGACGAAACCGGCATTCTCTATCGCATGTCATCCGTGGGACCAGACGGAGTGAATGACTATCACAATGGCGTTTGCTCCAACTCGCCCTACGATATTAAGAACAACACACCCGCCTTTGTCAACGGCCTGTATGATGCGACCAACGGCACGAAGTCCGCAGGGGATATCCTGCTTTCCAATTGGGGCATACATAACAGGTGAGACCGACAAATGTGGGTGGACAGTGGGAGAGCAAGAGATGAAAACCGGGAACCGAACCAGAGGCTTTACTTTAATCGAACTGCTGATCGTGGTGGCCATTATCGCCATCCTAGCAGCCATCGCCGTGCCGAACTTCCTTGAAGCGCAGGTCCGCTCGAAAGTCAGCCGGTGTTACGCCGACATGCGCTCGCTCATCGTGGGCATGGAGACGTACAAGCTCGACACCAACCAGTACCCGCCCGATGGCGGGTTCGACGAGATGTACAGTTGGGCGTTCCTGACCACGCCCATCGCCTACATCACCTCGGTTCCATTGGACGCGTTCAACAACCAGTACCCTTCAGGCAGCCGAGGCCCAAGCAAGTACTACCCCTACACGTATTACGCCTATCCCGACACGGGGCCGGGCAGCCAGTACGGGGCGGGCTATCTCATCTTCGGCGTGGGGCCCAACAAGCGGGACGATTTCGAGGATTTTCCCAATTACAGCATCGACCTCGTCGGCCAGGGACCGGAGGCGATCGCCGACATGCTTTACGATGCGAGCAATGGCACGATCTCTTACGGCGATATCGTCGTGACGAGAAAAGGCATATACAACCGGATGTAGCGCTTCGTCTTGCGTGGAAGATGCCCGAAAGGAGGCGGCGAGATGACAAGGGAAACGAGAAGAGGCGGGTGGCTGGCGCTCATCGCGCTCAGTGCGGCGATCGCGACGGGATGCGCCGGCCTGCCGAAGGGAAACACTTTCGGCGAGGACGTGGCGTTTCTTCGAAAGCATACGGACGTCGTGGTCCTGAAGGATGAGTCAGGTAAAGCACAAGTGGCCGTCGTGCCCAAGTACCAGGGGCGCGTGATGACGAGCGCCGCCGGGGGGACCGAGGGCCTGAGCTACGGATGGATCAACCGCGATCTGATCGCTTCGGGGAAGCTGCTTCCCCACATGAACGCTTTCGGCGGCGAAGACCGCTTCTGGATGGGGCCGGAAGGAGGGCAGTACGCCATCTTTTTCGAGTCGGGCGCGCCTTTCGATCTCGAACATTGGCAGACGCCGGCCGTCATCGACGCCGAGCCCTTCGAACTGACGTCGAAAAGCGACGCGCGCGCCGCCTTCCGCAAGCAGACGCGCATCACGAGTCGGTATGGGACGCACTTCGACCTGCGAATCGACCGGACCGTCCGGCTGCTGCCGGCGGAGCGAGCGGCGGAGCTGCTGGGGGTTTCTCTTCCGAAGTCCGTTCGAGTGGCGGCCTACGAAAGCGACAACCAAATCACGAACACCGGACCCGACCCTTGGAGCAAAGACACGGGGCTTCTCTCGATCTGGATTCTCGGCATGTTCCAACCGACGCCCAAAACGACGATCGTGATACCGTTCAACCCGGGACCGGAGGGTCGGTTGGGGCCGAAGATCAACGACAAATACTTCGGGAAGGTTCCGGCGGAGCGCTTGATCGTGAAGGACGACGTGCTTTTCTTCAGGGGCGACGGCAAGTGTCGCGGCAAAATCGGCATCCCGCCGCGGCGGGCGAAACCGATATGCCGCGACACTTGCCGTCGC
>Ga0315274_10012528_pt1 | contig 12093 bp, 9 predicted proteins | sample YL17G02_20_MG_FD_203700 | JGI IMG/M metagenome (GOLD analysis project Ga0315274, IMG submission 203700) | Sediment microbial communities from Yellowstone Lake, YNP, Wyoming, USA - YL17G02_20 | ecosystem: Environmental > Aquatic > Freshwater > Lake > Sediment | place: USA: Wyoming | collected... | reverse complement strand
TTCTCGGCTTCGAGTTTCTTCAGGGCATCGAGAATGGAACTCATCCGGACGGCTTTGCCTCGGTTTCGGGTTTCGGGTTTCGGATTTCGGGTTTCGGGTCGCCGCTGCCTTCAACGGCTTCAGCAGGCACAAGCGGAGTTCCTGCAATTACTGACGGCGTGACCTCCTTTGAGGTCTCCATCTTGGCAGGTCCGAGCTCGTCATCGTGCAACGGCGGCAAGTCTTCAACCCGGATCTCGCCGCGGCTCACGAGCCCAAGAATGCCCGTATCGTACTGTCCAGACGCATCCAGCGGACTCAGCAGGAGACTCGGCAGAGGGTTGTCTTCGGGTATCGGGTTTCGGGTTTCGGGTTTCGGCTTCTGGGTCTCTGGTTCAAGGTTGCCGGTCTGAAGCGCCGACTCCACGGGCAGTGAGGCGTCGGCGATCCCAGGTGCTGGACCCGACACCCGAGACCCGGATGAGGACGCGGAAGCGGTCGCCAAGCGACCCCTTAAGACCATGCGAACCTGTCTCCCAGCGACGCCGTCGATGAGAAGGCCCGTCTCGGCCTGCATCTTCGCCACGGCGCGCCGCGTCTTTTCGTCATAGACGCCGGTGACTTCGGAGAGGAGGTCCAGGGCGCACAGATCCTGTTGAAGCTTCTTGACTTCGGGGCCGGTCATCTGCATCTTCAAGGCAGGGGCATCGGGCGCCGGATCCTGCCAGAAGATCACCGCTTCCCCTGCATAGGCCGCCTTGAACTGATCTCTCGCAAGAAGAATCGTCTGATTGCCGTTCGTGGTGATTCGCAGGTTATTGCCATCCGTGCCAAGCAAGGCCACCCACAGCGCATGGCCGCCGACTTTCAGTCGCACTGCCGCCGGCAGTCTTATCCCAATGAGCTCATCGACGCTGGGGCTCAGCGGTTCCGTGTCGAGACCATTTGCCTGAGCGCACTGGCGGAAGCTTGCAAGGGAGTCATTTTCCGGATACCCGCTGATGAGCGCCTTGTTCCACGTGCGCAGGATGGCTGCAACGGCGGCGTTCCGCGCCGCATCCGGACTCACGTCGTTCAGCCGGTCAATCGAGGCGATCTGCGCCTTTGGTGAGACTTGCGCGGACGCCGCACCACCACCCAACTCAGGAGCATGCAGCTCCTTTTGTGCCTTGGTTGCTGCAACGTTCTCGTCGGGTTTTGAATCTCGTAGAGGACTTTCGCCCAACCCGAAACCCGAAACCCGAGACCCGAAACCCGAGAGTTGTCCACGAGCCACGGCGTCATCCCTTTGGATCGCCGCCGCCGGCGGTTCCTCGCGCCGGTACGGGTTTAGAAGCGGCACGAGGTACACGGCCAGTATCAAAATCAGGACCGCCGTGGCGAAAATGGAAGGATTCGGCAGAAAACGCTTCGAGAACTCGAGCACACTTCGTTTTCTACGGATTGTTTCGCCGCGGACCTCTTTGGCCGCCTGGCGAACAATGCGCGCCGTGATCGTGTGTGTCTCTCTTATATAGCCGATGAGCAGCGCGCGATCGCACACGGCATTGATGACGCGCGGCGTGCCTCCGGATGAACGATACACGGCTCGAACCGCGGCGCGCGTCAAATAGACCTTTTTCCGGCCGCCAGCCACGCGAAGCCTATACGCGATGTACTGCAGGGTCTCTTCCGGATCAAGCGCCTTGAGATGATACCGCGCCGTGATCCGTTGGTTGAGTTGGCGCAACTCGGGCAATTGAAGGTTGTACGCAAGCTCCGGCTGACCGATCAGCACGATCTGGAGCAGCTTCTGCGTCTCCGTTTCGAGGTTCGACAGAAGCCGGACCTGCTCGAGCACGCTTGGGGTGAGGTCCTGCGCCTCGTCGATGACTAAGACGCAGTTCTTTCCAAATGCGTTGCGGTCGAGGAGGTACTGGTTGAGTTCATCAATGAGGCCCTTTATCGTCTCCGCGCGACTCTCGATCCCGAAATCCTCATTAATCTTTCGAAGAAGCTCTTCCGGTGACAGGCACGGGTTAAAAATGAAGGCCACTTCGGTATCCGTGTCGAGCTGGTTGAGCAAGCTGCGGCAGATCGTCGTCTTGCCCGTACCGATCTCCCCCGAAACCATGACGAACCCGGTGCGATTCTTGATTCCAAAGAGCAAGTGGGCAAATGCCTCTTTGTGTTTCTCGCTCAGGAACAGAAAACGAGGGTCGGGCGTCAGGTTAAAGGGCTTTTCGGCTAATCCGTAGAACGCCTCGTACATGCCTCACCCCGCGCAACAAACGCCCCGGTAAACTCTTGACAAAAAGGATAGCACCTTGCATGTCCGCTGTCAATGACTCTCGCAGGCGACAAGCCACTCGGCGTGAAACCTTCATGTCATGTGTGTTGAAGAACGATCTTGATAGCCTGCGACGTGCGCTTGGACAAGAACGCTCTCACGGCGTCTTTGTACTGCGTGACGGGGAAACGGTGCGTGATGATGTCGGCGGGCGAAATGCAGCCCGCAAGCAGCAGTTCGGCCGCGATATCAAACGAGGTGCGTCCGTCGGATTCGGTTGCGTGACAGTTGATGCCGGCGACTCGTATCTCTTGACACCATACGGGAGAGTAATCGATCTTGCCCGGTTTGAAATTGATGCCGATGAGAACGACCGTTCCTCCGCCCTTCGTCCATCTCAACGCGTGCTGCAGACTCGCATCGTTTCCCACAGTGTCGTATATGACGTCGAACCCCCCGAGGATGATCTCGTTTCCGAAATACCCCTTGGCGTGGCGGCCGCCGGTTACGTCCGCAATGCGCCGGTAGAGTCCGCCGCTATCGAGCAGAACGGCCGCGCCAAGCTTCTCAGCGACTCTTACCTGGAACGGATAGCGGACGAGGCAGAAGATTTCGGCGCCAGGGAACAGCCGTCGCACCGCTGCCACGGTCAGAAGCCCAATCGTTCCACCTCCGATGACAAGCACTCTATCGCCCGAGGCCGGTTTTGCCTTGAGCACGCCGTGCACCGCGCTCGCCATCGGTTCAAGCAACACGGCCGTGTCGTCGTCGAGCGCGTCAGGGATCTTGAAAGGTTGCGTCTGGTGCATGACCATGTAAGGCGAGAACCCGCCGCCGATATCCTCTATCGGTAGGGTTTTCTTGCCGATGTTCTCACAGAGCATGTAGCTCCCTGCGGCACATTGCGCGCACGGAGGATCGATCTCCATCTGAAAACAGGACGGCCAATCGATGCGCATCGCTACGCGGTCGCCGGGAACGAATCCGGTCACTTCGGAGCCTGCTTCCACGACTTCGGCGACAAGCTCGTGGCCCAGGAACTTCTTACGAATGCCCGGCATCGCCGCTGAGAAGCATTTCGGGTCCACGTCCATGAACATGAAATGGATGTCCGTGCCGCACAACCCGCAACAGCGGTTTCGGACCTTCAACCAACGCGGGTTGGGAATGCGCGGCTCTGCGATGTCGCGGTATCGAAGCGGCGAGAACGGGCCGAGCGCGGCGTATTTCGAGAAGAGCGAAGCGGCTTTGAGCATCGCGACGCGCGAGAGTTTGTTCTCGAAGTAGAGTGCTTTCATGACTCGGAGATTGCGGTTCCTTTGGAGGAAGTGTTCCGCGTTAGCCGGCGAAAACTCGCGAGTGTTAGTATAACGGGCGAGTGGCATGATCTCACGCATGGGAGATGGTATGAGCGCACTTGGTTCCGCTGAACGTCCGCTTCGCGCGGCGATTGCCGGCAGCGGGTCCGCCGGTTTCTATGCCGTGGCGGCGCTTTTCAGCGCGCCGATCAACGCGCGGGCGGATGTCTTCGAGCGTCTGCCGACACCGTACGGTTTGGTGCGCGCGGCCGTTGCTCCGGATCATCCGAATACCAGAACGGTCATTAAGGTGTTCGACAAGCTCGCCGGACGCGAGGAGTTTTCGTTTCTGGGTAACGTGCAGGTCGGACGCGACATCTCCGTTAACGAGCTTCGCGAGCACTATGACGTTGTGATATTCGCCACGGGCGCTGAAGCGCCCGCAGATCTCGGCATCCCCGGCGAGGACCTGTTCGGCAGCCACGCGGCGGACGAGTTCGCGCTGTGGTACAACGGTCATCCCGATTTCCGTGAGAGCCGGTTCGACTTCTCGCATGAAACGGCGGTCGTCATCGGACAAGGCAACGTTGCCACTGACGTCGTCCGCATGCTCATTCAGCCGCCCGAGGTATTGAAAAGCACTGATATAACGCAGTACGCGTTGGATGCGCTGGCCGAGAGCCGCGTTCGAGACATCCATCTGGTTGGCCGGCGGGGACCGGCCCAGGCTCGGTTCACCACGCAGGAGATTCAGGAACTCGGTGAGCTACCGGACTGCGATGTCGTGCTCGATCCGGCGGATCTCATTCTCGATCCTGCAAGTCAGGCGGAACTCGATAATCCAAAGAACGTGAACAGCAAGCGGAATATGGCCGTCTTCGAGGAGTTCGCGAAGCGCCCTGCTTCCTCCAAGCGCAAGAGGCTGCACATTCGTTTCCTTCATAGTCCCATCCGGATCCAGGGACAAGATCGCGCCGAGTCAATCGTCTTCGAGAAAAACCGGCTTGAAGGGGAGCCATTCCACTTGAAAGCACGGGGCGCGGGGGAATTCGAAACGCTGAAGTGCGGGCTGGTCTTCCGTGCGGTGGGTCATCGCGGCGTCCCGATACCCGGCGTGCCTTTTGACGAGGCGCGCGGCGTCTTCCCAAACCAGGCCGGTCGAATTCTTCATCAAGGAAAACCCGTGCCGGGCTTGTACGCCGTCGGTTGGATCAAACGCGGCCCCACCGGCTTGATCGGCACAAACAAGGCCGACGGCATCGAGACGGTCGACAGCATCCTGGCCGACCTGTCCGAGATCCCCCCATGTCCCGAACCCGACAGCGCGCCCATTCATGCGCTTCTATCGAGCCGCAACATCCGCGTTGTCAGCTACGAAGATTGGCGCCGAATCGATACCGCGGAGATCGCGCACGGCGAAGCCAAAGGAAAGCCGCGTGAGAAGCTCACAACGTTCGACGCGCTTCTTGATGCGGCACGCAAATCGTCTCGGACCTACAGAGCGCCGAGCTCGTAAAGGATGAACGACGCGGCGAGTGTAGCAGCGACTTCTGATCGGTAGGTTGCCGCACCGAGGGAGATGGGGATGGCGCCGTTGTCCGAGGCGAGTTGAAGTTCCTCTGGGGCGAAATCGCCTTCCGGGCCTACGAGCAATGTGGCGATTGCGGACGTCTTTCTCGACTCGCGCAATGCCTGAGAGATCGGAATCGGCGGCAAGGATTGGGTCGCGAGCAGGAGAGGTCCTCGAACAAGATCCAAAGCGGCCTCGAGATCGGATGCGATCTCGAACTCCGGCAGCCATGCCCGGCCGCATTGTTTGCAGGCTTCGATGGCATATCGCAGCCATTTGGCGTTCGGGCGCGGGGCTTTTTCCGAGTGTTTTCCCCGGAAGAAGCAGAAGTGGGAAATGCCGATCTCGGTACCGTGCTGAATTAGATACTCGATGCTTTTCTCTCGGAGGAGCCACGCTTGGAATAGCGCAACTCGCACGGAGGGGGCAGGAATGCGGCGCTCAGTCTCGGGCGCGATGACTACCTCGCGATGCGTCGCCCGTGAGACGAGACCTTCAATCTCCCGCCCTTGGCCGTCGAATAGGACCACGCGGTCGCCTGCCTTCACACGAACCACGTGAAGCGCATGGTGCGCTTCTTCAAACAGCAGCGGGATCTCAGACCCCGTTACCGGCTCCGGAAAGATGTAGAAACGATGGATGTGCAGCATAGCTTGAAGAATAGCATTCGGGCCTGGTCTGCGCCAACAGTCCAGCATCGGACAGATCGGACGGATCAGACAGATCGGACGCCTCGGACAGGGTCGAGCGAGATCTCGATCCTCTTGGCCGAAACCCTTGACACGCTCCGGCCCATTGGCTAACCTTGCGAAGGTGGTATGGGAAGGAGCGTTTCATGAGCACACAACTCGCGTTGTTGGGCGGTCCGAAGACCGTGACGAAGGATTCGCCTGACGCGTTTCGGTGGCCGAAAACGCGGACCAACTGCTGAAGAGGAAATGAGCGGATGCTTGGTCGTTCGAGTGAACCGCTGTCTGGATTCGATGTATCGCAGTAAGCTTAACAAAACGAGCCGGCTAAGCTTCGAGAGTTCGGTGCTGACGCAGTTCCATCGACCGAAGGTCATCCGTCCGCGCATCGGGCGTTTGGCGCTGGCGGTGGCGTGCGTGATTGGCATCGCGGCGCTGGCGGTGTGGGGTTTGAGTGCGCTTCGCTGGCCGGTTCGCACAGCCAAAGGCGACGCGGTGGCGCGCGCAGCCGGTGAGGTCCTAAGCGCCCTAAAGTCCGGCTCGTTTGAGCGGGCGATCGAGGTTTGTGCGGAAAGCGAGACGGGTCGGAAGAAGCTGATCGAGGATGACGACCAGCACGCGAAGCCGAGCACGGCGCCGGCGGGAGGAAAGGCGTCCAATCCGAAGCGGGAATCTCTCCCCGCGGCGGATTTCCTGGCCAGTGTCCGCTCCTCGCTCGCGAGCCAAGGCGTTGTCTGGGAACAGATCCGTCCGCTCGCGTTCGGCGGCATGCAGGCGAACGTTCAGGACGTGCGGCGCATGAAAGACGCAGCGACCTTGGTGGTAGGCGAGATCTATTTTGCGGCCCAGGACCAAGTGTATGCCCTGGAGCTTTCCGCTCGCTGTTGCGGCGATACCGCCGTAATCACGGACTTCTGGCGTTGCGGGCCGATAGGCATGCCTGTCAAGGCCTCTCTGGGCACGTTGAAGGATCGCACGGCTGCGCGCATCCGAGCCTTTATGGAAGAGCCCATCAACCCGGGCGAACGCGTCGGGATCAAGAGCCCGCGGCTCGTCTTTGTGTCCTTGCAACCGGCGTGAGCCGGAGCGGGCGCGTTAAATCTGCTTCGCGTTTCGACGCTTCAACTCCGCCACCGCGCGCCGGACGTCTTGTGCGCGATCCTTGGGAACGACCAGGACGGCATCGTCGGTAACGACGACCACGAGGTCCCTCGCGCCAATCACTGCCACCGCCATATCGTGCTTGGAAGGCGCCGTTGCGTCGTAGATGATGCAGTCGCTGCATTCGACGGCCACTGGATTTCCCACAATGACGTTGCCGTTTTCGTCACGGGGCTGAGTACGTTCGAGGGCAGGCCACGCGCCCACGTCGTCCCAGGCAAAATCCGCGCGCGCCATGACGACGTTCCGCGCGCGCTCCATCAAAGCATAATCGATGGAAATGTTCTCCATTCCCTCGAAGATCTCGGCGACTTTGTCATGTTTGCCCAGGCGCATCGCTTCCGCCATGGCGATCACCGCGCGGGCCATGGCGGGTTGGGCCGCCTCGAGTTCGCGCATGAAGGTCGACAAGCTCCAGAAAAACATGCCCGAGTTCCAAAAGCATCGGCCCGATTCAATGAACTCTTCGGCCTTCTCGCGGCTCGGCTTCTCGTGAAAATGCGTGACGGGATACACGGCGACGCGCCCGGCGCACCCCGCGAGAGGCTTGTCGGAAACACTTATGTAACCGTAGCCGGTGTCCGGACGCGACGGCATGATCCCCACAACGCCCAATGCATTGTGCTTTTCGGCGGCCGACAGCGCCGAGGAGATCGTCTCGCGGAACGATTCGCTGTCGAGGATAGCCGGATCGGCCGTCACAACGGCCATCGAGAACCGCGACTGGATGTCGGCGCTCGACAGGTCGTCCGTTGGTTCCGAGTACTTCGCGAGGATATGGGCCGCGGCATAGGCAAGGCAGCCGGTGGTATTGCGCTTGCACGGCTCGGCAATGACGTTCTCATCCGGCACGCCGACGCAGGCTTCGCGGATGGATTCGACGAGATGACGCCCCGTAACGACATAAATGTCCTCAGATGGAATGATCGGCACGAGTCGCAATACGGCTTCCTCGAGCATAGTCTGGTCCGGCCGCGTCAGCCTGAGCAGTTGCTTCGGACGATTCCGTCGCGAGAGGGGCCAGAAACGTTCCCCTGAACCGCCGGCCATAACCACGGCAATGCGCCGTATCGATGATCTGCTTTGCATTGCGATCTCCCCTTCTGCATGCCACGTGCGTTTCGCGTCATATGTTACCACAAGCCCGTGTTCAGGGCGTGAAGTCTGATCCGTCTGATCTGTCCGATCTGTCTGATTCCAAGTTCACCCGCGCTGACGCGCGAGAAACGACTTCACGAACGGCGTGGCAGGCGCGTTTAGGATCTCATCCGGCGTTCCGATCTGGTGACAAGCGCCGTCTTTAAGCACCGCGATGCGCTGGGCCAGTTCCAATGCTTCCTCCTGATCGTGCGTGACGTAAATCGCAGTGATACCGAGGCGGCGCTGCAGGTCCGCGAGCTGTTCGCGGGTGGCATAGCGGAGCTCGGCGTCGAGATTGCTGAGCGGCTCGTCCAGAAGGAGGATGTCGGGATGCACGGCTAAGGCGCGCGCGAGCGCGACGCGCTGCTGCTGGCCGCCGCTGAGTTCCGTGACGGGGCGCTTGTCGAGTCCATGCAACTGCACGAGGTCGAGCGATTCGGCCACACGCTCCGCGATCTCGGCCTTGGGCATCCGCCGCGCACGCAGACCGAACGCGACGTTCTCAAATACGTTCATGTGCGGAAACAGCGCATAGCTTTGAAACACCATCGCGGCATTGCGCTTCTCCGGCGGTACATCGGTCACGTCACGCCCATCGAAGGACACGGCGCCGGTGTCGGGCGCCTCGAGGCCGGCGATCACGCGCAACGTCGTGGTCTTGCCGCAGCCGCTGGGCCCGAGGATGGCAAAGAACTCGCCGTCATGAATCTCGCACGTGAAATGCGCGATACCGCCCCCTGTCGGGTAGAGCTTCGTGATGTCGTCACACCGGACGCTGCTCATCGCGGCTGATATACCTCCCGCTCCCAGCGGTCGCACCATTCCTGTTCTTTTTTCGAAAATAATGGCCAATCGATCTCCATCGCATCGATCGGTTCGCGCATCCACGCCGGCAATGCATTCGGATCCATGTCAGTGCGCGCGGGCATCTTCGCGTACGCGTGCGAATGCCGGATCATCGCGTCCGCTGAAGTAACGAATTCATAGAATCGCTTGGCCCAATCCGGATGCGGCGCGCCCTTGATGAGGGCAATGCCTTCGGTCAACACGGGCGTGCCGGGCGGTATCACTCCGTCGAACGGGTAGCCGTTGCGCTCGCGCTGCAATACGATGTCAGCCATGAGCCACACGCTGACAAGGTCCTCGTTTCGCTTGATGTGGTCAAACAGGAACTGTGGGCTCTCCGGATAGGATTCCGTTGCGTCGTTGAGACGTTTAAGCCACGCGATGCCGGCGTCTTCGTTGGGCGCGCGGAGGATCATGGCGCCGAGGAACGTGCGCATGGTTCCCGAAGCAGAGGGCTTTCTCAACGTGACTTTCCGATGCCATTGCGGCAACAGAAGATCATCCCAGGTTCTCGGAGCGGTATCCTTCTTATAACGGCGGTTGTTGAACATGATCGCCAGCGGCGAGCAATACGTGCCGTACCAGCGATCCTCTGAATCGCGCAATTCTTTCGGTACGGCTTCGGCCCATGTGGGCTTATACGGTTCAAGAAGCCCGGAGTCGGCGGCTTTCATGAACAGGGTGGACGGCCCGCCCCACCAAACATCGCACACGGGGCGGTTTCGCTCCGCGCTGACGCGGCTATAAACCTCCTGCGAACCCATGTCGAGCCATTGAAGGTCGACGCCCGGATAGGCTGCCTCAAATTGCCTCTCGGCATCACCGAGCATCTCGGGTCCATGCGGACTGTATACCACGACAACTTCCTTCGAAGAGCAACTCGCGAGGATCAGGGCCGGGGAAAGGAGGAGAGATCCAACCAACACCGAGAAGGCGTTCCTGTTCCCTTTTCTCTTTTCCCCTCTAATCATCGCGCAGGGCTTTCTCCAACGCCTCAACAGACGGCTCGATGGTCTTGACCTCGGGAGGCGCGAGTGCGGCCAGGTCCTTCATGCCGCTGCCCGTGACGACACAACACACGGATGTACGCGCATCGACGTCGGGCAAGTGTCGCAAGGCGGCGATGGCCACCGCGGCCGTGGGCTCACACAGCAGACCTTCGGTTTTGGCAAGTGTTCGTTGGGCATTCAGGATTTCGGAATCATCAACCGCTATCGCAACACCGCCCGTTGTTCGTATCGCCGGCAGGGCCGTGTGGCCGTCAAACAGGATGTCGTCCGCGATGCCGCCTGCGATGGTCTTCGGGGCGGGCCACGGATGTCTCAGCGTTTCGAGGTAGGACATGCCCGTATCGATGGCCTTCTTCAAGGGTGCGCATCCAGCCGCCTGCACGCCGGCCAGTCGCGGCGGGCGCTCGATGAGCCCCAGCCGCTGCAGATCGAGGAACCCGCGCCAAATGCCGCCGAGCAGGCCGCCACCACCCACGGGCGCTACGACCCAATCGGGCAAGTTGGGCGCCGTCTGCGCGAAGAGCTCATATGCGATGGTCTTCGCCCCTTCGACATTGAAAGGTTCGTACATCCCGGCGGTCGAGAGATGGTACCAACCGAAACGACGGCAGGCTTCGATGCACAGATCGAATACCGCGCTCGCCGATGGCGTGTCGACGCGAACCACGGTTCCTCCATAAAGCGACGCCTGCGCGATCTTCCCGGCGGCCGCGTGGCCGTGCATCAGCAACACGGCCCTCATGCCGGCCCGGGCCGCATAGGCCGAGGCCGCGCAGGCCACATTGCCCGAGGAAACGACGGCCACCGTATCCACGCCGATCTCTCTGGCATGGCTGATGCCGGCCGAGACCTGTCGATCCTTGAATGATCCCGTCGGGTTGGCCATCTCGTTCTTGATCAGCACTTTGCCGATGCCGCGATCCGCCCCGAGGCGTTTGGCGACGACGAGAGGGGTTGCCCCTTCTTCCAATGTGACGACGTGCTCGAACGAGGAGACCGGCAGCAGGTCGAAATACGACCACATCGAGGATGGGCGCGCATTGAAGATTGACCGGTCAGGCGTGGCAAGAGTTCGAATGCTAAGGGGCTCGCCGCAGGCGGCGCACGTGTATCCGGAGACGCACCGCGTCGCGCCACATCCGTAGCAGATATAATCGCACCGCAAGGAATGCCTCCCTATCGGAGGGTAAGGTCAAGCTCCCACTCAACCACAATAGGGCGTTCGTCTGACTTGTCCGACCTGTCCGACGCGTCCAACTTTCCGCACAACGAATCCTCAGAAGTTGAAGCTGCCGACGTTGCTCTTGTCGAAGATCAACGGGTCGCCGAGTATGATCTCGCTGCCGGCAATCTTCACCTCTCCGAGATGGCCGGCCTTGAACGTCGTCGCGCCGGGTTTCAAGTCGCCTTTCGCCGTGGCGGCCGCGGCATATACGGCGAGGTAGCCCAGGTCTACCGGATTCCACAGCACGAACTTCTTCACGGCGCCGTCCATCACGTACTCCTTCATCATCTTCGGCGTGGCGAGTCCCGTCAGGAAGACCTTATCGGCGGCGCCGGCCTTTCGGATCGCCTCGGCGGCCCCGGGGAGCGCTACCGACGTAATGGCGAAGATCCCCTGGAGATCGGGATAGGTCTTCAGGCAATCGGCCGTGACCTGCGTGGCAAGCGCCTGATCCTCGCCCGGGGCTTTCGGCGTTTCGGACAGATTGACCATGTTGGGATACTTCGCCTTGCGGTACTTCTCCATGTCGGCCATCCAACGGTTCTGATTGTCCGCCGTCAGCGTGCCCGTCACAATGATGTATTTGGCGTTCGGGCCGGCGCCTTCGGCCATCACGTCCATCAATGCCTTGGCGACGCTCTCCGACGTGCACTGGTTTACGAAGAAGTCGCGCGCGCTTTCCAGCGCGTCGGCGTCCCACGAGATGACCTTGATGCCGCGTTTGCGCGCCTTCGCCAGCACGGGCGCAATGGCCGCCTTGTCGTTCGGCGCAATGGCGATCGCGTCGTATTTCTTCGCGATCCACGTCTCGAGCATCTGCGCCTGAAGCGCCACGTCCGCCGTCACGGGCCCGTCGAAATCCACCGTGACGCCAAGCTCTTCGCCGGCTTTCTTTGCGCCAACCGC
>Ga0315274_10012526_pt1 | contig 12095 bp, 13 predicted proteins | sample YL17G02_20_MG_FD_203700 | JGI IMG/M metagenome (GOLD analysis project Ga0315274, IMG submission 203700) | Sediment microbial communities from Yellowstone Lake, YNP, Wyoming, USA - YL17G02_20 | ecosystem: Environmental > Aquatic > Freshwater > Lake > Sediment | place: USA: Wyoming | collected... | reverse complement strand
AAAGCTTTGATGCAGTGTTTGCTTCTGGGGTGTTGGAACATTTGACCAAGGATGAGGGGCATGAACTGCTCAAGAAGATGAGCCTGTGGGCAAAGAAGAAGGTCATTATTACTACACTCAATGGATATTTGTACCAGGGGGACTTTGATAGCAATCCCTATCAAATTCATAAGTCAGGCTGGACTGTTTCTGGGTTAAGGAATGCTGGATTCAAAGTACATGGAATGAACAGCTGGGAATTACTAAGAGGACCTAGAGGAATAATGAAATTGAAACCAGCATTTCTGTGGAAAGCGATTTCAGTAATCACACAACAGATAGCACATTATTGCCCGAGGCTGGCATTTCAATTACTTGCCATCAAACGAATATGCAACTAGAGACAAGGATTACTCTGCGAATACTTGTTCTATTCAGGATTTTCCCGAATATATTCTTAGCACCTATGCCCTTAGAAATATATGAATTTCATGAACTTCTCAGGGGAGTCAAGTTTTCAAAAGAAGAACTAATTTTGGACATAGGTTGTGGGAATGGTCTTCAGACCTTGCTTTTGGGTAAGAAGTGCAAGAAGGTCATCGGAATTGATACATCAGAAGAGGCTATAATTGTTGCAAGGCATAGGGCTAGTTTTGTTAAAAGAAGAATCAATAGTGAGTTCCGTTGCACAAGAATTGAGGAAGATTTCTGATTTCCAATTGCTCAAGCGGCTCAAATGGAATCTGGAGTGGGGTCAATTGCTGGATATCTCAAAATAATCTCTACCTAGCTTACTATGAAAATAATCGTAGTCTATTCTTTCGCTATACACCCCGGTGTACATAAACTTGCCGCGACTCTGTCCAGGAACGGGCACGAGGTCAAGCTATTGGTATGGGACCGAGACAAGAACTTGCCAAAGGTCGAAAAGATTGACTCGTTCACTGTGCACAGGTTCCGCCTCAGAGCGCCCTATGGTAAGCTGTCCGTCCTCCTGTATCAGCCTTTTTGGTGGCTCTATGAGTTCTATTTCTTCATGAAGGAAAAACCCCATGCAGTCCATGCAGTCAATCTCGATACACTACCTCCTGCCATAATGGCGAAGCTGGTCAGGGGAACAAGGCTTTTCTATACCATCGAAGACCTATATGGTGGAAGTTATGCAGGCCCCGTCCCTTCCGTCCTCAGGAAAATGGTCACATTTTTCGAAAAAGTTGGAATAGCCTTTACTGACACTCTATTTTTGGCAACCGAAGCTGTTTACGATGAATTAAAGGGAATCAGGATTAAAAAGGTGGTCTATATCTACAACGCACCGGAGGAATATCCCGATATAGAGGTTACACATAAAACAACATCAGGAACCCGCATATTTTATGGTGGATGGATTGCCCGGGCCAGAGGCATACAGGACATGATAGACGCCATAAGCACTTTGGATGGGGTCAAATTGGTTATGGCCGGGAAAGAATTGGACGAAGGCGTTGTGGCCTACGGGACGGCAAAGCTAAAGGGCTTCCAATTCCTGGGATGGATAACTCACAAAGAAATCATTAAACAAAGCTTAGAAGCGGACATTCTTTTTATTTTTGCTGACCCTAGCTTTCTCATTAACTTCAGGTATGCCACCCCCAACAAGCTGTTCGAGGCTATGATGTGCGCCAAACCCATCATAGTCAACGACGGGACACCAATGAGCCGGATTGTGAGGAACGAGGACTGCGGAATCGTGGTGCCTTACGGCGATGTAAATGCAATCAGAGAGGCCGTGCTGAAGCTCAAAAACGACCCCGAGCTGCGTCAAAGGCTGGGGCAGAACGGGCGCAGAGCCTACGAGACTCGCTATAGCTGGAAGATAATGGAGAGCAGATTGGTGGAGGCTTACCAGGATTTAGCGAAAAAATGAGCTCCGGCGTGATAATGCTCAATTCGAATTTGGTTTTATTCCCTCTTTCTTGCCGCTCAGTCCCGCATACAAAGCTACAAGCTTCTTGGACTCGTTCTCCCAGTTGAAAATCTTGGCAGCTTCAAGCGCGTTTCTCTTCATCTCATTGTATCTGTTCTCATCGGACACGATGTGTGTTATGACATCAGCAATTTCTCTGGGATTCGTCGGGTCGCAGGTCATCCCTATATTGCAACCTTCAATGAATTTCTTCATGTCAGGGAAGTTGCTCCCCACTACGGGCAGCCCCGCTGCCATGAAGTCAAAAAGCTTGTTGGGGGAGGCGTAATAGAAGTTCAAGTCGGCATTTTGGAGCAGAATCAATCCTACATCGGCAGACATCGCCGTCCGCGTCACCTCATCGTATGGTACCGCCCCAAAGAAGTAGACCCTGTCGATCAACCCCTCTTTCTCGATGAGTCTCTTCAGGCCTGAGATATAGAGGTCGGGGCCGAAGCCGAGCATGACAAGGCTACAGTGGCTCAGGTATTTGAGGCTTCGTATACCTTCCTCGATGCCCCTGTGCACATCAAGGCGCCCTTCGAAGAGCAGTATCTTCTCCTCCTCAGGTATTCCCAGGCTATCGCGCAATACTGTAGAGCGCTCATAGGGGTGGTAGAATGGAACATTCAGGATCAAGGTGGGCTGGGGGATATGGTATCTCCTGCTCAGTTCCCTGGCACTCGATTCGCCAGCCATTATGTTTGCGTCTGTACGTCTGATGAAAAATGACTCAATACTCTTCACCAGGAACCTGTTTAGCCTGGAACGCTTGGGCACTCTGCCCCGGTCAGGCCACAGCTCGTGGGCATCATACACCAGTTTGCCGCCGGTGAGTCGGCTACATAGCCAGGCCACAGGCAGCGTGATCAGGTCATGGGCATGGTAGACATCAGTAGCCTCTTTTCGTGCCACCCAGAAGCTGCGTATGTAGTAATCAATATATGCTGAGTAAGTGTAGGCCGAATAAGCCAATGATATTCGCTGGACTAGCCTAAGTGCCATCCTATATAAGACTCGAAGGGCTCTTATGTACAACATCCCCAAGCCCTTGTAGGCACGGGATAGTGGATTACGCGCTGATGTATTTTCTCGTGCTTCAACCGCCTTATCTGCGCTCGCGGGGCCTGAGTCCTGTATTTGCGGTGTCAGCAGCCACTTCAACTTTTGAGCAAGCAGCCTCACCCTGAAGATCCTGGCACCATCGCTCTTCTCATAGGCAGTTGTCCCTGGGCTCAGGAAAGCTATTATCCTGACATCGTGGCCAGCATCTGACAGAGTTCTAGCGGGGATACGTGCGGTCTTAAAGTTCTCATTGCAGTTGGCCATCACGAACATGCATACCTTCATAGTTGCTTGTATCTCCTGAATGCACTCTAAGATAGAAGAGGGCTCATCAGTTCGCCCGCCCTTGACAGGCTCATTGTTGCCCCTTGCCGCTTCGCAGATTGATTGAGATTGAGATTCAGTCTAAGCCTTAATCTTGGTCTGAGTCTTAATCTCCTTCACAACCTCCTTGATCTGCTCCTCGCTGAGCTCAGGGTACATGGGTAGAGAGAGCACCTGCTCCTGTGCTTGCTCGCTCTGAGGGAAATCGCCGGGCTTGTACACCAGGTATTTATAGACTTCCTGAAGGTGCAGTGATAGGGGATAGTAGACCATTGTCTGAATACTCTTTGATTCCAGGTGTTTTCTTAACTCGTTTCGGTTCAAACGAGTGCCCTTGAGACGCATGGTGTAGTAGTTGCAGGAGGACTCGTTGTGCTTCTCGATATAAGGTGGCTGGATGCCTTCTATCCGGCTCAGCAGATGGCTATAGAGGGAAGTCCTGCTGCGGCGAAGCTCGTTCCATCTATCGAGGCGTTTCAATTTCACCCTCAGTACAGCGGCTTGTAGCGCATCGAGGCGGCTGTTGAAGCCGTGCATGACATGCTGGTAGGTTGTTTTTGAGCCGTGCACCCTCAGAATTCTTACCGTCTCGTCAATGGCAAGGTCGTTTGTGACCACCATGCCGCCGTCGCCGTAGGCTCCCAGGTTCTTTGACGGGAAGAAGCTGAGGCATCCGGCATCGCCCAGAGAGCCAACCTTTTTGCCTTGGTATTCTGCGCCCAGAGCCTGTGCACAGTCCTCAATCACCTTGAGATTGTACCTTCTGGCTATCTCGAGAATGCGCTCCATGGCAGCAGGCTGGCCATAGAGGTGAACGGGAAGTATAGCTCTGGTTTTGGATGTGATTTTAGGTTCGATTTGAGCAGGGTCTATGTTATAGGTTCTGGGGTCTATGTCCACAAAAACGGGTTTGGCGCCGCACTTGGCGATGGACTCAGCGGTAGCGATGAAGGTAAAAGGGGTTGTGATTACCTCATCACCTTCTTTTATGCCACAGGCTAGCAGCGCAATGTGCAGGGCATCAGTGCCCGAGGCTACGCCCACTGCGTACTTTGTGCAGCAATAGGCAGCCATCTCATCTTCGAAGGCTTTGACCTCAGGGCCAAGGATGAACTGCCCGCTTTGAATCACCCTGTGAACAGCGGAGTTGATCTCATCTTTTATCGAGTTATACTGTGCCTTGAGGTCCACCAGGGGGATGGTCATTGAGCACCTTCCTTGGGCGGCAAAAGTTCATCTTGGGGAACATCGCGAACCACTCTAGCTGGCACTCCCATGACAATTTTCCTATCAGGCACATCCCGGCTGACCAGTGCCCCGGCAGCTACAACCGCTTCCTCTCCGATAACCACCCCAGGGAGCAAGGTTGAATTTGAGCCAATTCTAGCGCCTCTTTTGATGTGGGGGCCTTTAAATACATCAGTCACCCCACGTCCCATTTTATTATCGTTTGTTGTACTAATATGAGAACCTATAAAGGCATCATCCTCTATAATCATATCGCTGGTAAGATGAGTAACCGCTGCCGTCCTTACACGTTTTCCGATTACAGTTCGAGGCTCCATTGAAAGTAATCTGGCAATTATTGTGCTATCACCAATTACATTTTGCTCTCTAATGGAAACGAGATCCCCTATCATTACTTCATTTCCTACCTTTGTACCTCTATAGAGGATCACATAAGCACTAATCACGCAGTCTCTACCTATTTCCAACGGAGGTAGTTCTTTAACTGCTTTCTTACTGCTTAATGACCCTGTTCTGGGTACTCTACCCAGTATAGAGCCGTCGTCAATAAATGTGCCATCACCGATTCTTGTCCCCTCGTGAATAACCACATTATGCCCGATATAAACATTATCCCCAATCTGTACGCCATCCAGAATTACCACATTGTGCCCCAATTTGCAGCCTTTACCTACCCTGGCGGTTTCAGCGATAAAATTGCTCATAGTAATGCCTCCTGTCAAGAATTGGCCGCCGACCTTTTCATAGCTTCCTCAATCTTCTCCATTAGGCTCACCACTTCCAGGCCTTGCCTGCCATCGGATGCTGGCCTGGTCCTATTCCTGATACACTGCAGGAAATGTCGACATTCGAGGGACAACGGTTCGCTGAGTTCTATCCTGGGCAGATATACCCCCTCTGCTCTCAGGGCAAGTGTTCCCAGGGGAGAAGCAAGGCTGTTGTAATCTTCAACTACGCCCTGGTCATATATTCTCAATTTGTGTTCCGGCTCCATATCATCGAATACGGCCATCTTCTTGCTGCCTACCACTGTTAGCTGTCGTATCTTGTGGGGGTCAAGCCAACTGGCATGGAGGTGTGCCAGTATATTTGGAGTGAACTTCAATGTGACGAATACTACATCCTCGAGGCGAGGTTGAATGCAGCTTATCCCTTGTGCTGACAAGACTTCGGGAACATTCTCGAGAAGATAGAGTAAAATCGAGATATCATGGGGTGTGAGGTCCCAAAGGGCACTCTTGTCACGATATACTTGCCCCAGGTTCACTCTGGTGGAATAAAGGTAATAGATGTCACCGAGGTCGCCGGATTGGATGTGGCGCTTAAGTATGTGGATTGCCGGGTGATAGAGCATGAGGTGCCCGATCATCAAGATTTGCTTTTGCTTTTCAGAAACCTCGACAAGCTCCTTAGCCTCAGAGCTTTGGGCCGTAAATGGTTTTTCAACAAATACGTCCTTGCCAGCCAGCAAGGCCTTTTTCGTCACAGGGTAGTGTAATGCTGTTGGCAGAGCTATGACAACACCTTTAACCCGATCGTTCGATAGTACAGAATCAATGCTTGTTTCTCTTTTGACATTGGGGTAAAGGGATTCGAGACGGCTCAGAGCCTTAGGGTCACTATCGCAGATAGTGTGAAGGGCACCGAGTTCAGCGAAATTACGAACCAGGTTCTTGCCCCAGTAACCGCAGCCAATGACAGCTATGTTCTTGTCCATTTTCCCTCACAACCTCATCGATATTCCCATTTTTTAACTTCCCAGCAAATCACCACCTTGGGTGTGTTACCGGTAAGGCAATGGCATGCAGAAGCCTAACGCAGCCCAACCTCGAAACACCTGTAACAGTGTTCGCATCTTACTATCTTCTGTTTTAGGTTTGCGAGGGGTCTTCGACAGAATGCCAATCCTTACCTGCTTTTGTTAGGGGATTATATCACAAACTTGTGTCATTTGCTTGTGGATCAGCAAGAGGTCAGAGGTTCAAATCCTGTATTGCCCACCATACTGTACAATAGGGGGAACTGCTATTTGCTCTTCTATCGTCCCGGCGGGCGGTAGGGGCAAAGTGTAAGTGAGCGGTACTTCATTACCTGTCACCTTCACTTCTTTCACGAAGCTTCTGATAAACGCTTTCCTATCTATAGGCGTGCTCTCGCTAAGCAGATTGCGTAAGTCTTCAACATAGTACGTTACGGTCTCCAGATCAGCTAGGTCTACTCGTTTATCTGATAGATGTTGTTCCAGTTCCAGTTTTGTAGCTCGAAGTTGCTCTTGGCGACATCTCAATTGCTGAATACGAGGAGCCAAGTCCTCAAGCCTCAGTTTTCCTGTTTCCAACGAGTCATATAACCGTTCAAGACGGCAGTCGGTGTCAGCAATCTCATCCAGTATGCCTTTATGATGCAGCCTATCTCCTTCGGTAGATCCTTCCATCTCCTCATTAACCAATTTCACAAGCTCGGCGAGATTCTCTTTTGTCAAAATATGCTGCTTAACCTGCTCTATTACGATCCCTTCAAACTGCTGGCTTCTCAAATATCCTGCTTTACAGGAGCCAGCGCCCTTCTTGAGTAAAGTACCGCAGACATAATAACTAAATTGCCCGCTTTTGGCATCCTGACCAACCAGAGCATTACCACAATGCCCGCATCTTGCGATACCGCTTAACAAATAGCGACTGTTGACCCTTCTGGGGTGGATTTTAGCTGGAGCACGTTCTTTCATAACGGCCTGTACCCGCTCAAATATGCCTTTGTCAATAATTGCCAGACAGCCATTTTCTACCCTTATCGGAGCAAGCTCACGGTGGCTTTTTGTACCCCAGACAAGTGTACCTGTATACACTCTATTAGTCAGAATATTGTAGACTGTGGTTTTCTGCCATCCCTTGCCCCTCGGGCCTGCTATTCCCTCTCTATTCAAGCGTTTCACAATATCTTTAAGATTCTTGCCCTCCAGCGCTTCTTTGAAGATGCCTGCTATAACTGCGGCCTGATGCGGTTCGGGCTTAAGCTTGGTTCGTTCCTTCCCCCCATCATTCACTTTGGCCTTGCTATATCCGTAAGGAGCATAAGCCCCCACGTAGAAACCCCTTGACGCACTCTCTCTCATTCCTCTGGTCACATCCTCGCCAAGGTTTGCTGAATAGAATTCATCCATAACCTCGACCACTCCCTCCATAAGCTCGCCCGACGCTGAATTATCGAACCGTTCGCTAATCGAGACGACCTTAATCGCCTTCTTTCGCAACATCATCTTGAACGCCATAGAATCATAGCGGTTCCTAGCAAAACGAGAATACTTCCACACCAGGATAAGATCGAATGGCTTCGGAGAGCGGCGTGCCATCGAGATCATCTCCATAAATGCCGGACGATCTGTTGTCTTGCCGCTTTTAGCTTCATCTACGAATTCCTTGACCACTTCATATCGGTTGCTCGTGGCAAACTCACGTAACGCCTTGAGTTGTGCTGAAACCGACAAAGCTTTGTCCTGTTTGTCGCAGGAAACACGCGCGTAAAGGGCTACCTTCATCTATCTCACCTCCTAACAGACTACTTTATGACCAATAGTAAATATCCACAGGCGAATTTACAAGCAACTCCTAAAAAGGACAATAGAGACATCGCCCTTGCACAATCCGTTTCAGGATTATCTTTGTCAGCTCCTGTCGGATTCCCCCTCGGAGACGAAGGAACTCCTGGATAATTTTAGACAAAGTTGAGTATTCCGTCCAGGATACGGCCTCTTCACTGAGATAATCACAAGCTCCTTTTATCTTATCGATTTCACCATCGGGCATAAGAGCCAGAGAGAAAGCCCCCCGGTACACCCAACTGCAAAGCGGCACTTTCTCGGTTCTATATTCACACTTAAAACCATGGCCATTACGAGCCAATGACATCAGGTGAAAGATTACAGCATCGACAAAGCCCTCGGCAAGACCCATCTTACCCGCAGGCTCAGCGAATTTCAAAGAGGTTCTTTCTTCAGCCTTCTTCCTGATCTGCTTCTTAAGTTCATCAAGCTGAAAATCATAACGGCTCTCCAGTTCTCCGCACTTGTCTATATCCTTCCACAACGGTGATCTGGGCATATGCTCTCGCAAGGCACGCCACATCGGGTCCTCACTCAATGTGGGAGGTAAACCTCTGGGGACATCCACCTGAAATTGGGCTTTAAGTCCCTCGGCAAAAGAGCACAGGTCCACGTAATGCTTCTCTATGGCCTGCCTCAACACAAACTGCTTCGCCTCACGTACCTCTCGCTCCTCACGCAGCAGATTCAAATATTTTCTGACCGTACGTACATCGTAACCATCAGCCTGCGCGATCCGAGGTGCGGATTCGCCATCGGATTCATGGCGACGCAACCAGTTTTTAGCAACGTCCGGTCTAACTACCGGTTTCTTAATCCTTTTCCCCATTGCATCCCCCTTGAAGGTAAAATTGCATTCTGAACAGTATCATATCACATTCGTCTAATGTAGTCAAGAGCATCAATTGTGAGTAATAGTATATATGTTATGCTCTTTATATGCTCTATCATATAGACAATGATAATGAGCAGGCGAGTAAAAACAAGCGCGATGAACAGGAGATCTCTACCCAGCCCAGAAATTCCCCATTATCCGCTGGATAGCGGTCTCAATATTCTGGCGCGCCTTATCGCTCGCCATATATTGACAAACCGTTCCCAGTCCGGGGATGAATCAGTCGCTAAATCTAACTATTCTGAACCTGACAACCTCATGCTCCAAAGAAGAGACGAGAATGATTAGAAGCAAGACGATTCCGATAAGGCCAGTAAAGACAAAGGCCATAAATTCTAGCCGTTTCGCATATTCTTGTCGCTTGATCTCCCCCATTAGCAATATTTTTTGAAAGTACAAGTTCTTGGACTTGAATAGCAGTCTTTTTAGATAAGGTTATTACCTGGAGTATTAGTCAAGTTTACAGCCATCGATATTCAACAAGAACTGGTATTCAGGTAGCGGGAATGACTGGGAAAAGACACGCGCGGTAGAGACCATCCACTGTGTATCAGAAGCGAGGACATACTAATGTTCAGAGGAAAGCCTCTGGTGGTGAAAGATATATACAGAACGCCTTGAATATAGGTGCCAAGCAACATTTTACCACCGTGGTAAAGGGCACTGGCAAGCTGCGGGGCAAACGGTATGGTAATCCATATGGCAATCAAAGGAGATGGACATATGAGTAAGGCTACTAAAAGGAAAGCTCCATCGAGAATAAAGTATGAGGGCAGCCATCCTACAGTGAGCTGCCGGGTCCCTCGGAAACTCTACGACAGGCTCCATAAGGCCAAGGCGACAGAAGACAAGAGCTTCGCCGACTTCTTGAAGATAGGTTTGGGTGTCGTTGAACTGCAGGCAACGAATGAAGCCGACCTGAAGAAGCAAGGCTACAGCAAAGGATATAAGAAAGGCTACGCCGATGCCGAATCAGTCTTCATGATCACTTATCCCTGTAACATATGCGGCAAGACAATGATAGTGTCGAGGAGACGTTGCGAAGGAAACCGTCAGGGGGTACATCCGAGACAACCACTGGGGCCACATCGAATGTCACACCTGGCGAGCACCGGATTACGCGCTGAAGTGAAGGAGCTGGCATGATAGCCAAAGCCTACCTCGAACCAGAGGAAGTGCTGAGTCTGGAGCAATCTGCTACAAACCTTAGAGATAGACTCCTGATTCGCCTGCTTTTTCGCCTTGGCTGCCGCATCTCGGAGGCCCTGGCTCTGAGCATCGAAGACATCGATACGCAGCGCGGCACTGTAATTATTCAACACCTGAAGTACCGGATCAAGCTTGTCTGCCCACACTGCAATGCCAGCCTGGGTAAAACCCAGAGATTCTGCCCGAAGTGTGGAACAAAAGTGGAAGACGCAGTAGCTCAGGCGAAGGAGCATCGCCGCGTGAGGGCGCTGCCAATCGATACCGAAACCCTGGAGATGCTAAAAGATTACATCCAGAGAGGTGGTCCTGTTACCAAAGAAGGTAAGACAATTATCTTTGGCATCAACCGGCATCGTGCCTGGCAGATGCTCAAGGAGTGTGCCGAGAGAGCAGGATTGCCACATCTGATCAACCCTGAAACCGGCAGGCAGCGTGGTGTTAGCCCTCATCGCCTCAGAGACGCCTTCGCCGTGCATGCTATGAAGCTGGATGACTCGGGCGATGGGCTTAGGCTGCTCCAGGAGCACCTAGGACACGCCAGCTTCAATACCACTGCTAAATATAGAAAGGTAGCTGGTGAAGAGCACCGGCAGTGGTACGAGAAGCTTTGGGAAAAGAGATGATTAGGCTTTTCATGATATTTGGCAAGGGGGAACTGTGGCGGTTTTACCGGTAAGACCAACCAGGGGCGGCTTCCTCCGTCCCTTCGGTTGCGGCTGGTTTATAAGAGAATTTCTCCTGGGTCATGGCCCACATGGGTCACCAGTGATAGATCCCGATGCGGGCGCTCCACAGTGCGACATCTTTCACTATTACAAGATGGCACTTCTCCGGGAGACTGCCCAGGATAGAGCTACCAGAGAAGAGGAGCGAAGGGCACGGCATGAGAAGCGCCTCATCAGCCCTGAGAACATCGAGAGGCTAAGCGAAAGATATCTGGCTCGTATGCCTTATAAGTCCAGCGCCTGCCGATATCATTCCTTTGTCGTGTATTTCGCCAACCTACAGAGGTTGGGCTGGGTGGAGTTCAGTGGCAGGGAAGAGCCATCATCTTTCCAGGAACACTACGCAGCAGGGCAGCCCAGAAGATACTATCGCCTCACCATGGCGGGGATGGTTGCCCCTCTGGCTGCCTGGGCAAACCCTTTTTCAGCCCTTTACGGTACAGGGTGAAAACAGCGGGGAGACATCGAACTGGTAGGAGCAGAGATTATGTCAGTTGAGGAACAATATAGCAGCGACCCTCCGTTGCTTAGCTTTTATCTTAAGAAGCTCCTGGAGCCTGGATGGGCTGGTGAACTCAGCCCCGATGAGTTTGCTCACATCAAGTCACAGCTTCGGCAATCATCCTCCCTCAGGCGCCGCTGGGGCTTTCGACCCTCAACCAAGAGGCTTCCCGAGAGCCGTATTCGGGCTGTAGCCAGAGAAGGTCTCGGAGCCATCAGCAGGCGAGTTTTAGCTTCAACTGCTAAGAAGTGACGGGACTTCCCGCCCCTTTTCCCCTTGAAGAGGGCAAATCCCCTGATAGACAGCTACAAAAACTCGCCCGCAAAACCCTCAAGAGCGCACAGTAACCAGCACTTTAACCCTCTCTTTAGCCTTCTTTTCCTATTAGCTTACAAGGCTTCCTACTTATTCGCCAAAATGCGGTTCTACCAATAGCAATGAGAATATAGGTTCATTCTGTTAATGAACGAAAGGACATTTTGTGCAATGATTTAATTGCAAACGAAGCAAAATAGCTTCGATAGCACCTTAACAAACATTCGCAACCCGAAAGGGGATTAGTTTAATACTGAATAGGCTATTCCTTATAGGGAAAGCCGAAAGGT
>Ga0315274_10012525_pt1 | contig 12096 bp, 11 predicted proteins | sample YL17G02_20_MG_FD_203700 | JGI IMG/M metagenome (GOLD analysis project Ga0315274, IMG submission 203700) | Sediment microbial communities from Yellowstone Lake, YNP, Wyoming, USA - YL17G02_20 | ecosystem: Environmental > Aquatic > Freshwater > Lake > Sediment | place: USA: Wyoming | collected... | reverse complement strand
CTTACTTTAACCGGGTGCCCAAATGAACGATGACGACCTGACCCGCGCCGAACTTCTTGACAAGCTGGAAGGACTCCGCCACCGCATCGCCGATATGGAACGGCAGGACACCGACCGGCGGCAGAGCGAAAAGGCACGGTTTGAATCGCTCCAAGCTGAGAAAAAGAAACTTGAAGAGGAACTCCAACTCCGCTTCGCCCAGCTCAAGGCATCGGAGGAGGAGATGAAGCAGACCCGCCGCCAGTCGCAAGAGTTGGGCATCAAGACTGAAGACCTGCGTTCCCGGACGGAACAGGCGGAGAAGCTGCTGCAGGAGAGCGACAACCATTACCGCCATTTGGTCGCCAACATCCCCGGGCTGCTCGCCATCCAGGACGTCCAGGCTAAGAAATATGTTTACTGGAACCGCGACGTCGGCTGGAGCGGCTACACCCTGGACGAATGGAATAAACTCCCTCACGACGCCAAACGCAAACTCATCCACCCCGACGACCTGCCCCGCTACCTTAAGCTTTACAAGGAATGGGAAGAGGCCGGCGCGGACCAGACCCTGAAACTGATCTACCGCCTCCGCCACAAGGACGGACATTTCCGCTGGCTTGAAGCCTATACTTTCAAGGAATACGCCGACGACGGCGGCGTCATCGCGCAGATAGAAATTTCATGGGATATCACCGAGCGGATGGAAGCCGAAACGGCGTTGAAGGGACGCGATGAACGATATGCGTTCCTCGCCGCCAACACCGACCAAATCGTTTACCGGCTGGATAAAGAACGCAACTTCTCCTTCGTTACTCCATCCTATTGCGAAACATTCGGCAAGAAGGAAACGGAACTCTTGGGCAAACGGTTTACGCCGCCCATCCATCAGGAAGATTACGACGCCACCGATAAGGCGCTGGACGCGGCGACGCGCGAGCCGTTCATATCCCATGTGGAACACCGCACCCTGACCCGCAAGGGATGGAAGTGGTTCGGCTGGTCGTTCCGTGCCGTCCGGGATGGAGCCGGCAAGGTGGAAGCCATCGTTGCCGTCGGCTCTGACATCAGCGAGCGCAAGCAATTGGGCGAGGAGCTTCTGAAGGTCAGGGAGCAGCTTGACCAGCGCGTATCCCAGCGCACCACCGAATTAACGGAAGCAAATGACAATCTGGTCAAGCAAATTGAGGGTTACAAACGCGCCGAAGCGGAGTTGCTGGAGAACCGCGCCAACATCCAGATGCTCCTGGCGTCGCTGAAAGAGTTCGTCTTTGTCCTTGACCCCGCCGGTCGCATACAACACATCAATCCGGTGGTGCTGGACAAGCTGGGCAAGAACGAAGACGAAGTGCTGCGGACGATTGAAATGTTGGGACAGGCAAACGAGGCTCAGCGCCGCACCCGCAGCAATCTGCAGATGCTCTTCAACGCGCTGGAAGACCTTGTGTTCGTGATTGATTCCAAGGGTAAAATCCTCTTCGCCAACAACTCGGCGCAAAAACGGTTGGAGTATTCCGAAGACGAGCTGCTCAAGCTGAATCTAATGGAAATATATCCACCCAACCGACGCGATGAAGCGGGGGCGATATTGGCGGACGCCATCACCGGCAAGGCTCGCTACCACAGCATCCCCATCATCACCCGCGACAAGACCATCATTCCCGCCGAGACCCGGCTGAACCTGGGACGTTGGGATAACAACAACGCGCTGATTATCTCCTGCCGCGACACCGCTGAGCGCCAGATCGTTGAACGCCGGCGGGAAGACGCGGGGAGAAAATTCCGGCTGATGGCGGAAGAGGCGGCGGTTGGGTTCTGCATCCTGCAAGGGGATGTCGTCCGCTACGCCAACCCCCAATGGACCGCCACGCTTGGCTACACCACCGAAGATATGATGGTTTGGTCGTCCCCCGACCTGGAGAACATCGTCCACCCCGACGACCGCGACGAATACATACGCCAGCATCGCCGGGCGCGGATGTCAAGTGAAGCGGAGCGTTATACTTTTCGCGCTGTGACCAAATCGGGCGCGGTTAAGTGGGTCAATCTTTACTCCCGTTCGGTTACGTTTGAGAACAGCGACGCTGAGCTGCTGACCCTGGTGGATATCAACGACTTTCTGCAGGCGGAGCAAGCAAAGTTATCGGAGGAGATGTCGCAGGTGGGTTCGGCGCGCAGCGAAGCGTTGGAGCTGCTTGCCGGCGCAGTAGCGCACGACTTCAACGAACTGCTGACCATCATCACCGGGCATTCCCAATTGGGGGTGATGACGCTGCACGAAAGCGACCCCATCCGGCGCGACTTTGATGAAATCGCCAAGGCGGCGGAGAACGGCTCCAAACTAACATGGAAGCTCTTGACCTACGCCGGACGCCACGATTGGAATCCGACAGCGCTGGACTTGAACGAATCTGTCGGGAGTATGCAGGGCGTGCTGAAGCGGATTTTGGGCAATCAACTGACGTTGGAGATTATCCCCGGCGTTGATTTGAAGAGCGTCAAGGTTGACGCCGCCCAGTTGGAACAGGTGCTGGCGAATCTGGCAATGAACTCGCGCGAAGCGACCTCCGGCACAGGGCGCGTCACCATCAAACTGGAGAATGCGGAAGTCACTCCGGAGCAGGTGGGAGGATCGCTGGGCGTTCCGGCGGGCTCATACGTTCGCATAAGCTTCGCCGACACCGGCAAGGGGATTCCGAAGGAAATTCAGAGCCGCATCTTTGACCCGTTCTTCACCACCCGCGCTGACAGCAAGGGGGCGGGATTGGGGCTCTCCATAGTGCGCGGGGTGGTCAAAAAGGCGGGCGGCTTCGTATCCGTCAGCAGCCCGCCGAACTCAGGAGCGACGATAGAAATCTATCTTCCGGTGTGCGCCGCAGAAGAGCCGGTGGCGGTTGCGAGGGAGCCGCGCAAGGTCAGCGTCAAGGGGCGCGGCGAACAAGTGCTGGTTGTGGAAGACGACGACGCCGTCCGCGGAATGGCGGCGCAAATCCTGAAGTGGCACGGCTACACGGTGTTGGAGGCGCGTTCCGGGATGGACGCGATGCAGATGTGCGAGAAGATGACCCATCCGGTGGACGTGGTGGTATCGGACGTCTTTATGCCCGGAATGAGCGGCACCGAACTGGTGGGAAAGCTGAAGAAAATGTGGACGAACGTGAAGGTGCTTTATATCTCTGGCGCCACTGCCGACAAGGCGCTCAGCCCCGACACGCCGCTCCTGCGCAAGCCCTTCCCGCCGAACGAACTGGTCAAGCGGGTGGAGGAGTTGCTGGCGGGGTGATTAAAAGTAAGCGAGTAGGCGAGTGAGCGAGTGAGCGAGTATCCCCCCCGCTTGCGGGGGGGATGAAGGGGGGGTGAGCACTTCCGGAAATTTCAACATTTCAACAGGCTGATGGCCGATTCTTAATTCGTAATTGACTCGCGCCCAGAACTTGACTAGGCGCTTAGGCGGATGTAAACTTGCCTTGATGGACGAGCTTGCGATTTCTCCTTGCTTTTCTGAAATCCAAGTCAATATCAAATCCCAAGGCGTGAGCAATCTTAATAAGGGTCGTCAGAGAGATCCTCTCGTACTCGCCACTCTCAATGCGAGCGACCGCTGGCTGCGCGGTTCCTATCTTCTTGGCAAGTTGCGCTTGAGTCATGCCTGATTGTTCCCGCATCTGCAGTAACCTCAACCCGAGTTTCAATTTGCGGCGTTCCTGCTCCACCAAAGCGGCGAGTTTAGCGTCGGCCTCCTCGTCAGCCCGGAGTATTTCCACTGCGTTTACGGGTTCAGTGGAATGAGTAGCGGCTCTATTCCCGCTGTCTTTTGTGTTCCGTCTCTTTTTTGCGTTGTATCGCAAGGTCTATCTCTCTTTCCGGCACGCGGTCGGTTTTGGTGACCCCGTGCGATAGGATAATGATGTTTTGGCCACTAAAGAAATATAGCAGACGGTAGTTAATCCGCTGCCAGCGCCAGCGCAGTTCGTAAATCCCGTCGCGCAGGTAATCTGCATGAGGACGCCTTAATTTGTGACCCTCCTCGGCGAGAAGGTCAATGAGTGCGCGTCCCCTTGCTTGTGGTTTCTGTGGAAGAGCCTTTAGCCATTCGTATGCTGGCATTCTTCCGTCGGGGGACTTGAAGAACTCCAATTGGACATTTGACATGGGGAATACCTCCTTGTTTCGTGTTTCTGCTTTGATAGGGGACTGAAGTATTCAGCATTTCAAACCTCTCTCCTTTCCCGGCGGGATTTGGTTTTTGAGGAATAATAGGCTCCGGGCAAACCGATGACACCTCTTTGTGTTTCTATTAGCAATATAACATTATTGTTATACTTTGTCAAGCGTCAAACCTAATATCTACGTGACGGTGCAACTTTTTAATAATCTGATCGCCGATTCCCAATTCTTAATTCGTGATTTAATTCGCGCCTAGACCTTGACAACGCGGCGGTGCGGACATAAATTAACACAAGGAGAAACCCGGGTAACAAGCGACCCGAGTTACCCACCCGTAAAACGGAGGTAATGAGCATGGTTACAGTCATCGGCTGGATTGAGTGGGGATTACTATTATTGATTGCCTTACTATGGACGATACAGGCACGTCTGGCTCTAAAGCGCGGCGGTCAGCCAGTTAATCTCGGATTGCTGGGCGTCATTGGCTGGTGGTGGGTTTTATTGATAGCCTTCTTTTTTACCGCCAAACGTATCCATATAATTTGGTTTGTGCCTGCCGTCAGCGTGGTCATGTCAATTTGGATTTTGCGTGCAAGAATCAGTAGGGGATTCTGGGGTAACCTTCTCCTTTTGCCTTCTGTTCTTCTTTTTGGGATTGATATTTCATATCATGATCGCGAGTAGACAATGCAGTATCACCTTCGCTGATCTCTGCCGCAGGTGGCGTATGACACATTTCGCGTTATTCGGCTCTGCTGCGGTGTTGGAGAAACCAGGGCAACAAGAGTAGCCGGACTACCCGTCCGAGCCATCGCGTTACATTAAACAATAAAGGAGGAAATGCTATGCCTAAGAAGACTCAAAAGATCGGGCGAGACGCAGGTTCCGGGAAATTCATTCCTGTCAAGCAAGCCGTATCTCACCGGAAGACCGCAGTCGTCGAGACCATCAAGAGAACACCGCCAAGAAAGAGTAAATAATCTCGACACCCAATAATTTGATAGTGCTTTGAAGGAGGCCTATAGTGCCTCCATAACTGAAAGGAGGCTTATGTTAAGCAACCTTTTGTATGGGGGCCTGCTCTTGAAATGTCAAGGACTCTGAACAACCGGGTAGGAGAGGCCCCTTGGGTCTATCCTCCTTTCCACCCTTGAGCAAGGTTGGGCTCGGAATCAGAATAACCAAGTCATGTAGGGAGGTAATCCGATAATACAATCGGGGTATAGGGATGGCCCCAGCGGTTGCTCACCACTGGACAAGCCTCCCCGGGCCTCCTTCAAAGCACTTTCCATTTCCTTCCCCCACCTTCACCAGCACCCATTCCGCCGCAGGTTGACGGACGCGAGACAGTTTTTCAACAATCCCCGTAGCATAGCGCCTTGTGCGCGTCAAGTTGAGGTAGTCCGGCTTGTCCCAAGTCCGCTGCGGTGGATCGGGGTTGGGACAACCCCGACTACCTCAGATTCAAGTTCATGTAATGCGCGGTAATAACGCCCACAAGGTATACTACGTTGTCTGGTATCCGGCAAATGCAACCCCTTCACCACCTTCACCAGCACCCATTAGGATGGTCTGAAAGTTCACCCTCCATAGCGATAAAAAGAAGAAGGGCGGACTGAAAGTCCGCCCTCCATTGTCAACGCTGATGACTATCCTGTCGTAAATTCGTCAATTCATCAATTCGTAAATTCGTAAATTCCGGAATCTACGAATCTACGAATCTACTAATCTACGAATCTTAGTAGTCCATCCCGCCCATACCACCGCCCGGCATCTGCATCGGCTTGTCCTTCTCAGGCTTGTCGTGGATGACCGCGTCGGTCATCAGTAGCAACCCCGCCACCGAAGCGGCGTTCTCCAGCGCGCAGCGGGCGACCTTGGTCGGGTCAATGACGCCGGCCTTCATCAGGTCTTCGTATATTTCGGTGCGGGCGTTGAATCCGAAGGCGCCCTTCTCGGCGCGGACTTTCATCACCACGACCGCGCCGTCCTGTCCGGAGTTTTCGGCAATCTGGCGGATGGGTTCTTCAATAGCGCGGCGGACAATCTTGACGCCGAGCAGCACATCGCCTTCCAGCTTCAGCTTGTCCAGAGCCCCTTGAGCCCTTAACAGCGCCACGCCGCCGCCGGGGATGATGCCTTCCTCCACTGCCGCGCGGGTGGCGTGCAGAGCGTCTTCCACGCGCGCCTTGGTCTCCTTCATTTCAAGCTCCGTCGCGGCGCCGATGTTCAACACTGCCACGCCGCCGGACAGCTTCGCCAGCCGTTCCTGCAGCTTTTCCTTGTCGTAGTCGGAGGTGGTGGATTCAGTCTGCTTCTTGATCTGTTCGCAGCGTGACTTAATGTCCTCGCTCTTGCCGCCGCCTTCCACGATGGTGGTGTTGTCTTTATCAATCGTGATGCGTTTGGCTTTGCCGAGATCGGATACCACCGCGTTCTCCAGCTTGAAGCCAATCTCTTCTGAGATGACCCGTCCGCCGGTGAGGACGGCGATGTCTTCCAGCATCGCTTTGCGGCGGTCGCCGAAGCCCGGGGCTTTCACGGCGGCGACGCGCAGGGTCCCGCGCAGTTTGTTGACGACCAGCGTGGCGAGCGCTTCACCTTCCACGTCTTCGGCAACGATAAGCATCCCCTTACCCAACTGGGCGGTTTTTTCCAATATGGGCAGCAGGTCTTTCATTGACGAGATTTTCTTGTCGTGGATGAGGATGAGCGGCTCTTCCAGCACGGCTTCCATATTGTCGGCGTTGGTGATGAAGTAGGGGGACAGGTAGCCGCGGTCAAACTGCATCCCTTCCACCAATTCAACGGTGGTTTCGGTGCCTTTCGCCTCTTCCACAGTGATGACACCGTCCTTGCCGACCTTCTCCATCGCTTCGGCGATGAGCTTGCCGATGCGTTCGTCGTTGTTGGCGGAAATGGCGCCGATTTGGGCGATTTCATCCCAGTTCGCGCCGACCGGCTTGGACAGGCTCTTCAGGTGGTTGATGACTTCCTTTACCGCCGTGTCAATCCCGCGCTTCAGATCCATCGGGTTGGCGCCGGCGATGACGTTGCGGAGCCCTTCGGCGAAGATTGCCTGGGCGAGAATGGTGGCGGTGGTTGTGCCGTCGCCGGCAACGTCGGAGGTCTTGGAGGCGACTTCGCGCACCATTTGAGCGCCCATATTCTCAACCGGGTCTTCCAATTCCACTTCCTTGGCGACGGTGACGCCGTCCTTGGTGGATGTCGGGGCGCCGAATTTCTTGTCTATTAGAACGTTGCGACCTTTGGGGCCGAGGGTGACCTTCACCGCGTCGGTCAGTTTATCCACGCCGCGCTTCAGCGCCTGGCGGGCGTCCAGGTCGTAGTGTATTAGTTTGGCTGGCATTAAAAATCTCCTTTGTGTTTTATGCGCGTTGAAATCTACTTCACAACCGCAAGGATATCGTTGCGCGAGACGATCAGGTATTCCTGGTTGTCAATCTTGATTTCGGTGCCGCCGTAGCGGGCATAGACAACCTTGTCCCCCTTCTTGAGCAGCTCGGACAGCTTCCGGCGGGTCTCGTCCTTGCGGGTGACGTCGTCGCCGACGGCGACGATTTCGCCGATTTGCGGCTTTTCTTTGGCGGTGTCGGGGATGATAATGGACCCGACCTTGCGCTCTTCCTGTTCAACGGGCTTGATGAGAACGCGTTCGTCAATGGGATGGACTTCCATCGTTCCTCCTTCTATAATGGTGTTAACTTGACCATTGGGTAAATTGGGATTTAAAACCTCATTTTGTTAGCACTCCTCCTCATTGAGTGCTAACAAACAATGTAAAATATACGTCGCGGCTGAGGAGTTGTCAAGAGGTGAGGGGGGAGTTTACAAGGGGCAAGATCATTTTCCTGAAATGGTAGGTTACAAGGTGACAAGGTTACAAGGTTATAAGGAAGCAGGGTTACAAAGGTAATAAAGTTATTGACCATCATTGGGAGGGTGATTAAAGACAGGTGAACTCACACTCGCCAAAATTTAACGCCATCATTCAGTCAGCTCCTTATCACCTTGTAACCTTGTCACCTTGTAACCTTTATTGTATCTTGCATTCTTAAACGAGTTGTGTTATACTTACTGAGATGAAAAAGAGTTCGCTATTAGTATCAACATTATTAATCCTGTTGACGTCGGCTTCCGGGTTCGCCAAACCGTTGCCTGACGCACTGCAGCCGGTGAACGCCTATTCGCTCGGGATGGGGATGACCGGTGTGGCGCTGCCGCATAACCCGGCTATCCTCTACTGGAATCCCGCTGGTATGGCAGCCGCCAGTTTGTCATCGGCTGACATCTCAGCCGCCGCACCGCGTTTTGAAGGACCCGGCAACTGGTCGGTGATAGTCGCCAACAGTTCCCCTGACGATGACCGCCATTTCGGAATGGCTATGGTGCGGCGCAGCGTTGAGAGCGACAGCATCATTCACAAGAGTTTCCAGCTTGGCGTCCCCCTCTCCTACTCACTTTTTGAAAACGCGTTGCCGGTCGGATTCTCAATCAAATGGATCTCGGAATCATATCAAGGCGCCAAATGGAAATACGGGCTGGCATTTGACGTCGGGGCTATATTGAAGTTGGGAGCCTTCAAGGTCGGGTTCGCTTCCCAGAACATCGGCGGCAGCGATTTGCGCGACTTTCGGCGGAGGTCATACTTGGGCGGGTCATTTCGGACATCCGGCGGAGGCATCACTCTCTCCAGTCAGACCGAACTCCTGGAAAAGATGACGCGCGAGAAAATGAAAGACAACTACGGACTCGGCGTCGGTCTGCACTTTTGGCAATCTATACCGGAGTTGACGCTGGGCCAAAGCGAACAGGGCGGCGAGCGCTGGTTGACTGCCGGGTTGAGTTACCGCTATCCCAAGAATAACAACCGCATCAGCTACGCCTTTGCCTACGACGCCGGTGACCACAGCCGCCGCGTGCACATATTCACCTACAGCATCGGCAGCCCGGTGCTGGAAACAGGTCGCAGCGGAATGTAAAGGGATACGAGGTAAAGATACGTTGTATAACACAATCACCGCATCTATATTGGAGTTTCATGGATGGTGAAAATGGAACACATTTCACCCAAATTCACACCTCACTCGAGGATCGTGGCATTCCCCGGCGATTGCCTTGACCTCTTGAGAACTATACCTGACGATATGGTCCAACTGGTCGTTACATCGCCTCCTTACAACATCGGTAAGGAATATTACTGGGGACCTTGGATATTGTTTAGCGGTTCATGATCAATGTCTATTGCAGTGAGAAATGACGTCCTTAGCCAACTTCGAGTTCAATTCGGATTGGTTGAGAAACTTCCTGACAGTCGTTCGCTATACTCGATCCCAGGACTGAATGTGAGAATCTACTTCAGGTATTCCAAGGTTCATGGGATTGGCGAGACGTTTTACGGCTTGAGAGATCGAGACCTGCAGACCCTTGAGGGATTTAATTCCTTCATATGCTTTCTGTGTGATAAGAGTAACAGTCCAATTTTCGTCCCCTACTCTGATTTTGAACAGGTTTTTAATGGAATTGAGCCCGCGGATGACGGACAATTCAAGGTCCAGATATACTTTTCAGAATCAGGCACGGAGCTATATATCGCCCGAGCGGGACGTTTCAGCCTTGAAGCATGCCTGGGTTGGGAATCTTTCAATAATCGCATCCAACCTAATAGCGCATTAACGATTCCAGAATTATCACATAGTCAGGTTCAGTCTTTGGTCGGAGCAATCGGGGCAAAGAAGGAGTTCGATATTTGGATTCCAGTTAGGGACCGACATAAAATTGATTGGAACTTAGTTCAACGCTATGAGTGCAAGGAAACACTTCCATCCAGCACTGAAAGAGTGAGGAGTAGCCTTGAGGATGTTGATGTTGTTTGGCTGGATCGGGGGTCTGATCGTATCCGAGCGCTCTTTGAGGTTGAGCATACGACGCCCATATATTCAGGATTGTTGCGGTTCAATGATATCTTTTTGACTGAGCCGAGATTCACTCCACGCTTTTGTATCGTCTCAAATGAACCCAACAAAGCGCTGTTCACAAGGCAGGTCAACCGTGAGACGTTCGTTAGAAGTGGATTACGCGAAATCTGTACATTTCACAATTACATTGAGATATTCAACTGGTATCAAAGACTATAAGGAGTTATCTATGAAAATCAAGGAGATTCATTCCCATCTGAATGGCTTGGAGTTCCTTCGCGTGCGCAGGACTCGTATTTGGAGGGAAATTCAGGAGACAATCGCTCGCATCGATCAAGTTAAATGCAACGCGACTGAATCACGTGCAGAGACCGAAACGGCGGAAGTTCATTACGATCCGACCGATATTAATATTGAGTTCACATCCATTCTTCATGCGAGAGGGTGGCTTGATAACAGAGCAACTGATTTGGCTACGGGCAATGAGACCTCCATTTTCAGCCAAAATCAAACTTACTTGATTAGGGATCGAATAGCAATTGAGGTGCAGTTCGGTAAGCATTCTTTTATGGCGTACGATCTCTTCGTCAATCACCTTGCGTTCTATATCGGCGACAAGATTGACGTGGGTATCGAGATTCTACCGATGAAATCGTTGCAAGTCCAAATGAGTTCCGGCGTTCCCTATTATGAGGGCGAGTTATACAATGTCATCCGGCAGGGGCGGGGTGTTCCGGCTGTTCCGCTGGTGATCATTGGGATTGAACCGTGAGCCAGATCTAAAATATGCATTTTGAGCAATTTAACATCGCCGGCTTCGGCTGTCTGCGCACCAGCGTGGACTTGAAGCCCGGAATGGTCAACCTCGCCATCGCCGAGAACGAAGCCGGCAAGTCAACCCTCGTGGCGGCACTGCTGGCGGCGTTCTACGGGATTGAGGACGATGAGCGGCGCCGACAAAGCATCCGTCCGCACCGTCGCTACTGCACGCCGTGGACTAGCCCGGAGGAGTTCGGGGTGGCGCTGGTTTTCCACGACGGCAAGCGGCGCTGGCGGCTGACGCGCGACTTCCACAACCGTATCACCGAACTGGTGGACGCCAATACCGGCAAAGACTTCACCGCCAAATACCAGAAGGGGCGCGGCGCTGACCGTATAGGCGAAGAGCTGCTGGGGTTAAGTTGCGAAGATTTTCTGAAGAGCTTCTACCTGAAACAGGAAGAGTTGATTGAATTTCGCGATTCCGGGGGTCTGGTGGTGAAAGTCCAACAGGCGGCAACCTCGCGCGAAGGGGAGGCAACCTCCGAGAGTGCTCTGGAACGGATGCGGCAGGCGCTAAGGCGCTATCCACACCCTTCCAGCAAGGAAGGACTGACCATTGAAAACGTCGTCAAACGTTACCAGCAGGAAATCGGCGGACTGCGCAATGACTTGGAACGACTGGAGCGCGAACGCTCTGATAGCGAGCCGCTTTGCCGGCGGCTGGAGGAGATAGAGCGCGAGATTGAGCAGCGGAAACGGCAGCGGGAAGAAGACCAGACCCATGGCGATCTGGCTGAAATCCGCGAACTGAACCGCATCGTGGACACCCAGCAGCGGCTGCGCAAAGAATACGGTGAACTGCAGACCGCCGCCGTGCAACTCAAAGAATATGAGCGCTTCCCGGCCGACAAGTCGGAGCAGCTCAACCAGATTGTGGGACGCGTTGAGGAACTCAGCCGCGCCATCGCCAAACAGGAAGACGCCATCCACAGCAAGGTGGACGCGCCGTTGGAGGAGTTGGAGTCCTACCTGCAGGCGCATCAACGTTACGTCAGCCTGTCCGAGCGCGACCTGTTTGACTTGGAAACCACCTATTCCCGGCTGTCCGATCGGCAGGAGCGTCTTGAATCAGCCCGAAACGAAAGAGACCAACGGATTGCAGAGTTGCAACGGCAGGGGTTTGAGGCTGACCAATTTGCGCGCCTAAAGGAGACGGTCGCCGGTTTCACTCCCGAAGAGACAAGCTTCG
>Ga0315274_10012523_pt1 | contig 12096 bp, 9 predicted proteins | sample YL17G02_20_MG_FD_203700 | JGI IMG/M metagenome (GOLD analysis project Ga0315274, IMG submission 203700) | Sediment microbial communities from Yellowstone Lake, YNP, Wyoming, USA - YL17G02_20 | ecosystem: Environmental > Aquatic > Freshwater > Lake > Sediment | place: USA: Wyoming | collected... | reverse complement strand
AGGTCCTGGCGGCAACAACACTGGAGACCTCTCTGCCGCGGGTGACCCAGATAAGTCCGTCCGTAGGAGCCGAAGCCAGAACGCGAGCGCTTGTTGCCATTGTGCTGTCACTGTTGGCGCTTCTTGCCTATATATGGTTCAGGTTTGGCAACCTGCGTTATGGGTTAGGCGCGGTCGCAACGCTTTTCCACGATACCTGCGTGACCGTCGGAGCGGTCACTGCATGCACCTACATCGCTGGAACAATTATCGGGCAGAAACTTCTAATTGGAGATTTCAAAATTAACCTGGCAATGACAGCAGCCTTTTTGACCCTGATTGGGTACTCACTGAATGACACAATCGTCGTTTATGACCGCATCCGCGAAAACCGCCGGAAAGGCACTCTAACGCCACAGATAATCAACGATAGCATCAACGACACTCTATCCAGGACGCTGCTGACAGGGACCACTACGTTAATGGTTGTGTTCATAATGTACGTTTTTGGCGGCCAAGGACTGCGAGGCTTTAACTTTGCTATGCTCTTTGGCATCATCGAAGGAACATATTCTTCAATCGCAATCTCCGCGCCCATACTGCTGCTCGGCGCTAAAGTCCGCTACGATAAGAGCAAGTAGCGATGGACCCCGCGTCGCCACTGTCTGTCGAGAAAAGAGCTCAGGCAACAGAAAAATGGACAAGGACTTCAAGATAGGAATGCTTTTGGGGCTGATACTGGCGATGGCTGGGATATTATGGCTGTCCACACGCCCCAGCCTGACACCGCCCGACTTCGGTGAGCTCAGCCGAGCCGCAGGATTGCCGGACTCTCACAATTTCGCCGCTTTGCAGGGGCCGGGCGGTTCACCAGAGAAATTCGCGGATATCGAGCCAATCGGAGAAGGCTCAGGCAAAATTCAATCAGCCACAACCGCCGGGCGAACTACGGCACCAGATTTTGGCGTACACAAACAGCCTGAGAATATAACAACGCAGAGATTCCACATCGTGCGCAAGGACGAGACTCTCTCTGCCATTTCTTACAGGTATTACGGCTCAGAGAATAACTGGCAAAAAATCTTCCAAGCCAACCGTGCCCAGCTTAAAGATCCCAATAGAATCGTGCCTAGCACAAAGCTAATCATTCCAGACTGAACACATCCCGCTCCCTTACGGTCGTGGCTCTGCTTGAAGTATACAGTCGGGCTTTGCCTGAAGTATAGGGTCGCGGCTCTGCTTTGAAGAATCTGATGACTTGTGTTAGATGGACCCCGCGGCGTCGCTATCAACCAGCCAGGTGACCTTATCAAGGATAGGCCAAAGGACATGGATAGGATAACGAACATCGTCCGGGTCGCTGGTCAGAACCTCTTTCAAAATACGGGCTTTTTCCTTGCCAGAAACCAGCACAACCAAGTGGCCGGCAGCACAAAGAACCGGACGGGTCAGGGTTACCCTATTAAGTTTCTCATCCAGAAAGTAAACCACAGATGCCAGGTTCTCCGTGTCGAAGGGCACATAAGAATCAGGAAACAGCGAACCTGTATGTCCTTCAACACCCATACCCAGCACAATCAAATCAAACTCCGGGAGCTGGGTTTCTTTTAGGCCGAAAACCTCTCGAATTGTATCTTCGTAACAGCGGGCCGCGTCTCTAATATCCTCGTACTCGGTCGGAATGCGATGGATATTCTGCTCAGGGATAGCAACCTTACCCAAGAACGTGTCGGCAGCCAGCCTATAATTGCTCCCCGTCGAATCGAGCGGTACGTACCGCTCATCAACCCAGAACAACTGTATTTTGTGCCAGGGCAGGTACTTGGCTTTCGGCACTTCGGCCAGCAGCTCAAAGAAACGCCTCGGGGTATGGCCGCCGGATACGGCGACATAAAAGGTATCTTTTGCCGTTATTGCCTTCTGTGCGTCGGCAACAAAAAGCTCAACAGTCCTGTACGCAAGGTCCTCAGCGTCGGCGGCAACCTTGAGATTCGGCTTGTAATTAGCAGTAGTTGCCATCATTTATCCGGGCTTGTGTTTGGAATTCCGATTCCTGCTCTGGAGGACTATTATCCACTCTGCAGGACTCGTTGGCAAGAAAAAAACCTTGAAAAATGCCGTACACAGGATAGTGGACCCGTTGAGTCTGTGCTTAAATGACCTCATCGATTTCCCATGAAAACGCCTTTATTCCTACCGAAGCCAGATTCTCCCTGATCTTACGGACATTTTGCATAAGTTTTTTAGCGTTGCCCTCGTCGGTGACGACAAATGTGCCGTAGTTTACGCCGGGCCAGACCTCCGTATTTAGATGCGGCTCACTAAGCCGGCCTCTACCCAAGATGTCGGGGAATTTCGTGTAGCAATCGATCCCAGCCGACTGCATCGCCTCGTTCACCTCTGCGTCTATCGCCACATTGTGTACAATCAGGACAGCTTTCATAATTATGCTCTCGCAGCACCAGGCTTAAAACCTTCGAACAAGCTATAAAGAGTGGGCATTAAAATCAGCGTTACAAGTGTGCTCAGCGTCATTCCGCCGATACTGGTTATGGCAAACGGGCCCCAAATTTCTGAGCCTTCGCCGTGCAAAAATAGAAGCGGCGCCAAACCCAATATCGTGGTAAGAGTAGTGCTCAGTATCGGCCGCAACCTGCTTCGCCCGCCCTCAATGATCGCGCTGTAGACATCGCATCCCCGCCGGCGAAGAATCCCTATATAGCTAATAAGCACGATGCCGTTGTTTACCGCAAGCCCAACCAGCAAAATAAGCGCAATAAAGGTTATGATACTCATTGCTATACCGGTAACCGCCAAAGCGATGACCACGCCCACGATGGCAAAAGGAACCGACAGGAATATGATAAATGGGTCTCTAAACGACTCAAATTGAGACGCCATCACCATGTATACCAATACCATTCCCAGACCTGCGGCGATAAGCAGCAGCCTGAATGCTTCTTTTCTTTCCTTCTCAGCGCCGGCTATTTTGTAAGTAAAGCCCAGCGGCGCCGCAATCTTATCAATCGCTTTTCGGACGTCTTTTACCACCGAGCCGAGGTCTCTGCCGCTGACGCTGCCGGAAACAGTGATGTAGCGGGCCTGGTCCTTTCGCTCGACCTTTGTCGGGCCGACACCCTGCTCAATTCGCGCGATATTGGCCAGGCTAACCTGGCCCCCGCCCGGTATGCCGATGAACACGTCTCGCAAATCCTCGATTTTCTCTCGGTCCTCTGCTCGCAGCCGAACTCTCACATCATATTCATTCCCGCGCTCGCGGTATCTCGTTGCGGTGCTGCCGGCAAAATATGTCTCTATGGTTTTACCGATGGTTCTTATATCAAGCCCCAATTTAGAGGCTTTCTCGCGGTCAACGACAACTTTGACCTCCGGCTTTTCTTCCTTTCTGCTGACTTGAATATCCTGCACGCCTTTGACGCCGGCTATGGCTGACTGAACCGCCTCCGCATATCGCCTGGCACTATCCATGTCGTGGCCGTAAAGTTCGACAGCTAATTCTCCGCCGGCGCCGAAGACCATTGCCGACATCGGGTCCTCGGCGCTATAGCGAATAACTGTCCCGGGAATTCGGTCTGTAATCTTGCGAAGCCTCGCTATTATCTCATTCGGCGAAACGTCCCGCTGCTCTTTGGGCTTCAGGCTGAGAAACAAAATGCCCTTGTAGGTTTCTTCCTCTGTAGCGAAATGTGAGCTTGCCCCGCCATAAACACCCCAACGTACGAAACTATCCCGTCTCTCAGGAACATTATTCTCCACTATTGATTGCAGCTGCTGGGCTACGACACCGGTACGCTCAAAGCGTGTGCCGATCGGCAGCTCATAGTCAGCCGATACTCGATTTTGGTCCTCCTCAGGGAGAAATTCGGTGCCGACAAAACTAACAAGCCCGAGGCTCCAGACAAATAACACCGCACAGCAAATAAGGACTGTTTTACGATTATTCAACGACCAGGCCAGGAGCCTAACGTAAAGGTCCTCCATCACCGTTAAGACTGTTTCGCCCCAACGGTAAAAGACGCCCAGTCTTGACTTTGACGGCTTCGGATTGCCAACTACAAGAAATCTGGAACACAGCATTGGCACAAGCATAATAGCTGTAAAAAGCGACGCCACCAAAGCCATTACGACAATCGTCGCAAATTGCCCGAAAATAATCTTGGTAATACCGCCCATAAAAACGATCGGTGCAAATATCGCGATGGTCGTTAGGGTCGAAGCCATCACAGCCACTCCCACCTCATTTGAGCCGTGAATCGCACTTTCTTTGAGCCTCTCACCCTTTTGGCGGTGACGATGAATGTTATCGACGATGACAATGGCGTTATCGACAACTTCTCCTACCGCGACGGCCAGGCTGGCAAGACTTGTCGTATTGATTGTATAGCCGGCCAGGTACATTAGAAAGAAGGTTATTATCAATGAGATGGGAATAGCCGTGGCAACAATGATGCTTGCCCGGACGCTGCGCAGGAAAAATAGCACTACCAAAATAACGAAAATTATTGCCCAGAATACGTTGTCGCGCAGATTACGCACCGATGCCAGGATAAACTCGGAATTATCCATTACCATTTTTACCTCGACATCGGGCGGCAAATTTTTCTTTATGGTCTCCAGCTGTTCCCTGACCGCCCGGGCGACTTCCACCGTATTTTCGCCGCTCTGCTTTTGGATAAATACAGCCAGTGCCTTTTTGCGATTCATCCGCACGTCGTATGTACGTTCCTTGAAAAAGTCCCTCACATCGGCAACGTCTTTCAGCTTTATCGCTATGCCGTTACGGCGGGCAATAACAACCTCGCCGACCTCCTGCGGATTTGAGAACTCCTCAGGCGTGCGCAACAAATAGTCCTTGTAGCCGGTTTTTATATTGCCGCCCGGAATACTGAGGTTCTGTGCTGCAAGAGCCGCGCTTAGCTGTGTAACCGACAAGTCCAAGGCTGCAAGTTTTTCATGGTCTACATCAATCCGAATCTGTCGCTCCAGGCCGCCGCCCGCCGTAGCCGAGGCAACGCCTTTGACGCGCTTGATAGGGTCGACTATTTCATCATCAACTATATCCTCCAGATTGGGATAGCTGTCTTCAGCGGTAATGGCGATAATTACGATCGGCATCATCGAAAGGTCAAACTTGAAAATAATCGGATTCTCCGCCTCCTCAGGCAGCCGGTCCCTGATTAGATCGATCTTTTCGCGGACATCGTTGACGCTCTCATCTATTTTCTCGCCCCAGTTGAATTTCAACGTTACCGACGACAATCCCTCCTTTGAAACCGAGATCACCTCATCGACGCCGGAAATGGTGCTGAGAGTATCCTCCATCGGCTCGGTAATCAGCGTCTCTATCTCTTCGGGTCCCGCCCCCTCGTAGGCTGTAATAACCGAGACAGCCGGTATCTCTAATTCGGGCATCAAATCCAATCCCAGCTTGGGCAAAGACGTCACCCCCAAAACTATAGCTGCCACAAATATCATCAGGGTCGTGACGGGCCTGTTTACCGATAGCTCAGCAAGCTTCATTTTATGTCCTCTATCCGCACAACTTCGACGCTAATCCCATCGGCCAAAAAGTTCATCCCGTTGACCACGAGCGTCTCGCCCGGCTTTAACCCATCGGTTATCTCGCATTTGGCGGCTTCGGTTATGCCGAGGGTCACAAAACGCTTGTGGGCAATCCCACCTTCCGCCACATACACGTAGTAGCGGTCAACTTTGCCGCCGAGAATGACGTCGCGCGGGATGACCACGACATTATCTTTACGCTCGGTTATTAAAGCTACTCGTGCGAACATGCCGGGTTTAAACAGCAGCTCTTGGTTCTTAAGACGTATCTCAACCTGTATGGTGTGGGTTTGCTCATCAAGAGCAGGATGGACTGAATACACCTGCGCATCGAATACCTTGTCGGGCACCGCATCAACCCTGATTTCGCAAGGCGTCCCAACAGCAACTTCTCCGGCGTGCTTTTCCGCCACAGCGACAATTATTTTTACGGTTTTCATATCGGCCACTCTAACGATAGGGTCGCCCGGCCTGACAAGATTGCCCCGGTCGATGTATTTCTTAGTAACCGTGCCGTCGATCGGCGAGGTAATTGTCGACTCCCGCAAATCTACTTGAGCAAGCTCCAGAGCAGCTTTGGCTGAATCCAATCTCGCTGCTGCCAGCTCCGCGGCAGTTGCCGCCTTATCCTTACTCTGCTCGGTAACTGAGCCGGCTTCGTACAAGGCGACTATTCGCTTCTTTTCTCGCTCGGCATCCGCCAGCTCGATTCCAGCAGCCTTCACAGCGGCGCTGGCCGAGGCCACCTGCGCCAGGTACATGTCGTGGTCTATAACCGCCAGCTGCTGGCCCTTGCTGACGGTCAAGCCTTCTTCAACCGGAACCGAATTGCCGCCGGCCCCCTCCGACCCGGTCGGGCGGACCGCCTGCAGTGATTCGATCCTGCCGGAAACCTTCGACTTTATGTCTACAACTTCGTTTGCTTCCATCCAGCTGGTCAGCTCGATTGTATTTCTTATTGAGCCGGTGCTTACTTTTTGCACCTCGACCGGAACCACCCTTTGCTCAGCTTTAACCTCGGCCGGCTTGTGGTTATATCCGAACCAGAAGGTTACAAATACCACTGCAAACGCGGTTATCCAGAATATAACCCTTCTACCCGTCTTCATTTTTCTTCTCCTGGGTTTTCTGGACCCCGCAATAAACCCGTCCCTTCGGCGCGCTCAGAGCAAGCTCGAAGCCGGGTCGAAGGATTGCGGGGCTAAATATATCACTTAACCATCGTCAAAGTGCCCATCGCTTTTTGAAGGTCCAATTTCGCGATCACGTGCGAATAAATCGCCTGGTAGTAATTCGCCTGGGCGGTCGTCAGAGCAGCCTGGGCATCAATCATTTCAACCTGCGTGTTAGTCCCCTCTCTGTAGCCAACTTCTGCAAGCCGCAGACCCTCCCTTGCCCTGGTAAGATTCAGCCGCTGCGATTCAACGAACTCGGCGGCATTCTCGATGCTTAGTTGCGACTTGGTCAGCTCGAATAAGGCGGTCTCTTCAGCGTCCACCAAACCTATTTGCGCCTGCTTAAGTCTCGCCTTCTGCGAAACTATTTGGCCCTCACGCGAAAAACCATCAAAAATGGGTAAGGTCGCAGTAAGGCCGGCTTGCCAGGCGTGGCCCCATTCAATCAGCATCATGGTGTGCGGATCAGGTTTCGACCACGTGTTGCTGTAATAGCCGCTGATAACCGGTAAATATCGGCTGCGAGCGATCTTAAGCTGCTCCCTTTGCACTCTTATATCAAACTCCTTGCCGAGCAGATCGGGCCGATTCCGATACGCCGCTTCAACAGCTTGCTCCATCGCCACCTTGGAAGGAACATAAGTCAGCTCGTCCGAGAGAACAAAGTCGCTATCCTGTGAAATGCCCATCGTCTTAATCAGCATTGCTTTTGAAACGTTGATCGCGTTTTTGTTCTGTATCAGCTCAGCCTGGAAATTGGATAGTTCCACCTCCGCCCGCAGGACGTCGAAATCCGAAGCGATTCCCCCCTGGCGTTTCTGCTTGACACTGTCAAGATGCGCCTTAGCTGAGCGAACCGTGTCTGTGCTTATTTCCACCAGGTGCTGACTGAGCAAAACATCATAATAGGCGTGCTCGGCTGCATAAACCACGTCCTGGACAGCCGCTCGAACTGTCTCGTCGGTGAGCAGCGAAAACAGCTTCGCGGAATTGAGCCTGGCAGATATCGAGCCGCCGGCAAAAATCGGTTGCGTAACCGTAAGGCCCACCGAATAATTATCCACATCACCCATGGTTATCGACCTGCCTCCCAGCTCCGGCGGCATTTTTATAGATTGAACTTCATCTAATCGCCTGCGTTCGCCCGTAAGAGCCACGCCGGGCAGAATGGCCGAATAGGATTTCAGGCGTTCGCCGCGGGCGATTTCTCTTTCTTCCGTAACGCGCTGCAGTGCTTTGTTATTAACCATCGCCAGCTTCAAGCAGTCTTCAACACTTAGCTTGCCGCTAATGACCGGCTGGGCCTGCTCCTGACGTTCTTTACGACTCATCCATTGCCGATACGCAGTCTCTCTCGACAAACCAGCCTGCTCATAGAACCGTTCGCTGCCGACACATCCGGCCAGCATCGAAGTCATCAACGCAGCTAAGGCAAACCGAACTGTTTTTTGTCTCGTCCCATTCATATTTTTCAGCCTTCTGTCTTCTGTCCTCTGTCCTCTTTTTGCTCTGCACAAGCACGAATACCGGCGGCGGAGAACTTGACGATGTGTCTGATCACCTCAGCTAACTCGAACTTTGGCATTTCCGGATAATTGCTCTGTTCGAGCATAGTCTCGGCACAAATTGTATGCACTAATTGCCCCACAACAGACAGTATCGCCAGGCGGGCATTTACCTCGCTCAGCCCAGGACATATCTTAATAAGAGCCTGCTGCAGAGCCGTCATAACGGGAATAATCATCTCCTCAAGGAAGATGTTTTGGGGCAGGTGACGGTCGACCATTTCCCGTGCCATCAGTTTGATGAACCGGCCTCCTGTGTGCTTATCCACAAGCGGCTCTACAAACGCATCAGCATAGGAGGCAAGCAGCTCTTCCAGGCTGGGCTCACCGCCTTGCTTAGACATTACCCTGTCGATACTGGCAATACGCGCCTGGCGCATAAGATTGAAATGCCGACGCCACACCTCCAGGTACAGTTTCTCTTTGCCCCCGAAATAATAGTTTACAGATGCAATGTTGCAGCCGGCAGCGGCGGCGATGTCGCGAACGCTTGTGCCCTCGAAGCCGTGCTCGCAGAAAAGCCCTTCTGCCGCGTCAAGTAATCGCTCCTGTACGGGTTTATCAGAACTACTTCCTATTGTGTTATCACTCAACACATCCATACCAAAATCCCCAAACGTCCGTTTCATACGAAAGTTTAAAACGATTGTTTGAAGAAATCAAGTAACTTTCAAATTTTTGCAGATTCCCACGTATCAATACTGAAAAACCTGAATTTTGTATGCAGACCCAATCTGATGGTGTGCCACTCTGTTCCCACTAAACAGCCCAAAAGCAGCGCGAATGGATCGCCGCCGGGCAAATACCACAGAAAGCAACTTGCACTGCCGCTATTTCGAGAGACCGGCGCACACAAGTCTGGAGCCAACATTGGCACAAAGTTGAGCAGGACCTTGACCAGCAGAGGCAGGAAGCTATAATAAACTAAGGTCGCTGGGGGTGGCTTGCCTGAATTCGACAAGCTCGGTCGAGCCGAGGCAGGCCTGAGAAAAAACCCTTTGAACCTGATCAGGACAATCGTCCCCCCTGCTTTCTCGGGAAAGCAGGAAGGGGGCTGAATATGCCTGCGTAGGAAAGTGATTGATACTGCTGAAATCCAACAGTGAGCCTAAAAGCAAATCGCTTCCTACTCGGAAGCGATTTTTGTTATGAATAGGGAGTCATGCAAGATGACATCGCAGTTACAGGCCGCGCGAGCTGGAACGCTCACCAAACAGATCAAGTCTGCCGCTACAAGTGAAAACGTCGAAGCCTCGCTCGTCCGGGATGAAGTCGCGGCGGGTCGGCTTGTGATACCCGCAAACAAGCTGCATCTGAAAAGTAACCTTACGCCTATTGGGATAGGGCGGCTGCTCAGGACGAAGGTAAATGCAAATATCGGCACGAGCACTGTGCGGTCTTCGGTGGAAGCAGAGATCAAAAAAATGCAGGTCGCACTTGCCGCCGGCGCCGATACTATTATGGATTTGAGCACGGGCGGCAATCTCGACCAGACACGCCGGCGGTTATTGGCACAATGCCCCGTACCCTTTGGAACAGTGCCGATCTACCAGGTGATAGAAGACAGAAATGTTGAAGAGATTGACGGCAAAATAGTCCTCGAGATTATTGAAAGACAGGCTAAACAGGGCGTAGACTTTTTCACTATTCACGCCGGCGTCTTGAAAGAGCACCTGCCGCTGCTCCAACATCGGGTCGCAGGCATCGTCAGCCGGGGCGGAGCGCTGCTTGCCAAGTGGATGCTTTATCACAACCGGCAAAATCCGCTTTACGAAATGTTTGACGACCTGTGTGACATCCTGCGCGAATACGATGTCTGTTTTTCTCTCGGCGACGGGCTTCGTCCGGGTGCAATCGCCGACGCCACCGACCAGGCACAGATTGCGGAGCTAAGAACGCTCGGCGAACTCACGCTGCGGGCGCAGGAAAAGGGCTGCCAGGTTATGGTAGAAGGTCCTGGCCACGTGCCGTTCGACCAGATACAGGCCAATATGGAAATCCAGCAGGAAATTTGTCACGGTGCTCCGTTTTATGTTCTTGGCCCGCTGGTAACGGACATCGCGCCGGGTTACGACCACATAACCTCGGCAATCGGCGGAACTGCCGCCGCCTTCTACGGGGCGTCCTTTTTGTGCTATGTCACGCCGAGAGAGCACCTGGGTCTGCCGGACGCCGATGACGTGCGGGCTGGTGTAATCGCGGCAAAAATCGCCGCTCACGCGGCAGATGTTGCCCGCGGCTTAAAAGGTGCCGCCGACCGCGACAAAAGACTCAGCATCGCTCGAACCAGTCTGGACTGGAAGACACATCTTGCGGAGTCACTCGATCCGCAGACAGCCGAGCGAATGCACCGCGAGGCTTGTGAGAAAGCAAATGGTGGGCTAAAGCCCACCCTACAATCTGATTACTGCTCGATGTGCGGCCAAAAATGGTGCAGTGTCAGACTAAACCGCGAGATCCAAAAGGCGATAAAAACTGAGGAAGAATAACAATTATGGGCATCACATATATCCGGGGACAGGTTAAGGGAGCAAAGGGCAAGCGAGCGAATGTAAAATTTCTCATTGATAGCGGAGCGACTTATTCTGTGATTCCTAAAAGAATCTGGCAGGCTATTGGGCTAAAGCCAAAACGGCAGATGACTTTCACGCTGGCTGACGGTACAACAATCGAAAGGCAAGTTTCAGAAGCTCATATTAAGCTGCTGCAGGGAGAGGCTCACACGCCGGTGATTCTGGGCGAAGAAAACGACCAGGCACTATTAGGCGTTGTGACTTTGGAGATTCTCGGCCTTGTGTTTAACCCCTTCGAGCGAACACTTCAGCCGATGCGCATGCTGTTATGTTTTCATAGAATCTAATTCGATAAAAGCTACGGGCACAAAGATAAAGATCGGCAGCCACGCCCATAATTGCACCATCACCTTGCCGAAGAATACAGGCTCAGTAGCGAGCATTTTACAGACAAACGTTGTAATAAAACATGCCGTGGTCAGACCGAAACTAATCATCACCGCCGATTTCATCGACTTGGGGTCGCGACAAACCAAGACCGGCAGACTTATCATAAGCATCACCAGATTTATGATCGGGTCGGTAATACGAAAGTGCTTCTGGCTGTAAAGCTCAGGCAAGTCTCTTATCTTAGTTCTCTGAGCGGCAAGAGCAGCTAACTGTCTTAAACCTAACAGACTTATGTACCGGGCCTCCTGCCTGATAGGGATGTCTTTTGCAGTAACATCGCTTTTATATGAAGCGATCGGCTGCGGCTCTTCGCCGGAGCCTCTTTTGATCAATAGCCCCTTAGTCAAAATCCAGCTGCCCGTGTTGTGAACATCAACGGCCTTTTCCGCTGATATTCGTCCGACCACCTGCCAGATGCCGGGCTTTACCTCCAGGCGGCGGATGATGGTCGGCTCCTGCAACGTTGCGGTCTTCACATCAAATCTCGGAGCGCAAAACAGTGAGCCGTTAGCGTCGGCAATAAACCATACGTCATACGATTCCTGGCCGGGAATATCACCCTGGCCGCGAGCAAGCTTGTCACCAAGCAACGGTATCAGAATCTCCTGGTCGATAACCAGCAGGCCGGTCAGCAGCAACGCAAGAACTAGGATCGGCCCGATGACTCGCTTCAGACTTACCCCGGAGGCCATTATGGCTACCAGCTCATTCAGGCGAACCATCTTGCCCAACGAAAAAGCCGCTGCCAGCACCGTCATCATTCCCGCAAAATCTCGAAAGTAAAGGGTGGTGTTCAGGGCGTAAAAGATGAATATGTTCTTAATCACATCC
>Ga0315274_10012522_pt1 | contig 12097 bp, 6 predicted proteins | sample YL17G02_20_MG_FD_203700 | JGI IMG/M metagenome (GOLD analysis project Ga0315274, IMG submission 203700) | Sediment microbial communities from Yellowstone Lake, YNP, Wyoming, USA - YL17G02_20 | ecosystem: Environmental > Aquatic > Freshwater > Lake > Sediment | place: USA: Wyoming | collected... | reverse complement strand
TTCCAACAAAAATTTTCACCCGCCCGCCTCCAAAATCCGCCGCACCAGCGCCGCATCCCGGGACGCCTCCGTGTCCGGCGTGAAAGACAGGCCACCACCACCAGGACCGCCGCCCCTCCTCGCCCTCCCCTCCACCGCCGCCGCCCGCGCGTCCGTGGCCAGGGAGAAGGGCGCGGCCGCAGTGCTGCCGTACCGCGCTCGGGGCGCCTCCAAAAAGACCGCCGCCTCCACCGCCGCCTTCGCCGCCGCCGCCGCCCGGGCCGCCGCCAGCCGGCCCATGTACTTGTCCATGCCTTTTACGGCCGGGAGGAGAGGGGAGGAGGAGGAGGGGTGGAGAGCGGTCGCCGGCAGGGGGCGGGTGCGAGGGGAGAAGGTGCACTCTGCCGCCTCGGCCGCCGCCCGCGCGGCCGCCTCCGCCGCCACGGCCGCCGCCCGCCGGGACCGGCGCGCGGCGGCCGCGGCCAGGGCGACCGCGGCCGGGGATCGGGCAGGGGAGGAGGTGCCGGGGCGGTCCAGGGCGGCGACCAGGCGAGCTTCGGCCGCCGCAAGCGCGGCCGGGCAGGGGGCGGGCGGGCGGGCAGCAGCCACCGCGCCTGGCGGCCGCCCCGCCGCGAGCGCCCGGGACACAGCGCCCAGGGGGTGTGGGGTAAAGGAGGGGGCGCCGACCGCCGCGGCGGCCGCCAAGAAAGCCGGGTGCCTTCCTTCCAGGGGCGCGGTGGGCGGGTGGCGGGGCGCAGCAGCCGCGGCGGGCGAGCCGGCTCTCCCCGTGGCGGGTTGGAAGGTGCACGCCGCCGCCGCCGCTGCCGCCGCCGCCGCCACCCAGTCCGCCCGGGCCGCCGCCGCCACGGCCTGACGGTCCTCAAAGGAGGCGCTGCCGAAGCGGCCCCGCTCGACCAGCGCCGCGGAGGCCGGGTTGGGGGCGGGGGCAAAGGAGGGGAGCGGCGGGCGGGGCGGCGGGCGGAGGCGGGCCCCACCCCTCGCGCGCGCAGCCTCCGCCGCCCGCACCGACGCGGCGGACAGGGCGGTGGCAGCGGCGGCGGCGGCAGCTGCATCCGCGTCCGCGGCGGCCGCGGCAGCGGCGACTCGGGCGGCGGCCGCGGCGGCCGCACCCGCCGCGCGCACGGCCAGGGGAGGGAGGCCGGTCGCCACGACGCGCGCGCTGTGCCCCGCGCTGGCGGCCGTGTCCGGCTTGAAGGTGCAGGCGGCCAGGGCTGCCTCGGCGGCCGCGACCCGCGCCGCCGCCACCGCCGCATCCCGGGCCCGGGCCTTGGCGTGCAGGCGGGCGGCCGTGGTGGCCGGGTCGGGGGCGAGGGCAGCAGCTGACGCGCGGCCGCGGGCTGGGCAGGGGGGGAGCCGGGCTGCCTCCTCCCCTGCTGCGGCGGCAGCGGCTGCGGCCTCCGCCACCCGCGCCGCCCGCCAGGCAGGACCGCCCCGGGCGTGCGGGTCCGCCAACGCGGCCAGGCGGGTGGAGAGGGTGTGCGGCGGCGGCGGCGGCCGGGGCGGCAGCCCCCCCCCCGGCACAGCCCGGGGCGGGGCAGCCCCGGCGCCGCCGCCGCCGCCCCTGCCCGCGTCATCGTCCGCTTCCTCGTAGCTCCAGCTGCCCCGGTGGATGCGGCGCCGGTCGGGCGAGGAGGCCGGGGAGGCCAGGAAGAGGGTGCCGGGCTGGTCGTCGTCGTCCTCATCGTCGGCCGAGGAGAGGAGGTGGGAGTGGACGGAAGCTGTCGTTGCTGCGCCGCCGCCCCTCCGTTCCGCCAGCATTACCGCCACCCGGGCGCGCAGGGCCGGGTCAACACGGGGGACGTCCTCCGGGTGCTGGTAGCCCGCGCCACCCCCGCCACCAACCGAGGAGGCCCGGCGGGAGGCGGCGGCGGCAGAGGTCGACAGCTCCCTGTCGTTCCAGGCGGGGCGGCCGGCGTCCGCGCCCTCACCACCACGCTGGTGCTGCTCCACCAGGCCGCGGGCGGTCGCGTGGGCGTCCAGGTGGATGGTGGTCTGCAGGGCGTGGTGGGGTGGAGCTGTGTGGAGGGAGAGAGTGAGCGTGAGCGTTTCTTTTGCGATGCGCGTCGGTTTGAAGAGAGAGCAGACGCACTCAGGCCGCGCGTGCCCAACCCCTCCCACCTTTGTCCACGGTGGACAGGCTGATCATCATGGCATCTATGTCGGCTTCGACCTGGGTGTGGAGTGAGTGAGTGAGAGCGTCAGAGAGTGTGTGCGAGAGGAGAGATGCGCGCCGGCGCGTCCGTTTTGGAGTTGTTCGCCCCCTCTCCGCGGCGCGGCGCTCGCGTTGCCTCTCTCACGCACCGCGGCCAGGGTTGCAGGATCGTCGGTGGCGGGCATGAGGTCTGGAGCGGGACCTGTGCCCGTCCTCCTTTGTGCCGAAAGAGAGATAGGGCTGGGCAGGCAACGAAAGGGTGAACAAGAGTCTTTGCCCCCGTCGCCTTCAACCTCGTGCCTCGTTCTCTCATTTCTTCCCATCTCATGCTGGTACGAGAGCGCACTCCAGCGCGCACATGGAAATGGCATGAAATCAAACCTGCGAGATTTCTGCTGATAAAAATAGAGAGTGCAACACAAATCCATTCCTCCAGTCCCCGCCCATCCATCAACTCTTCTTCATGCTCTTGAGCGTCACCGCCGACCCTGGGTTGGTCCGGTTGAGCCCCTTGAAGATGTAGAGCTTGAAGAACGCGTCCGCGACGACGGGGACGACCGCCACGAACGCGTACACGCTGCCCTCCCCAACCTCGATGCCGTAATATGAGGTGACCACGTGCGCGAGCGCTTTCCAGCCCTCCTCGGAATGGTAGCCCAGGAAGATGTCGGTGGACGCGATGATGAGGAAGGCTTTGGCCATGTCGGACAGCCCGGAGAAGACGCGGGAGATGGCGCCGAAGAAGGAGGTGCGGCCTGGCGAGGGGATGACGAGCAGGGCGCCCAGCGTGGCCCCGCCGACCGTGTCGCTGACCAGGCGGACGAGCGAGGCCGCGTTGCGGGCCCGGAAGGAGGCGTCCAGGCGGGCCGCCTCTTCCTTCAAGGCGGCAACGGTCTGGGCGTCGTTCAGGGGAGGGGAGCGACTGTTGAGAGAGAGAGAGAGAGCGAGAGAGGGAGAGAGGAGGAGGGAGGAGGGAAGAGGAGCGGCGTGAGGAAGAGAGGGGCTTTTCTTTCTCTTGCCTCCATCCCCCGACCCTCCCATCGTCACTTTCCCCAGTCTCTCATCAACCCCACTCACCCGACCGCCGCCTCCATGCGCAGGCGGACCTCATGCTCCCGCAGCGCCCGCCCGCCCTCCCCGCGCTGGCGAGGGGTCGGGGCGAGCACGCGCGGGTCCTGGGCGCGGGCGACCTCGAGGGCGGGCGCGCCGAGGAGGTGCCCCGCCGCAAACCCCGCGGCCAGGGGCAGCGCGAGCAGCCCGCCCGCAAAGGCGGCGCCCGCCCCGGACTCCGCCGCGTTGGCCAGGGCCTCCTCGCCGTACTCGTCCTCCGCCGCCCCCGGGTCGGGGCCCAGGCGCAGGCGGACGCCGACGCCGTCCGCGATGGGCCGCATGAACTCGTCGCGCGGGCCGCGGAGCGTGGGCGCGCGCCGGGGCGGGCGGGCGGGCCCCGGGCGCCCGTCCGGGGTGCGGGCGGTCCGCCCCGCCGCCGCCGCCGCCGGGTCAACCAGCCAGGGCCAGGTCCCCCACAGGCCGCCCAGGGGGGAGGCCGGGTTGGTGGGGGGCGGCAGGCGGCCGGACCGCCGGTAGATGGGCGCGTCCCACCCGGCATTGGGGTCTTCGGCGGGCGGCGGGGGTGGCGAGGGCGAGGAGGGCGGGGCTGGCGTCTCCGCCTCCCCGCGTGGTCCCTCGCCCGCCGCCCCGCCCTCCTGCGGTGGCGGTCCCGCCCAGTCCTGCCAACCCTCCCAGGAGGTGGACGCCTCGTCATCGGCGGCATCGTCGTCGCCGGTCGCTCGGGGCGGGCGGCAGGGCGAGCGCCGCCCAGAGTGCATTGGCGGCGGCGGCGGCATGGGATTGGGCGGCCCACGTCGCCGGGCCGCGGGCGGGCTCGTGATTGGCGGCCGCCCGCTGGCGGAGCAGGTGGGGCGGAGGGTGGGCATCGTATGGAGGAGTGAGAAGAGCGTGTGCGTACACGGCTCTCTCCCCACCCCCACGCGCGTTTCCCCTCTCGAAGGAAAAGAATAGAGGGCGGGCTACAAAGCGGAAAAGAAAAAGAAAAAAAAAACTGGTCACTCAGTCACTCGGTTCATTTTTGGGGGCCGCGCACGCCGCAACCCCGCCACGCTTGGCGCGTGCTCCCTGCATCAGGCCTTGGTTGCCATCATGACCCCCGTCCCGGACAAGGCGGCGGTGGGCGCACCCCCCGGTGGGGCCGCACCGACATTGGGCCGGGACGACGCGTCGTCCCCCTCCCTACCGACCACCCGCATCCGCGTGCGCACCCCCGCCGGCGACCTGGCCGCCCCCGTCTCTGCCTCGCCGGCCGACACGGTGTCCGACATCCGGGACCACATATTCGCGGCCTGGCCCACATCCGCACACGGCGGCGGCAGCCCGTATACCCGTGCGCTGGCCGCGTCCGCGCCGGCCACGCCGGACGATTTGCGCCTCATCTCCTCCGGCCGCCTGCTCTCGGACCCGGGCGCGCCATTCCTGGCGGCCGCCGTCCCGAAAGCGCTGATGGGCTTGGGGACGGGCGCCTTTCCGTCCGCCCTCACCCTGCACGTGGTGGCGCGGCGGCCGGAGGATGGGGGCGGCGGCGGTGGGAGTGGTAGGGGTGGGAAGGCGAAGAAGGGGGGCGAGGTCGGGGTGGCGGGAGGGTGTTGCGGCGGGTGTGTGCTTTCGTAGGAGCAAAAGGGGGTGAATGGGGGTGGGATGGGGGACGAGGGGTTGATTTGCCTGTGTAGAAGGGAGAGACAGATGGAGTGCGCGTGCGGGGCTGGCCCTGTGTGTCGTTGCCCAGGCGAGAGAGAGAGGTTCACCCCATCTCTCGCTCACTGATCACTCGTCGCAAAAATGGGCATCGCCTGAGGGGAGGAGGTTGCCCCGCCCCGGGTGCTCTCTCTCTCTCTCTCTCTCTCTCTCTCTCTCTCTCTCTCTTTCTCTTAGCACGCACGCGCCATCTATCTCTGTCCCTGTGCTGCAGCTGAACAATGGACTTGGACGGTGACGAGGTGAGCATTTCCTATTTCCTCACCCGACACGCTGTCGCTCTCGCTGCGTCATGCTCGCCTGTCCCCCCCGAACCAACGCGCCCGCGCTCCTGCATTCCCTTGCCAACCCACTCACCCCCACCTGACCTCTCTGGCACCATTCCCATCATGCAGCCGGCGGGTGGAGGATTTCATGGGCAGGACGGCCCCGGCGGCGGCCGCCAAGCGAGCGCCGCCGCCGCGCCCGCCGCGCCACCCCACCCGCCGCCCGACCCACCGCTCTCAGAGTCCCTCGGCACCGCCGACACGACCACCGCCGCCGACGACGACGACGGCTCGCTGATGGCCACCTCCTCCGGCGATGATACGTACGATGGACGCTCCTCCGAGGGCACGGCCGACGCGGAGACCACGTCCGGCGATGCGTCCATGTCCGAGGGCGAGGCGGCCGGTGCGGCTGATGAAGCCGGGGTGGAGGGCGCTGAGGTGGAGGGCGGCCGCGACGGCGACCGCCACCGCCGCCGGGCCGACCGGGCCCGGGCCGCCGACCTGGCCGCCGCCATGCTGGTCGCTGCCGCGGCGGCCGGCGGGGCGGGCGGCGGCCTGGAGGGCGCGCACGGCGACGGCGGCGGCGGCGGAGGCTTCCTCCTCGCGGGCGGCGGCAGCGACGAGGATGATGAAGAGGCCGGCGGCGGCGCCGCCGACCTGGACGACCTCGCCCCCGGCGCCCTCACCGACGACAGCGGGGACGAGGCGGCCGCCATCCAGCACCACGCCACCCGCCCCCCGCGCCCGCCCTTCTCCCCCGCCGGCCCTCCCCTCTTCCGGACGGCCCCGGGCGACGGCGCGGGCGAGGCCGGCCGGGGCTCATACGTGGCCGGCCCCGCCCTCCTCCACCCCGCCGCCGTCGCCGCGTCCTCCCACTTCCAGGCCGCCGACGCGGTGGCGGCGGGGTCCGCCGCCGACCTGGGCGGGGACCTGACGCCGCTGGCCGGGGAGGAGGACGTCGTCCTGGTGGACCGCTTCACCGTGTCGGTCTGGCGCCTGCCCCCCCTGCCCGGCACGCCCGGCCCGCGCTGCCGCCCGGGGCCGCAGCGAGGGGCCGCCGCCCGCCCGCCGCCGCCCCCCACCAACCCGGCCCCGCGCCTGCTGGCCCGGGCGCTCTACACCCAGGTGGAGCCCTACACGGTCGCCCGCTCCCCGGACGGGGCCGCCCTGGCTCTGGGCGGGGACCTGGGCGTCGTCGCCCTGCTGCGGCTGGAGGCCTGCCCGGGGCTGCCGGCCTGCGGCCTGTGCGGGCGGGCGGCGGCGCGGGGGCGGGGCGGGGACGGCGAGGGCGGCGGCGGCGGCGGCGGCGGCGGCGGGGCCGCCCCGCCCCTGCCCCCCCCTCTCACCACCCTCCCCGCCCACCTCCGCCCGACCGCCGTGGCCGCCCTGGGCGGCGCGCTGGCGGCCGTGGCCAACAACAACATGGTCAACGGCCTCCGCTTTGGCCGCGTGGGCGGGCGCCTCATGCTCGTCGCGGCCGTGCAGGACCGGTACGTGTACTACCTAGACCCGGCGGGGGCGGGGCCGGGCGAGCTCGGGGTCGGCGGCGGCGGCGGCGGCGGCGGGCGCGCGCGCGGGCGGGCGGGCGCGCTCGCCATCGCCTCCCTGGGCGACGCCGCCCCCCCCTCCACGCCTGCCCCCGCCCCACCCCTCGCCACCCCCTCCCACCGCACGCGGGCCCTGGACGCGTACGCGGCGACGGCCGACGGAGGCGGCATTGTGCCCGCGGGCGGGACGCGGACGGCGGTGTCGGGCCCCTTCCCCCGCCCCGTCAACCTCGCGCTGCCATCCCCCGACGGCACCTGCGTGGCCGTCGTCGGCGACTTTCCGGCCGCCTACGTCCTGCGGGCGGGCGGGCCCGCGCCCTACACCTCCCGCGAAGCCGCGGTCGGGCCCGGGGCAGGGGGCGCGGCGGAGGAGGGCGGGAGCGGCGACGTCTCGCACCACCACCACCACTACCACCACCACCCGCACTCCCCGCCCCCCGGCGCCCCCCGCCGCCCGGCCCCGCCCGGCTCGGGCGCCCTGCGCCTCCCCTTCGGCGTGGACGCCCCGCCCCGCCTGCGTGCCCGCCTGGGCGCGGGCGGGGCGGGCGGGGCCGGGCCCGCGCTGGCCGCCCACCCGGCCGTCACGGTGGCGGTCGGCGCCCAGTACGCGGCCTGGTCGCCCGACTCGTCCCTCCTGGCCGCCACGTCGGACGCCCTGCGCGCCGCCTTCGTGTGGCACGTGCCCCGCGGCCAGGCCCTGCTGCGCGTGGAGGCGGCGGGGCGGCCCCTGCTGGCGGCGACCTTCCTGCCGGGCCACCCCGCGACGCTGGCGTTCGCGGAGGCTGCCCGCCGCGCGTATTGCGCCGACCTGCGCCACCTGCCGGGCGGGCTGACCAAGCTGCCGCCCGTGCTGGCCCTCCCCCCCACCCCCGCCGGCGCCGCCCCGTGCCTCATCCCCCTGCCCCGGGTGGCGGGGCTGGTGGCGACGCCGGGCGGGCGCCTGCTGGCCGCGACGCGGGCGGGGCTGGCGGAGTGGCGCCTCCTGCCGCTCGGGTGGGAGCCGCACGCGCCGCCCGGCGGCGGCGGCGGCGGCGGCGCGGCCACGGGGGCGGGGAGGGCGGCGGGCGCGGCCCGCCCGCCCGCCTTCCGGGCGGCGGCGTGCACCTTCCTGCTCATCGCGGCCTTGCCCCCGCACAGGCGGCCGCGCCTCGCCGGCTCGCCGCCCGGCGGCGCCGGCCCCTGGAGCCTGCCGGGCGACCTGGTGGACGACATACTCACCCTCGCGTCCACCCCCCTGGGCGCCTGGGTGGGCGTCGGCGCCGTCCCCCGCGCCGCCCCGCCCGCCGTGCCCCGGTTGTTGGCGCCGCCGGGGGGGGCGACGTACGCGGCGGTCGCGGCGATGGGGATGGCAAAGGGGGGCGGGGCGTGGTGAAGGAGAGGAGTTGGGGTAGACAAAATAAAAAAAACGAACATCCAAGGGGCAGACCCGCAAATGCTGTAGAAGGGGCGCGCCCCCCGCTCGGCCCCCCCGACACGGGCCTCGCCTTGTCGTCCTTGTTCACGCACACACACACACACACACACACAGTCATGCATGCTCCCCCTTCCACCTCCGGGCGGCCGGGCGCCGCCCCCTGCTCCCAGCCCGAGCCGGGCGTCGTCCTCGTGCGGGCCGACGCGGCGCCGGGCGCGCTCGCTGCTGCCGCCCCATTCCCGCCCGCCTCTTCGCCCGTCGACCGGGCCACCGCGGCCGCCATCCATGCAGTGTATGCAGCTGACCTGGCGGAAGCTGAGGGAGGAGGTGGTGGAGGCGGGGTGGCGGCGGCAGCCGCGGACGACGCGGCAATCGCTGCCGCGCTCGGTGCGGTGGGCGCGCTCACCAACCCCACTCCTGCCCCGCCCGCCCCCGGCGGCGGCGGCGGTGGCGACGACCTCTTTGACCTCCTCGACCCCACCCCGGACGTCCACGGCCTGTTCGCCCACTACAACGCCTTCTATTTTGGTGGCTGCCTGGGCGCGGTGTCCGTGGAGTGGGCGCCACGTATGACGCTGTGCGCGGGGACGTGCGCGTTCACCCGGGCCGGCGGCGCCCGCATCCGCCTGTCCGCCCCGCTCCTCTCCCTGCGCCCCTCGGCCGACCTGAAGAACACGCTCCTTCACGAGATGGTGCACGCGGCCATCTTCCTGTCGGGTCAGCGGGACACGGGCGACCACGGGGCGCTCTTTATGGCCCACGCCGCCCGCATCAACGGCGGTGGGAGGGGCGGGGGCGCCTCCAGCAGCGGCAGCGCGCGCTTCGGGGGGGCCCTCCACGTCGACGACCCCGTCCGCCCGCCCGGCGGCTACCGCATCGAAGCCTACCACTCCTTTCACGCCGAGGTGGAGGCCTTCCGGGTCCACCACTGGCGGTGCGGGGGGCCGTGCGGGACGCTGGTCAAGCGGGCGAGCAACCGGCCGCCCCAACCCGCGGACTGCGTGCGGGCGGGGCGGCGGCGGGGGGGCGGGCCCTGCGACGGGCGGGGCTGCTGGTGGCACGGGCATGAAGGGGCGTGTGGTGGGGCGTGGGTCAAGGTGGCGGGCCCGGAGCCCAAGCAGAAGAGGGGCGGGCGGGCAAGGGGCAGGGTCGTGGGCACGAGCGGCGGGGCGGGGCAGGCGAGCCTGACCTCTTTCTTCGCGGCAGCGGTGGGCGTGGTCGAAAGAGGCGGGGGGCGGGCGCGGACGCGGTCACCCCCTCCGTCGGACCGCAAGGCCGCCACCGCCACGGACGACGTGGAGGTCATCTACGTCGGCGACAGCGACGAGGATGATGAGCCGGGGGACGGGCCGATCATTGTGCTGGAGGATTAGATTTGGAACGAGGAAAATGTGTTTTTTTTTTGTAGGTTTCTACCCGGGCGGTGTCGCCCTTTCCTCCGCCACCGCCGCCACCGCCGCCGCCATCGCCGCCCCTCGCACGCCTGCCACACAGCCCGCCAGCCAGGCCGCCGGGTCGTCCCCCTCGCCCACGCCCGGCGCCACCCAGCAGGCTGCCGCCGCGGCCGCCGCGCCGGCCGCGGACTGGACGGCCGCGTGCAGCGCCGCTGCGCGGGCGGGCAGGGAGGGGGGCGGGGCGGCCGGGCGTCCTCCCGTCGCCGCGCCTAGGGCCGCCGCCAGCGCGGCAGGGGGGTGGGGAGGCGCGGGTTGCTGAGCCAGGGCGGCCGCCACAGCGCGCAGGCCGAACGGGCGGGGCGGCCGGGACCGGCGGACGGCGGCCTGGGCGGCGGCCGTGTCCTCAGGGTCGGGCGCTGGTGGGGCGCCCGCCGCCGCTGCTGCTGCCTCCCCCTGGCCGCCCGCCGCCACGGCTGCCGCCCCGCCCTCTCCCCCCCCCTCCTCCCCCTCCTCCTCCTCCTCCCCCTCCTCAAACGGCAGCGCCCCTGTCGGCCAGCTGCCCACATCAAACCGGACTCGCCCCGGCTGGGCCGCGGGCCCAGCAGCAGCGCCGGCGCCCCCCCCGCCGCCGCTCGCGCTGAACCCCCCGCGGCGAAGGGTGGTCGCGGCCACACCCTCGCCCGCCTCGCTGTCATCGTCCGAGTCGTCGCCCGCGGCCCAGGCGCCCGCAAGCTGCCGGCTGGTCGTCGCGCCGCCAGCACCGCAGGGCGTCGTCGTCGCCGTCGGCGGCCTGTCCCCGTCCGCCGCGAGCGCGGCGGCGAGCAGGCCGGCGGCGGCCCGGGCGGCCGCCGCCCCAGCCGCGCCCGCACCCGCCCCGCCCGACCCCGCCGGCCGGTGTTCCAGCCCCAGCGCCACCTCCGCCTCATCCAGCGCGCCCAGGACCTCGTCTTCCAGGGCGGCTGCCGCCGCCGCGGCCGCGGGTGCCCAGGGCGGGGCAGCGGGGAGGTGGGCGGCCGTGGTGACGCGCGCGGCCGCGGCTGACACATCGCGCCGCAACCGCCCCGCATCCGCGCCGTACCGCCCCGCCGCGGCCGCCTGCCCAATGGCCACCAGCGGGGCGGCCGTGGCGGCCCGGGTGGCGGGCAGGACGACCCCGGAGCGGAGCGTGCGGGCGGGGGCGCCCCCACCCAGGGTTTCCAGGGCGGCCCCCGCCCGGCCATCCCGCGCGAGGCGGCCGCCCACCCACCCCACCGCCGCCGCCAGCCGCCCCGCCAGAGCCCGGCCCGCGTCCAGGTCGGCCTCATTCACGTAATCGCGGCGGCCCAGGAGGGGGATGGTCCGGGGTGGGGGCGCGAGCGTGGCGGTGGCGTGCGGGGTGGCGGGCAAGGAGGGGGGAGGGAGGGGGCGGCCCGCGGCCGTGGCCGCGCGCGCGGCCGCGGCCACCGCTCCTGCGGCCGCACTCTCCACCGCGCCCGCCACCTCGCCCACGCCTGCCGCCAGGGCGGCAGGCCAGGCAGCAGGTGACGATGCACCTTCGTCCTCGCCCACCGCCGCCAGGACCAGGCGGGTGGAAAGGGGCGGCGGCGGGGCGGGCCCGCCGAAGAAGGAGGCCACCCCGGGCGGGAGGGCGGGCGGGTCGAGGGCGCTCGAGGCGATGACCACCACCCGCCCCCGGGCGCCGTCCTCGTCCAGGGCCGCGGCGAGCACCCGCCAGAGGGGGGTCGTGGTGGCGGCATCCCCCTCCTCCTCCTCCTCCTCACCCACCACCCCCATCTCGCCCAGCCGCGCCGGCGCGCCCAGGCCGGCCAGCGGGGAGGCGAGGCCGCCGCCCTCGGCCCCGCCGCCGCCTCCCTCTTCCTCGCTCTCGCTCTCGCTCCCCTCGCCGTCCTCGCCGGCGCTGTCGCCCGCCACCGCCCAGGTCTCGAGGCGGGGCAGGACGAGGACCGCCGGCAGCGACGGCGCCGCCCGGCGGACCGCATCCCGGACCAGGGACACCGCGCCCGCCGCGGCGTCGCCGGACCCGGCCGCCAGGAAATCGCCGAGGCCCGCCCTGACGGGCCCCCCCCCGCCCGCCGCGAGCGCTCCGGCCAGGGCGCCGCTCGCGACGGCAGCCAGGGCACCGCCCGTGAAGAGCACGCGCACGGGTGGGCGGGAGGCCGCGCAGGCGGCCGCCGCCGCCGCGGCGGCCGCCGCGGTGGCGGTGAGCGGGGCAAAGGGGTCGTCGCCGCCGTCGTCGCCCTCGACCATCCACGCCGGCGGCGGCGGCGGCGGTGGCAGCCCTGGGGCCTCCCCCCCTGCCCCGCCGCCCTCCCCCGCCAGCGCCGCGGCCGCCGCGGCCGCCGCGGCCGGGCTCACCACGCCGACACGCCCCAAGTCAGCCGCGGCCGCAGCCGCCGCGGCCGCCGCGGCCGGCGGCAGGGCCGCGTGCCCGGCGCAGCCCACGCCCGCCAGGGCCCGGGCGAGCGGGCCGCCCAGCAGTGGGGCCAGGTAGGGCGGCAGGGGGGCGCCCAGGGCGGCGGCGCCGCCGCCGGCGGCGGCGCGGGCCGCGCAGG
>Ga0315274_10012520_pt1 | contig 12098 bp, 10 predicted proteins | sample YL17G02_20_MG_FD_203700 | JGI IMG/M metagenome (GOLD analysis project Ga0315274, IMG submission 203700) | Sediment microbial communities from Yellowstone Lake, YNP, Wyoming, USA - YL17G02_20 | ecosystem: Environmental > Aquatic > Freshwater > Lake > Sediment | place: USA: Wyoming | collected... | reverse complement strand
GCAATGAATTATTGAGTGACATAACAAAATCTACCAAATATAATTTCTTTTGGATAACAACAACATTAACAATAAAGAACGAGGGGAATGTTCCGACACAGAGTTGTGATGTTACAGAATCTGTTCCAAGTTTTGTAAAGACTTTATTCAGCCCTGAAATTGAACCAAAGAGTGCTACTCAAGCTGAGGGCAGGGTGGTGTACAGCTGGTTAATATCACCAATTGAAACAGGACCAATAAATAATAAAAGAATTATTAAATACAGTTTTGATTTGTGGAGAATCTGGCTGACTGTCCTAATAGTCGGTGTGATTATCTATACTGCTTTCAAGCTTTTCTACAAGCCGACCATTGTCAAAAGGCATAGCCATGAAGGACCGATAACAAGGGATAAAGAAATTCTAGTTTCATTGGATGTGAGGAATAGGACCAAGCATGAAATAAGAGATGTGGAAGTGAGAGATGTTGTGCCATCTATCGCCAGAGTGGTTGAAAGGTTTGACACTTTAGCGCCAAGGACAAAAACAAGCGAGATCGGAACTGAGTTAAGATGGAAAATAGATTCGTTGAAACCACGCGAAGAGAGGGTGCTGACTTATAGAATCAGACCAGTAGTGGAAGTTACTGGAAGTTTGAATTTGCCAGAAGCGAAAGTAAGGTATGTTGACAAGAAGAAAGTGAAGAGAATAATTGCATCTAAATCTTTATTGATAAAAGGATAAAGATAGAAAAGCTTTTTATATTGAAATTAATTTATTTCTATTAACCCCTGATAGCTCAATAGTAGAGCAATCGGCTGTAGGCGAGTGCTGTGGCATTTGCTGTTAGCAATTGCTCGACAATTACCGAGAGGTTGAGAGTGCAAATCTCTCTCAGGGGATAACTTTAAAAACATGGAGAAGTTAGTATTATTTGTTAGCGGGTCAAAACGAAGGGGAAACACCTGATCCCGTTAGATCTCAGAAGTTAAGCCTTTCGGTGTACTGAGCTGTACTCTTCGAAAGAAGGGGAACTTCAGAACGCTCGCTAATACATTTATTCTTTTTTGAAGAAAATTCAAATTTATAAATGAAATTAATCAATTAGAATTCAAGCCCTGATAGTCTAGTGGCCTAGGATACAGGTCTGTCACACCTGTGACGCGGGTCCAAATGGAAATAAAATTCCTGGAAATCCCGCTCAGGGCGCTTATTTCTAATTATCGGGCAAAGCCCCCGAAACAAGCTTTGCACAATAAATAACAGCACTAGCTCTTGGTAGGTATGCTAGAATCCATATTGGCTATAGCTTCTATAAATCTCAGGTCATCCTTTTTTCTCAGCCATATTTTAATGAACATATCCAGTTTTTTGTAATATGAATCTTTTATTTTTAGCATCTTGGTTAAGCGTTTTTTAGCGTTTTGATTAATATGCGGTAAGGAAAGTATTGCTAATATTAGAGACCATATTACATAATGGCTATCATCACTTTTCAAAGAGAATAAAGAATATCTTATATTGTTTAGTAATTTTGTTTCTATTCCTTTATATTTCTTATAGTTAAGCTCCAGAAACTTTATCAATCTGAATAATGATAATCCAGCAAAATTGCAAAGTACGAATGTATCATCAGACCATCCTATGACTATATCATTTTCCAATTTGAATATAGGCTCTCCATAAATTTTTGAGAAAAACTTTGCAAATTCTTCATCAGTGAACAAAAGAGCACCCAATTTATCCTTTTCCAATCGTACTGCTGATGTTACGGCAGATCCTGAGAAAAGGCTACCAATAAAATTGTCCTTTGGTGCTATTTCAAGTCCAATAGTGTGAGTTTCCTTATATGACCCCATAGATATTCCGCCACGAACAAGAATACCATCCGCACACCATTGTTTAAATGCAAAGCGTAGTACTGAAATCAAATCTTTTGCATTTTCCAAAGGTGTGGCCACAAAAGCATTATCACTAAAAACATTGAATCTTACATTTGGATAATTTCTTGATGCCAATATCAGAGGACCTGGAAAATCAACTAAAGTTGCGTCAATCTCATCTTGATCAGTTTTATTTGAAAATCCAAGAACATCAAGATATGCAACAACCGCTTCTGGTATTTTTATTGATTTTTCTTCATTTATTCCAGATTGAATATTTTTAATGGGAACTAATTTAATTTCTCCATCTAAGTGCATTGGAGCTATTGGAAATTTCAACTCTTTTATACCTTTTTTATTTTCATTCATGAATTAACCTCCATCTTTTCAAAATTTAAATCAATACCAAGTTCGAAAATTCCGCTGACAAGAACGCTAAGATTGTGGCAAATTATTATGCACAATAGCTCGTTCCTTTGTGCTTGGTCTTTCTTGCTTCTCAAGTGGTCAGAGAACTTCCTTTTCATCATTGAGAAAGTTGACTCGACATTTGACCTTAGGTGGTAATGCTTCAGGAATTCTTCCTTGTGTTCCTTCCAGAATTTTATCATTCTTTTCCAGTTAGGGTTTATCCATGGTTTGCCAGTTGTGTTAGATTTTGGCAATATGTAAGGGATACCACCTAACTTGTAAACCAAGTCCACATTCTTTTTTGATAAGTATGCTGGATCACCAGATAATTCATCTATCTTAAAATTCTTGCTTGTTTCAGTTACTAAGCCATTAAACTCTGGGCTATCATGTGCGTATCCTTTTGTTATGCTAGCAGAAACAATGATATTGCTATTTACACCACAAACAATGTGGAGTTTCTTCCAATCTCTCCAATTACAAGTTTCCTTTCCAAACCTTACTGCAACCCAATCAGTTTTAACAGAAGTGCTAAATCCTGTAGCATCTATGGAAAATTTCTTCTCAATATTTTTCAAAGGCAATGCAAGCATCCTGTAAAGAATAGTAAGGCATTTTTCCATTTCTGGATTGTTGAAATAATCTATCAGACTGTTGTAGCTCGGAACCTTTCTCAAGTATCCAAGTTTCTGGAATAATTTTAATTCACTGATTGTTCTCCTCGAACTGAAACCGCAGAATATTTTCACACAACAACATTTGATGATGTCACGTGCTAAATGGAATGGTCTGCCCCTCTGGCCGACTTTCTCGTCAATTACTAAAGAATCCACAGACTCATTCAAAATCTTATAAAATGTTAGCTTCTCGCTTGTCTGGTACTGGTTGTAGTTATGCCAATCCTGTGGGTATGATATCCTCTCCTTTAGCTCCTTTGCCAACCATTTGCCATCCTTGAACTCTACTTTTCCTTCGAGTTCTGGAGGCAATGGCTTCTTTCCTTTGGCACTCTTTTTGTTGTAAAAATAAGTCATTCCCACACCTTGTATAACACTTTTGTATAACATATATAGAATGATAAATATATAAATCTTTGTATAACAAATCTGTTATATGGTTATTCAAGCCAAGAAACCAGAAAGTGTAACTGTGGTAGTAGTGAACAGAAAAACTAAAAAAAGTAAATCTTTCACTGTATATGGAAATCTCAATGAAGTTTACTCTAGGCTGAAAAAGATAAAATGGTAGGCCTTTAGCTCTCCTGACGCTTGCCCTTGGTAGCCCTTCTAGCTTTTATAGACTTGAACTCCTCTTCCCCCCTATTGGACAAAAACTCATATATCTCCATGAAACCCTTCAAGTCTTTTGAATTTTGCATTGATATCTCAATCATGGAGGTTATTAGTGTAAAAAATAATGCTCCCCACAACCTGCCATTTTTCTTGGCAAAAATATACATTGGGTGTGAGGAATTCACGACTATTGTTTTTGTCTCCTTGTCGAATTTTGACAACTCGGATCCTTCAAGCTTTCCAACTTTTATATCAAATTCCCTAATTCTCGGGAAGATTCGTGTCTTATTTTCAGAACTTTCAATAACATTCCTGAGGAAATTTGTAACAGTCTTCGGATTCTCTATATTTTCTAATTTATCCTTGATTTTTTCCCATATTTTATATTCTAGCTTGTTATAGTTGTCTATCGTTTCTTCAAGCCATTCCTTGAATTTTATGTAAGATGGATTATCATTGATGAAGCCAGACCTGTTAGTCTGCAGGGCGTCATTTAGGCCATTTACATTCACATCCATTACAATTTTCCTCTCGAACATGCGTGCATGTGTAACATCTGTGAAGTCTATTAGATCTGGGTTATCAAAGTTAACCAACCTGCCAAAGACTCTTACATAAATTCCACTATCATCTATACCATTGTCCAAGTATGTTATTGTACCTTTTATTTCTCCAACGCCTTCTAAATTATCGTTTATAGGATAAGACTTTCTTGTTATATTGGCAAGCAAATTCTCTGGTTTTATGACGCCACCTTCCCCTGTCTCGGAATTAATAAATATTATTTTAAATTTTTCAGATGGAGGCATGGCACGAATTAGGTCTCTCTTTATCTTTTCCAATGATATTTCATCAAGTATATTGTCAACTTCCTTCAGTTCCATTAATGTTATCATTGTGCCACTTTTCGAGGAACCTGGTGGCAAATATTCATTTTCAGTATTAACATCTAGTTTGAACTCGTCAATAAACTCATTTTTTTCAAACTCCGTAAAATCGAACTTGGCCCTATGTACCTTGCCATCACGCCAAGTAACTATCTCGAACGCTTTGCAAATCCTATAAAGGGATAATTTTCCTATCCCGAACTTTCCTATAATAGCTCTTTTCATGTCAGTACGAGCCTTTTCATCCAAGTCCGCTTTCTTGGTATATGATATGTAGAAAAACTCTATAAGTTGCTCCTTAGTCATGCCTTGCCCATCGTCAAGAACGACAATTTTTTTTCCCCCTATGCTTATCTGCACGAAACTTGATTGTGCATCCCAAGAATTCGATACAAGCTCGTCAAAAATCATTCGTATGTTAGGATAAAAAGTGCTACTCAATTGCCTGATGAGGGCCGTTCCTACTCTCATCCTGTTAATATTTTCTTGCGTTGCCATTTCATTCACCATTTACCCATGGGTATTTTAATGATTTATACCCTTGGAACATGCACATTTAAGAATACCGATTGCAATATTCCTATTATAGCAGTTATCCGATATAAGGAACATAGGTTATCCGTGCGGTTTCCTGTCCTTTGGGACGCCAATAAGGCTCCGTGTCGGGAGTTATTTGAAATCCGCATGCGGATAACCCAGTTGGCCACCTTGCTTGTACGCAAAGTAGCTATTTTTATATTTGTTTTCTATTTATAAATACCACCCATGGCGAGCCTTGTTCTAAAAGTCTTTATTTTTGGCGACTTTTGCAACAAGTCTCTGACTTGTGCAACAAAGCTCCCATGGTGAATGTTCTAAGAAAGTATCAAATCTTGGACAAAATCCATTCACCAACAGATTTTGCCAGAAGTGGTGGAATGGAGTTTCCCACTTGACTATACTGTGGACAGTCCTTTTTTCTATTCAAACCGCCAGTTGACCGGGAACCCAAGAATACATAATTGTCTGGGAAAGACTGAATCCTTGCCATCTCGCGTACCGTAAGTACCCTGTCTTGTGAATAGTGTACAAAGTCATCTGGTAGTGTGGTGAGAGTTCTTGCTGGAGCAAATGCTTTCAACCTAAACATGGATCTTTTCTTGGTTCTCATGGATATTGGTAAATCTCCAATAGACTCACCTTGTCTTAGGGCCGAGAATCTCTCAATAGTTTTATTGCCATGCTTCGGAGATTCATGATTATAAAGTATTTTTGATTTTTTTCTTGTTTGTAGCTGGTACTGGGTAAGCGGAGGACCAAGATATTTTGACGATCTTTCGCCTGATTTAAGAAACGCTAGGTCGCTTATAGCATCCCATACTGTTACTGGCTTTGTATTTTTCACATGCATATATTGTATATCATGTTTACCTTTTTTACACCCCAAAATAAAAACCCTATTCCTGTTTTGCGGGACACCAAAAGATGATGCATTGAAAACTCTTTTCGATACGAAATATCCCATTTCATTGGATACCTTCTCAATCTCGGCAATGGTCTTGCCATTATTGAACGACAGGATACCCACAACGTTTTCTATCAGGAAAAACTCCGGTTCTATCTCATTGACAATTCTCAAAAAACTCCTAAACAATTCATTCCGTGGGTCATTAATTTTACGTTCGCCTGCAGTAGAGAAACCTTGGCATGGCAAACCTGCCGCCAAGAGTCGAACGTTTTCTCCAGTCACATCGATAATTTCTTTGGCCTTTAGGCAACGCATATCCTTTATTGACATTTTTGTCGAGGGGTGGTTGTACATGTATGTCATTGCAGCCTGATTGTTTATCTCATTGGCAAACTTGACATTAAACCCCGCGAGACGCAAGCCTTCGCCCATTCCTCCAGCCCCAGAGCATATCTCACAGGCAACTGGAAGTTTCATGTTCTCAAAATTAAATTTGGTTTTTCTATGCAATAAATCACCTTTCAATTGGGATTATGAGTACCCGCCTATTCTTGTAATCTACGGTAAACGGTATATGCGCACCGCCAGTTCCAAACTCCCTTACAACACTCTCGAACATTTCTTTCGTTTTTACTTCTCTCTGGATTCTAACTTTTTTCCATACAGGTTCTCTTGCCATTATTTATATATATGGATTCCATATATATAAATATCTGGGAAACCCATTTTTTGTTAAATACCATTCATTTAGAAACTAGATTATTTTTTCCAGACATTTCTTGGGATTTCCAATGATTTCATGTTCCCAAAGCCTGATAACTTTCCATCCAATCGTCTTGAGCAAGAAATTGTTTTTCTTGTCGCGTTTCATGTTATTTTCAATCTTGTTTCTCCAGAATTCTGGTAAACCGTCCTTTCTCGTCTTGTAATCGTAACCATGCCAGAAATCCCCGTCGCAAAATATTGCAACCTTCCTATCGGTGATGATGAAATCTGGGTTGCCTACCATTTTAGGGTACATTTTGAATTTTATCTTGGCACTCTTTAGCAATGACTCAATCTTCTTATCAATAGAAGTATTCTTCGATTTTATGCTGGACATTATCTTGCTTCGTTTTTCCTTCGAGAAGATGTCTACCATGTATTTAACCAAGTTTCTTGATTCTGGCAACATCTGATACAAAATTCTTAATATTGTTAACAAAATCTTTGGAATCAATATTGCCAATTTCCGCTAAATACTTATCAGAAAATCTTCGGCTAGCCCCTATATAATTTTTCCAAAAGTCTTCAAATTTTTTCCCTGACAACCTTCCAGTGTGATAAACCCAGATTTCTTTGGATTCCTGTTCTACAAGAACGCCTGCTATTCTAAAATCACTTTCACTCTGAGTAGTAATTTCAAGAGGAAAATTAATTTCTACATCCACATGAATCTTTGCATTGGCTTTTGGCTTACCCAGACCAAAGGCATTCCAATATCTAGGGATTGGTACGCCTTCTTCCAACTTTTCAAAATAGAACCAGAAGTCATAGTTTGCTGAATAATATACGTTAGCTTCCGTACTGCCACCATGCCATACTATAGTTACTGGGATGGTTTGGTTACTGGTTGATTTTAGCTTGTCCTCAAACTCTCTTTGTGTATTGGCAATTTCAGTTTTCTTTGATAAAAATCTGAAATCATGCCTTTTCGGTCTCTTCACATTGCCATTCTCATCGAATTCTATCATAGCCATAATTTATTGTTATTATTTAAGAATAATTATCGGGCAGAAATGGCTTTGTCGGGCAAACCCCCCGAAACACATAAATTTAAAAACTTCTAAATATGTATATATTGAAGCCAGCCTAGGCCAAAGGTGGAAAATATACAGATAATTTCCTTGCCTCAAATGAGAATATACTTCTGTTGAAAGTGGTGAAAATGAAAGATGTAGATATAACAAAACATGAATTGGTTCCCAAGCATATAATTTTAAATGAGAATGAAAGAAATGAACTATTAAAAAAATATGGTATTGCATTAAGACAACTACCAAGAATATCTGCATTGGATCCTGTAATTAAAATATTGAATGGAAACCCTGGTGATATAGTTAAGATAATAAGGAAAAGTGGTATAGCGGGGGAATCTACTTATTATAGAGTTGTAGTTAAAGGGTGATGTTATCAAAGAAGAATTTATAACATTGTTAAATGCCTTTGTTAAAGAAAAGGGATTTGTCAGATTCCAGATTGATTCTTATGACGATTTTATAACAAGAAGGATATCAAAAGTTTTAGATGCAATTGGAACTATCAAACCGGATGTGCCAGATCTTGGTGATTTAAAAATAAAACTTGGTGAATTCAAAATTGGTACGCCTTCTGTAAAAGAAGCTGATGGCTCTGTAAGAAACATCCTACCATTAGAAGCTAGGATTAGAAATCTTACATATGCTGCTCCTATGTTTGTTGAAATGACTTCTGTTTTAAACAATGTAGAAAGTGAGCCTGTAGTTGTAAATTTTGGTGACATGCCTGTAATGGTAAAATCAAAGATCTGTCCATTATCAAACATGTCAAAAGAAGAATTGGTAGAAGCTGGTGAGGACACGGACGATCCTGGTGGCTATTTTATAATTAATGGCACAGAAAGGATTCTTATTCTGGTAGAAGAAATTGCATCAAATAGAATAATTACTGCTAAAGTTGAGAGTGGAAATATAAGTGAAATTGTAAGAATACATTCAGAAAAAGAAGGATATGTGCAGAGACATTTATTGGAAAGGAAAAATGATGGGATAGTAACAATAAGTTTTGCAAATGTTACTCGTCTACCAGTAGCAATTTTGTTAAAAGCATTGGGATTAGAAAGCGATAAGAATTTAGTAACTGCGATATCAACAGATGAAGATGTACAAGAAGAGTTTTATATTAATTTATATGAGATTGATGTTGTAACAAAAGAAGATGGTTTGGATGAAATTGGTAAACATCTTAAGATTCCTCAAAAAGAATACAGAACTGACAGAGCTATAAAACTAATTGACCGCTATCTGCTTCCTCATTTGGGTCAGGAATCTGCAAATAGATTGGAAAAAGCAATGTTTCTTTCCAAAGCTGTGGAGAAACTGATTAAACTTCATCTGAATAAAATCGAAGAGGATGATTTAGACCATTATTCAAATAAAAGATTAAGACTAGCAGGCGATTTACTTGAAATTTTATTGAGATCAATCTTATTGGGAAAGTGGGGATTGATAACAAGAGTTTCGTACAATTATCAGAAACTCACCAAACGAGGCAGATTGCCACCACTTCAAGCAATAGTTGAGTCAAATGTTTTGACTAATCAGTTGGTTTCAGCTCTGGCTATCGGTTCGTGGGTAGGAGGAAGAACTGGAGTGAGTCAAAGATTAGAAAGAGGGAGTTATATAAAAAGTTTATCGCATATGAGAAATATTTTATCCCCTTTGACTACGACACAAGAGCATTTTGAAGCAAGGGAATTACATCCAACACATTGGAGCAAGTTGTGCCCATCAGAAACACCAGAAGGAGCTACTATTGGATTGAGAAAATATCTTGCTGTAATGGCAGAAATAACTAAAGGTTTACATGAAAAGGAAATAAAATCTATTTTGAATATGATACAAAAGGGTGGTTGAAATGACTAAAATGTTTTTAGATGGAAGATACATTGGAGAAACAAAAGATCCAGTTAAAACAGTTAATGAAATAAGAGGAAAGAGAAGAATAGGTTTGATATCAAATCAAATTAATGTTGCCTTCCATCCGCATCTGGATGAAGTTAAGATTTTAACTGATTCTGGTAGAGTGAGAAGACCATTAATTATAGTGGAAAATGGAAAGTCAAAACTAACACAAGAATATTTAGATAAATTGAATAAAGGGGAATTAGGTTGGGATGATTTAATTAAAAATGGTGTGATAGAATACATGGATGCAGAGGAAGAGGAAAATTCATTTATTGCTTTAAGGGATGAAAACTTAACACCAGAGCATACACATTTAGAATTAGACCCGTCAACAATTCTTGGTCTTTCTGCCTCTTGTATTCCATATCCAGAATTCAATCGGGGTGATAGAGTAAATTATGGTGCAAAGATGGTTGGTCAAAGTATAGGAATTTTCTCCACAAACTTTCTTTCAAGAGTTGACACGAAATCAAATGTAATGGTTTATCCTGCAAACCCATTAGTTCAAACACACATGCATAAGGTAATAAATTATGATAGACATCCTAATGGATCAAATATTGTAATTGCTGTAGCATCTTTTGATGGCTATAACATGGAAGATGCCATTATCATCAATGCCAGCTCGATTCAACGTGGTTTACTTTGGTCTTATATGTTTAGAACATACGAAGCTGAAGAAAAGAGGTATATGGGTGGACAAGAGGATATTATCGGTATACCGGAAGCTGGGGTAAGAGGGTATGCTGGAGAGGATGCTTATAAGCAGTTATCAGAAGATGGAATCGTAAATCCTGAAGTTGTTATAAAATCGGATGATATGTTGATAGGAAGGATTTCGCCATTAAGATTTTTAGGTGCAATAGATCAGTTTGTCACAGGGATAGAAAACATTCGTGAAACTTCTGTCAGATTAAGACACGGCGATGAAGGAATTGCTGATAGAGTTTTTGTTACTCGTACCATAGACGGGACAAAAGTTGTAAAGGTTGTTATAAGAGATTTGAAGATTCCTGAAATAGGGGATAAATTGGCTTCAAGACATGGACAAAAGGGTGTAATTGCATTAATTGTTCCTCAGGAAGATATGCCGTTTACAGAAGATGGAATTGTTCCTGATATAATTTTTAATCCACATGGTATACCTTCTAGAATGACGATGGGACAGTTGCTTGAAATATTAGCTGGAAAAGTTGCTGCATTATCTGGTAAACACGTTGTTTCACCGATTTTTTCACCTATGTCTGAAAAAAATATTAGAAAAGGTCTAGAAGACTATGGATTTAGAGATGATGGAAAGGAAACTATGTACAACGGAAGAACTGGTGAAAGATTTGATGCACAAATTTTTATTGGAAATTGCTTTTATCAAAAGTTAGATCATTTGGTTTCGAATAAGATTCATGCACGCTCAAGAGGACCAGTAACATTATTGACCAAACAGCCAACAGAAGGAAGAAGTAAAGAAGGTGGGTTAAGACTCGGTGAGATGGAAAAAGACTGTTTGATTGCACATGGTGCTGCTCTAGTTCTAAAAGAGAGGTTCGACTCAGATAAAACAGTTGTGCCAGTTTGTACTGAATGCGGTTTGATTGCAATTCATGATAAAATTAAAAATAAAAATGTTTGTCCTGTTTGTGGAGAAACAAAAATTTTAGAAGTTGAAATGAGTTATGCTTTTAAATTAATGCTGGACGAGTTGAAGAGCATGCTCATCTATCCAAAAATAGTCATAGAAGAGGGGTAAAATGAAAGTAAGTAGAATAGAATTTGGGATAATTTCACCTGAAATGATAAAAAAGTTAGCAATTGGAAAAATATCGAAGACCGAATTATACGATCAAGAAGGGTATCCAATAGAAGGAGGGCTAATGGATCCGCGTTTGGGTGTAGTTGATCCAGGAATAAGATGTAGGACATGTGGTGGAAATGTAGGAGAATGCCAAGGGCATTTCGGATATCTTGAATTGACTAAACCAATAATTCATGTACATTATGCAAAAATTTTATTCAGTATGTTAAAGTTGTTTTGTAGAAAATGCAGTAGAATTCTTATAGAAGAGAAAGAATTAGAAAAATTGAAGGAAAGAAGAATTCCGATAAAAGAAATTTCAAAGATGATAAAAAAGAAGTGTCCTTATTGTAAAACAGAACAGAAAAAATTCAAGTTCATCAAACCATATTCATTTTTTGAAGGTAGTGAAACTTTAAATCCTATAGTTATCAGAGAGAGATTGGAAAAAACAACAAATGAAGATTTGGAAGTAATTGGATTGAGGGTAAGACCAGAATGTCTAGTTCTGACTCTCTTGCCTATACCACCTGTAACAGTTAGACCAAGTATTACTTTAGAAACTGGAGAAAGAAGTGAAGATGATTTAACCCATAAGCTTGTTGATATAGTTAGGATAAATGATAGGTTAAAAGAAAATATTGACTTGGGTGCACCAGACTTTATTTTGGAAGATTTGTGGGAACTATTACAATATCATGTTT
>Ga0315274_10012518_pt1 | contig 12099 bp, 9 predicted proteins | sample YL17G02_20_MG_FD_203700 | JGI IMG/M metagenome (GOLD analysis project Ga0315274, IMG submission 203700) | Sediment microbial communities from Yellowstone Lake, YNP, Wyoming, USA - YL17G02_20 | ecosystem: Environmental > Aquatic > Freshwater > Lake > Sediment | place: USA: Wyoming | collected... | reverse complement strand
CTGTGCGAGATGGCGAACGTCCGCGAGCACTGCTCGTGGGTGCACGAGGACAAGACGGAAGCGACGACGAAGGCCATCGAGCTGATCCGGCTGATGGTCGAGAAGGTGAAGAGCAACGAGAAGCTCCAGCCGATCCACGTGCCGATCACGAAGCGGGCGCTGGTGATCGGCGCCGGGATCGCGGGGATTCAGGCGGCGCTCGACATCGCGAACGCGGGACACGAGGTGGTGCTCGTCGAGCGGGAGCCTTCGATTGGCGGGCACATGCTCCAGCTCTCGGAGACCTTCCCGACGCTCGACTGCTCGCAGTGCATCCTGACGCCGCGCATGGTGGAGGTGGCACGGCAGAAGAAGATCAAGCTCTACACTTACTCCGAGGTGGATGCGGTTGACGGCTACATCGGGAACTTCGAGGCCACCATCCGCCTGAAGGCCCGCAGCGTGGACATGGTGAAGTGCACGGGGTGCGGGACGTGCTGGCAGAAGTGCCCGTCGCGGAGCATCCCGAGCGAGTTCAACGCCGGGCTGAGCGTGCCCGATCCCGAGAATCCCAAGAAGCGGCTCGGGTATCGCACGGCCATCTATACCCCGTGCCCGCAGGCCGTGCCGAACACGCCGGTGATCGACCGCAAGAACTGCCTGTGGTTCCAGAAGGGGAAGTGCGGGGTCTGCGCGAAGGTCTGCCCGACCGAGGCCGTGGATTACACGCAGGAGGACGTGCAGGTCAAGGAGAAGGTGGGGGCCATCGTCGTGGCCACGGGCTACCAGGTCTGGAGCGTGGCGAAGGCGGCGAAGGACTACCCGTACATCGGCTACGGCGAGTACGGATATGGCGCCCATCCCGACATCATTGACGGGCTCCAGTTCGAGCGGCTGCTGAGCGCGAGCGGCCCGACGAGCGGCAAGGTGCGGCGTCCCTCCGACGGCAGGGAGCCGAAGAGCGTGGTGTTCCTGTCGTGCGTGGGGTCGCGGGACAACGAGAAGGGGTTCACGTACTGCTCGAAGATCTGCTGCATGTACCTGGCGAAGCACGCGATGCTCTACAAGCACAAGGTGCACGAGGGGCAGGCGTACAACTTCTACATGGACATTCGCGCGGGGGGGAAGACGTACGACGAGTTCACGCGGCGCACGATCGAGGAGGATGATTGCGTCTACCTGCGGGGCCGCGTGTCGCGGATCTACCCACGGGGCGACAAGCTGGTGGTCCAGGGCTCGGACACGCTGTCGAACGCGCAGGTGGAGGTCGAGGCGGACCTCGTGGTGCTTGGGACGGCGATGATCGCGCAGGGTGACGCGGAGGCGCTGGCGCAGAAGCTGCGGGTGGCCTATGATAAGGACCGCTTCTTCGCGGAGGCGCATCCGAAGCTCCGCCCGGTGGAGTCGCAGACGGCGGGCATCTTCTTCGCGGGCGCGTGCCAGGGGCCGAAGGATATCCCCGAGGCGGTGGCGCAGGCGAGCGGCGCGGCGAGCAAGGTGTGCGGCTTGCTCAGCGCGGACGAGCTGGAGCGGGAGCCGGTGGTCGCGACGGTGCACCGGGCGGCGCCGCCGGTGTACTCGATCTGCTACGGCTGCTTCTTCTGCGAGCGCGTGTGCCCCTATGGGGCCATCGAGCGCGAGGAGTTCAAGGACAAGAAGGGCAACGTCATCAAGACGGTGGCGAAGGTGAACGAGGGCCTGTGCGCGGGGTGCGGGCTGTGCGCCGCCTGCTGCCGCGCCGGAGCCATCACCCTCCGAGGCTTCAACGACGAGCAGCTCTTTGCCGTGGTGAATGCGCTCGGCGAGGAATAGACGAACCATGGCGGCTGATTGGGGCAAGCTCCCTCTCACAGCCTCCAGGGAATCGCAGCTCTGGTGCCGTCACAGGACTGGAACCCCGGGTACGTGGAGATCGCAGTGCACAGAGAGAACGCCTGGGCCCTGTGCGAAGACCGTCCCCTGATAGGATGGCGGGTTTTCGCTGGCTGCATCGAAGCGGCGTCGGGAACTTCCGCGCTCCTCGACCTCATGCACGTGGGCCGGGCGGTGCGCGGCATACTGCGGATCTGAGTGGCCGAGAGCGGCGGCCCCGGAGATCGTGGGTGTCACAGAGCATGCAAGACGACAGGAACTTCGAGCCTCGGATCACCGCGTTCGTGTGCAACTGGTGCACGTATGCGGGCGCCGACCTTGCGGGCACCAGCCGTTTGCGGTATGCTAGCAACGTGCGGGTGATCCGCGTGCCGTGCAGCGGCCGCGTGAATCCGCTGTTCGTCCTCAAGGCATTGGAGCGCGGCGCCGATGGCGTGCTCGTGAGTGGCTGCCACCCCGGAGATTGCCACTACGTCGAGGGCAATTACTACGCGCGGCGCCGCTGGACCATCTTCCGCGACCTCTTACTGTTCCTGGGCGTCGAGCCCGAGCGCCTTCAGTTCTCATGGGTCTCCGCGGCCGAAGGCGCGAAATGGGCCGACCTGATCAACGAACTGACGGGAAAGCTCCGCGACGTCGGCCCGTTCCGGGGCTACCGCGAGCTTTCCGCCGCATCCCAAGGGCCATCGTGACCACCGGCTCCCACTGGGAGGCACCAGCGTGGAAGACATCTTCGAGAACGACAGAGACGCAGAGAAGATTACGCCGGAACGGAGCTTCCGCTACCCATTCTACGAGCGCCACTTGTGGATCGTGGTGGCCGTGGTGGGCGTGGTGGCTCTCGTGTTCCTCCCCCGGATCATCGGGTTCGTCCGTGACGAGAAAGAGAACGCGCTGACCATTCTTAGCGTGGCCGGCTTCTTCGTCCTCGTCATCCTTTGGATCTCGTTCCGCGCGCTGACGTCCAAGGTCGTCATCTCCCCCAGTTCGCTCAAGTCCAAGGCATTCTGCCAAGCCTACCAGCGGATCAGTTGGGCACACATCCAGAAGGTCGTCTACAAATGGCGCCCTCTTGGCCATAAGCTGGTCTTCGTCGGCAGCGACGGCGCGAAAGTTCCTGTCCGCTCCGCCGTCAACGAATACGACCTCCTCTTGAGCTACATCCGCGAGAACTGCCCCGACCCGGTCCGCGACCAACTCGACGACCTCTTCGGCGACGACGAGGAGGGAGACCATGAGGAACTCGAGGACCAGCAAGAAACCGAGGGGCCGGAGGAGGGCGGAGAAGGCCAAGGACAAGGGGGACAGGGAGAAGGGGGAGAGGAGAGCAAACGCTCCGTTTTCGGGTTCCTCAGAAGGCGCCGCGGCGAACGCGAGGAAACGGAGGCCTACGACAAGGAAGAGGCGGACAAAGGAGTGGGCGAGGAGGGGAATGGAGGGGAGCAGGATCCCGAGAGGAGAGAACGGCCAACGGACACCCAGGGTCGCGACCATTCGTCCTAAACCAGCAAAGAGAGCAGGGGCAACCTCGAAGACTCGGTCATGAGCACATCGCAAGAAGACCTCCAGGCCCGCGCTCGCGGCCTCCTCGAAAGCGGCGAAGTGGATCTCGTCATTGGCTACGGCCGAGGCACGAACGAGCAGAAGACCACACCGGTCTTCGTCACGAAGGCGGACGACATCGGCCAGCTCGTGCTCGACCCCTTCTGCCGGAACAACCTGGCCGGCTGGCTCACGCGGAAGGATCTGCGCGCGAAGTTCAAACGGATCGGCATCGTCGCCAAGGAGCCCGACGTCCGCGCCGCCATCGTCCTCATCCAAGAGGAGCAGGTCGAACCCGATGCCATCCGTATCATCGGCGTGCGCATCGATCGACCCGGCGACCCGACCTCTCCCTGCTCCGTCCTGCCGCAGACGACCCTCGAAGAGCTTCAGACGCATCTCCAGCACGATGTCCAGCCGCGCGACCTGACCCCCCAGCAACTCCAGGCCGTCGAAGAGCTGGAGAAGAAGACCCCGGCCGAGCGATGGGCCTTCTGGCGACAGCAGTTCGACAAGTGCATCCGCTGCTACGCCTGCCGCCAGGCCTGTCCCATGTGCTACTGCGACCAGTGCATCGCCCAGCTCAACCAGCCCCAATGGCTCGACACCTCCGCACACCCCCGGGGCAACATGGCCTGGAACATCGTCCGCGCCTTCCACCTCGCCGGCCGCTGCATCAACTGCGGCGAGTGCGAGCGCGTCTGCCCCGTCAACATCCCCCTCATGCTCCTCAACCGCTTCCTCGCGCGCCAGGTCCACCTCCACTTCGGCTATCTCGCCGGCTACGACACCAAGGACTATCAGCCCTTCGCCACTTACAAGCCCGAGGACCGCGAAGACTTCATCCTATGAACACCCAGTTCCTCCAGGCCCGCGACCTCCCTGCCCTTCTCGACGCCATCCGCCAGCGTTCCCGCCTCGTCGCCCCCGCGCGCGAGGCCGACAGAATCCACTTCCGAGCGCTCGCCTCCGCCGACGAGCTCGTCTCTCATCGCGACTACATCAACCCCCGAAACTCCACCAAGGAATTCTTCTTCCCCCGCTCCGAGCCCCTCCTGCGGTTCCAACGCGCCGAGGGCGGCGTCGAGCTCCAGGAGCCCGACGCTCCGTTCCCCCCCACCGTCCTCTTCGGCTGCCGCCCCTGCGACGCCGCCAGCCTCCCCATCATGGACGCCCTCTACGACTGGGACTACCGCGACCCCTTCTGGTTTGCCCGCCGCGACGCCACCACCCTCGTCGCCATCTCCTGCACCCGCGCCGACGAAGCCTGCTTCTGCACCGCCCTCGGCGGCGCCCCCAACGGCACGGCCGGAGCCGACCTCCTCCTCACCCCCCTCGACGACACCCGCTTCCTCGTCGAAATCCTCACCGACAAGGGCCAGGCCATTGCCACCCTCGCGCCCACCCTCTTCGCCGACGGCTCCGCCGACAAGCAGGCCGCCTCCCGCGACGCCCTCGCCATCCTCCCCCCCAAGCTCGACCTCGACGCCATCGCCCGCTGGCTCGCCGAAAACTTCGAGAGCCCCCTCTGGGCGCCCTACTCCTACAAATGCTGGGGCTGCGGCTGCTGCACCTTCCTCTGCCCCACCTGCCACTGCTTCGACATCGTGGACGAAGGCACCTACCGCCGCGGCCAGCGCCGCCGCAACTGGGACGCCTGTCAATTCGCCACCTTCACCCTCCACGCCTCCGGCCACAACCCCCGACCCGACCAGGCCGCCCGCTGGCGCCAGCGCGTCCAGCACAAATTCAACTACTACGTCCAGAAATTCAACCTCCGCTCCTGCGTCGGCTGTGGACGCTGCATCCGCCACTGCCCCGTCAACATGAGCATCCTCGCCCAACTCCAGGAAATCGCCGCCCTCCCCTAATCGTCCTCGTCCCTCGTCCTCGTCCTCGTCCTCGAATGAGCGGGGGAGAAGCCTTTCTCGCAGAAAGGCTCCTCCCCCGCCCCCCTCCGCCAAAGACTCTTACACTTCCTCTCGTTCCCACGCTCCGCGTGGGAACGAGCCAATGGGACCTGTGGGACCGATAGGAGGCGTCGCCCCCTGCCACGGGTCCCACCGGTCCCACTCGCCCCACAGCCCCTCTCCACCGAACCTGGACGGTGCCCGGAACCGTGCGTCAGCCTTTCGGAGTGCGGCGGCCCGACGCCGCTTTGGCACACCCGCCCCCTCAACACCGAACACCGCCTTCTCTGCCCACTGCCTCCTGCCGACCTGCCTTCTCTCCCCTCGTCACCTGTCACTTGCCACTTGTCACTTACCCCCTTGCCCCCTCTCCCCTGCGGACTGCCGACCGTCTTCCCCTCTTCCCACTTGACGTCCCTCACGCGCGCCCCTATGATCCCCAGGGGAGACTCCTGATGCGATACGCCATCGTCATCGAGAAGGCCGACGGCAACTACTCCGCCTTCGTCCCCGACCTCCCCGGCTGCGTCGCCACTGGCGACACCGTGGAGGAGGTCGAACGCGAGATCCGCAAGGCCATCCAGCTCCACCTCGACGGCCTCCGCGAGGACGGCCTGCCCCTTCCCCAACCCGCCGCCCTCTGCGAATACGTCGAGGCATAGCCTCCCCTCTTCCCTGCCGACTGCCCACTGCCGTCTGCCGCCTTGCCTTCTGCCCCCTCATCACTTCTCACTTGCCACCTGCCCCTCTTCTCTGCCTACTGCCGCGTGTCTCCTGCCGACTGGCTTGCGCACCGCCGTCTGCCGACTGCCGCCTCGCCCTCTCTTCACCGTCCACTGTCCACTGTCCACTGCCTCTTGACATCCGCTCCCCCAAGCGTATCATCACATGACCACAGGAGGGCCAGCGATGCCGGATAGCGAGAAACCGAACCTCTCTGCAAGACCCAGCGGCCCATCCGAATTGCTCCTCTACCAGACCGAGGACGGCCGCACTCGCCTCGAAGTGCGCCTTGCCGGCGAGACCGTCTGGCTGTCCATCAACCAGATGGCCGACCTCTTTCAACGCGATAAGTCCGTCATTGCCAAACACATACGGAACGCCTTCGATGAGGGAGAACTGCGCCCCCAGGCAACTGTGGCAAAATTTGCCACAGTTCAACTCGAAGGCCAGCGCGAGGTGACGCGCGAGGTCGAGTACTTCGACCTCGATGTCATCATCTCCGTAGGCTACCGCGTCCACTCCCACCGCGGCACCCAGTTCCGCATCTGGGCCACCCAGCGCCTCCGCGAATACATCATCAAGGGCTTCACCCTCGACGACGAACGCCTCAAGCGCGCCGGCGGCGGCAACTACTTCGACGAACTCCTCGCGCGCATCCGCGACATCCGCTCCTCCGAGAAGCTCTTCTGGCGCAAAGCCCTCGACATCTACTCCACCAGCATTGACTACGACCCCAACACCGACCTCTCACGCGACTTCTTCGCCACCGTCCAGAACAAGATGCACTGGGCCGCCCACGGCCACACCGCCGCCGAGATCATCGCCGCCTGGGCCGACGCCTCCCGCCCCCAGATGGGCCTCACCTCCTGGCCCGGCGCCCGCCCCACCAAGGACGACGTCGCGATCGCAAAGAACTACCTTGCCCCCGCCGAGCTCGATGCCCTGAACCGCATCGTCTCCCTGTACCTCGACTTTGCCGACCTCCAGGCCCTCAACCGCCGCCCCATGTACATGCGCGACTGGGCCGCCAAGCTCGACGACTTCCTGCGCCTCAGCGAGCGCGACATCCTCACCCACCCCGGCACCGTCACCCACGAAGCCGCCCTCGCCAAGGCCCACGCCGAATACGAGAAGTTCCGAGCCCTCCTCTCTGCCCAGCCCTCCCCCGTCGAGCAACACTTCCAGGAAGCCGTCCAGCACGTCAAGCGACTCCAGGAAGGCGCGGCTACTCCCGGGATCTCGAGACCGAGCCGCAAGCGCACTGACAAGAAGGACTGAGGAGAACGCGAGATCCGCAAGGCCATCCAGTTCCACCTCGACGGCCTCCGCGAGGACGGCCTCCCCATTCCCCAACCCGCCGCCCTCTGCGAATACGTCGAGGCGTAGCCGCCTCGAAGTCCGCCTTGCCGGCGAAACCGTCTGGCTCTCCCTCAACCAAATGGCCGACCTCCTCCAGCGCGATAAGTCCGTCATCTCCAAGCACATACGGAACATCTTTGACGAAGGCGAGCTGCACCCGGAGGCAACTGCTGCAAAACTTGCAGCAGTTCAACTCGAAGGCGAGGGCCGCCTTCCCCATCGTCACTCGCCACTTGCCACTCGACACTCGCCCCATTCCGCTCTTGACATCCGCTCCCCAAAGAGTATCATCACATGGGCACCGGAGGATGGACGGGTGGCATCTGATCAGCCCCGCAACCTCAAGATCACTGGCTCCACTCCTGACACTGTTCCCAGCATGTCGAGCTCGGCAGGGAGCAAGAATAGTGTTTCCACAACCCAGGACCCGCTTGAAACTGACGGCGCTCAAGGCTAGACTATTGACCCATCGCACGTGAGGCCACCCCCTCCCGCAGCGAGGGGGCTCCGTCTTAGAGGGGCCAGGCATGGACTGTCCGAAGTGTCGCGCCCCAGTGCCTGATTCTTGCCGCCATTGTCCTGCTTGCCAGGCGGACGTGGGTTTTCCAAACGTGCGGGCGGCTAGCGCGCCCAACGAACTGGCAGAACTAGGGCGGCGGGTTGAGGACGCTTGGGTCTCTGGACGTGCGCGTAAGTGTGAGGCGGTCCTCAGGGAGTTCGAGGCAGCGGTGCTGCACTCAAAGGCTGTGATCTGCACAAGCCTCAGCCGGGTGCAGCAACTCGTGTCCAGCGACAGTTCACTGTATGCTGCGTATTACCGCCAGCTCGAGGCCGGGGTTCGAATCCCCGAGGACAACTACTGGGACAGGGGAAGGTGCGCCGTCGACCAAGCTCTGTTCCCGAATTACGCCAGGGACATTGTCTTCGGGGCACTGTCCATGGATGGGCGGGGATTGACATCTTACGGCCCCTACGTTATCCTCCTGAGAGAGGCCCTGATCCATCATCGCGCGTCAGTCTTCGAAGAGAATCCGTTCCTCTTTGCCCGAAAGCACCGCGTAGTGGCAGGGGACACGATCCCCGCCGGCTATCGGGCGACCTGGGCAGATCGTAGCCAACTCGCGGTCGCCAAGCTGCACAGCAGAATCAGCGCCACAACAAGACCTGGAGATTTCGCCGCGATCCTGTTGAACGAGTCAAAGACCCACAGTGACCACGATTTCATCGAGGTGCATATCTTCCAGGCGATCCACAGGCGTGCCATTGAGCGCGTCATCGGTCCGGCCCCCAAGCACGGTGAGGGAGCGCTGCACAGAAGCCTGAGACGCAAACTAGCCGAAGTGGGCGCTGACCTGGAGATTCGGTAATGGAAGCTCTCATCTCGGGACAAGCCCAAGTTGCGATCCTGGTCCAAGGCGACACAGCTTCTGTTAGTAGGTGGGACAGACCAGAGGAAACATTTGAGTGCTCCCTCACAGCGGTCCCGATTCTCCTGGGTGGCGCTTCGGACGTTGTGCACTATCCTTCCATCTCGGAACAGGACGCACAGGTCAAACTGAGGCTGGCAGTGAATTGTGACCTTGCGCTTCATCAAGTCCTGATCCTCCTCGATTGCGTGGAGGAAGGGGAAACCCGCGAGATTGCGGCTCAGGAACTCGATGCGGCCCTGTCTGACGACGGTGTCTACGAGTTCGTTGCAGACCACCTTTGTTCGGTTCCGCTCCCTGGTGGTGCCGATATCTCCGGGGTCCGCAAGCTAGCGCCTGCCGCAACAAGCGTGTGGAAGCTGCTTGATGAGGTGGCGCGGATTCAGCCGGTCCTGCTTCGCTATCACCGCGCGTGGGAAGAACTTCCACCGTCGCTGTTTCCTGATCTGGAAGCGAGGAACCGGGTCCGGGCGCTCTTGATCTCCGCCGGGGCATTCCGAGTACTCGCTAACGCAGGCGAGAACCCAGGCTCTTTTGACGCTGCCCGGTTTGCATGCTACCAAGCCCTAGCTGCAGAGCCTTGCGGGAGGGAGGTGCTCCGCGCCTGGCTCAGCGGCTTCGCACCGAAGTCCCCCAAGAGCGGTGTTGCCGTGGTACCGGAGTGCGTTGAAGCAGGCGAGCGAGGGCAGCCGCCTAGCACCCGAACGAGACCCGATCATATGACGCCGCACGAAGTGTTCGAGAGCGTCGTGACACAGAAGCAGGGCATCGTTCAGGCAATGAGAAGGGGCCGCTTGACGAATGCCCGCAGGTACACCCGCCAACTCGTGGACTTTCAGATAGGCCGTGGTGACACGGACTTCGCCGCGAAGTCCTTATGCGACCTAGCGCAAGAGGCCAAGCGCCTCAGTGCCCATTCCTTCCAACTTGAGCTCGCGACCCGGGCCGCGGACATCGCGCCATCTGATGGCTGGGCGTGTGGGCAGGTTGCTGACGCGTACTGCTGCCTGGACCAGTACGATCAGGCGGCGAACTGGCTTGACAAAGCCGCCGCATTCGGACAGGCCGCTTTCGCCTGTACTGGACACGCGCGCATACTCCGTCGACAGGGACGCCTTGAGGAGGCAGCCAGACGTCTCACTGAGGTGTGTGACCTCTACCCTAACGAGGTCCACCCATGGCTGGGCCTGGCCGAGGTTCAAAGGGACCTCCTTCGCCTAGACGATGCTCTGAGAACGTACGAGGCGGCCATAGCTCGCTTTCCGCAGGAGAGGGTTCCTCGCTGTGGTCGAGCTGCGGTCCTGGAGGACCTCGGCCGCTTCCAGGACGCCTTGGCTGCTTACGACCAAGCTATCGGCCAGTCTCCTGATGATGTGGTCTCCCGCGCCGGCCGCGCTGAAGTCCTGAGTGAGATGGGCCGCATGGAAGATGCCTTCGCAGCCTACGAGGAAACTGTCAAGCTGTTCCCCGAGGAGCCGGTACCGCGGTGCGGTCGAGCCGAAGTACTCAAAGAGATGGGTCGGTTTGACGACGCGCTCCGTGCCTACGAAGACACGATCGCGGACTTGGGCCACCTCTCAATCCCTTGGAACGGGCACGCAGAAGTGTACCGGCAGATGGGCCAGTTGGACGAGGCACTACGAGTCTACGACGAGGCCGCTCGCCGTTTCCCTGAAGACGTCCGGACTTTGGGCGGGCGGGCTAACGTGCTAAAGCTGCAAGGCAAGCTAGAAGATGCTCTGCAGGCCTATGACCGGATCGTGGCTTCTTTTCCCCATGACGAGTTTGCACGACGCGGGAGAGCAGACCTTCTGAAGGAACTCCGCTTTCTCCCTCAGGCGCTGGATGCGTATGATCAGGTAATCGCACGGAACCCACACGCACATGGCGCCCTATACGCCAAGGCCGCCGTTCTGGTCGCAATGGGAAGGTATACTGAAGCGCAGGCGCTTCTTCCCCAAGCCGCGCCGCGCACACGTGATGAGTGGGTTGCCCACCATGTCCGAGGCATGATCCTTCTACGGAGTGGGCGGCTAGACGAGGCCGACTACCTCTTCCGAGATGCTTTGGCCACCATCCCTTTTGCTAAGCAACGGAAGTATTACGAAAAGGCACTTGCCATCTCTGCTCTCCGCCAGCATAGACTTCAGGAAGCCGCCGGCTATCTTGTGAATGACCAGGAACCCCCTGCGGACGTCCTGCGGTTGCATGTGTTTGGTGAGGAGCGCAGGGTCCTCGAAGCACGCAACGCATACACCCGTCTCTTGGGGAACTGCCCGCGCATTCTGGTTCCGGTCCGAGATGAACTTGCCGCGCGATACGAACTTATAGCGCGCGGGCCAGAGCACGACTGGTCATGGATCTTCCAGGAGGAGTGCACCTGTATCCTGCTCCTGGCTGCGTGACAGTAGTTCGGGGTCAAGAGGTGAAGGGTAGGGCGTCAAAGCTGGGGTGTCAAAGGTGGGGTGAGGTGGGGTGTCAAATCTCCTTTTTTCAGTTATTCGCCTGGCACGGTCTGCAACGGGGTGGCCCCCGGTGAGGTCGGGGCGCCGGCTACTTGCTCTGGGCGGCATGGAAAGCTGAAGGCCTAGGGTCGGGTCTTTGAAATTTGAGTTCCGACCCAGATGCAGCACAGAAAGTGGCGTGCCCTCGGGGGACCTCGGGCCAGGCTCTGCCGCCGCAGTCCGATGGGCTGTCGCAGGGTCCCTGGCACGCGATGTGGTGCTCGCGCGTCGCCCAATGCCCGCGACCGCTTGTTCCGTTCGCACCCGACCACCGAACACCGAAAACCGAAAACCGATCCCCCGATCCCCCCGGCTTCCCTCCTGTCTCCCATCAGTGCAATCAGTGTAATCAGTGGTGGAACCCTCTTCGCCCAACCCGAAAAAGAGATTTGACCACTGATTACACCGATGGGCACTGATAGGAGAAGAGGCCAACCGGGGTTGAAGCCCAGGTCGCCCGCCTCGGAGAGGAGATCTCACCACGGATTTCACGGATGGGCACTGATAGGAGAAGAGGCCAACCGGGGTTGAAGCCCAAGTCGCTGCTCCCATGCGTGCAATTCGTGCAATCCGTGGTTGCCTGCTCCTCGTTGGGATCGGAGAGGAGGTTTAACCACGGACTACACCGATGGCCACTGATAGGAGAAGAGGCCAGCCGGGGTTGAAGCCCAAGTCGCTGCTCCAAGCTGTGTGAATCTGTGTCAATCTGTGGACGGCTTCTTCGCCCCCGCCCTATCCGTGTCATCGGTGTAATCAGTGGTGAAGCCCTCTTCGTCCGACGCG
>Ga0315274_10012516_pt1 | contig 12100 bp, 25 predicted proteins | sample YL17G02_20_MG_FD_203700 | JGI IMG/M metagenome (GOLD analysis project Ga0315274, IMG submission 203700) | Sediment microbial communities from Yellowstone Lake, YNP, Wyoming, USA - YL17G02_20 | ecosystem: Environmental > Aquatic > Freshwater > Lake > Sediment | place: USA: Wyoming | collected... | reverse complement strand
TTAGAGTAGGTAAACCAGCTAAAGGATATACTAATATATCTTTAAACTTTCCGCATGGTCTAGTTTTTTTAGATTATGATGAATTTACACGACTAGCTAATCATCGAAAATTAATTTTTATTGGCTATGATCCAGGATATGGTAAAGATATAAGGTGCTATAAGTTTAAACGTAATCTATATAACAAATAACATGAATATAAATAATGATAATAGCGTAGAAGCAGCAACTAACTTGCTTTTTGCACAAGGTACATTAATTTCAAAAAGTAAAAAATCAAAACTTGATTATAAAAAAGTAGGAGATAACTACGAATTTTCAGTTTTTGATGGGGAAGCAAATGCAAATAATGTTGTAATGACTTATCAGCAATTTATCAATTTTATTTATGCAGAGGGTTTTGTTGATATAAAATCGGCTATGATTTAGGATATAATAAAGATATAAGGTGCTATAAGTTGAAACGTAATCTATATAACAAATAATATGAATATAAATAATGACAATAGCGTAGAAGAAATTATACGTTTAGTAAAAAATTGCAATAAAAAAGTAAATAGAAATACCGAAGTAATATCTTGGGTAGTGATAGGTACTATTATTAACCTAATAAGTATACTAATAATAATATTATACATATAACAATAAAAAAAACAACATGAAAGATCCAATTATTAATAATAATCAGCCTGGAAGCATTACAGAAGCTTACCCAGCACCATCTACAGTAACAGTTATACCAGCACCAACTGTAGAAACAGCAATAACAGTAGTAGATATTAAACAAATATTTAGCAATCCAATAAAAAAGCTAACATTATTTATACCACAGAAATTGAGTAGACGTAGCCCAGATTACTCTGGTAGTATAGATATAGATCAAATTAAATATAAATTAATATTATACCATGATGGAAAGGGATTAACCGAAAATTGTAAAGGAACTTTGTTTATTGGAGAACAAAAAATAAGGGTATTAATGAATTGTAAGAGCTTTAACGAAGATCCCTATACCAGTCATCCAGCGTTTAAAGGAGAAATACACATATTAGATCTAGTATATAAGGTAGCACTATGGAAAAAAAGCTATTTAAAACAAGGTATAAACGAAATTTACTATAATGGAAATATTTCAGAATAAAGAAATTAACGAAAATATAGCAGTTAGATTAACCTGGACTAGTCAACATGGCATAGAAAGCTATCTATTTACTATTCATGATGCTATTAAAGTTATTCACCAGCTACAAAATAAATTCAATATATGGATAATAGTTTTCAAATTGTAACCATTGTAGGCGAGCTGGTAGAGATTGGAGAAATATACGAGCTTACACCAGGTAGAAAGGCACAGCGTATTATTGTAAAAGTTAGTTACAATGATACCAGAGTAAAAACAGATTACTTTGGAATCTTTATTTACGGACATGATATAGAAGCTTTCTGGTCTAATTATGACCAGGAGCATAAGCCGCACAGCTTACAAATAGAAGCAAAGCTAAACGGTAGAATGAAAAACAATAGAAATACATTAACACTAACATATAAAAAAATACGATGGATCTACGATTAAAAATTAAAGATGGAGTAGCAACATTAGAGAGAAATGGTAATCCTGTTACCTGTCCCTATGCTACCAGGTTACTGGTCCCTGGCAACATGGCGAATACTATTAATCTAAATGTATCTCCTTGTAGTAGCCTATGTTCATTATTTGAATATTGGAAAGATGGTACAAACATTAAAGAAACTACTAATACTTATACAGTTTCTTTATGTAAAAAAGCTTACACAAAGCTTGATGAAAGCATCGAAAAAGCTTCTGTTTCTAAGCTTTTATTCCCTATTATAGAAAAATAGCTTTTTGATTATCAAATAGTTATACTATTAAAACAGCTCCTATTATGATTAATAGGAGCTTTTTTCATTAGTTTTACATTATGAATAAAGCATTTCCTGTTATTTTAGTCGCTGCTGCTGGTCTTTTATACTTTATTAACCAGGGTAAAAAGTTCGCTACAGGATTAACAGCTAAGATAAAAGGGGTTAAATTCAATAATAAAGCTTCTTTAGCTGCTGGATATTTGAAAATCTACTTAGATGGTATGATTAGTTTAAATAATCCTAGTCAATTACAAGGTAAAATAGAAAGTGTAAAAGTATACGCTATCTATAAAGATAAGATTATAGGCGAATTAAATAGCTATGTATCTACTAACATTACTCCAGGAGCTGTTAGTGATCTACCAGTACAATTTTCAGTTAATACATTAGCCTTAGTTCCTAGCATAGCTGATATTATTAAAGTAATAGGTAAGGGTATTAGCCAGAGCTTAATTATTAAAGGATCTATTAATACGAATATTGGTGAAGTAGTAATTAATGAAACTATAACATTTACAATTTAATGAGAGGATTAGCGCAACCAGATTATAATAATAGAGTAATATCCAATAAAGGATATAACAATGATATTATAAGTACTTTAAATAGTAAGTTTTCTGCTGCTGTAGAACAAAGTAAAGATGTAAAGTTTAGCGGTAATAATGATACTGAAAAAGCTAGGGCTATTTGGAACTACTTAAAAAATAATGTAGCGTATAAAAAAGATGATGCTGGTACTCAAGTAATACAGTTACCTAGTAGAATGATTTTAGATACTAAAGCAGCAGATTGTAAAAGTTTTGGATTAGCAGCAGCTGCATTTATGTACGGAGCTGGAATAAAGAATGTAAGATTAAGATATACTAGCTATAGAAGTGATGATACTACTCCAAGCCATGTATATGCTGTAGCTACTGCTGAAAATGGTAGTACTATTATTGTAGATCCTGTTTTTAAACAATTTAATAAAGAATTACCATTTCAACATTATAAAGATTACCCTATGAGAATATCTGTATTAAGTGGAGTAGAAGGCCCTAGTTTAATGAAAACTAGCAGAATGGTTACTAAGTCTGCAATGATGAAAAGACCAGGAAATGCTGTAATAAGAGCTAAAGCTGCTTTAGCAAGTGGTAAATTAATTCCTGGTGGAGTAATTCATAATGTTTTAAGTAATGTTATTGCCAGAACTATGGCTACAGCATTTATTAAATATAACAGTCTGCAATTAGAAGCATATAAAAAAGTTATAATAAACCGTATTTTAAAAATAAAAAACCCCTTTTTAAAATCTATGCTGGAACGTGAAATTTATTTAATTAATAATGGTACTTTCTCTGGAAATATTGTAGGTAATAGAAGTAAATCTGTTAGTGATATGACAGGCGAAATTGGTAGAATTAGTTTAAAAAAATTGACAAAAAAAATTAGCATAAAAAATATTAAAAAATTAGCTAAAAAATTAAACCCAAAAGAAATTTTACGAGCTTTAAAGATGGTTGGTCTAGTAGTACCTAGAAAAGCTTTTTTAGCATTGGTAGCTTTAAATGTAAGAGGATTAGCTAAGTCATTAAGTGTTTTTTCTGATGGTGAACTAAAAAAAATCTGGGTAAAAAAGTTTGGTGGTGAACTAAAAACTATAAAGAACACTATTAAAAAGGGTAAAAATAGAAAAGCTTTATTAGGTGCTTCCAAAAAAGTAAAAGCTATTAAAGGTATTGGTTATGTAGTAGATGATAGTAAAGGAATAGGATTAGCTGGTGAAGAAATTGCTGCAATAGTAGCAGCAGCAGCTCCAATTTTAGCTGTTGTTATTTCAGCTATTGCAAATAAATCTAAAGGAAAAAAAGCTGCTGGAGATGCTGCACTACTTTTACCACAGGCTGCTAAAGAACTTTCAGCAGCTTTCCCAGAAGTAGGAAATGGTATACTTCCTGGATTAAATGAGTATATAGATAAAGGAGTAACAGCTGCACAAAACTTTGGTATTATACCAGATAGACCATTATCAACTAATGAAGCTGCTGTAAATGCTAACTTAATGCCAGGGGATGACAATGCACCCACACAAACAGAAGGAGGTGCTACTAGCTTTCTACCAAAACCAGCTATATTACTAGGAGCAGCTGCTGTAGGTGCATTCTTACTATTAAGAAAAAAGAAATAATCATGGCTAAATCAAAAATAAATTATACGTTAATTATAGGAGTAGCTGCTTTAGCATATTTTTTATACAGAAAAAAATCTATAGGTGGTATTGGTGCTTTATATAGACACGTTCCAAAACGCAAAGGCGGTGGAGCAAATGTAATGACTGGAGCTTGGTGTTATGACTTTGAAAGCCCATCCGATAAAGTTGCGATGGATTATGCAAAGAATAAATTTTACTCAGGAAGTAGAATTTACAAAGAAAATGGGCTGAAATGGAAACTCGTTGGAACTGTAAATATATAATTGACGATTGTAAAAGAGTAATAAATAATATTATAAACTATATATAAATATGGCAACCAAAAAAAAAGCAGTAAAGAAAAGAGCTGCTAAAAAAACAGTAACTAGATCTACAAGTGTAAAAAGTATTTTCGGAATTGCAGCTAAAGATAAAGCATATAAAAAAGCTAAAGTAGCAGCAAAGAAAGCAGCAAAGAAAGCAAGTATGTTATACAAGGTAGCAATCAAAAAAGCAAAGAAATCTAAACGCTAAAAAAATAATACAATGAAAAAAAGAATGAATAAAAATATGATGATGGACATAGCTGGACTAGCTGTCGGATCTGTAGTAGCTTCAAAAGTGGCCCAGGTTAAACTACCTATTGCACTTCCACCAATGGTACAAGCAGCACTACCTTTAATATTAGGAGTATTTCTGTATAAGAAACCTGGTATTTTAGGAGCTGTAGCTAAGGGAATGATCGCAGCTGGATCTACTAAATTGATTGCTAGTGTAGCTCCTAACTTGGGAATAGGCACAAATGAAGGTATTCAAGGAGATGATGATATTAGCGACTACATGATTGAGGGCGAAGATGAATTTGCTATGAATGGTTACTCTTTAGCTGGTTACTCTCTTGCTGGTATGAATGAAGGGGGAGGTGATTATTCTCTTGCTGGAGTAGATATTTCTGACCAGCATCAAAATTTTGGTTAAAAAATACTCTTGCTGATTCCTTTTATCATTGTCTTAACTATTCCAACTAACATTAAAAAAAAATAAAATGAATAACGAATTATTAATTGACCGAATTAGAACTAAACTAGCGGGTAAAGGTATTATTAAAGGTAATGAAGTAGCTACTCAAGGGTATCTACGTTTAGCTTCAAACTTACAATTTGCAAGTTTAAACACTATTAACTTTAACGTATTATCTAACCAGGGTAACGTATTTGCTACAGAAAAGAGATTGAACATTACGGATATGTTCACAGTAACACATTGGGCGTTGTATATTGTAAAAGCTGGAGGTTTAGCTGGTGAAGGTGGTACTGCTGCTACAGCACAGGATATTTCTACAGCTAGAAATTATACTTATCCTAACCCTTATGTATTTGCTACAGCTGGCTTGGGTAATCCAACATTTTTACAAAATCAAGGTGCTACTCAATTAGTTCCTTATACTCGTGAATCGCAAAATATGTATAGTATTTATAACGGTTTCATTAGTGTTACTATTGATCGTGAAGTAGTAATTGATTCTTATGACTGCATGAGATTCCTTCGCATCCCAACTGAACAGCAAGCCCAAGCTACAGCAGCTGCTGCTATTGCTCCAGGTGCTGCTGTAATTGGTAACTCTGCTGGTCATACATTTGATGCATGGGAAGCTGGTGGTTACGGATTTTCAGAAGTAGATCCGCAATTTACTTTGAATGGAGTAGGTGATAATAATTTAACTATTACTTTGCCATCTCCTGTAGATCTTCGCGGCACTACTTCGCAAAACTTTGCTTTTTTAACAGCTCGTGGAATTCGCTGGCAGAACGCTAGTAAATTAAACGCATAATATTATTATCTTAATTAGTGGGTGCATTATTATTAGTGCACCCACATTATAAAAAACAATATGACACAACCAATTATAGAAAAAAGCTACCTAGTAGAGCTTAATGTAGGTACTGTTTCAACACAAAAACAAATAAATTTTCAATTTGTTCCACAGTTAGAAGGTGCTACTATTTATTCTATTCAAACATTTGCAACTACTGATTTATCTGTAAGTCCCAATGGTGGTACAGTAGTTAGTTTACTAGGATTAGCAGAATGTACAGTAACATTTGCTGTTGGTGATACACAGGATATATTTTTATTACCATGTACAGATTTAAGAAGTCCAACTATATTTGGATTTCAGCGTATGTTTGCTAACAAAAAATTAAATTTAACCAAAAGCTTTGTTACTATTAATGCTATTGCTTCAATAGCTAATAATAACGTCATTTTATTTAATTTTATTTATAGAAAGTAACATGAATTATAGAAGCAGAATATTTAATAAAGTATTGACGTTAAAATTTACAATAAAAAACATAGCTAATTTAAAAAATTATCTAAGCTATGATGTTAGCGAAATTTCTAATAATGTTATTAAAGGTATTTCTGTATCTTATTATTTTACAAGTCCAGGTCAAGTTAACCAGGGTTATCTAACTATTGTCAATAAAAGTTTTGAAACTGTTTTATTTAATTATCCTTTAACAGATTTACAAGACAGTACAGATCCTCCTTCCGCACTAGTATTAGATTATAAATTACGATTATTTAATTTAAAAGATATTTCTTTGCGAGATAGTTATATTATTGTAAATGATTGTTTTATACCATCTACCTTATTAGATTTAAATTTAAACTTCTACTACTAATGGCATCTACATTCAAAGCAGTTACCGATACTATGGAAGATTTACAAATTACTTGCTGGAAAGCTTACTCCAGGGGTGGTTCTTTGTTAGGGTATTATAGCGAAAAAAGTGGTGGAGTAGAAAGTAGTATAAATAGATTAAGAAAGCTGTTGGAGCAGCAACTAGGCGAATTTGTAAAAGTAGAATTACTACCTACAACAAAGGCGAAGCAAGGTGGTGATTTTACTAAAGTGATTAAGATGGAAGTAGATTTAAATTCATTAAGAAGTACTCCTACTGTAGTTAGTGGTCATGTACCTAATGAAGATATAGCACAGCTGCGTAAAATGCTAACGGAAGCTACCAATACTATTATGCGATTAAATACAGATTTGATCGAACAAAAGTATACTAACAAGATTGCAGAGCTGGAGAAAACAATAGAAGGAGTAGGAAATGATGATCCTATTAATAGACTCTTGGAATTAGTTATTCCTATTTTTGCAACTTCATTAACAAGCCCTAAAGCAGCTCCAAATGATATTAATGGATTGCCTGGTGATGATCTACTAGCTAGATTAATTAAAGTAGATAAAGATGGGTACAGGGTACTAGTAGCTATAGTAGATATAGCTGAAAATCATACAGATGTTTACAAAACATTCAAGCCAATGATATTAAACTATGGCAGCTAATAACAATATTAACCCGAATTTAATTTTAGCGGCTGGTGCTGTTATACTAGCTTTTTTGGGTGGTAAGAAGATACTAGAGGCTTTAGGTATTGTTAAAACTACAGATGAGAAAGAGAGAGAAGCGGAGATAAAGAATACAATATTACAACTTAGCCAGGGCGATTATTTTGATCCAGATTACTATAAAAAAGCAGATAGCACTATTTTAACTATGGCTACAGCATTAACATACGCTAAGATGTTGAAAGATAGCAAAGGAGTATTTAATGATGATGAGAATAAAGTATACGGAGTATTTCAAGCTTTAAGAACTAAAGCACAGATTAGTTTCTTAGCCAAAGTATTTTTTGATGTATACCAGCAATCTCTATTATCTTATTTATTAAGCTTTCTAAATAATGCGGAAATGGTGAACGTAGCAAAAATATGTAACAAGTTACCAGCATATAAGTAATGACTAGAGAGCAATTTATACAGCAGTATTACCCTGGTATAGTAGCTATTTCTAAAGATACTAATGTATTTCCACAGGTTATGTTAGCCCAGGCTATTGTAGAAAGTAGCGGAAAAGTTAACGGAGTATATTTACCTGGTGAGAGCTTGCTTTCTAAAAATGCTAATAATTACTTTGGTATAAAAGCTAGTAGCAGCTGGAAAGGTGCTACTATTACTTTAAAAACAGGGGAGTACTTAAATGGTCAATATGTAACTGTTAACGGAGTATTTAGAAAATATAATAATCCTATTGAGAGCTTCAAAGATTACATTCAATTCCTTAAAGATAATCCACGCTATACAACAGCTGGAGTATTTACAGCTACTACTCCAGGGGAGCAAGCGGAGAGGTTACAAGCTGCTGGATATGCTACTGATCCTAATTATGCCAATCTTATTAAAGGAGTAATTAATAGTATTACCAAATATCTACCTAATATATCTAGTACTGTAGCTTTTAGTGGTACAGCCCTAATATTAATAGTAGGTATTTACTTATTCTTAAACACATAAAAATATGTATACCAAATTTGTTACCGAAACGCAGCAATACGATCAAAACACATTAAATGTATCTACTAATTGTGTAGATATTATATTTTACAATTCTACAGCTGCTACAGTATTTGTAGATGGCTTTCCTGTATTACCTGGAGCTACCTATACAATCTCTGGGAACGAGAAAGAAATTAATGTAAGTACTTATAAATTAAGTTTTGGAGCTGGTAATACAGGAATAGTCTATGTAACTAGAAAAAAATATGTATAATTATGATACAGTATAATTTACCTAGTAGTAGTGGCGTTGAAATATTAGTAAAACAGGGTACAATACCTGGAGCTAATTTCAAAAAGTTTTTTGGTGTTCCTTACATTGTTTTACCAAGTACTTTTTTTGGTCAATTAAGTGGTTTAAAATACTTTATCCCTTATTCTTTTACGTTAGAAACTGCTGACGTAGCTGTCCCGGTTTTAGTTTCAATTTTGTTAAAATTTCCAACTATAACAGATTCGTTAACACAAGTGAAGCCAGATGTTGGAGGCTCATTATATACATGTGGAATTATACCTTTTGCTGGTTCTAATCATTTTAACGATAACAATTTGTTAGGTATAGATGATTTAGTTTTAACAGCAACAGTAAACAGCCCTCTCGCAGACTATGGCGATGCAAAATATACTCTATTATATTCTCTTATTACTATAGTATAATTATGATACAGTATAATACACCATCTAGCGGAATTCTACAACAGTATGATTTCTCACTATCTCAAAGCGTATTCTTAGCTGCTGGTAGTTATTCCATTCCTATCTCTGGTGCTGTATTTATGATGATTATGTATAAAATACCTAATTTTAATAATACTTGGAACACTAATAACCCTAATATTAGTTTTTTAACTGATGCTATTACATTTAATAAAGTAGATTTAACTTTTCTTGGTGGTAATAATTATAGCTCTCCTGTTTTTACCAAATATCCAGATTTTAACATCGATGCAACAATAGCAGCCAATGCAGCAACAATACAATGGAGTGGTAATGCTGGATTAATACCAGATGTAAACAATCCAATGCTATTTAGTTTTTTTTATATTAAGAGATCATTCTAAAAAAATATATATATGTTTAAATCTAAAACATTCTGGACAGGCTTAGGTAGCATAGCTACAGGAGTAGGTTTTATTATTATTGGCCATACAGCTGAAGGTATACAGCTAATATTTTCTGGAGCTTCTATTATATTTCTAAGAAACGCTATGCATAATGCTGAAAAAGCTAATTCTAATTAGTCTAGAGTACTCCTGGCATATAGCTTGGATTACGCTATACTTAATGCTTCTTTACAAAATATTACAAAATTTAGGTTAATATCCATAAATTAGTTATGTTTACAGCCTGGCTATGCTCACAATGGCAACCAGAGGGAGGAGGCAAGATAAGTTAATAGCTATCTGCACAGGAAAGTCAGCTATAGTATAGCTGGCTTTCTTAATTTATACACTATGCAAAATAGATTCTTAGATACAATATTTACAGCGTTTACTTCTGTATGCTCCATTCAACTATTCAGCTCGCTGGAAGATATACAAGTAGTTTACTCTATGTTCGTACAAAGCCTAGTAGCTACAGCTGCAATAGCTAAGATATTATACGATTTTAGCCAAAGGAAAGCCAAATAAAAAAGCCCTAAGTAACAGAGTTACAGAGAGCTTTATGGAAACCAACAGGCAAATGTTAATAACCTGGTGCAAAGCTAGTATTTTTTATCAATTTACTCTATATATTAGCAGTCTAATAAACAGGCAATGTATCACAATATCCAAGTTAACCTAGTTACTAACACAGGAGTTAAACAATTTTACATTCATTCTATTGAGTACTCCAGCATTAGTAGAACTGTAATTAGCTTACAATTTACCCAAGTATATGAGTACGCCTGGTTACAAGCTACAGCAAACCATTTACAAGCTTTAGAAAATTATTTAAAAAGCTGTAATAGCTTTATTCCTGTATATTCATATAGAGAATGTATTACAGCTTCTACAGATCCATTAAAGCGGATCTATGAAGATATTACTAAGTACGCTAGAATTGACAGCCTAGAAACGCTACCAGAGTTCTACAGTATTGTAATTGGTAAGGACTAGTATATATTAACTTGAATAATAGGACAAGGTTCACATTTTAGACAAAACTATGAGTATAGAACATATAGATAATACGATAACAAGTAGTTACGCAAAAGGAGTAGCTTACTTTTCTGGTCGTATTAATGCTGGAGATATACCCAGGTGCAGCTCTGGCTATGTTTCTGGAACTTGTAAAGGCAATGGTAGTCATAGGTACGCTGCTATTCAGTTTTGCGGAAGGGAGTACTGTAACGATTGCTCTAAAGATGGTTCACCAATTCACCAGCGAAGGGTTAACAAGTGGTTTAAAAAGGTAGAGAGCTGGACTAGTGTAGGCTATTTAGTAGTTACTGTACCAGAAAATATACGCTGTTACTTCTACGATAAAGAAGTATTACGAGATTTTAGGACTAAGCTGCTGCGAAAGCTTAAAGAAGATTACAAGATTAACAAGGGATTAGCTCGGTATCATTGGTTTGGGGATTGCCAAAACTGTAGTGGTAAAGGGTGCATTATATGTAATTACTCTGGAGCTGGAGATAATTGGTACCCACATTTGAATATACTTTTTGATTCACCTGGACATATAGAAGATATTAGTACATATCTACAGCCATTACGCTGTTGGATAGCTAATTACTTTAAAAAATTATTGAATAAAGAAGTACAAAAATATTACCATCAGTTAATGATAGATGAAAGCGAAGAAGTAGCTGGAGTAGTGGACTATATTTTAAATATAAAAAACGAAATTAACCAGGAAAGTCTAGTAGTTAACTATAGCTATGTCAAGGAAGTAGCTAAGAGAATGAATAGAGTAAAGTACGTTACGAGAAGTACTTTTAAAATATATAATACTAGCTGTAGAGATTTGCTGTATAATTTTAGAAATTGTGTTGTTTGGGGTTGGTCAAAGGGCGAAGCTGCTAACCTAGAAAGTGAAGATACTATAGATAAGTATTGCCCTATCTGCTTAGAGAAGGGATTAACACATCAAATTCATTGGAGTAAAATTAATAAATACAAAAACAATCTAATCTTAAAAAAGTATGAACAGACAACAGGCAAAAATGGAGAACGCAGTAGGAGTTACTACGCTATCCAGAGAACAAAGCCAGGAGATAACCAATATCCTGGAAACAATCCTAACGAAATCTACATTCCTAGTAAAAGCTATGGACAAATTGAATCCCAACTTCGACATGGCAATACGAATAAATGGGATACAGAGCTATACTCTTAGCCAATTTAAAGGAGTATTACAACCTATAGAAGTACTAGCATTACCTTTTACAGTAGGTTACAATGGTTATGGTAGAGTATTAGTACAAAGCGTAGATACTACCTTTGATTTTATGTATAGGTTAACTGTTATTTTAGATAAATAACCTATGAGAAAAATAATCCCACATAAACAATTTTACCTTAGAGTAGGTAAACTAGCTAAAGGATATACTAATATATCTTTAAACTTTCCGCATGGTCTAGTTTTTTTAGATTATGATGAATTTACACGACTAGCTAATCATCGAAAATTAATTTTTATTGGCTATG
>Ga0315274_10012514_pt1 | contig 12101 bp, 9 predicted proteins | sample YL17G02_20_MG_FD_203700 | JGI IMG/M metagenome (GOLD analysis project Ga0315274, IMG submission 203700) | Sediment microbial communities from Yellowstone Lake, YNP, Wyoming, USA - YL17G02_20 | ecosystem: Environmental > Aquatic > Freshwater > Lake > Sediment | place: USA: Wyoming | collected... | reverse complement strand
TTGCGTCAAGTAGATACCCCCCTTTTCCGAAAAAATCGCGAAATCCACGTTTTCTTGCCAGATTCTCGGATCGTTCCGTCATGGTCGGTTCGGGGGCTGGAAAAAGCCCTTTTTTGTGTGCTTTTGGGGGTATGCAAGGTGGGGGTGGGGTGGTATAATTTGCGGGCCTGCGGCGTTTGGGTTTCGGCTGAATGTGCGAAATTTGGGCTGTAGGCGGGTTTTTTGAACCGGAATTATCAAAAGAACGATTAGACAAGGAGCAGGTAAAATGGCGAAGAAATCATTGCACAGTATATGCAGATGGACGTTCAATCCGGGCAAGGGCGGGTTTGTGCCCGGCGATATGCGCCCGGAGTGGGGCGGCAAGTTCGGGACGCCGGAGATGATCGAGCTTGTGGGCAAAAAGATCAGGCCGCGCCTCCCGAAGAATGTCGAGCTCGGCCTTGAGGTGCACTACGACTCGGAGGTGAACGACAAAAGCGCCCCCGCAGTGGCCGATGCGCTTGTCGCTAACAAGATACACTTAGCGATGCTGACACCCGGCGCGCACAGCCACTTTGCCTACGGCGGCGTCGCATCGATCGACCCGAACGAGCGCAAGGCAGCCGAGGACTTAGGCGCGCGGACGGTGGACTTAGTATATGGGGCGCTGAAGAAGGCTTGGCATCCGGATGCGGACAAGGCGCCATCGTTCATTATCTGGAACGGCTCATTCGGCTACGACATTGCGACGGTCGCCATCAGGCAGATGTATCAGAATCTCAAGGAGAGTATTGCAGGTCTGTGCCAGTATGAGAAGAAAAAGGGCGGCAGCCTCTATATCTGCTTCGAGCCGAAGCCCAACGAGGGCCATCCGGCGATGCTCATCCCCACGGTTGCCAGCGCGCTATTGTTCTGGAGGCGGATCGAGGAGGAATTCGGCGTCTCGCGCAAGAAAAAAGGCGTGAACAAGGAGTTCGGCCATTCCGAGATGATCGGCCTCGACCATGTCTATGACAGCGTCGAAGAGCTCGACAACGATATGATGGTCCACATGCACCTCAACAGCCAGGGCTACAACGATGGCATCATCCTGGGCGGCCCCGGCAAATACGATATCGACCACGGCGCGCGGATCAACGGTATGAACGTCGCCATCGCCGGGCTTATCCAGCAGGCCGGCTACGCCCGCTGGAAGGGCCACGACATGCAGACCCGCGCCTACGACAACGCCGAGCAGGGCATCGACCGCGTCATCCGGAGCGTCCTGAGCTGGGAGGCCTGCGAAAAGGCCGCCGAAGAGCTGGACTCCAACGGCCTGATGAAGGTCCTTGCCAGGCGCGAAACCGCCAAGGCCGAAGATATGATGCGCCACGCGGTTGTCGCTGCGCAGAAGTACTTCGACGAAATGTACAAATAGTGCGCGGTCGATTGGGTGCACGGATATGAATGTTATCGCGTTGACTCGCCGCAGTTTCCTCAAGGCGGCGGGTCTCGGCGCGTAGTGGCGCGTTTCACAAGTGTTGCGACCATGAGATTGCCACGCCGAGCCAAGCTCGGCTCGCAATGACACCTGAAAGTCTCAAATTGTCATTGCGAGGAGCGAAGCAAGTTTACCCTGAGTGGAATCGAAGGGAAGCAATCTCATTACCCTATAGTAGCGAGATTTATGAAACGCGGTAGTAGTGCAGCCCCGGCCTATTCCAAAACCGGGGGCAAAAAATGGCGAGCGCCCGCGTGGCCTTTGCTGTGTGGGAGCAGGTTGTCGGCGTAGCGATGGTTGTCGGCCTTGCTTGTGATCGTTCCGGCCTGCTTTGCACTGGCGAACGTCATCAGAAAACTGCCGCGGGCTAAGCAAATCCTATAAGAGTCGTCCAGCCCGCCCGCGGCAGGAATCCATTTACTCAAACTGCCCGGTTCGCCCTGTCATACCTGCGAAAGCAGGTATCCAGTAATCTGCCGGGCGAGTGGATTCCCGCTTTCGCGGGAATGACACACTGTGCTATATCGCTGTCGAACAAGGACTTATCCTGCCGTCTTCTTGAAAACTGGTCAGTTTGAGCATTTAGACAATCATCATGGCGTCGCCATAAGAATAGAAGCGGTAGCGCTGCGCGATGGCGTGGCGGTAGGCGGCGAGGGTGTTTTCTAACCCTGCAAACGCGGCCACCAGAGCCAGCAGCGTAGTCTTAGGCAGGTGGAAATTTGTTATCATCGCGTCGATGAACTTGAATTCGTAGCCGGGCGTTATGAATAGGTTCGTTGTGCCGGTTGCGGCTTCGACTCGCGGGCCGCTCAGCGTTTCGAGGGTTCTGGTTGAAGTAGTGCCGACTGCGATTATCCGCCCGCCCCGGTCTTTGGCTGCGTTTATCTTTCGCGCATTGTCCGAATCGATAGCGAATCTCTCTGATTGCATTTGATGCTCCTCGAGGTTTTCCGCACTGACGGGCCTGAACGTTCCTGTTCCTACGTGAAGGGTAATGTATGCAAAGTCGATGCCCTGCTGCTGCAATTGCTCGATTAGAGACTCGGTAAAGTGCAGCCCGGCGGTGGGCGCCGCCACCGCGCCGTTGACGCGGGCATAGACCGTCTGATAGCGCAATCGGTCCTCTTTCGCCAGGACAGGGTCGTCATCCCGCTTGATGTACGGCGGCAACGGCGGGAAACCGATTTTCTCAAGGACGCTCTGCACATCGGTTTCGGCTTCCACCTTGAGCAGGCATCGGCCCTGCTCGGCCTTTTGGAGCAGGCCGGCCCTGCAGAAATCGTTTCTGCTTCTATCCCTCAGGCGCAGAATGTCACCGGGCCTCACTTTGCGCGCGCCCTTTAGCATAACCTCCCAGACGCAGGGCGAGCTTTCGGCGAGGAACAAGCCTTCTATTTGACCGCCGGCGACACGGCGGGCGAAGAACCGAGCGGGCAGGACCTTCGTATTATTTAGTATGAGGCAGTCGCCCGGCGACAGGAAGTCGCCGAGCCGCTCGAATCGGCTGTCGATAATATCGCCGTCCCTGCGGTGCAGTACGAGCAGACGCGAATCGGTCCGTTTGGCGGCCGGATGCTGCGCGATTAGCTCGCTGGGCAGGTTGTAATCCAGCTTCTCTGTCTTCATAGTGAAACGTTATCAGACGCTCATCAAAATAACAAAAAAATTTTAGGCCAATAATAAGCCAATTCACGCGGTTGCAGGGCGCCGGAGAATTTGGCGCGGAAGTTGCCGGGCGAGTGGGACGATACTGCCAATGCAGTTATAACCGGCAAGAACGGGTTCCTGACGGGTAAGGACGATGGCCTCGAGAGAATATTTTGAACAGTCGGCAAACTCGATAGCGGCGCTGGGCAGGGGAGAGCTCAAGAGGCGGATACAGAACTTCAGGGGCCGATTCAAGCTGGATTTCACCGACGACTACCTCAATAAACTAAGCGCCGATAGGCTCAGACACATCCTTCTGGCCGCACTGATAAATGCGAGGTGATAGATTTCAGATGCTTTGCGCGCGGCACACCGGAGAACACAAATCTCCTCCGGTCCCCTTTGGCGATAGTGGGCGCTGGACCTCTACTACGGTGGGCGTTTTGCGAAGGGCCAGCCATATTTCTCGAATTTCCCCCACTCCATATCCGACTTATCGCCGGACATTTGCAGAGTTGAGAATATAGGATTCAAATCGGCCTTATCCAGGTTTTGCAAAAGTCCGCCTAATATGTCATAATTCTGTATTGGAACTACAGGTTCCATATTTGATGAGGATGTGTTTATGGACAGGCGTTTGGCAAGACGCAGCTTTCTTAACCGGGCGCTCACGGCCACAGCGGCAGTGAGAATACGGGTCCAACCGCCCCCATCAGGAACAACGCAAACGCAAGGCTCGAAGGCAACAAGGGCTACGAAGTCGAAGCATAACCGGCATGACATAAGGCGAAGTGCCGGCGCTTTCGGATAAAAGAGGCCCTATGATTACTTTTAATTGCGGCAACTGCGGCCAGAAATTCCGCCTGCCCGATAGCCGGGCTGGCAAAAAAGGCAGGTGCCCAAAATGCAGGAACGTAATCATCGTCCCGGAGACCCAGATAATAGCCGACCTGCTCACGCCAAATCCCCCCGCAGACGCTGAAAAGCCCGCAGAGAAATCTCCCTACAACCTCACCTTTCTCGACGCGCCGCAAGAGACCGCACCTACAACCGAGCCGGCCGAGTGCCACGGCGAAAGTCCCACAGACGTAGAAGGCAGGGATATGCTCCTGCTCGGATATCGAAAGCCCGAACCTGAACCTATCCCCCAACGCAAACTCCCGTGGGTCATTGACATTTTCCTCTATCCGACCAGCCTGCTGTCTTTGGCGATTCTCATACTTTGCTTGACGGTGCCTCCCATAGTCCGCATTCTGCTGCTGGCCAGCGGTTCGTTCATCTTAATAACCTTCTGGTTTGGCTGGATCATAGTCATAATGCTCTACACCTACGCCTTCTGGTACTTCTCTACGAGTGTTCGGCAAAGCGCCGAGGGCCACTTGCGCGCCCCGAACACCGTGACTGATGTACCGAGCCTTTGGGAAATGCTCTGGCAGCTCTTCAGGGGGATTGTCTGTTTGCTCTTTTTCTTTCTGCCAATGCTCATTTATTCGGGGCATACACAATCATTGGACACGGCCTTCTGGGTCCTCTTCGGTCTTGGGGTTTTCCTGTTTCCGATGGGCCTGCTGGCCATAACCGTCCTCGATTCCTTCTCCGGCCTTAATCCCGTCTTCCTGATCGGCTCGATATTCAGCACATTGATGCCATACTGCCCTCTCGTCGCGATCTACTTCGGGCTCGGCTGGATTCTTACGAGAATCGGGCCTTTGTGGCGGGAATCGCGAATCCTCGCTTACGCCTCCATTGCGGGATTCTACTATCTGCTGTTGGTGGCCGGTCATCTCTTGGGCCGCTTCTACTTCCGGTATCAGGAAAAGCTCAACTGGGAAGTCTGACATCCGGCTCGGAGCAGTTAGCTTTGCTGCCTTATCCGGACGCTCTTGGCGTGGGCGTCCAGCCCTTCAGCCTCAGCTAAGCGGATAATATCCTCCGCGCTCGCCGCCAACTGCTCCTTGCTGTACTCAATAATACTTATCGACTTAACAAAGTCGTTACTCGTAAGAGCACTGGAAAACCTCGCGCTTGTTCCGGTCGGGAGCGTATGACTAGGCCCGGCCCAATAATCTCCCGTCGCCACCGGGCTAAACTCCCCAATGAATATAGCCCCTGCATTTTCAACCTTCTCTGCAATTTCCCTGCTCTTATCGCCGCACTGAATCTGCAAATGTTCGGATGCGAAGTAGTTCGCCCATTCAACCGCCTCATCCATACTCTCAAAAACAACTATTCTGCTGAATTCCCTTAAGCATTTGCTTGTTTCTTCTGCCCGATGCAGTTGCTTTACTTGTTTATTGAGCTGATGAAGTGTTTTCTCTGCAAGCACCTTCGAATCTGTGAATAGGACTGCACATCCCGGATCGTGCTCAGCCTGACTGAGCATATCAGCCGCGACCCAAGCCGGGTTAGCCCGGTCGTTCGCGAGAATCAGGACTTCGCTCGGACCAGCTACAGAGTCATAGCCAACAACAAGTCCTGACACCATCTTCTTCGCTGTCTGCACCCATTTGTTGCCCGGCCCCACAATCTTATCCACTTTGCGCACAGTATTTGTTCCAACGGCTAAGGCGGCTACAGCTTGAGCGCCGCCAATACGATAAACCTCTTCTATCCCAAGTTCATGACAGACCGCCAGAATCACTGGATGAATGTCGCCCTTGTATCTCGGCGGCGACACTACCGCTATCTCCCCCACCCCCGCAACCTGTGCAGGAACGACAGTCATGATGACTGTCGATGGGAGCGGAGCGGAAGCTCCGGGGACACATACCCCTACTCTTCTCAACGGCGTGTATCTAATTCCGGGATGAACTCTGTCGCCAATGAATATTTCACTCTGATATTCTTTAACGTTTTTGATCGCTTGTCTGAGAGACTTTAGTAAGTCTCTGTCAATATTCCTGTGGGCCTTCTCCATATCCTCTTTGGCAACGCGGAGCCGACCCACCGTAATACCAACCCCATCAAACCTCTTTGTGTAGTCAACTAACGCGTGGTCACCTTCTAACCCAACTCTGCAAACAATGTCGAGCACTGACTTCCCATTGTCACTTTCCGGTTCAAACATCGCCATATCCATCAAGGCGGTTTGCAGTTGATGCATTTCTTCACCGGAATTGGGCTGATTCCACGAAATCAGAATCTGGTCAAGTTCGTCGCTCACGTTTCGTCTCTTTTCAGTCCTCTGTCATCCTTCGTGTCTTCGTGGTCTCTGTGGCTATCGTTCTATCTTCCGAAGTTGCCGTGGCTATACACGCGTGTCGCCTTCTGGAGCAGAAGATAGTCTGTTCCTTTGTATTTGGTCTGTATCCCCGCTATCTTGAACCGCACCTGGTTCAGCTCGGCCACCTGCCTGGCCTCGGTCAGCTCCAGCGCCTCGCACGGCAGCAGCCGAAACGAAACGTCCTGAACACTCAGCCCGTAGGCGTCCAGCACGAAGACAAACCGCCCGTTATCCTGTTTCACCAGGACCGCAGTCCTGTCGGCCAGAACCGTATCCAGTTTCATCGCGGCCCTCTGCGGCTGTTCGCCCTCTTTCTGCGGCGCTTTCTGCGGTTTCTTCTCGGTTTCCTTCCCGGCTTCCACTGCCGGCGCCGCACCCTCCTTGATGCTCTTATCCGGCGCCTTCTGAGGTTCCTTTGCGGGGGCCGAATCCTTCTCGGCTTCATCCTGAGGCTTTACTCTCGGCTCTATCTTCCTCGGCACAACGACTTTCTTGCTCTTGAGCTTCTCCAATACCTCTTGCGGCAGCTTCAGCACGCCGTTCGGGTCCGTCAGGGCCTCTCGCAGCTCTATTTCCGCGGCGCGCGTCGGCCTGGCAGGCTCAGTCTGCTTCGCCGGCTCATTTGGCTCTTTTTGCACCTCCGGCTTATTGGGTTCGTTCGGCTCCGCGTGCTTCTCCTGAGCCTTAGACTGCTCCGGCTTATTGGGCTCAACCGGCCCTTCAACCTCGACAGGCCCAAGCTTCACGACGGACAGGAAGAATTCAGGGAATATGTAATTGACGCCCCTGTATTTCGTTATTCTGCCCCACAACCTGTACTCGCCATCCGGGTGCTCTTTGACATCGGCGATAATCTTCTCCAGCGCCGTCGAAGGCAGAAGCTGCAGCTTCGTTCCGCCCCTGATAACGCTGTCGTAGTCGTTCACATCGACCCCTAACTCGAACAGCCATACCTCGTCCTGCTCAAACCTGACGTAGCGGCTGTCGTCCCCGCCCTTGTGCGTGCTCACCTTCCCCTCGGCGCCCGTCAGGGCAAAGCCGTCCCGCAGCAGACCCTCTCTCTGCCCACCTGCCTGGCTTGCCCGCCCAAGCACCGGCGGGCTTGCAGAGCTGTTCAGAGCAACCGCCAAAACCAAAATCGCCGCCTTGATTCTCATTCTATCTGCTGCGCACATCCCGGATATTCATAATCACTTCAATAGCCTCTACAGGGCTGCCCACCTGTTTTACGAACCGGCTGCTGTCGGCGTCGTCGCTCGCAACCGCCTCAACCAGAGGCTTCCAGAATTCACCCACAAGTATAATCGGTTTTTCGCCCTCAAGAAAGCCCTTGTTTTTCAATTCCCAGACCTTTGCCAGCTCCAGCAGCGTCCCGGTCCCGCCCGGCAGAACAATATACGCCCGCCCAAGCCTTATCAGCGTATCGAGCCGTTCATCCAGCGTCTTCGCCACGATTTGGCGGGTAACGTATTTGTTTGCCCTGCCCTTGAACGCCGAACAGGTAACGCCGATAACCTCGCCGCCGGCCTCGGCCGCGCCCTTCGCCGCAGCCAACATCGTCCCCCTGTATCCGCCGTTGGCGATGGTAATGCGGTTCTTCGCTAAGCCCCAGCCAATCGCGTACGCCAGTTCGTAAGCCGAATCGACGGCAGCGGCCCTGCCCGTCCCGAAAATACTCACCGTCTTGCTCATTGTCGCACGGTCGTGAATGCCCTGACACTCAAACACTTCAAAATCCGAAGGATTCTTCTTGACTCAGATGCCTTCCAAGACGTAATATTACAGCAGGCAGACATGTGCAGGATTCAGCGTAGGTTGTCCGCAAGGGCAGCAATCCGCAGTAAGCGGATGGGTTCCTACGACCTGGGGTCTGCCATTTCTATTTCAATTCTGATAGCCAACCTAAGTGAGCCTCGCGGCGCAGTTCCTCCGTTGCCTCTCTTGGCACAATCTTGATTCCATGTCCCACGCAGACCCCGTGATCACGGTAGACAATCGGCAGCACCGTCTGGAGGTAACGAGGCTCAGTGTTGCCGAATCTGTCCCGCTCCAGTGCGTTGAAGAACGCTCCGGCAACAGCGTCGGCAAGCTGGAGACCCATCGACCTCCCAGGCGTTTGGACTTGGATCTTATCGAGACAAAACGCCTCAAACTCTATCCTAACATCTGCGCCGGATTCCTGTTGTCTCTCAAGGCGATGGAGGTATTCCTTCATCTTGTCGTACGGCATACCGGAACGATTGGAGAAAACCACTTCCACCGTCCCGTCACCACCATATCGTTCCGGATCATGTCGATCGCGTGCAAGCCACGATATTCTCTCCATAAGGTAGCGGACCGCCAGGAAGTACAGGCGATATTCCTCCCGAAACGTCTCAGGCTCCCTCAACGACGGTTTGTGAACACATATGCCGATCGCCCTCGCCTGCAGAGTGCTAACCACCTGGGCATATCTGACTTTCTGCGGGTGCTTGAGATCCTTCCAATGGATGTGCTTCTTGCGAGGCATTTGGAACTCTTCCCGCACTCGGTCAACCGCCCTGACTGTCTCGAGGTCTATGGCCTTGCGTGTCACAAGGCCCCCCAAGACAAACCAGTCGGTGCTCGCCTGCTCACTCAAGGATTGCCGGAACTTGAAACCCTCGTCTCCTGATTCATCAATATATGCTCGAAAAGAGGATGTCATTGAGCCGCTCCCTGAATAGTAAGCAACCCGCCGCCAAGCAGTATCTTCCTATCCCTGTGAGAAAGTCCCAGCCTGCCGACGAACTGGTATGAGCCGTCCGCCTTTGCAATCTTCATTTCGTCGCTGAACTTGATTGCTTCGAGCAGATTGTCGATCACTAACTCATCGCCCGCTTCAATCCTGTCGTAGTCACCCGGCTCGGCAAATTCCACAGGCACGATGCAGAAGTTGATCAAATTCGCCTTGTGAATTCGCTCGATGCTCTTAGCAACCATGAGCCGCACGCCTAAATACATCGGGCAAAGCGCGGCGTGCTCTCTCGACGAACCTTGCCCGTAGCTTTCGCCCGCCACAACGATACCGGCTTTACCTTCGCTCTTCAGCTCGAGCGCCCGCTGTGCAAACGTCGCCTTGCCCTCCTCGTTGAAGCAATTGAACGCGACCTTCGCATACTCCGGGACGTTCGAGCGAAGCTTCAGAAACGCCCCGGCGGGCATAATATGGTCGGTGGTAATCTTGTCGCCGCATTTTAGCAGGACCGTGCCCGTCAATCTCGCCGGCAGCGGCGCCGCCGCCTCCGGCACCACAATCGTCCGCCCCCGCCAAACCTCGACCTTCGCCGCATCCGCCTCGCAAAGGGGCGTTTCTATCATACCGTCATCGACGGCGAACGCCTTCGGCAGCTTGATTCTCGGATATTCCACGCCCAGCAATTCCGGCAAATCGCGCGGGTCGGTGATCCTGCCCGTCAGGGCCGAGGCGACCGCCGTCTCCGGACTGACTAAATATACCTTATCGTCCTTGGTCCCGCTGCGGCCGGCAAAGTTCCGGTTGAACGTCCTAAGGCTCACCACTCCATCCGCCGGCGAAAAGCCCTGCCCGATGCACGGCCCGCATCCGCTCTCTAATATCCTCGCCCCCGCCGAGATCATATCCGCCAGCGCCCCATTCTTGGCCAGCATGTTCAGTACCTCCCTGCTGCCCGGGGCGACCGCAAACTCCACCATCTTGTCAATTCGCCGGCCCTTCAATACTTTCGCCGTCATCATCAAGTCGGCGTAACTTGAATTCGTGCAGCTACCGACCACAATCTGCCCGGCCTTCAAGCCGGCGATTTCCCGCACGCTCTTGACGTTGTCCGGCGAAGACGGGCACGCAGCCATCGGCCCAAGCTCGGACATATCTATCTCGATGACCCGGTCGTACTCGGCGTCGGCGTCGGCGGCCAACGGCTGATAGTCCCCCTCTCGCTTCTGCGCCGCCAGAAAATTCCGCGCCTGCTCGTCGCTGCCGAAGATGCTCGTCGTCACGCCCAATTCAGCCCCCATATTCGTTATCGTCGCCCGCTGCGGAACCGACAGCCTCGACGCGCCTTGCCCGAAATACTCCACCGCCCAGCCGACGTTGTCTTTGGTCGTCAGTTGCCCGAGCAGCTTGAGAATAACGTCCTTTGCGGCCACCCAGTCATTCAACTTGCCGGTAAGTCTCACGCCCAATACCTTAGGAGCCGTCAGGTAGAATGGCCCGCCCGCCATCGCCGCCGCCACGTCGAGCCCGCCCGCCCCGATGGCCAACATTCCAATCCCGCCGCCCGTCGGCGTATGCGAATCGCTGCCTAACAGCGTCGCGCCCGGCCTGCCGAACCGTTCCAAATGGACCTGATGGCAGATGCCGTTGCCCGCCCGCGAATGATATACGCCGCACTTGGCGGCTATCGTCTGCAGGTACAAATGGTCGTTGTGGTTCTCCGGCCCGAAACCCGCCATATTGTGATCGACATAGCTCACCGACAAATCGGTCTTCACCCGGCCCGCCCCCATCGACTCATACAGCAAAAACGCCGTCGTCCCCGTCGCATCCTGCGTCAGGGTCTGGTCGATCCGAATCCCGACCTGCTCACCCACTGCGAGCCTGCCCTCAACAACGTGCCTGCCCAGTATCTTATAGACCAGCGTTTGTCCCAACTTCGGTTCTCCTTAAAATCCGGATGTACAATCTAACACAAAGCGCCGCCAAAAACAAACCCCCAGAAATGATATTGCCCGTTTCCCGCCGGGCCTCGGCAATAAATAAGAAAGCGGTCTTGCCCGCTCCGCCCGCAAGACCGCTTTCCAAGCCGGTTGGCCCAAACGCCGCGGCTTTCTACTTGCTGTTGTCCGTCATCAGCAGCGAATCCGTCCTGTCAAAAGCATCCGTCCCGGCCACAAGCGCGGTCGGATTCTTCTTCCTGTCGGTCGCACTGACCGCCCGCATGTAGATGTTGTCGTCATTGACGCCGCACGCCGAGCTCTTCTCGAAGTTTGTGTGCCCGTCCATAAACAGCACGTTCTGCCCGTCGCCCTGATGCGTCTGAGCGTTGCCTCTCTTGATCGCCTCCCTGTCGCCGCTCGGGTTGAAGATCGCAAGGTCGCTGGTGCCGGCGGTGCTCCTCTTGGCAATGCCGGGCGAATCCAGCCACGGGTTCGGGTCCGCCGCAATCGCCATCCCAGGCTCGCTCGAGGTCGTCAACGCATACAGCCCGTAGGGCGTATGATACGCGTAGCTGCAATGTGCCTGTGCGGGATGATTCCCAAAGTCCCACAGGTCAATGAGCTCCGTCCCCGCCAGGCCGTGCTCCGACCCCTTGAACTCCGTTACCCCGGAATCCCCCTTGCATAGAAACGACTTCGGCGTCACCTCTGCATACTTAATCAGCAGGTAGAAGCTCGATGTGATACTCGCACTCGAGCCCCTACTCGACGTGAAGGCTGCAGACCGCGTCGCAGCCTTCCAGTCGGCTATCGGCGCCGCCCACGTACTCCCACGCAGCCCCGCACGAGGCAGCTCATCGTCGTAGTCGTTGCTATAGACCAGCATCGCCTTGCCTATGCCCGACAGGCTCGTCCCGCAGTACAGCCGATAGGCAATCTGCCGGACCCTCGCCAGCGCGGGCATCAATATGCCCATCAACAGAGCTATGATGGCGATCACAACCAATAGCTCAACTAATGTAAAACCTTTGCGTCTCATTTTAATTCTCCTTTCACATTTTCGGAGATCCGCCTATCCGACCGTCCCGAGCGCAACTTGATAACCTATTT
>Ga0315274_10012513_pt1 | contig 12101 bp, 7 predicted proteins | sample YL17G02_20_MG_FD_203700 | JGI IMG/M metagenome (GOLD analysis project Ga0315274, IMG submission 203700) | Sediment microbial communities from Yellowstone Lake, YNP, Wyoming, USA - YL17G02_20 | ecosystem: Environmental > Aquatic > Freshwater > Lake > Sediment | place: USA: Wyoming | collected... | reverse complement strand
TGGCTGTCCCCACTGTCAATTGCCGTGACCTTCTGATGAAGCTCTTGAGGTCCTCCCCGGGGACATATTCCATGAGGATATAGTGAGTCCCTTTTTCTTCGTTGATGTAATACATCCGGCCGACGTTTTTATGGACGATCTTGCGGGCGAATTTCAGCTCATTGCGGAATCGCTCGATGGTCTCTTCATGAGTGGCGATATCGGGATTCAAGAGCTTTAGGGCCACGACCTCCTTGATCTTGCTATCGAAGACTTTGAAGACTCTGCCCATTCCGCCGCACCCGAGTTCTTCAATGATCTGGTACCGGCCCGAAAAGAAACCGCCGGGGGTCAGTTCGTGGACAGGCATTTGAAGCGTTTCTGTAACCTCTGGATGGATCTCCCCGGATGAGGGAACAAGCTGCGTCCCACAATCAGCGCAGAACTGCTTGGTCTCGGGATTCTCAGAATGACATTTCGGGCACTTGATGGCCACCGAGGTCCCCTTTCTTCAGTGGCCCAAGAATAACAAGCAACAGGTGGGAAGTCAACCGTGCCTGAGAGGATTCGAACCTCCGACCTTGCATGATGATCGGCGGAGCCGCGGCCAATGCGCCGGCTGGACGCAGGCTGGGAACGAACTTTCTTTCCGAGATGGGTATAATATTCTCTCCCCCCCAATATAATAAATAGTATTATATTAATAAGACTCTATATCTGAATCTGAGAGGGCATCCTTGACTTGCCCCCGATTGATGAATGTCAACTATTACCGCCCGACGACAAGCAAAAAACCGCGTAGGAAGCGATTTAGGCCATGACCGCCATAGGATTCTATGTGGGGAAAGGAAGAAACCCATGTCACCCTACGGGCGTCTTAGAACGAAATTTGGACGTGTCCTGAGTCTATCCGCAAACATCTCAGACCATCCAGATGCGCTTTTATAAAAACCATATGCTATATGTTTACAGGAATATCGATATAACCACTGGGCGCAGACGGGAACAGTATTCCCATATCCCCTATGGGTCCCCCTTGTCTTGGGTAAGAAACAAACCATCCGGCCGTGCAAAGCCGGTCACAGATTTTGCTAAAACTCGCCTAACTTGGCTTAACGGTGCTCAAAGGGAAACGAATTCTAAATTGGGGAAATCCAGGGGAAACCAGCGACAACAGGCAAGCAGGGCCACGGGGATTCGAACCCCGGTCTGATGGCTGAGAACCACCTGTCCTAGGCCTCTAGACGATGGCCCCGTAGGCGGCAAATTACCAGATTCGTCCGGGGCTGTCAATAAAAGGCTTCTACAGTCAACGCATCTTTTCGTGCGGGAAGGAATTTCAGACCGAGATGGGGAGGTCAACGCCGGGAGGCGAGGAGCATCTTCGCCGCCGTCTCCCCCCCGTTCGTTCGGTAGAGCATCGGGATGGGCCGATCCAGACCTTCAACGTGCTCGGGCTGGTTTTCCCAGCGGCCGTTGAGGACGCAGGCATAGTCGGAGAAGTGCTGCCAGCGCCGCCGCGGCAGGTCCGTCACCATGTGGATGTGGTTGGCGGGGATACCCATCTTGATAAGACCCGCGGGAACGTGCTCAAAGGTCAGGAACGTGTGCGGCCACGTGTAGTCCGAGGCGCGGCAGATCTTTTCCAGGAGCGGGGCCGGAAGGTCGACCGTCCGGGCCTCGTCCTGGACCATGGTGAACATCCCCGAGAGGTCGGAATAGGCCAGCCGCCCGGCGATACCATGGATCCCTCCGGGCGAGACATAACCCAAAGAGAAACCGAAGCCCGGGAAATAATGCTCGACGGCCCGGAAGAGGAAGGCCTTGCCGGCGTAATCGAGGGATGCCGATCCCGAGTTGTTCCCATCGATAAAACCCTTCCGGAGCCAGGGCTCGTCGAGGCAAGGGGAGAGATCCAAGCCGAGGGAGTCGGCGTTCTTCCGGATCTCCCAGGGCTCGTAAACCTTCCGGAAGTCCATGAACAGCGTCGGCCGGCCGCCGGAAAGCCGGTGGTGCAGGACCATGGTCAGGAGGCCCTGGACGTCGTTCTCGGTGGCGAAAGGAACAACCGGCTTCTTCCCGGTATGGTCTTCCGTCGAATTGAAGAGGGACTCGGCGATATCGGCCGTCGACATCGGGATGCCGCGCCGGTCCGAACCCCAGGCCAGCTGGTTCGTCCACCCGCCGGCGATGGCGTTGACGTCCCTCATGTAATTGCGGATGATGAGGTAGAGTGCCAGACCCTCGTCCAGTTTCTTCCTGTCCAGGGCCGAGAGTTTCGGCGGCTTGATGTCCTTCCCCGTGTAAAAAGGCTTCCCGGACGCCAGGACCTCTTCGGTGTTCGGGAAGATGCGGTCCTTGAACCTGACGTTGACCGCCCACTCCCGGATCTCCCGGAGTTCCTCAACATCGTATCCCCCGTTCTTGCGGAGCATGTCGGCGAAGATCTTCATGGACTCGCGCGTGGATTCGAGGCCGAAAAACCTGCGGGCCGCGTGGACGTGATTGAGCGCAGTCTCCATCTGCATCGAATCGGTATCGACGGAAAGGAACCGCTTCCCCTGGAGAGAGACCTTGGTCAACATCGCATACGCCAGGTCGAGGACCTCGTCCCGGCTTTGGGCGTCGAACTCGGGATCGAGGCCGGTTTCCGGCATGGTCCCGATAACCATGGGGCAAAGTCTGCCCGTCTGGGCGTAAGCCCCTACGAGGGCGTCGATGCCGACGACCCCCGGCCTGGGGGCGTTGTTGCCGCCGACGCAGGCCAGCGGTGTCGAGGAAGGAAAATGGGCGGTCAGAGCCATGGCCGTCTTGCCGGGGAAGAACCACGTTTCGGGCGTCATGAACAAGCCCCCGGCGCCGGCGTCCTTCAGCTCCCGGGCGCCGGCGTCCGCCGCGGCTTCGGTATCGACCAGGCGCGAACAAAAGAAGACGTTGGGCGGCGTTCCGTTCGGAAGGACGAGTCCCTTTGCCAGGAGCCCGGCCGTCATCCGGCCGATATTGAAGGCCCGGGTCCGGGACCCTTCGTCGATACGCGGATCGCAGGGGACGAACACTCCCAGCGTCGATGCGTCGGATTTTTTCTTGCCTACGAATGGCATTTGATTCTCCTTACGGCGCGGCCAAGCTGACCAGCCCAGAGACATTCTGAAACCAGGATCCCTTTTTTCTCGTTTCTCGCATGTCTCGCTTCTTGCTTGTCGGGCCTTTCCAGCCTATCCGTCTTTGTTGGCTATCTGACTCGTTCGGGCTCTCCTGGTTCTCCTGCTTGTCTCACCTATCCTGCTTTTTCGACCTGTCTAATGTGAACGCAATAAATAAAGTTATAATGTGAGTGCGGCATTCAGTGCCGCTCAAAGTGGGATGTGGCATGAATTATTTCGTTTATATTAGCCTGTCCAGCTCTTCTAAATATATTCAATCGTCGCCGGCGGCTTGGGCGTCAATTCGTAAGCCACCCGGGTGACATCCGGGATCTCGGTCACGATCCGCCCGGCCATCTTTGTCAGGACCTCCCAGGGGACGGGCGTGGGCTCGGCCGTCATGGCATCTCGGCTCTCCACCGAGCGGATGATGATGATGTGGCCGAACTTCCGCTTGCCGCCTTCGATCCCGGTCCCCATGTCATTCATCAGGACAGCAAAAGCTTGGAAGGGCTTGAGCGGAGCCATCTCCTGCTCCACGATGACAGTCGCCTTCCGGACCAGGGCCACGCGTTCCGGGGTCACCTCGCCGATGATCCGCGTGGCCAGAGCGGGCCCGGGGAAGGGCATGCGGAGATAGATCGACTCGGGGAGGCCGAGCTCCCTGGCGACCTCGCGGACCTCCTGTTTGAAAAGCTCCTTCAGAGGTTCGACGACCTTGAAGCCGAAGCCCTTTTGGGGATCGATGCCGATCTGCTCGAGGATATTGTGCTGGGTCTTGATGCCGCCTTTCGTTTCGATGATATCCGCGGCGATGGTGCCCTGAATGAGATACGTGGCCTTACTCTTGAGGACCTCTCTACCGAAGGTCCTGTAGAACGTGTAGCGGAACGCCTTCCGTTTCTCTTCGGGATCGACCTTCCCTTTCAGGGCGTCAAAAAATTCGTCGCTCGTATTGACGATCTCGACGTCGATCGCGAGCTTCCCGAAGATCTTCCGGACCTCCTTGGGTTCGTTCTGGCGCATCAACCCATCGTCGATGAAAAGAACCTTGAGCTGCGGTCCGAGCGCCCGGTGGGCCAGGACGGTGCAGGCGGAGCTGTCCACCCCGCCCGAAAGCGCGGAGATGGCTTTGCCGCTCCCCACGGTTTTCTTGATCTCGTCAATCTGTTTCTCGATGAATTTTTTGGTATTCATGGAAGCCTCCCTTATTCACGTTTGTCAAATGATACAACAACAGGACCGAATTGAAAAGCGGCAGCCGTTTTTTGGGGGATGTCCGGGTCACCCCATGAGATGAGGGGAAAGGGCGATAAATCACCCGGGGAACTACCGGGCCGGATGATTGACAGGTCGCCGGGGGTCTGGGAATATTGGGCCATTAACAAGGAGGGCCGCATCCAAGGCTTTTGCGAAGATTTCGGCGAGCAGGGTTAGGGTCCCTCTCCCGGCCCTCCTTTTCCTTCCTTTGTCCACGCCCACCCGGAGTTCAGTATGCCGGAAAAGAGGCCGGCCGGTTTGGTCGCTGACCATTTCCGCAAGTTCAGCTTAGAGGTCTTTATTAATAGCGTCCGAACGGGTTGCCTTTCCCTCGATTCCATGTTAAATTTTGGTCCAAACATGATATCCAAGGAGGGCAGGGAATGAAAAAAGTCCTAACGGGCTTTCTGGCCGCCTTTCTCCTCGTCTGGCTGTCCGGATGCGCGTCAATGAGCCGGACCGAGAAAGGAGCCGTCATCGGCGCCGGCGGGGGCGCCGTCGTCGGCGGATTGATCGGAAAGGCTGCCGGGAACACTGCCCTGGGCGCCATTCTCGGGGCGGTCGTCGGCGGGGCTGCGGGTGCCTACATCGGCCATTACATGGATAAGCAGGCCGCTGAGATGCGCCGCGACCTGGAAGGGGCGAAGGTCGAACGGATCGGAGAGGGCATCAAGATCACGTTCGACTCCGGACTCCTTTTCGACGTGGACAAGGCGTCCCTTCGCGACATGAGCAAGGATAATCTTGGGAAACTGACGGCGATCCTCAATAAATATCCCGACACCAACATTCTTATCGAAGGCCATACAGACTCGACCGGCGGCGACGACCATAACCTCGAGCTCTCCCGGCGGCGGGCGGAGTCGGTGGGGCACTACCTCGCCACCCGGGAGGTCAGCGCCGCCCGTTTTTCCATGATGGGCTACGGCGAAGAGCAGCCCATCGCCACCAACGACACGCCGGAAGGCCGCCAACAGAACCGGAGGGTCGATCTGGCCATCATGGCCAACGACAAGCTGAAAAAGGCCGCCCGGGAAAAGGGCTGAAACAGGCCGGACCGGCCGGAACCGAAGACCTGACGGGTTGAAGTGAAACTCCTCAAGATCGGTATATCGGGCGTCCGGGGGATCGTCGGCGAGACGATCACGCCAGAACTCGTGATGGATTTCGCCTGCGCTTTCGGGACGTCCCTCGACGAAGGCCGGGTCCTTGTCGCCCGGGACACACGGCCGTCGGGGCCCATGCTCCATAAAGCGGTCCTCTCGGCCCTCACGTCGACCGGCTGTGATGTCCTGGACTTGGGCGTCTGCCCCACCCCCGTGCTTCAGGCCCTCGTCCATAAGTTCAGGGCGAAGGGCGGGATCGCCATTTCCGCCGGCCACAACAACGCGGCCTGGAACGCCTTGACCTTCATCAATCGGGACGGGACCTATCTCAACGACTTCCAGGGCGAGGAGGTCCTTGACATCTACCACCTCGAACGGTTCCGTAAAGCCCCCCTGTCCCGCTTGGGGAAGGTCAAGAGCCAGGGGAGTTTCCTGGGGTCCTATTTCAAGCGGTTGGCCGCGTTCCTCGACCGCCCGGCGATCGCGGCGGCCGGCTTCAAGGTCGTCATCGATCCCTGCAACGGCGCGGGCGCCGGTGTCGTGGACCTCTTCTGCCGGGCCCTCGGCTGCGGGCTCGTGCCCATGAACAACGAGCCTTCCGGCTATTTTCCGCACGAACCCGAGCCCCGGCCCCGGAACGCCGCCGAAGTCTCCTCCATCGTTAGGATCGCCGGGGCCGACGCCGGTTTCCTCCTGAGCAGCGACGTCAGCCGGGTCTCGGTCGTGGCCGAAGACGGGGAAACGCTGTCCGAGGAGTACACCTTCCCTATCGTCGCGAGCCGCCGCCTCGAAAAGGAACCCGGGCCGATCATCACCAACCTGTCGACGTCCCGGATGATCGAGGACGTCGCGGCAAAGTACGCCTGCCCGGTGATCAAGGCCAAAGTCGGCCAGTCGCACGTCATCCAGACCCTCCTCTCCGAGGAGGGTTCTATCGCGGGAGAAGGTAGCGGCGGCGTCGCCGTCCGGAGCTTCCAGCCGGCTTTCGACGGGTTCCTGGCCATGGGGCTGGTCCTGGAGGCCATGGCGGCCGGGAGGAAAAAGCTCTCCGGGCTTGTCCAGGAGCTTCCCAAATACCACATCGTCAAGGAGAAGGTCTACTGCCCTCCGTCCCGGGTTCATTCGGTCATGGACGGAGTGGAAAAGCTCATGGAAAAGGATGGGCCCAGCCTCATCGACGGCATCAAAGTTGAAGAGCCGGACGGCTGGGTCCATGTCCGGGCCTCGGGAACGGAGCCGATGATCCGGGTGGTCTCCGAGAACAGGTCGAAGGAAAAAGCCCAGGAGGACCTGGACAGGCTCACGGCCTTCATCACCCAGCTCGTCTGAAACACGCCATGAACAAGAGGTTATCGCTCAAGATCAGCATCTCGGGAGTCCGGGGCGTCGTGGGAGACAGCCTGACCCCCCAGCTGGCCGCCCGGTTCGCCGCGGCCTTCGGCACGTACGTGGGAAGAGGGAAGGTCGTGATCGGCCGGGACGCCAGGCCATCGGGGGAAATGCTCATGGACGCTGTCTTCTCTGGTCTCCTCGCGGCTGGCTGCCAGCCGGTGGACATCGGCATCTGCCCCATCCCTTCGGCCCTCGTTTTCACCAAGGAGAGCCGGGCCCTGGGCGGCATCGTCGTCACGGCCAGCCACAATCCGAAAGAGTGGAACGGGCTTAAATTCCTCAGCCGCCGAGGGCTCTACCTTACCTCGGCCGAGGTCGAAGAGTTCCTGGACATCTACCACCAGGGAGAGTTCTCTTTCGCGGCCGCCGACAAGCAGAGGCCCATCCTCCGGGAAGAAGACCCTGCCGGCCCTCACCTGGCCAGGCTCCTCTCCAGCCTGGACGTGGAGACCATCCGGAAGAAGAAGTTCCGGGTGGCCGCCGACTGCTGTAATGGCGCCGGGGCTATCCTCCTCCCCGCCTTCCTTGAAGCCTTGGGCTGCCGGACGGTCTTTCTCAACACGACACCGGATGGGACGTTCGCCCACCATTCCGAACCCATCTCCGAGAATTTGATTGAGCTCTGCCGCCGGGTCAAGGAAGCGGGAGCAGACATGGGCTTCGCCCAGGACGCCGACGCCGACCGCCTGGCGGTCATCGATGAAAAAGGCGAAGCCCTTGGAGAGGAGATGACCCTGGCCCTGGCCGTCCAATACATCCTCGGCAAGGAGCCGGGTCCTGTCGTGGTCAACCTTTCCACGACCCGGGCCATCGACGACATGGCTCGGACGGCCGGTGTCCCCGTTTACAGGACGAAGATCGGCGAGACCAACGTCGTCGAGGAGGTCATCCGGCGGAAGGCCGCGATCGGCGGCGAGGGCAACGGCGGCGTCATCTGGCCCCGCGTCCACCCCTGCCGGGACTCCTTTACGGCCATCGGCCTCATCCTGGAAGCCTTGGCGGCCTCCGGAAAGCCGGTTTCGGCCCTAGCCCGGGAAGTCCCGCATTACGTCATGATCAAGGACAAGGTCCCAGGGACGCCGGAAGAGGCCCGCCGCATCCTGGGCCGGCTGAAGAAGGCCTACGCCAAAGAAGACATTTCGACGCTCGACGGCCTGAAGATCAATTTCGGCGATGCCTGGGTGCACATCCGGCCGTCCAACACCGAGCCGATCATCCGGATCCTGGCCGAAGCTAGGACGGAAGATGAAACGCGCCGGCTGTTGGACGAGTTTATAACCAAGTTGGGGTCAAACCTGACCCTAACTGCGGCATAGACGGGCGGAGGCTGGTTCGCTAAAATAGGAACAGGGAGAAGAACATGACAAAAACCACCAACCTGAGAGCACGTACATTTCTGTGCGTCCTGACAACGATCCTGGCTGGGTCCTTGTTTTCCCAGTATTCACAAAGGCCGCCGATGGGGGCCCGCATGGAGGCGCCTAACGAGGCCGATTATGCTCTGACCTTACGGAACTGGTTCATCCAGTCATCGGCCAAGGTCACGACCGGAGGGGAGCAGATCTCCCAGCCGGGCCTGCTCATGGACCGGTGGTACCCGGCCAACGTCCCGGCCACGGTCCTGGGGACGCTTGTCCAGAACAATGTCCACGCCGACCTTTACTTCGGCGACAACCTCAAGAACATCCCGGGTGACGATTTCCAGGTCTCCTGGTGGTACAGGACGGAGTTCCCGCTGACGGCGGACCCGTCGAAAACCTCGTTCAAGATCGAGTTCGACGGGATCAACTACAGGGCCAACATCTGGCTTAACGGGAAGAAGATCGCCGACGTCTCGGAAGCTTACGGCGCCTTTCGCCGTTTCGAGTTCGACGTGACGGCCGCCGCCGCGCGCGGTGGGATGAACGTCCTGGCCGTCGAGGTCTTCCCGCCACGGCCCGGCGATCCGACCATGGGCTTCGTGGACTGGAACCCGGCCCCGCCCGATAAGAACATGGGGATCTGGAGGGAGGTCCGTGTCAAGTCAACCGGAGACGTTTCCATAAACTTCCCGTTTGTCATCACAAAGCTGAACCTCGAGACGCTCAAGGAGGCCGGCCTCACCATGAGCGCCGAACTCCAGAATAACTCACCGAACAAAGTCTCCGGCACACTTGAAGGCCGGCTGGGATCTGCAAGATTTTCCAGAGAAGTCATCCTGGAACCGAAAGAGTCCAAAAAAGTCATTTTCGATCCGGAGGACACGCCTGAGCTGAAAATGAAGAACCCGCGGATCTGGTGGACTCACGACCTAGGCACGCCGGAGCTCTACGTCCTCGGCCTCGCTTTCCGGCAGAAAATGGAAAAGCCCAAGATCGAAGAAAAACCCAGGGTTGAAGAGAAGGCCGCGAATAAGGACGAGAACACGGGTAAGGACAGCCCCTGGGGCAAAGACAGAGACAAGAGGATGCCCCGCAATCTGTTCTCGGACGTCAGGATGGTCCGCTTCGGCATCCGGGAGGTCTCGGACTACTTCAACGACCAAGGCCACCGGGGCTACAAGCTCAACGGCAAGAAGATCCTCATCCGCGGCGGCGGCTGGATGGACGACCTTCTCCTCGACAACCGCCGGAGGAAGGTGGCGGCCGAGGTCGCCTACGCCCGCCACATGAACCTCAACGCCCTTCGGCTCGAAGGGTTCTGGGGCTCCAGCGAGGACCTCTACAACCTCTGCGACGAGAACGGGATCCTGATCATGGCCGGCTGGAGCTGCCAGTGGGAATGGGAACACTACATCGGCAAGCCCACGGACGAGCGTTACGGCGGCATCCTTACGCCGGAAGAGATCAAGCTCGTCGCCCAGTCCTGGAAGGACCAGGTCCGGTGGCTGAGGAACCATCCGAGCATCTTCGTCTGGGCGGAAGCGAGCGACCTCATCCCGAAGCCCGAGCTGGAGAAAGAATATATCCAGATCCTGAAGGAGGATGATCCCACCCGGCCATCCCTCGTTTCCACCAAGGGCAAGACGAGCGAGCTGACCGGGAAGTCGGGGGTCAAGATGCTCGGACCCTACGACTGGGTCCCGCCGGTCTACTGGTACGTGGACACCAAGAACGGCGGCGCTTACGGGTTCAATACCGAAACCGGCCCCGGCCCCCAGGTCCCTCCGATCGAGAGTTTGAAAAAGATGATCCCTGAAAAGGACCTCTGGCCCATTAACGATATTTGGAACTTCCACTGCAGCCGGGGCGAGTTCAAAACACTCGAACGCTATAATGAGGCCATGACGAAACGCCTGGGAGAGCCCAAGAACCTCAACGACTACCTGGCCAAGGCCCAGTATTTGAATTACGAGGGCATGCGGGCCATGTATGAAGCCTTTGTGGCCAACAAATACAAGTCCACCGGGATCATCCAGTGGATGTACAACGCGGCCTGGCCCAAGCTCTGGTGGCAGCTCTACGACTACTACCTCATGCCCAACGGGGCGTTCTACGGCGCCCGAAAGGCCTGTTCCCCCCTCCATATCATCTATAACTACGGGACGCGCGAGGTCCTGGCGGTGAACAATACGCTCGAACCGGAGAACGGCCTCAAAGCCTCCATCCGGGTCTATGACATCGGGCTCAAGGAGAAATACGCCAAGGACGTCCCGGTCGTCGGGCTGGCCGCCGATGAGATCAGAGCCCTCGACGTCCTCCCCGAGGTCCAGGGGCTCGACGCGGCCCGGTTCGTCGACCTCCGTCTCAAGACCAAGGACAATGTCCTCGTGAGCGCGAACTTCTACGCCCTAGCCCCGAACGCGGAAACCCTGGACGAGGCCAACTCGATCTGGTACGTGACGCCGGTCAAGCAGTTCGCGGACCTTTCGGCCCTCCAAGGGCTCCCGTCCGTCCAGGTCAAGGAGAAACACTCCTTCAAGAAGGATGGGCTGGGGCAGGTCATCACGGTGGACGTGGAGAACCCGACGCCCAACCTCGCCTTCCAGGTCGAGCTCAACATTTATAAGGACGGCACGGATGAGGTCGTCCTCCCCATCTTCTGGGACGACAACTACATCACCCTCCTCCCCGGCGAAAGAAGAAAGGTCCAGGGGTTTTTCGCCCTTGAAGACCTGGGCGGAATGGAGCCCGAACTCAGGCTCCGCGGCTGGAACCTGAAGTAAGGGATGATTGGCGACCGAGCGTCTCTTCAAACTCGCCGTCCGGGGCCGTCCATAACGGCCCTCGCGGCGGCGGGAGTTCTTTTCCTTTCGGCGTTGTCCCTGGCGGCGCATCGAACCGCCCCTCCGGAATCCGGCGGCGCCCTGGCTTTCCAGCTTGACGAGGGCGGCATCGTCCGCGGGGACGCGTCACAAAAAACGATCGCCCTTATTTTTACGGGGGGGGACTTTGCCGACGGCGGCCCGCATATCCGGGCCGTCCTGGCGAAAAAAGGGATCAAGGCAGGTTTCTTTTTCACAGGAGACTTCTACAGGTCTCCGGAAAAGAGAGAGCTTATCCGCAGCCTCGCCGCCGACGGCCACTACCTCGGTCCCCACTCGGACAAGCACCTCCTCTATTGCTCCTGGGAAGACCGGTCGAAAACGCTGGTCACTAAGGCCGAGTTCGAGCGTGACATCCTGGCCAACTACGAGGTCATGACGGATTGCGGGATCCGGAAGGAGGACGCCCCGTATTTCATCCCCCCCTATGAGTGGTATAACACAAAGATCGTCGAGTGGTCAGCCGGGCTGGGGCTTACCCTTTTCAACTTCACCCCAGGCACGTCCTCCAACGCCGACTACACGACGCCGGACATGAAGGAATACCTGTCCTCCGAAGAGATCTACCGGCGCATCCTGGCCTACGAGAAGAAGGACCCCAAAGGGCTCAACGGATTTATCCTTCTCATCCACATCGGAACGGCCCCGGAGCGGACCGACAAATTCTACCTGCGGCTCGAAAACCTGATTGACGAATTGTCGCGGCGCGGGTATTTATTCGTCAGGATCGACGAAACGCTCGCCGGCAAGAGGTAGGGGTCAAACCTACAATTTTAACGGTCTTGTTAAAATCGTAGATTTGAGCTCCACATATTGTTGGTAACCATCAGAATTCGAGCTTTGGCGATGAACACCGCCCTGAAGCCCCCCGTAGCGGAGGGGGGACCCGTCGGCTTGCCCGATGGGGGGAACCGCCGGGACTGGTTCCCCCGGGGTCGGGGGGAGAGGGGCGGTTTTCATCGCCGTGAAAAAGAAGCA